>ENA-ORBV01000357-ORBV01000357.1-microbial-mat-metagenome-genome-assembly--contig:-NODE-357-length-104332-cov-10.677032_pt1 | contig 104332 bp, 79 predicted proteins | sample MGYA00237777_ERZ505514 | MGnify/ENA primary metagenome ERZ505514 (study PRJEB26160, sample SAMN06269048) | microbial mat metagenome | isolation source: Oligotrophic lake microbial mat | place...
CACGTTGGTAGCAGCGCATCGGGGAAAAATTGCTCTGGCTCGGTACACACACGATCAGCGGCCAGCGCGAACCGTCGGGGTTGTACCTGGCACCGTACGATCGAAAGCGCCCTCGAACTGCCGGCTGAGCGGCGCGGAACGTTTCTCGAAACGCGTTACGCAACAGTCCGCACGCCCGGCGCGGTCACGCGGGCTACGCTGGTCACGGGCACGTGGGCTCACTGAAATGAGGGCAACCGCCGACTTTGCGCGGCACGCGTGCGTTTCTCCACCCCGCCCGGTCCCCGCCCCTCTACCATCTGCCTGGCGCGCGCGTGACGCGACACGGTGTCGTTGATCGCGCGTGCACTCTTTCGAGGCTCCCCCATGGTTCATGCATCCGTGCGTTTGCTCCTTCCGACTCTGGTGTGCACCGCTTCGCTCGCCGCGCTCGCGCCCGCGCAGACGGTTGCGCGCCTCGCGCGCTTGAACGCCGCGCAGGAGGTGCCGACGAATACGTCTCCGGGGACCGGACTCGGCTTTGCCGCGATCGACGTCGCCGCGAACACGCTCGACTATCGCGTGCTCTATCAGAACCTGACTTCGGCCGAGAACGCGGCGCACATCCACGGCTTCGCGACGCCCGGCTTCAACGCGGGCGTCCTGCACGCGCAGCCGTTGGGCACGCCCAAGTGCGGCACGTGGGCGATGACGCCGGCGCAGACGCTGCAAGTGCTGCCGGGCAACTCCTACTTCAACGTGCACACGACGGTCAACCCGGGCGGTGAGATCCGCGGACAGATCAATCTCGCGCCGGATCAAGTCACGTTCTGCTACGGCGACGGCAGCGGCGCGGCCTGCCCGTGCGCGAACTTCAGCGCCGTCGGCGACAACGAGGGCTGCCAGCACGGACCGGGCATCGGCGGTCGCCTCGTCGGTTATGCCGGTCCGCCGTCCGCGCCGACGCCGAGCATCGCGAACGACAACCTCGTGCTGCACGCGTTGCGTCTGCCGTCGAGCACGTTCGTGTTGTTCTTCCAAGGCACGACTCCGATGGCGGGCGGCAACGGCATTCCCTTCGGCGCCGGCCTCCTGTGCGTGACCGGTGCGCTCACGCGCATGAACGTCAAGGCCACGTGCAACGGACAAGCGGGCTTTCCCGAACCGGGTGATCCGTCGATCAGCTTCGCCGGCTCCGTTACGCCCGGCACGTATCACTATCAGGCTTGGTTCCGCGTGAATCCGCCGTCGTGTTCGGGCCTCGCCATCTTCGACAACTTGACGAATGGCGTCTCGGTGACCTGGGTTCCGTGAATCGCGGGCGCGGTGAACCGCACGCGCCTACCCGCGGGACTCCGGGGCGGGCCGGGTACCGAAACGTCATGCGCTTTCAGGTTCTATCCCCTAGCGGCGGATGCGACAGGTCAGGCCTGAAACAAGGGCTTCTCGCCGAGAAGCGCTTGTTTCATGGCTAGAACCGAGACCTCATGAGCGTCGAACACGAGGAGCACGTGATCGCGCGGCTCGCCCGTGTCACGCCGATCTGCTCGCGCCGGATGTTCGGTGGACTCGAGCTCTATGTGGGCGATCTCTTCTTTGCGTAGATCGGGAACAACCGGCTCTACTTGAAGGTGAATCACCGCAATCGAACCGACTTCAAGAAGCTGGGCGCGATCGAGTTCCAACCCAACCCCGGCAAGCCGCAGACGGAGTCCTTGTACGCGCTGCCCTTCCGCATTCTCGACGACACGTGGCGCCTGAGGACGTGGATCAGGAAATCACTGAACGCCGCGCGCGCCGCGGACTAGAAGCCGCCGGGGAAAAAGTTCCCGAAGCGAGCAGGGGTGGGCACGAAGGCCAAGACGATAGGGACTGCGCAGGAGTGGCCAAGGCGCGGGAGTGACCACGAGCCTGGGTAGCGCGGCGCCCGCGCTAGCTGCCGGGTGAATTGTGCTGTGACGTCGAGGGTTTCTCGCTGCACGCCAAGGTTCGCATCGAGGCTGATGATCGTGAGGGAATGGAGCGGTTGTGTCGGTACGTCACTCGCCCACCGGATCCAAGCTCGAGCGGCTCTCGCTCGCCCCCGATGGCAAGGTGATCTATGCGCTTCGCCGACGCTGGCGCGACGGCACGTCCGCGATCGTGTTCGAGCCGCTCGACTTCCTGGCCCGGCTCGCGGCGCTCGTACCGCGGCCGTGGGCGCACTTGCTGACGTATCACGGCGTGCTGGCGCCGGCGGCGAAGTGGCGCGAGCGCATCGTGCCGCGCTCACCGAACTCGGCGAATTGCACGCATGGCGGCTCACACGGTGAACAGCCTCCGCAACCGAGCTCTAAGTCCCCTCCAACGCCCAACGCTCGCCAACCCAAACGACCCACGCGTTCGACCTAAGCCGAGTTCATGCCGCGCGCGTTTTCGATCGACGTTTTGAGATGCAACCACTGCGGCGGACTGCACGAGCTGATTGCCTTCCTTACCGATGGCCTGGTCGTGCGCAAGATCCTCGAACACCTCGGGCTCCCGACCGAGGCGCCACGCCGCGCGCCCGCTCGAGCGCCGCCTGAGTTCGAATTCGCGGAGTAGCGGAGTGGATCCTCCTAGCACGTGATGAGCAGGCTCGGGCGGGCGGAGCTATGCCGTCACGGACACGAGACGACGGTGAAGCGACTCGCCGCGGCTCAAATATCAGCGGTTTCAGCCAAGCAACAGACAAGACGGCGAGCTGTGCGTCTCGTGAGCAGACCAGCGCGGCTACCGCGGAACTCCGAGGTCGGCCGGGTATCGAATGGTCATGCGCTTGGACGTCCTACGCCCCAGTGTCATATGCCTCTCCGTCCGGTGCCTGGCTCGATCACGACCTAGCTCGACTCTCCGGTCCCGAGCACCATGCCGCTGGATCCAAAGTCAGAGACGCGCACGCTTCTCCTGAACGACGCGGAGGACTCGGCGCGGCGGGCGGAACTCTTGCTGCCCCTCGTGTACGCCGAGCTGCGGGCCACGGCGCAGGCTTGCCTCGCGCGCGAGCGCGGCGGACACACGTTGCAGGCCACGGCTCTGGTCCACGGGGCGTATCTCAAGCTCGTCGGTCCGCGCGAATTGCCTTGGCAGAATCGCCCACACTTTTATGCAGCGGCTGCCGAAGCGCTGCGGCGGATCTTGGTCGACCATGCTCGCTCGAAAGCGCCAGCGAAACGCGGCGGTCGAGCGCGACAGAGTTTCGGCGAAGCTGTCGCCGTGCTGCGGCGCTTGCCCGGCGGCAGAGTTTCGCTCTGCGACGCTTTGTGGCGTTCAGGCCGCGCTCGATGGAACGAGAGGACGCGGTGCGAGCGCTGCCGGAATTGGAAGAGGCGGTGGCTCTCGCCGAGAAGGAGTTGAGTCCCAAAAGCCCGCGAACCGAGCAGTAACGCGCGACGCTGGGTCAGTGCACAGCTGCGCTCGGAGCGGGATCCGCCAAGTGAGTGACGACCGCAGTTCGCTGCTGCGGACTCGACGCATGATCAGCCGGATGATTCGAGTGGTGGGCTACCCGGGACTTGAACCCAGAACTTCCACGCTGTGAACATGGCACTCTGCCGATTGAGTTAGTAGCCCACTCGAAGGGGCGGAGAGCATAGCCGCGCGTGGGTCGCGGTGGCAAGACGGGCGCCGACTTACGGCCGCATGTCGCCCACCTACGGTCGCATGTCCTTGCCGAGCGAGGTCTTCAGGATCTCCGCGAGCCTGGTTTCCGCGCGACGCAGCATCATTCGCACGGCGTCCTCGCTGCGACCGCCCATGATTTCGCCTGCTTCGCGCAGCTGCTTTCCTTCGAAGAAAACCAGCGTGATCGCTTGGCGATGCTCGTCCGACAGCTCCGCGAGCGCCGCCCGCAAGTGCACGTAGCTCTCGCCGCGACTGACCTGCATCGTGACCGACAGGTCCTGGCTCGGCGGTTCGATCGTAGGCATCGCTTCACCGGAAGAGTCGCGCGCGCCGTCCATCGTGCGCTCGCGCGAGAAGTCGCGTTTGGTCGCCGAATAGAACTCGGCTTTGTCGCGGATCTTGTTCTGCAAGATCATGATCAGCCAACGCACGAGCGAACCTTCGCCGCGGTATTCGTAATTCGGGAAGTCGCGCGTCGCTTCGCGGAACGTGGTCTGCGCGAGGTCGTCGGGATCTTCCTTCAGTCGCAAGCGCGGGCCGATGCGTCGGCGCGCGACTTCGATCATGAGTTGGTTGTAGCGCAAGAAGAGATCGTTGAGCGCTTGCGTGTCGCCGTTCTTGGCGCGCGTGACGAGCTTCGCCGTCTCGTCGTTTTCGAAACCGACGGGAAGCGCGAACGTCCTCGGTTCGGGCGCACCGGATGCGCTCGCAGGTTGCGGTTGATTCATGTTCTCTTCGCTCATGTTCGTCGCGGAGAGTATCGGCGTGAATCGCCGTCGGCTACCAACGAATCCGCGTGAGGTCTCTCGAAGACGAGGATCAGGTTTCCGCGCACCTCCAGCACACGCGTTTCCCCCAACGTGGCCGAGAAAAGACCGGCGAAATCGCGTGCGGAATCACGGGCGGCGGGTCGGCTCGCCACGACGTTGAACGCGAGCATTCCGCCGGGATTGAGACGCTTCTCGAGCGTCTCGAGGAACTCTCTCGTGCGGCACGCAGCCGGCACTTCGGCCTCGTCGAACAAGTCGACGACGACGAGATCGAAGCGTCGATTCGTGTTCGCGGTCCATGCGACTGCGTCGGCGACGACGACCTCGAGATTGGCCCAGCGCTCGAGCTCAAAATGCTCACGCGCGATCTCCACCATGACGGCGTCGATCTCGAGCGCGGTGATCGGAGCTTTGACGCCGAAGTCACGTCGCAATAGATGAATTACGCTGCCCGCGCCGAGTCCGAGCAAGAGCACCGAGCGCACGTCGCGCGAACGAATGTCGAGTCGCGTGAAGGTCTGCGCGAACACTTCGTGCAGTCCGCCGAAGCTGTAGTTGACGCTCGCGCCGTCGAGGATGGTCTTCCCCCGCACCATCGACACTTCGAGGAGAGCGTGGTGAACGCTATTGCGCGTCACGATCTTCTGACGCGTGAAAAAGCTGAGTGCCCATCTCAGCAGGTGTGTCATGCGAAACGACATGACCCGGATCGTAGCGGATCAGCGCGACACAGTGCGTCCACCGTGCATAACCCAACTGACGTGCTCGATCACGGTCACGTCCGCGAGCGGATTGCCCGGCACCGCAATCAGGTCAGCGAGCTTGCCTACCTCGATCGTGCCGCGATCGGTGACGCCCAAGAGATCGATCGCATTCACCGTCGCCGTCCGAATCGCTTCGATCGGCGTCATCCCGAGCTGCACGTACTCGCTGAATTCGTGCGCGTTTTCGCCGTGCGGATAGACGGCGGCATCCGTGCCGAAGGCGATCTTGACCTTGCGCTCGATCGCACGTCTCAGCGACGCGTCCTTCAGCGGAAACAACTCCTCCGCCTTCTTGCGCCACGCATCGGGCAACTTCGTCATGTCCATCCGCTTCACCAAGTACTGTGTCGGCACGAGGTACGTTCCGCGCTCGAGCATCAGTTCGATTGCTTCTTCGTCGAGCAGTGAGCCGTGCTCGATCGACGCGACGCCGGCACGCACCGCGGCTTTGATGCCGGCCGTTCCGTGTGCGTGAGCGGCGACCTTGACGCCGTGCCGCGCCGCTTCGTCGCAGATCGCTTTCAGCTCTTCGAACGAAAGTTGTTGAGCACCGACCGTCGCGTCGAACGACAGCACGCCGGCCGTCGCCATGCACTTGATGACTTTGGCGCCGTACTTGATCTGCGTGCGTACGGCCTTGATGCATTCGTCGACGCCGTCCGCGACTCCTGAGTCAGGCGATTGCGGCAGAATTCCCGGGCGAAAACCGGTCACGTCGCCATGTCCGCCTGTGATCGAAATCGAATGGCCGGACGGGAACACCCACGGACCCTCGACGTCTCCGCGCTCGATCGCGTGCATCAAAGCGATGTCCACGAAGTCGCCGGCGCCGAGGTTGCGCACCGTGGTGAAACCGGCCGCCAGCGTGCGCTCGGCGAACTTCACGCTCTTGAATGCTGCGTCGGCCGGCGTGTCGTGGACTTCTTCGTTCGCCGAGTCGGGCCCGAGCTCACCCGTCAAGTGCGTGTGCATGTCGATCAGTCCGGGCATCAGCGTCACGTCGCCCAAATCGATCATGCGCGAGGTACTCGGCCACGCCCCGGTACCTTGGCGCACTGCAGTGATCCTCTGGCCGACCACCTCGACCTCGGCGTTTTCGATCACGTTGCCCGACTTCACGTCGAGCATGCGCTTCGCGCGCACGAGAATCGTCATGGGGCCGTTGGTTTCGGCTTCCGGTCGCGCGGCGGAGAGGATCGCAAGCGCGAGTACGCATGAGGTGAATGTCATGCGCTGTTGGATACGGACACGCAGTCGGTTTTTCCAGTCTGGTCAGCGCAGGCGGGCACGAGCCGCTATCTTCGCCGGTGAATGAGCGCTCGCACCGCTTGGCAATCTCTGTGCAGTCGTCGACCGGCGTGGTTCGTCGCATCGTTGATCGCGGCGAACTGTATCGTGCTCTCGTGTGCGATCGAACTCGGACTGCGCTGTTTCCATCCGGTGCGCTTTCGCGAGCCGGCTCCGAATTTTCCGCCCAACGCGTGGACCGGTTTGCTGCATCGCAAGTCGACGACGCCGGGTCTCGACTACGAGCTGAATCCGAATATGCGAGGCACGGCGCACGGCGTCGAAGTCAGCGTCAATTCGCTCGGTTTTCGCGGTCGCGAATACAAAGCGACCAAACCGCGCGACACGATCCGGATCGTCGTCGTGGGTGCATCGATCGCGTTCGGATGGACTGTGCCGGTCGAGCAGAGTTATCCCGCACGACTCGAGGTTCGCCTCAACGAACGAGCGCGCGGAACGACTCGGTACGAGGTGCTGAATCTCGGTGTCGGCGGTTACACGATTCGTGACGAGGTCGCGACGCTTGCAACGAAAGCGATGTCGCTCGACCCCGATCTCGTCGTGCTCGATTACCACCCTAACGGCGCAGAGACCGAACCTCTTCAACCACTCCACCAAGTGTTTCACGACGCCGAATGGTGGGAACATTCGCACGTGTTGCGCATGTTCGCCGAAGCGCGCCGGAATTGGAGTGTTCAACGCATCGGCGCAGGCGACGAGTATCGATATCTGAACTCGCCCGACGGTCCGCATTGGCCGATCGTCGTCGCGGCGTGGGACCGAGCGCGCGAAGTTTGTTCGGTCCGCCGCATTCCTGTGCTCGTGCCGATTTTCCCGTCTTTCGGCAAGCGCAAGGATTGGACGGAATACCCCTACGTCGAACTGCACGAACGAGTCGCACAGGCGGTGACGGAGCGCGGATTCGTCGCGGTCGACATGTGGCCCGTGTTGGCGGCGAGCGGTCGTTCGATCGAGGAATTGTCCGTCGACCACGAGCATCCGAGCGCACTCGGCTTGGACCTGATCGCGGCGGAGTTGGAGCGCGTCATCATCGGGCGAGGCTCCGACGACATCGCGGAGGAAGCCGTCGACGGCGGAAATTCGCCGCGCTGACGAGAGTGTCAACTGCGCCCGACGGCGGCGAGGAACTCGTGCTCGAGCATCACGATCACGCCCAATTCTTCGGCCTTTTTCGCCTTGCTGCCGGGTTTGCCGCCGACGACCAGGACGTTCGTCTTGGCGCTCACCGACGACGCGACGTGACCGCCGAGGTCCTCGACGATCTGTTTGGCTTCTTGGCGACCGAGCGACTCGAGCGTGCCGGTGAACACCACGGTCTTGCCCGCGAAAGGGCCGGCGGCCGAATTGGCTTTCGGATACGTGATCTCGACACCGCCAGCGAGAAGGCGCTCGACGAAGGCGACGTTCGTCGGCTCTTGAAACCAATTCGCGAAACGCGCGGCCACTTCGGGTCCGATGCCGTCGATGTGTTGGAGTTCGTCGAGCGTCGCAGCCCGCAGAGACGCGAGATCGGCGAAGCGACTGGCGAGCAGTTTTCCCGTCGCCGGACCGACGTCGGGAATCGCAAGCGACACGAGAAGGCCACTGAGCGGAATCGAGCGCGCCCGGCCGAGTTCAGCGAACAAGTTGTCGACGCTCTTCTCGCCCCAGCGCTCGAGCGCGATCAACTTCTCGCGCATCGCCGCGTCGCGATCGAGTTGAAAGAGGTCGGCGGGTCCGGCGATCAACCTCGCGTCGAGCAACTGCGCGATCTGTTTCTCGCCCAGGCCGTCGATCTCGAACGCATTCCCGCCGACGAGCACGAGCGTGCGACCGATCAATTGCGGCGGACATTGCAGGTTAGGGCAGCGCCAGTACTTGCCCTCCTGAACGCTCTCCGTTGTGCACGCGGGACACCGTTCGGGCATCGCGAACGACTCGCCGAAACGCCACGCGACACCGGGTCGAATCGCGCCGTCGCCTCCGCGCAATTCGTCGGGCACGAGGTCGTTCCAGTCGGCCGGAGCTGTACCTTCCGCTGCTTTCGCTAGCCCGAGGATCTGCGGTATCACGTCGCCAGCGCGCCGCAGGAACACACGATCGCCGATCTTCACGCCTAGCGCCGCAACATAGTCCGCGTTGTGCAGCGTCGCGTGCCGCACCGTGATCCCGCCGACTTGCACCGCGTCGACGTGTGCGCGCGGCGTCAGGCGACCGCCGTTGCCGACCATCGTCTCGATCGCGCGCAGCGTGCTCGAAGCCTCCAGCGCCGCGAATTTATGCGCGTATTGCCAGCGCGTCGCACGCGAGGTCGTCCCGAGTCGTTCGCGCAAATCGAGGCGATCGAGCTTGGCGACCACGCCATCCATCTCGAAGGGAATCGACGCGCGCTTCTCCTCCATCTCGTCGTGGTAGGCGAGACACGCGTCGAGTCCGCGCACGGTTCTTCCGTACCCGGCGTCGGCGAATCCCCACGCGCGCAACACCGCACTGAGTTCGCGTTGCGTCGAGAACGAGCTGTCGGCTGTGGCCCCGTCCCCCAGCGCCTTCGGTTTCGCCGCGGCAGCGAACTCGATGCGCGGCACCGACCACGGATGGAACTCGAGCGGATAGCGCGCGACTTCGGACGGATCGTTGCGTCGCAAAGCACCCGCCACGGTGTTGCGCGGATTCGCGAACGGTTCGAAGCCCTCGGCGACTCGCTTCTGATTGAAGCGCTCGAACTTCTTGCGCTCGATGAGCACTTCGCCGCGCACTTCGACGAGCGTTGGATGTTCCCGCGCGGCGCCGGCGAGCCGCATCGGAATGTTCCGCACTGTGCGCAGGTTGTGCGTGATGTCCTCGCCTTGCACGCCGTCGCCGCGCGTGATGCCGCGCACGAACACGCCGTTCTCGTATACGAGTGCCGCGCTGACGCCGTCGAACTTGGGCTCGACCGACCACTCGAGATCGGCATCCGCGATCTTCAAATAGCGCAGGATTTTGGCCTCGAAATCGCGCACTTCCTCAGCGGTGAACAGGCTGTCGATCGACAACATCGGCACCGCGTGAGCCGCCGTCGCCAGGCCTTGGCCTTCGGGCAGCGCCGCCCCGACCCGCTGCGTCGGACTGTCGGCCGTGATGAGTTCCGGATGTGCCGCTTCGAGCGCTTTCAGCTCACGGATCAGAGCGTCGTACTCGGCATCCGTGATCTCGGTCTTGCCGTCGCCGTAGTACAACCGATCGTGCCGCTCGATCTCGGTGCGCAACGCAGCGACACGCTTCGAAGATGAAGTGCGCTCGGCCATGACTCGCCTCCCTTACGCCAAATCCGTCGGCTTGAAGGCTTCAGGCAGCAGCTGATCGAGCGTCATCTCGCGCCGCTTGCCGCTCGTGCCGACGACGAGCACACGCAGTTTGGGTGAAAATTCAAGGAGCACTTGTCGACACGCGCCGCACGGCATGAGCGCGCTCTCGCGATTCGTCGTGATCGCGATCGTCGTGAATTCGCGCACCCCTTCCGACACCGCTTTCACGATCGCCGAACGTTCGGCGCACAACGTCAAGCCGTAGCTTGCGTTTTCGACGTTGCAGCCCGTGAAGATGCGACCGTCGGCGGCTCGCAATGCAGCACCGACGCGAATCTTCGAATACGGACTGTACGCACGATCGCGCACTTCCACGGCACGTTGCACGAGCTCGTCGTCGCTCGCATCAGAACGCGAGATCGTCGTCTCCGTCTTGGACATGCGCGCCAGAGTCGCCTGGCTTGTGCCAGCCGTCAACCTCCGCCTCGGCTCCTGCTGCGCTTGCCTCGCCCGTGTTTTTCTCGAGGCGCGTGTATCCGAGATACGGAACGCGCATGCGCACCTGACGTCGACCGGTCGCCGGATCCTCACGTTCTTCCGGCACGACTTGGACGCGCGCGCGCAAGTTCACGAGGTCGCCCGTGTCGATCTCGATTTCGCCGCTCACGTCGAGCCCGAACGCTTCGAGCACCTTTTTCACACGAAAAACGCCTCTTTCGCTCCACGTGAGCGAGTCCCAGGCTGCCGTGCGACCAGCGAAATCGCCGTCGATCACTTCCAACCGAAACGTCCAGCGCACGCTGCCGTCGCGCGAGCGACCTTCGCGCACTTCGGCGATGCGCACGTCGTGTGTACCCGCTGGAACCGAAACGTAGGACTCGACGTCCTCGACCGAACTGAAATCGAACCGCATGACTCACATCCTTCTGGAGCTCGCACCACGCGTCCTCCATGTACTCGACTCGCGGCGCGCGATTCGGTTGCAGAAGAAAGGCGAACTTTCGAGAACGTGGGCGGCGTGTCGCAGCAGAAGTCGAGACGCTACACGTGTCGAAGCGGAACGAGACGCGCTCGCGCGGCCGCGACATTTCCGGTCGTGACTTTTGTGAACACGCGCTGCATGTTGCGGCCCGTCACTTTCGCGATGTCGTCGGCCGCGAACCCGCGCGCGAGCAAGCGCTCCACCAAATTCACGTAGCACGACGCATCCTCGAGCCCTTGCGGAGTGCGCCCGATGCCGTCGTAGTCCGAACCGATGCCGACGTGATCGATGCCGGCGATTGCGGCCGCGTGAGCGATGTGATCGACGACGGTTTCGATCGAGAGTGGCGCGGCATGCATCTGCATGAACTCGCCCTGCCTCAAGAACACTTCGGTGTCGTTCGGGCCCGAAATCGCCTTGTATTCGGGGCTTTCGCGCAAGCGTGCGTCTTCGGCTTGCGCTTCGTCCTTCAAGAACGCGGTGCAGAACACGATGCCGACGACGCCGCCGTTCGCACGAATCGCGCGCAGCTGATCGTCGGTCAGATTGCGCTGATGACCGTGCAACGTCTTGCAGCCCGAATGACTCGCGATCACCGGCTTCGACGTCGTCTCGAGGATGTCGAAGAAGCTCTTTTCACCCGAATGCGAGACGTCGACGACCATGCCGAGCTCGTTCATCGCATGGACGACGCTCTCGCCGAACGCATTCAATCCGTCCGGCACGTGCACGCCTGCGCCGCTCTGGCACGAACGAATCCACGACAAGTGGTTGTTCCAAACGAGCGTGAGCACGCGCACGCCGTGATCGAAGAACAAATGCAAGTTGTCCAAGCTCTCCTCGATCGAATGTCCGCCCTCGATGCCGGGGATGCCGGCGACGGCGCCGCTCGTGTGCGCCTGTGTGAACAACTCGGCGTTGCCGGCCCACTGCAAGGCGTGTGGATGCCGCTCGGCCAATCGATGAAATTCGGCCAGCAAAGCCAGTGTGCGCGCTTTCGCCGCGCCGGGTCCGCCGTCGATGTGCTTCGGGTCGACCCAATTGACGAGCACGACCGAACCGAGACCGCCCTTCGATCCGCGCACCAAGTCGAGATGCCCCGTCGTTTCGGTGCCGAGATCGTGCCCGAGATCGAGTTGCCGCTGCAGCGAATCCACGTGCGCATCGAAGACGGGAGAGCGCGCGAGGATCGAGCGGGCGAGCGATTGAGTGGCGGTGCTCATGCGTAGCGTTCGATCGTGCGCGCGGTGCTGCTTTGGTGCAAGGTCGACGAAGCGAGCCTCGTTGCCGACGAGAAGCCGCTTTCGGATGGGCGGGATCCGACCCGAGTCACCACGATTGGCTGGTGAGTTCCGTCGACTGGCGGCTGCACATCGCGATCGACCCCGAAGCGCGCGTCGGCAAACCGACGGTTTTCAGGGACACGCACCAGGGTTGCCGAAGTGTTGGGTTGGCTCGCCGACGGCCGGGCCGCGGACGACATCCTGACCGAGTTTCCTCGCTCGTCGCTGGAGAGCATCCCGGCCCACTTGGCATTCGCCGCAGATCGAGCTGGGTGAGGCCGGGCCCGCATTCTGCGCCCACTTCTAGAGCTGAACGGAGGCTCGCTCTGGGGCCAGCGGCGGTCATGTCACACTGACAGGAGGAGCCGCGTCCATCGTGGCGTCCTGCCTTCTTGGCATGCGCCAGGCAAGGAAACGTGGACAGCTGCCCGTCCTCAAAGCATTGTTACACAAGGACTTGCGGCGCCAGGGCGGCACTCACATCCAGCGGCACAAGCCTTGCTTTGGCGGCGCGACGCAACCGCTCCGCCCATGTCTCACGAACGCCGCATTCTCATCGCCGACGACGACCGCGAACTCCGAGCGGGCGTCGTCGAACTTTTGAGCGACCTGCCGGTCCACCTCGAGATCCTGGAAGCTGAATCGGGCGACGAAGCGCTCGCGATCATCCGGCGCATGCCGTTGCACCTGGCGCTCCTCGACATGCACATGCCCGGGCACACCGGGCTCGAAGTGCTCGAGATGTTGCGCAAGGAAACGTTCCAGGTCCCGTGCATCGTCATTTCCGGCGAAGCGAGTGAGGCGGTGCGTCGCCAAGCGCTCATCGAAGGGGCGCGCGCTGTTCTGCGCAAGCCGCTCGAAGCGCGACTCTTGCGCGCAGAAGTGCGCCGCGCGCTCCACCTCGACGCGGCCTGAACGGCCTCGCTTCGCTCACGACGAGTTTCACCCGAACCCTCGAACAACGCTCAGCCCCCGCGCTCCCCCCATCCACCGAACCAACCGCTTCGCACAGCGAAACGGTAGCACTCGAAAACCACAAACCTCCTCACACACCAGGAAGAGAAGAGACTGATCCCATGGCAACCAAGACCAGCAGCAACACGAACAAGAAGTCCGGCACGATCCGCCCGCTCGGCGACCGCGTCCTCGTCAAGCGCGCCGAAGCCGAAGAGCGCACCGCCGGCGGCATCCTTTTGCCGGAGAGCGCCAAGGACAAGCCGAAGGAAGGCACGATCGTCTCGATCGGCGAAGGTCGCACGCTCGACACGGGCGAGAAGTCCGTCTTCACCGTCAAGGTCAACGATCGCATCCTCTTCAGCGCCTACGCCGGCACCGAAGTGAAGTACGGCGGCGAAGAATTCCTGATCATGCGCGAGGAAGACATCCTCGGCGTCATCGGCTGATTCCGCGCGTTTCTCCCCTACTCCGCACAACCACACACACAGGAATCAGCACATCATGGCCAAGCAAATCTGCTACGACGCCACAGCGCGCGAGAAGATCCGCGACGGCGTGCGCAAGCTCGCTCGTGCCGTCAAAGTCACACTCGGCCCGCGCGGTCGCAACGTCATCATCGAGAAGTCCTTCGGCAGTCCGACCGTCACCAAGGACGGCGTGACGGTCTCGAAGGAAATCGAGCTCGAAGACGCCTACGAGAACATGGGCGCGCAGCTCGTGAAGCAAGTCGCGCAGCGCACCAACGATCAAGCCGGTGACGGCACGACGACGGCCACGGTCCTCGCCGAAGCGATCTTCGAAGAAGGCTTGAAGAACGTCACCGCCGGCGCGAACCCGGTCGCGCTCAAGCGCGGCATCGACAAGGCTGTCGATCAGGCCGTCGCGAGCTTGAAGAAGCTCTCGACGAGCGTGAAGGGCCACCAAGAGATCGCGCAAATCGGCACCATCGCCAGCAACGGCGACGCCGAGGTCGGCCAGATGATCGCCAAGGCGATGGAGAAGGTCGGCAAGGACGGCGTCATCACCGTCGAAGAAGGCAAGTCGCTCACCACAGAAGTCGAGTGGGTCGAGGGCATGCAATTCGACAAGGGTTGGCTCTCGCCGCACTTCATCACGAGCCCGACGACGATGGAGGCCGTGTACGAAAACCCCTACATCCTCGTGTACGAGAAGAAGATCTCGACCGTGAAGGACATGATCCCGCTGCTCGAGCAAGTCGCGCAATCGGGTCGTCCGCTGGTCATGATCGCCGAGGAAATCGAAGGCGAAGCGCTCGCGACCTTGGTCGTGAACAAACTGCGCGGCGCTTTCCCGTGCGTCGCCGTCAAGGCACCGGGTTTCGGTGATCGCCGCAAGAGCATGATGGAAGACATCGCCGCTCTCACGGGCGCGACCGCCATCATGGAAGCGACCGGCGCAACGCTCGAAGGCGTCACGTTGAAGGATCTCGGCACCGCGAAGAAGGTCGTCGTCGACAAAGACAACACGACCATCATCGAAGGCGCTGGCGCGAAGGACGCGATCAAGGGTCGCATCGCTCAGATCCGCGCTGAAATCGAAGTCACGAAGAGCGACTACGACAAAGAGAAGCTCCAAGAGCGTCTCGCCAAACTCTCGGGCGGTGTCGCGCAGATCAACGTCGGCGCGGCGACCGAAGCCGAGATGAAAGAGAAGAAGCAACGCGTCGAGGACGCTCTGCACGCCACGCGCGCTGCGGTCGAAGAAGGCATCGTTCCCGGTGGCGGCGTCGCGCTGCTCTCGACGATCGAAGCCATCGAAGGCCTCAAGCTCGAGGGTGACGAGAAGGTCGGCGCAATGATCGTGCGTCGCGCGATCGAAGCTCCGATGCGGCAGATCGCAACGAATGCCGGACAAGACGGCGCTGTCGTCGTGCAGAACGTGCGCGGCAACAAGAACAAGAACTGGGGCTACAACGCCGCGACCGAGACGTACGAAGACCTCGTCAAGTCGGGCGTCATCGACCCGACGAAGGTCGTGCGCACGGCGCTGCAAAACGCCGCTTCCGTCGCGAGCTTGCTGCTCACGACCGACGCGCTCGTCTCCGATCTACCGGAGAGAGAAAAAGAAGGCGCGGGCGCCGGGCACGGACACGCGCACTGATTCTTTTTCGGCGACTATGGCGAGCCGTTCGGAGTTCTCTCCGAGCGGCTCGCGGTCGTTTGGAGGATGCGATGGTAAGGTTCCCGGACCTAATCGGACGGATACCCGGAAGGTGCCCAGGATGTAACCAATGATCTACTCAGGACTTGTGGGCTTCTTGGGCATCTGGAACCGTCACTTCCAGTCGCCCGGGGCGCCGGCTATCCTCCCAGGGTGCTGATTCCGCGAACCCTCTCCCCGGTGCTCCTCGAGCGCGCCCGGCACTACCCCGTTGTCACCGTCACCGGCCCGCGCCAATCCGGCAAGACCACGCTCTGCCGCCAGGCTTTCCCGCACAAACCGTACGTCACGCTCGAGTCGCTCGACGAGCGCGAAGAAGCCCTCCACCGCCCGCGCGAGTTCCTCGCCCGGTACCCGCGCGGGGCCATCCTCGACGAGGTCCAACGCACGCCGCAACTGCTGTCCTATCTGCAAGGCGTCGTCGACGAGAGCAAGCGTCCGGGCGAGTGGATCCTCACGGGCTCGCAGCACTTTTCGCTGTTGCACTCCATCACGCAATCGCTCGCCGGGCGGACGACACTCCTGCACTTGCTCCCCCTCTCCCTCGGTGAACTGAGGGCACAAGGTCTCCCCGCGGAGCCTTGGGATCTGGTCTTCGCGGGCGGTTATCCGCGCATCCACGAAATGCACCTGCCGCCGGGGCAGTGGCTCGAGGACTACATCTCGACCTACGTCGAGCGCGACGTGCGCGAAGTCCTGCAGGTCGAGAACCTGCTCGCATTCCGAGCGTTCATGCGGCTGTGCGCGAGTCGGGCGGGACAGTTGATCAATCTGTCGGGGCTCGGGGCAGAGGCGGGACTTTCGCACCACACGGCGCGCAAGTGGATCAGCGTGCTCGAGACGAGCTTCGTCGCGTCGCGACTTCCGCCTTACTTCGCGAGCCCCTCCAAACGGATCGTCAAGAGTCCCAAACTGTGCTTCTACGATTCGGGGCTTTTGTGCCGGCTCTTGCGCATCGAATCCGCCGAGATGCTGCGCTCCCACGAGCTCCGCGGCAGCATCTTCGAGTGTTGGATTTTGAGCGAACTCGTGAAGGTCTTCCTCCATCGTGGACAACAGAACGGGTGGAGCTTCTTCCGCGACCATCACGGCCGTGAGGTCGATGCCGTGCTGGATCGGCCTGCTCGCCCGATCGCAGTCGAGATCAAATCCTCGGATGGGTTGCGGGATGCTCCTAGATCGGCCTTTGCAGCACTGGGAGCGGTGCTCGGTGACGCGGAAGGAGCACTCGAGCGTCTCGTGATCCACGCCGGAAACGAGAGACGGTCGGAAGGCGGCGTGACGTGGTTGCCTTGGAACGCCCTCGACTCGCACGCGTGGACGAGCTGATCCGGGCCGAGATCGAAGTCACGAAGTGAACGACTACGACAAGAAGAAGCTCCAAGAGCGTCTCGCCCAACTCTCGGGCGGTGTCGCGCAGATCAACGTCGGCGCAGCGACCGAAGCCGAGATGAAGGAAAAGAAGCAGCGCGTCGAGGACGCATTGCATGCCACGCGCGCGGCGGTCGAGGAAGGCATCGTTCCCGGAGGCGGCGTCGCGCTGATCTCCACGATCGACGCCATCGAAGCGCTCGAGCTCGAAGGTGACGAACGCGTCGGCGCGATGATCGTGCGTCGCGCCGTCGCAGCGCCCATGCGTCAGATCGCGATGAACGCCGGACAAGACGGCGCCGTCGTGGTGCAGAACGTGCGCGGGAACAAGAACAAGAACTGGGGCTACAACGCCGCCACTGAAACGTACGAGGACCTGGTCAAGTCGGGCGTCATCGACCCGACGAAGGTCGTGCGCACCGCGCTGCAAAACGCAGCCTCCGTCGCGAGCCTGCTGCTCACGACCGACGCGCTCGTCTCCGATCTACCGGAGAGAGAAAAGGAAGGCGCGGGCGCCGGGCACCGACACGCGCACTGATCCTCGAGTCCTCCAGTCCTCTCGACAACGCGGGCTGCTCGGAGTCGACTTCGGGCGGCCCGCAATGCCATCCGCTGCGATGAAGCGTAGGCGGACAAGCTCGCTGAGTTCGCGGCAACATGCAGACATCCCGAATGCACGTTCGGAAGTCGACAGACATCACGATGCACACGGGGCTTGGAGGCCGGGCTGAGATACACGATGAGCGAACTCCAGCAGGACTCATGCTCAGCCAAATCGGAGGGTGAGGCGTTGTTCCCGAATCCTTGACGCTGCGTGCCCGCCGCACTCAGGAGAGCCGCGTCAAGCGCCGCACGAGTTGAGCCAGACTCAGCAGCTCGACATCGAGCTCACCTACCTTGCGGCGGTACGCTCGATCGATATCGTGGGCGACGACGAACGCGGTCGCCTTCGGATAGCGCTTTCCGAAAAGCGCGAGAGCGAGTGGATCGAAGTGATCGGCGGACCATTTGCACTCGATCGCGATCGGCGGTTTGCCGCGCCGGGCCAGCACGAAGTCGATCTCGTGGCCCTGCTTGTCGCGCCAGTAGCGCACGTCACGCGTTTGCATTCGTCCGTGGATCTCGTTCAGAACGTAGTGCTCCCACAACGTTCCGAGGTCCTCGCGTCGCGGCGTGTCCCAGCCGCGCACGTGGCTGATGAAACCCGTATCGAATCCATAGACCTTCGGTGCGGAGATGATCTCGGCCGTCTTGCTCGTCGAGAAGGGGCGCACGACGTGCGCGACGCTCGTGGCTTCGAGCACCGACAGGTAGTTCGAGATCGTCGTGCGGCTGACCTCGCACGGTCTCGCGAAACGCGTTGCCTCGAAGATTCCTCCACTCGAGGCCAGGACCAGCTCTGTGAACTTCAGGAATGACTGACGGCGCTCGACCCGGAACAATTCTTGGATGTCCTTGGCCCAGTAAGCGTCGAGCCACTCCTGGAACTCGCGCTCGGGGAATGTGTCGGCGAGCAGGAACGGCGGTAGCCCACCGCGCTGGAGCCGGCGTTCTAGGCTCTTCACGCCGAGCGGCCTCAGGTCCTCGCTGATCGCCGGCGTCAGCCAAATTTCAGTTTTGCGGCCCGCAAGCGAGTCCTTGAATTTGTGTGTCGCCGCAAGCGTCGACGAGCCTGTGGCCAAGACGCGCACGTCTTTGAAGTGGTCCGCGGCGATCTTCAGCAATTCGGAGGGATTTCCCAACCGGTGGATCTCGTCGAGGACCACGCGTTTCTTCTGGAGCGACTCCAGGAACGCTTCAGGATCCTCCATCGCGCGCCGGTGCCGGGGCAGCTCGCAATCGAAGTATTCGATGTCAGGTAGCGATCTGCACAGCGTCGTCTTCCCGACTCGGCGGACGCCAGTCAGCCAGAGCACGGTGCGTTGGGACCAGGCATCCTCGATCCGATCGATCCAGTAGGAGCGCGGCTGCATGCAGGTAGTTTGGCGTTTGAGTGATCTAAACGCAATTCTGCTTGCGTTTGGTATCCGCGCCATCGAAGACCTCGAGCTCGAAGGTGACGAGAAGGTCGGCGCGATGATCGTGCGTCGCGCCATTGAATCGTCGATGCGTCAGATCGCAACGAACGCCGGACGAGACGGCGCTGTCGTCGTGCAGAACGTGCGCGGGAACAAGAACTGGGGCTACAACGCCGCCACCGAAACGTACGAAGACCTCGTCAAGTCGGGCGTCATCGACCCGACGAAGGTCGTCCGCACGGCGCTGCAAAATGCCGCTTCCGTCGCGAACTTGCTGCTCACGACCGACACGCTCGTCTCGGATCTCCCCGAGAAGGAAAAGGAGTCGCGGGCGGAGGGCACGGCCACGGACACTGATCGGTCCAGAATCGAATCGCGAGCCGTTCGGAGCCACTCCGAGCGGCTCGCGCTCTTTTGTGCCAATGCAATTACGTATCGGCGACATGCGCGGCAACGCCTTGCGAGTGCTTTCTGTTCTTGCCCCGTTTCGATCCGGCGGGAGTAGGATCGAGAGCACGAAGGAGAGTTCCAAATGAAGCTATGCGTTTCTTCCCTGTTCGCATCGCTCTCGCTGCTCGCAACGTCGGCCCACGCCACAACGTGGATCGTCGACGATACGTCCGGTCCGGGAGTCGATTTCAATTCCATCTCGGCCGGGATGAGCATCGCCGCGAGTGGCGACGTGTTCATCGTGCGCGCCGGAAACTACGGCGGGTTCACGCTCGCCACTTCCGCCGTCGTGCTCGGTGAAACGGGCGCATTCGTCGTCGGCGACATTCACATCGCCAACAATGCGCCGCTCGGTCACGCGGCACTCGTCGGACTCACCGTGCAAGCGGTGTACGTCGACGCGTCGAGCGGCGGTGTGTTGCTCGAGGACGTGGTCGCGCGTCCGGGTGCGTACGCACTCGGACAAGTTGCGCTCGTCACGATTCAATCGGCGAGCGACGTGCGCTTGCGCAATGTCGACGTCGACGGAATCGATCGCGGAATCGCTGGGCTCGCGATCACGTCGTCACGCGTCGAAGTCGCCGGATGTCGCTTCGTCGGCGGAGGCGGTCGGTCGCATCACGTGGTGAATTTTTCCGCAGCACCCGAGAAGGGCGGCGACGGAATCGTCGTGAACAGCGGCTCCGATTTGCACGTCTCGCGTACCGATGCGCGCGGCGGCAGCGGCGGAAATTTGCCGGCCGTGAATGTCTGCGGTTGCTTGATCGCCGCGAACGGTGGCTCTGGAATTCGCGTTGGGGCGAGCGCGAACATGCTGCTCACGGGGACGAGCGCGTCGCTCGTGAAAGGCGGCACGGCCGGACTCGGATTCGATTGTCCGTACGACGGATTGCCGGGCAACGGCATCGTGATCCACGCGAACGGCGCGGCGCGCCTCTCGGGGATCGCCGTCGCTGGTGAAGCGCCGCGCAGCGCGTGCGGCGGCTCGCCCGTGCTCTCGATCATCGGGCCCCACAACATTCCTTCGCCCGCAGATCCGACGCTCAGCGTGTCGGGCCCGTTGACGCCGGGTTCGCTCGCGACGTACATGGTCACGGGTCAACCGGGCGCGACCGCGAAGCTCGATTTCGGCCGCGTTTTGGCGATCGCAGACGTCGCCTTCGTCGTCGAAGATCGACTGACGATTTCGATTCGCTCGTTCAGTCTCGGCGTCATTCCGCCGTCGGGTCAAGTGAGCCTGACTATCATCCTGCCGAGCTACCTGCCGCGCGGATTCCTCGCGAACGCGCAGGCCGAAACGTCGTCGATCGCCGTCGGCATTTCGCTCTCGCCGTCGGCGCCGATCACGTTGCGCTGAGCGGAAGCTCGGCCGCCTTCCGTTGCGGAGGTACTGAGTCTGGCTCAGGATCTTCGCAACGGAAGACGGCTCGATGAAAGCTACTTCGAGACCGCTTCTTTCGGCGTCAAATCTTCGAAGCGAATCGAACGACTGAGCTTCGAAGGCTTGCCATCGGCGGCCGGCAAGACGTCGACGGGAACACCGTCGATCTCGGCCCATCCGCACGACATCGTCTGAATCGGCGCGGCTGCTTGGCGCGGCACGAGTTCGAGCCCGCGACCTTGCCACAGCCACACGCGACGCGCGTCGAGCGTGCCGTAGTTCTGCGCTCGCGCATCTTTCTCGCCGGCGGCGGCGACCACGATGTCGGTCGGAACCCAACCGGCGCCCGGCAGGTAGAACTCGACCCAGCAGCGGTAGCTCGGATCGTAGTCGGTGTTTTCCTTCTTCGCGTTCAAGCGCTAGCCGTACTCGAGGCGCGCCGGGACACCTTGGCTGCGCGCAGCTGCGATGAAGAGCGCGTGCAAGTCGGTGCAGCAGCCGCCGCCGTTCGTGAGGCAGTCCTCGTCCGCGCCGCGTCCGCAATTCGGCTTCGTCGCGTCCTTCGAATAGTGATCGGCCTGATCGGCGACGGCGTCGAGCAAGCGCAGCACCTTCTCGCGCGGATCGGTGACGTCGGCGCAGGCATGCTTGGCGAAATCGAGCACGCTCGGATCGACGGCCATGAGCGGCGAGTCACGGCGCAGTTCTTCGGCGAAAAGCTCCGGTTGGAGCTCGCCCCCGCCCGAGCTCGTCATGTCGAAAACCGGAGACTGACGCATGGCGTTCGTCTCGACGACGACTTGGATCGCTGCCCCCGCCTGCGCAGTTGCGACGACCATCTCGGCGTCGCTCACCGGTTGCTTCTCGAACTTCCAACCTGCAGGTGCTTCGACGACGCGGCGATCGAGCACGTGTTGCCAAGCACCGTCCGTCGGGATCGGTACCCACAGACGTACTTCCTTCGCGGTCGCCGGAACGTCGGCGAGAGCAACTGTCTGTCGAATCTTGTAGATGCGCGTCTCGGCAATGCGCGGCGCGACGACGGGAGCGGGTTCGGCGGCGGGCGGCGCGTTGCTCGCGACGGACAAGAGGAAGAGCACTGCAGTGATCATGATGCGTTCAGCCTATCTCGTCTCGGTGAGCGTGAAACGTGATCCCGAGCACAAAGAAAGGCGCCCCCGCTCGACAAACGAGCGAGGGCGCCGAACCTGCAGGATGCGACCGAACTCAGGTCGCGCAGTTGCTGCGTGCGCTGTCGATCTGAATCAGGGCATCGTCGATCAACGCCGATCGGGTCGACCACGGGAGACCCGAGTCTTGCGCTTGTTGGATGAGGTCCATCGCTTGCTGGAAATGGTCGACCGACACGTCGTTCATGCTAATTTCGCTCTGAACGTCGCGACCATCGCCGCAGTCCGCGTGCGCGACTTGCAGCGCACGCTGGATCAAGAACTCGTCGGCACCCAGATTGCCGAGGAACTGGGCGCGAGCTGCGAAAGCCCTCGCAGAACGTGCGTTTTCGAGTGCGTTGATCGAACGCATCAGCCGTCCGAGAATCTTGACACGGCTGTCGATCGTGCCCGGAAGTCCTTGGTCTGCGAGCGTGCCCGTGACCTGCGCTCCGGTCGAGTTCACGAACTCATCCGATGCGTAGAACCGGATCGCGTCCTCGATTGTGCTCGTGTAAGCGTCGGTGAGAGCCGTCAAGTTGTTGTGGAAACTCGGAGTCGTATCCGCGGCTTCCACGATGCTCGGCGTGTTGAAGGTCTTGTCGCCGAAGCTGCCGTCGAAGTTCGGAGTGATGTCGTTCGGATTCGGCGGAACCGGATCGACCGGGATCACACCGAGGCCGCCGTCGAAGGGGCGGTCGTCGATCGGGCCGCCGATGAGGCCTTGCAGACGCCGTTCTACGTTCGTGTTGAAGTTGCCGTTGGCCAAGTTCGGGTCGAACTGGAACGTGTTGCCGTCGAAGTTGAAGAACGAGTTCGCGCCCGCGTCCGTGTGGCAGCGGTCGCAACGGCCTTGGAACAGGCTGACAGCTTCTTGGGCCGAAGGATCGTTGAACGTGAGGCCGGTGATGTTCGGATCCGCGTCCCGACCCAGGCTCAACTGGAACGCTTCCAGCGCGTCGAGTTCTTGATCGTTCGGCAGCACGAAGTCGACGCCGTTCTGACGTCCGAACGACCGCGTGAAGTGCTGCGTGACTGCACCGATGGCGAAGTCGCGCAACGTACCGGCTACGGGAGCTCCGTCACCGCCCCAACCCGTGCGTTGCTTCGGCGGATTGACGCCGCCGACCGGGCGCTTGATCGAAACCGATTGCGCGAACACGTGGCTGATCGCTCGCATCACGAAGCGCTTCTTCAGATCGCCGAAGCCGTCGACGTTCTCCAGGATCAGGCCCTGCTTCAGCATCAGGTGCGGGATCTCGAAGCGCTGCCCGCCGTTCAAACTCTCCATGAGATTCGGATCGAATTCTGCGACGAACAGCGGGTTCATCGGGTCGGCATCGTGCATCTGCTGGATCAAAGTCGGATCGAGCGTGAGATTGTTCTCGGCCGGGTGGCACGTTCCGCACGTGCGACCGTTGCCTTCGAACTTCTTCTCGAAGAAGAGCACTTCGCCCTCGGTGACGAGCAGCTCGAAATCGGGCGTCGAACCAGGGAGCGGCGGCGTGAAGCTCTGAATCAGTGCGAGGCTCATGCCGCTCGACATCGCAGTCGGAGTGGCATCGCCCGCGCGCTCACGCGTCCACACGCGCTCGAACAAGGTCGGCATTCCGAGCAGGAGCGCTTCGTCGAGCGGCGTCTTGCCGGCGTGCGTGACGACGACGAGGTCGAGGTCGAGCACGTCTTGCGAGATATCCGTCACGTTCACGTCGAGCCTGGCATCGGCATAACCAGCGCCGGTGATCGTGCCGAGGCGCGTGAAACGGTCGGCTGCTTCGATACCGACGTTCTTGCTTTCCGGAGTGCGGCTCGTGAGCCACACGTCGTAACCCTCACCTTCCGGCGCGTTCTCGAGTCGGACGTTGATGGCACCCGTGTCCAAGTGGAACGCGGCGCTGCCGACGATCGTCGAGTACTGCGTGGACAAGCCTCGCGACCACGCGAGTCCTAGGTCGATGCGCGGCGCGGACGTCGCCTCGAACTCAGTGCGCCAAGCTTGGTAGGCGCGTTTTACTTTCTCCGGATTGCCGATGACGGCAAGCGGACCCGATTTCTGTTTCGCGAGGACTCGATCTCCTGGGGAGTACCCAGCAGTGGAGAGCCAAGCGAGCGTTCCGAGAGCGACGAATGAACCTGTTAGCGTCAGGACAACGGTCGATCGAGACATGGGGGGACCTCGAAGTGGAGTTTCTGAAAGTCGAATTTTTCGGCGCCGCACGAAATATGCGGACGCACACAGAGCGGCGCCACGTTAGCAACGCGGTGGGAATCCGGGGCTTGCGTTCGCGACAGTTCGGTCGATTTTTTTTTCGTTCCTAGAACTGCAACTGAGCGCGCTACCGTTCGTCTGTACTCGTGGATGGAACCGAGTGAACAACCGACGAGCGCTTCGAGCGCGCGAGCAGCAGACCGCTATCTCACTCACGCTGCGCGGCCGACGCGATCGCTGCGCAATCACTGCGCGCTCGCGTGCGGCGTTGGACTTTGGCTCGCGTGCGCAGCCGTCGACGCGACGATCGCAACACACCTCGATGAGCCGCTCGTCCTGCGTTTGGCCCGTCGATGGGCACAACATCCGGTCCGTGTCGTGGTCGCCGGCTCGCTCTCGGCCTGGGCTTTCTTGGGCCTGTGCCGTGGGGTGCCCGCAGTCACGCCACCCAATCCGGATGACTGAACGGCGACAGACAGGCGTCGCGCTCGATTCGGTGATGCTCTTGGAGCCTACCCATGCCGGTGCGCGGCGCCCGGCACCATTCCGAGGCGCATTCCCGAACGCTGCGCTTTGAAGGAACGGCCTCCGGCCTTATCATGGCGCTCTTGCCTCACTTAGGCCGCCGATCGCGCGGCCCTTTGGAAATCGACCATGGCCGAAATCGTCACTCCGACCCCCGTCACCGCAGTCACCGACTGCCCCATCTTCTCGGGGCCCCTGAAGAGCGAGCGTCTGGGCGCGACCCTCGGAGTCGACCTCGGATCGATGGACATGGCCTTGGCTGTCAGCCGCGAGAACCGCATGCCGCGCGCTTCCGTCGTGGTCACGACGGCCGCTCGGCACATCATCCGCATCTCGAAGGCCGGCGAGAAGATCGAGTCGATCGCGGTCTACGGTTCGAAAGCCGATCCGACCGTCCACCCGGACTTCCGCGAGATCACCGAGAACCTGCGCGACTTGCGCAACAAGTGGTTCAACAAGGCCAAGCTCAGCCTGATCCTCGATGCACCGAAGTTGGACGACGCCCTGCTCCGTCACGTGCTCGGCATCTACGACCGCGTCTTTCTGCGCATGGAGTGGGGCACCGCCAAGACGTTTGCCGCGATGACAGGGCGTAAGAGCTCTGAATTCGCCACATACTTGGACAACCTCGGCCACGTCGAGCACCTGATCATCCAAGCCCGCTTCTTGCGCGGCGAGGTGGACAACTCGACCGAGGCGGAAGTGAAGGCCTGGATCAAGAAGATCGGCGAGCTCAAGCCGCGCGAAGTCGCGATCTTGAATCCGGACGCCAAGTCGGCGGCGAAGAAGGGCAAGACCGCGCCGAAATCGCGCCTGGCCGAGATCGCCGAAGATCTGACCGAGAAGACCGGCATTCCGGCCGCGGTCGTGCAGAGCGAATCGCTGCTGACCTGATTCGATGCAGTGCCGGGTATGCGGTCGCGTCTTCGCGGATGGACCGGACTGCCAGGCACGACTCCGCCCAACTCGTCGGCGTAGAGCCGCGCAACACGCGCAGTTCTACGCCGACGAGTTGGGCGGAGTCGAGCCTGGCACAGTACGGTCCATCCGCGACGACGTGCTTGGCGGAGTCGAGCCTGACACCGCACGACAGTAAGCTCCCCTCCCCATGAGTTTGGTTCGCTTCCACGGGGTCTCACGCCATTTCGACGCACTGGTCGCGCTCGCACCGCTCGACCTCGACGTGCGCGCGGGCGAGGTGTTCGGCCTGCTGGGTTCGAACGGCGCGGGCAAAACGACGGCGCTGCGCATTCTGTGCGGCCTGCTCGAACCGACTGCGGGATCGGTGACGATCGACGGCCGCGACGTCGCTGCGGATCCACTCGCGGCGCGTAGGCAATTCTCGTTCGTGCCGGACGGCGCTCCGCTCTACGCGAATCTGAGTCCGAAGCAGCACTTGGCGTTGGTCGGAAGACTGCACGGCGTCGACGAAGCGCGCATCGCGAGCGAGACCATGCGCTTGTTGGAAGCACTCGAACTGGCCGATCGCGCGAACGATCCCGTCGGCGGTTTTTCGCGCGGCATGCGCCAAAAAACGGCGCTCGCGTGCGCGATTCTGCCGCGGCCGAAGCTGCTGATCCTCGACGAACCGTTGAACGGGCTCGACGCGCCGACGACGGCTGTGTTCAAGGAAGTCTTGCGCGCGTGGGCTGACCGCGGCGGTTCGGTGTTGTACACGTCGCATTTGCTCGACGTCGCCGAGCGCGTGTGCGACCGCGTCGCCGTGCTGCACGAGGGCAAGCTGCTCGGAGTCGGATCGCTCGACGAACTGCGCTCGATCGCGGGCCGTGACGGGACGCTCGAGCAAGTGTTCGGAGCGATGACGAACGCAGTCGATCCGAAGCTCGGCGCGGCACGGATACTCGGCTGAACGACATGCAACTCGTCGACGTCGTCGGGATCGCGATACTCGTCGTCGAGCTGATCTTCTTCGATCGCAAGCGCTCCGATCGAGCACGCGACCGCATTCACGATGGTCGATCCTTGCGCACGCTGTGGTTGTCGATCCTCGCGGGCGTCATCGTCGCGCGAGCTCTGAGCTGGGCACGCTTCGGGCCCGAGTTCACACTCGGCGAGCTGGGTCGCGTGGTCGCAGTCGCGATCCTCGCCGCCGGTTTCGCGTTGCGCATCTGCGCCGTCGTCGCGCTCGGTCGATTCTTCACGGTCGACGTCGCGATTCGAGAAGGTCACGAGTTGGTGCAAACCGGCCTCTACCGCGTCGTGCGACATCCGGCCTACACGGGACTCTTCGCGATGTTCGTCGGCTGGTCGCTGACGTTCGAGAATTACACCGCGATCGTCGCCTTGCTCACGCCATTGGCGCTGGCACTGGTGCACCGCGTCCGCATCGAAGAAACGGCGCTCGTGAGCGCGTTCGGCGCCGCGTACGAAACGTATCGCTCGCGCACGAAACGCTTCGTGCCGTTCGTCTACTGAGGGCGCAGGATCGGCGTCGGACGGAATTCGTCGTCCACTGCGACCATGGTCACGTGCGCTTCGGTCACGTGCACGAACGTGCCACCGCCGAACTTGCGCTGCGCCCACACGGACACGTGCGCGGTGATCGAAGTGCGGCCGATGCGCGTCGTCTCGGTGAAGAACGACACGAGATCGCCGACGAACACCGGTTGCTTGAACTCGATCTTGTCCATCGCGACGGTGACGATCTTCGCCGGATGATGTTTGTGCGCTTCGATCGCAGCCGCGAGGTCGATCTCGGACAGGATCACGCCCCCGAAGATCGTGCCGAGCGCATTCGTGTCGCGCGGCATCATCAAGCGCCGGATCGAGGGCATTCTGTCGATCGGATAGCCGGACGGGAGCGCGGGTTCGTTGGGTTTCATGTTGGGTTCGCGAGCGCGCGCTCAGCGTATTCCTTCACCAGATTCTCGACGGTGTGTGTTTCGTTCTCGAAGAAGTGTCCGACGCCCGGCACCTCGTGCGTTTCGAAACGATCGAGGACATCGGGGAAGCGTCGCTTCAACTCCGCGAGTGTGCCGTATTCGTCGTTCTCCGCCATCAGGATGAAACCGGGTTGCGTCACGCGACCGATGTACGAGACGTCGAACGCGAGCACGGGCAGTGCGACGAAGACGAGTCGTTCGATGCGTGTGTCGACGATCGCGCGTTGAGCCGTGGTGCGCGAGCCAAACGAGAATCCGCCGGCCCACAGGGGCAGGCTCGGGTAGCGCTCGCGCATCCAATCGAGAGCGACGCCGAGGTCGTCGACTTCACCGCCGTGCCCGTCGTGCTTGCCTTCCGAGTGCTTCACACCACGGAAATTGAAGCGCAGGGTCGCGAGTCCGGCGCGCTGCAGTCCTCGCGCAGCACGAAAGACGACTTTGTTGTCCATCGTGCCGCCGTAGAGCGGATGCGGATGACAGAACACGACGGCGGCGCGCGGTGCGACGCCCTCGGGTTCCCACAAACGCGCTTCGAGGCGCCCGGCCGACCCGGAGAGAAAGAGGTCCATGCGAGCGCGGTACTGTAGTCTCACGCTCACGATGTGGAGTCGCGTATTTGCCGTCTTCCGAGCCGGATTCGAGGCCCAATGGGGTCGTGGCACATGGCCGGTCGCGCCGCTCGTCGTGCACGGCAGCATCACGGCGACGTTCGCATTGCTCGTGGGCGACGTGCTCCCTCCGTACGCCTACGCCGTGTTCATGTTGTCGCTCGCGATGGCGTTGATCGCGCTGCCGTTGCTCGGTGACTTCGGCTTCTTGTTGCGCGCCGATCCGTCGCGCGAGTGGATCGAGGCACAGCCGGTGCGAGCGTTCGAACTGCGCGTCGCGCGAACGATGCTGGTGATGTTGCTCGCCGGAGCTCTGGCGGCATCGGCACTGCTGCCGATCGTGTTGTTCGCGCCGGCCAGCGTGGGCTTTGGAGAGCGAATCGCACTGTTCGTGGCTGGACTCGCGCAAGCTGCCGTCGTCGCAGGTTTCTTGCTCGGATTGCAGTCGCTCTTCGGACGACGAGCCGAGGCCTTGCTCGTCTTGCTGCAGACGCTGCTCGTCGGCGGAGTGCTCGTCGGTTGCTTGCTCGGGCTGCAAGTCGTACCGCAGTTGCTCGCGGTGAAGAGCCCAGCTGATTTGGCGCACGGGTTCGAGTTCTCGCCATCGGCCTGGTTCGCGACGTCCGTCGTGAGCGCGGACGTTTTGACGCCGTGGTGGCGACTCGCGCCGTGGATCGCGTTCTCAGCGGCCGCGCTCGTATTGTTCGTGGCGCCACAGGCGACTGCGCCGATCGGCCGAAAAGCAGGCTTTTTATCGGCACTTTTGGCTCCGTTACGCGCGCTCGCGAGTCGGACCTGGGTGCGCCGCGAGGAGCGTGGTTCGTTCGATCTCGTGTTCGACGCGCTGCCGCTGGAGCGCGAGTTCGTCCTGCGCACGTACCCGATGATCGCGATTCCGCTGGCCATGTTGTTCGCGGGATCGGGCGGTTCCGACGAGGTCGCCCGCGACGGCCTCGTCGCGGTGTTGCTGTTCACGCCGGCCACGTATCTACCGGTGTTGCTCGTACACGTGCCAGCGACGGCGAGCTCCGACGCGCGTTGGATCCTCGACGGAGCGCCGGTTTCGCGCGCGGCGATCCACAACGGCGCGCTGAAAGCACTGGCCGTGCGCTTCCTCGTGCCGCTGTACGTGATGTTGTTCGCATTGGCGTGGACGCGCTCGGGGCTGGCGTTCGCGCTGATGCTCGCGCCGCTCGGGTTCCTCGTGTCGGTCGTCGTGAATCGCCCGCTGTATGCGCTGTGCGTTTCCGACTTGCCGCTGTCGCGCGACGCGAACGACATCAAAGCCGACATGAACTGGATGGGACACATACTCACGTTGGGGATCGTGTTGACGATCGCTGCGATCATCGCGCTGAAGTTCGTGACGAGCTTCGGCATCGCGTTGATCGTGTGCGCTGCACTCGTGCTGCTCGAATGGAATGCCGATCGCAAGGAGTTCTCGAAATCATGATCACGATCGCACTCATCACCCTCCTCACGCAGTCTCCGACTATCGATTCGATCGAGCTCGTCGAGAGTTTTCCGATCGAGACGACGCTCGACAACGCCGACATCCGCGACGCCGACGTCGTTTGGCGCGAAGTGATCGACGCCGCGAAGACGTCGGTCGATTTGGCCGAGTTCTACGCGAGTGATTCAGCGGGTTCGAAGCTCACGCCTGTGATCGAAGCGATCGAGCGCGCAGCCGGACGCGGCGTCCAAGTGCGCTTTCTCGCCGAGAAGAAGTTCCAGATCACGTATCCCGAAGTGCTCGAACGGCTCGCGAAATCGAAGAACGTCGCTGTGCGCACGTACGACATCAAGCCGCTCACCGGCGGCATCCTGCACGCGAAGTATTTCCTCGTCGACGGATCCGTCGCGTACATGGGTAGCCAGAACTTCGATTGGCGTTCGCTGGCCCACATCCAAGAGCTCGGCGTGCTCGTGCGCTCGACCCAAGTGACGGCGGCCTGGCAGTGTGTGTACGAAACGGATTGGGCGCTCGCCGGTGGAGCGACGATCGCGGACGCGATGAAGCTCTACAACGGCCTGGCTTTTCCGCTCCAAATCGGCTCGGGCGACACGGCTGCACGCATCACACCAGTCGTGAGTCCGGCGCCGCTCTTGCCGAGCGTCGACTCATGGGATCTGCCCAAGATCACTGCGCTGATCGAAGGCGCGAAGAAATCGGTGCGCGTGCAATTGCTCACGTACAAGATGACCAGCAACAGCGACTACTTCCCCGACCTCGAGAATGCGCTGCGTCGGGCCGCCGCTCGCGGGATCAAAGTCGAATTGCTCGTCGCCGATTGGTGCATGCGCAAAGGCACGATCGAAGGCTTGCAGGCGCTCGAGCCGCTCGCGAACGTCGAAGTCAAACTTGTCACGATTCCGCAATGGTCGCAGGGCCACGTCCCTTACGGTCGCGTCGCGCATTCGAAGTACTTGGTCGTCGACGCCGAGCGTGCGTGGATCGGTACGAGCAACTGGGAGCGCGATTACTTCTTCCAGTCGCGCAATGTCGGCTTGATCGTCGACGGTGGCGACGTGCCGAAACGACTCGACGCGTACTTCACCGCCGGTTGGACGAGCAGCTACGCGAAGCCTGTCGATCCGTGTGCAACGTACACGGCGCCGAAGTTCGGGGACTGAGCGGCGACCCCCGCGCTTCGCTCGTTGCTCCTTTGCCATGGCGTGACGCCAAAGTGAGAGATCCTTGGGTCGCGAGGTCGTGTCCGACCGTTGAGTCGTAGGCTTCCTCAGGTTTCCGCTGCGCCTGCACGGTAACAAGCCTTGCCATCCAGATGGCATGACATAGGTTTGGGGCATGGGAAACGCCGATCGACTTTCGACCATGAACGTGTCACTGCCGGAGGACCTGCGCCGTTCTGCCGAGCAACTTGCGGCTTCTAGGCACTTCGCTTCACTCAGCGAGTACATCCGTCACCTGATTCGCGACGACTTGGTGGCTTCTCGACAAGCTGCCACGGAATCCGCGCTCGCGACGAGCTCGAGCGGAAGGAAGGTGGACCGAAAGCTCGTCATGAAAGCGATGCAGGAACTCACCAAGCTGCGGAAGAGCGTCAGCGCTCGGGGTTAGCCGCTGACACTCGACGAGTTGCGCGCAGCGATCGACGAGGGATCCGGTCCGTAAGCTCGACGAAGCCCATCGTCATCGATGCCTGTACGCTGCTTGCGTGGGCATTCGGCTAAGAGGTGCATGCAACAAAGCTCGAGGCGCTGCTCGATTTCTTGTCTGCCGGAGCTGTAGTCGTCCCGAGTGTTTTCCCGGTCGAGGTGATCGGCGGACTCGTCGTTGCAGAGCGCAGAGGGCGCATCGCGAAGGCAGACTCGGACTCTTTCTTGAAGTTCGTAGAATCGCTTCCCATCTCGATCGACTCGGACGAGCACTGGCCGTTGACTCTCGAAACTTGCCGACTGGCAAGCATGCCTCTCTCACGCGGACATGAGCTGAAGGCGAAAGATGCCTGCTACTTGGAGCTTGCGCTTCGACGCGATCTGAGGCTGGCAACTTTCGACGCGGCTCTGGCACGCGCTGCGCAGGAATACGATCGAGCGTTCTTTTCGCCATGGCCAGGAGGATCCAGTCGAATCGTCCGCGCCGGAGGCGAACCGGTTCAAGAAGACTGATCGAAGTACGCCTGCATGTCGCTCGGCAGCGGACTGAGGACTTCGATCCACTCTCCCGTCTCGGGTGAGCGGAACGCGATGCGGTGGTTGTGCAGCGCGTGTCGGTCCATGCCGAGCTCGCGCATGTCTTGCGCACTCAACGTGCCGGCCAAGCCCTTTTCGAAGTACGAATCGTCGTCGCCGTACAACTTGTCGCCAACGACCGGATGTCCGATCGCGGCCATGTGCACGCGAATTTGATGTTGCCGGCCGGTGAACGGTTCGCACGCGACCAAGGACACGTTGCGCTTCCTCTCGATCACGCGCCACGACGTTCGACAATCTTGTCCGTCGACCGCGATCGCCATCTTGATGCCGACGTGCGACGCGCGTGCTTGACCGATCGGGTAATCGATCACGCCGGAATCACGATCCGGAACTCCGTGCACGATCGTCAAATACTCCTTCTCGACTTCACGACGCTCGAATTGTTGCTGCACGTCGGCGTGACCGGTGGGCGTGCGACCGATGACGACGAGGCCGCTCGTCTCGCGATCTAGTCGATGACACAAGCGCGGCGCACCCGCCGTTTCGAGCTCGAACCCGGCGCCGTATCTCGCGTGCACACGTTGGATCAACGTGTCGACCAAGTACCGCCCGCTCGGATGCACGGCCATGTTCGGCGGCTTGTCGACGACGAGAACGGACGGATCCTCGTAACTGACGACGAGTTCGCTGCTCGTGTGCAACGTCATCGGCGCCCGCAAGTCTTCGGGGATCACGACGATCACGCGCGCGCCGTGCCTGAGCTTGCGACTCGGCTTGCGCTCGACCACGGCAGTTCCTGAAGCGCGCGGTTCCGCGAGCGTGCTCGGATCGATCAACACGTAGCCGTCTTTGATCAACTCTTGGATCGAAGCGCGCGAACGCCACGTCAGATGTGCTGCGAGGAACGCGTCGAGGCGCATCTCGAGCTCCTCGGCGCGCATTCGGAAGAAGCTCGCGTCGACGCGCAGCTCGACTTCCTTGGGCGCCTGCGTCAGGTCGCGGTCTTTCTTGAAGATGCCCATGGTGCGCCGACGGTCATCGTACTCGTCAAACGAAAGAACCCGGCTGCAGGGCCGGGTCCCGTTCATCGCTGCGCGGCGTGTCTGCTCAGCCGTGACGTTTGCCGAGCTTGCGCGTCGGATCGTTCTTGCGCGTGGCTTTTTGGATCGTGCGCAGGCGCTCGCGGCGCTCGCGGCGGCGTTCGTCCGAACGCTTCTCGTGCCAGGTGTTGGCCTTGGCGAGGCGGAAGATGCCGCTGTAGTTGCACTGGCGCTTGAAACGGCGGAGAGCGGCTTCGAGAGACTCGTTCGGACGGACCTGGACTTTGATCACACGCTTGATTCCTGGAACTGGGTGGGTCGGACCTCGTCTGGCGCTGGCCGGAAACGAGGGGCGGAGAGAATAACCGTTGGCCGCGACAGGCGGAAGCCCTGCCTGGATTCGTGGGGCGCTGATTGCGATCCTAGACGGCCGTGGAACCGGCCAAAGCAGAAGGTGGGCAGGAGCTCATCGGCGTCGTCGAGCGCGTCACCTTCCAGAGCCCCGACACGCTGTACTCCGTCCTAAGGATAAGGCCAGAGCGGGGTTACGACCCACCGCAAGGCAAGAACGCGCTCTTCTCGAGCGACCTCGCGACGGCTGTAGGCAAGTTGGACGAACCGTCGGTCGGTCTGCGCCTGCGGATGAGCGGCAAATGGGTCGAGCACAAAGCCCACGGCGTCCAGTTCGAGTTCGAATCGGCGGAAGTGCTGCCGCCGATCGGGCGCGAGGGCGTGGTGAAGTACTTGTCGTCGGACCGCTTTCCTGGGGTCGGCGAGAAGCTCGCGCAGCGCATCGTCGACACGCTCGGCGCGGACGCGTTCACGATCATCCTCGAGAATCCGGACCGACTCGCCGCAGTGCGCGGACTGCGACCGGCGATCAAGGACACTCTGATCGCTGCGGTCGCGGCGGAGTACGGCACGCACAAGGCTCAAGCGTTCTTGCGCGGACTCGGGCTCGGGCCGGTCGCCGCGACGGCGATCCTGCGCAAGGTCGGACTCGAGTGCGAAGCCGTCGTGCGCGCGGACCCCTACGTCTTGGCGCGCGGCATCCGCGGTATCGGCTTCGGGACGGCGGACAGCATCGCGACGCAACTCGGACTTCCGCGCGATGATCCGCGGCGCGGGCGTGCGGCGTTGGTGCACGCGCTCGAAGTCGCATCGAGTGAAGGACATTCGTTGCTGACGCGCGGCCAGGGAATCGAGAACGCGGGTGAGCTGGTGCAGCGTGCGGTGCCGGACGCCGTGCTGCACGCGGAGCTCGCCGAGCTCGAGAAGCGGCGCGAGGTCGTCATCCGCGCTGGTGAATCGCCGGAGCACGATGCCGTGTATTTGCCTTGGCTCGAACACTGCGAGGCGGAACTCGCGCGCAACGTGACGCGCATTTCGAAGTCGGGGCCGTTGCGCGCGCTCGCCGACGAGTTCGACTTGGAGGGTCACGAGCGCCGATCGGGCATCGAGCTGCATCAGAAACAGCGCGAGGCCGTGCTCGGGCTGCTGTCGAATCCGATCGCGCTTTTGACCGGCGGCCCCGGCGTCGGCAAGACGACGATCGTGCGCTTCGTCGTGAACTTGGCACGCGCTGCGAATGCGAAGGTAATGCTCGCATCGCCGACGGGACGCGCTGCGAAACGGCTCGCAGAGGCGGCCGGCATGGAAGCGCAGACCATCCACCGTTTGCTCGGATACGACCCGGAATCCGAGGGTTTCCTGCACGACGCGAAGAACCCGCTCGAGTGCGATCTCTTGGTCGTCGACGAAATTTCTATGCTCGACGTCGTGCTCGCGCACCATCTGTTCAAGGCGCTGCAAGCTCCCGTGCGCGTCGTACTCGTCGGCGATCCGAATCAACTGCCGAGCGTCGGACCAGGCAACGTGTTGCACGACTTGATCGAGTCGCGAGCGCTGCCCGTGTTCCGCTTGACGCAGATCTACCGGCAAGCGAACGACAGCTTGATCGTCGTCAACGCGCACCAAGTGCTACACGGCGATGCCATCCAACTGCCCGCGAAGGGCGTGACGTCGGCCGACTTCTATTTCTTTCCCGCCGAAGAGCCCGAGCAAGCCGCCTTGCGTGTCGTCGACGTCGTCACGCGCCGCATTCCCGAAACGTTCGGGATGAAGTGGACCGACGACGTGCAAGTGATCGCGCCGATGTACCGCGGCGAATGCGGCGTCGACGCATTGAACGAGAAATTGCGCGAGCACGTGACCGAAGGGACGCGCGAAGTCCGCCAAGGCTCGCGCGTTTGGCGCGTCGGCGACCGCGTCATCCACACGCGCAACGACTACGACAAAGAGGTGTTCAACGGCGACATGGGGCGCATCGCGCGCATCGAAGGCGACGGTGTCGTCGTCGTGAAGTTTCCCGATCGCAGCGTGTCGTACGAAGGCTCGGAGTTGTCGGACTTGCAGCCCGCGTTCGCGATCACGGTGCACCGCTCGCAAGGCGGCGAATTTCCCGCCGTAGTCGTGCCGCTCGTGATGCAGCACTGGATGATGCTGCGGCGCAATCTGCTCTACACGGCGATCACACGCGCACGCAGGCTCGTCGTCATCGTCGGATCCCGGCGCGCGCTCGACACCGCGATCGAGAACGACGACGAGGCGCGCCGCGGCAGTGCGCTGGCCGAACGACTAGCGACGCTGAACATCGTGCAATGACCGCCCCGTGGAGTTTTCTGCGAAAAAAGGCCGGTTTTCGCCGACTGTGGCTCGCGACGGCCGTATCGGAGCTCGGCGCGTCGATCGCGCGCATCGCATTCATCTTGGTCGTGCACGCACGCGCTGTTGCCTCGGGTTCGAGCTCGCCCGAAGCTGCGAACGCGTTGATGTTGATCCTCGAGACGGTGCCGATGGTGTTCTTCGGGCCGATCGCAGGCGCGCTCGTCGACAGGTGTGACCGCAGACGTTTGCTCGTCACTTGCAATCTGTTGCAAGCCGCATTGATCGTGTCGGTACCCTTCCTGATGCGGCTCGATTTCGATTGGCCACTGTACGCGGTCGCGATGTGCGTCGCGGCGATCTCGACTGTGTTCCCGCCTGCGCGACAGAGCGCGATTCCCGACCTCGTCGGCATCGAGAATGCTTCGACCGCGAACTCGATCTCGGGCTCGACGACGAGCCTGATGTTCGTCGTCGGCATGGGCATCGCGAGCTTGTTGATCGCGCAGTTCGGCATGGACGCGTGTTTCTGGTTCAACGGCGCGTGCTTCATGTTCTCCGCGATCCGTCTCGCGCCACTCGTACTGCCTCAGCACCTTGCGGTCGTCGAAGCCGGCTTCCAGCGCTTCGCCTCCGACGCGCTCGAGGGCATTCGTTTCGCACGCCGCAATCCGACGATTCTCTACATCACCGCCTGCTTCATGATGGCGTTCGTGTTCATCGGCATCTGGATGCCGCTCGTGCCCGAATACTTGCGTCGCGACCTCGGAGTCGACGCGGAAACGTGGATGCCGTTTTCGTGGATGGCGTTCGGCCTCGGCGGCATCGTGGGCGGCGCACTCGGCGGCCTGATCGGTCGCACGTTCGGCATGGGCCGCACGATCGTGCTCATCTACTTCGTCGAACCGTTCCAAATGATGGCGTACTTCTGGGTCACGTCTGCACCCGTGATGGTGTGTTTGTCGTTCACGTGGGGAGTGATCGCGTTCGCGTACTTCGTGCAGGAGCAGACTGTGTTGCACGAGGACGTGCCCGCCGAATTGCGCGGTCGCGTGTTCGGATTGCTGCCGCCGCTGCAAGCGCTCGGGACTTTGATCGCGAGCGTCATCGTCTACTTGGAAGCCGGGATGCTGGCGCCGCGCGTGATGCTCTTGATCGCGGGTGTGAGCTATCTCGTGATGAGCATCGTGTTCACTCTGTCGATGCGCGGCGCGAGAGATTTGTGGATGCGGCCAGCGTCGGTAACAGCGGTGCGCAAAGAACCCTTGCGTCCGTTGTCTTAGTTGATCGGAGAATGAAGTGTGGTGACCGTAACCAGATTGCAACGGGTCAAAGCGGAAGAGGTTTCGTTACACCGCACAATCATGATCCTGCGTTGATGATGCCTGTGCGACTCACTCAACCCCGCCCGGGCCGCGCTGTTTCGCCCACCATTCCAGGCGTTTCGCGATCTCTTTCTCGAAGCCGAACGTGCCCGGCGTGTAGAAACGCGTGCCGCGTAATTCGTCAGGCAGATAATCCTGCGCGATGTAACCCGTCGCAGAATCGTGCGCGTAGCCGTAGCCCGCGCCGTGGCCTAGATCCTTCATCAACTGCGTAGGCGCATTGCGCACGTGCATCGGGACAGCAGCGCCGGCAGTCTTGCGCGCAGCATCGAATGCCGCACCCATCGCTTCCTTGATGCGATTCGATTTCGGCGCGGTGGCGAGATACACGAGCATCTCGCACATCGGCAAGTAGCCTTCGGGCGCGCCGAGCATGTGAAACGCATCACGCGCGGCGACTGCGATCGTCAGCGCATTCGGATCAGCGAGCCCCACGTCCTCTGCTGCCATCGCGATCGAACGTCTGAAGATCACCATCGGATCCTCGCCGCCTTCGATCAAACGAGCGGCCCAGTAGAGCGCTGCGTCGGGATCGCTTCCACGCAACGACTTGTGCAGCGCGCTCAACTGATCGAAGTGCACGTCCCCCGACTTGTCGTGGCGCGCAAAACGCAGTTGCAGCGCGTCGCGGATGTTCTCGACCGTGATCGTTTCGTCGTCGTTCACCGCGAGCGCGGCCGCTTCGAGCACGACGAGCGCGCGACGCGCATCCCCGTCGGCTTGCTCGGCGATCCACGCGAGTGCCGCCTCGTCGATCGAGATGCGACGTGTGCCCAAACCGCGCTCGACGTCGGCGAGCGCGCTCTTCACGACCTGCGCCAACGCATCCGGCGACAAGCCCTTCAGGACGACGACGCGACTGCGCGAGAGCACGGCGCCGTTGATTTCGAAGCTCGGATTCTCGGTCGTTGCCCCGATCAGCGTGACCGTGCCGTCCTCGACTGCCGGCAACAAACTGTCTTGTTGCGCCTTGTTCAGCCGATGGATTTCGTCGACGAACAAGATCGTCTTCTTGCGTTCGTGTCCCAGTCGTTCGCGCGCCTCGGCGAACACCTCGCGCAGTCGCGGGACACCTTCGCTCACCGCGCTGAACGGCACGAACACGCGCTCGCCAGCGTTCGCGATCAAGCGTGCCAGCGTCGTCTTGCCGCTGCCCGGCGGCCCCCACAGGACGATCGAACCGATCGTGCCGTCTTCGATCGACTTGCGCAGCGGCTTTCCGACGGCCAGCACGTGCTCTTGACCGACGTATTCTTGCAGCGTCCGCGGTCGCATGCGTGCGGCGAGCGGAGCATCTGTGGAGCGCGCTCCGAAAAGCGAATCGTTCCTCGTCGTGGGCTTCGCCATCACGTCCTCGCGACACGTCCTGCAGCGAACAGCAAGATCGATGCAGCAACCGTGACGTTCAGCGACTCGACGTCCGTGCGAATCGGGATCGTCACACCTTCGAAGCGCTTCGTCACCGCGGGCATCGCACCCGTTTCCGCGCCTACCCACAGCGCGAGCGGACCTTTCCAATCGAAGCGCGACGGGTCCGCGCCGCCACGCGTGTTCGCGACCACCTGCCGCGCTCCGCGCTTGCCGAGCACGGCCGAACACGCGTCGGCATCGATCCCGTGTGCAACGGGCAGACGCAACAAACTGCCCATGGATCCGCGCAGTGCTTTCGCATTCCACGGCGACGCGCCGCCCGCAATCACCACGAACGCACAGGCGCCGAAGGCTTCGGCCGTTCGCGAGAGAGCACCCAAATTGCCTGGATCGGCGATGCCAGCGACGACGAGCACGAGGGATCGAGTGTCCAGCGCGAGCTGTGCCAAATCGATGCTCTGCGGCAGCGGGCCGAGCGCGAGGATTCCCGGCGAAGTCTCGAGTGCAGACGCCTGCGCGAGAATTTCCGCGTCGACGAGCTGCACGCGCGCGCCGCGGTTCGACAGTTCGCCCGCACGCTCGATCCTGTCGTGCGCGACGAGCACGACCTCGATCACGCGCTTCGCCGTCACGGCGTCGTCGACCAATCGATCGCCTTCGAGCACGATCGCATCGCGCTCTTTGCCCGAAACCAGCGCTCGTACACGCTGAATCAGCGCGTTCGATCGCGATCGGATCACGGTTTCGTCGGCCATGGCGCGCACAGCATAGCCGTTGCGCCGCGATCGCGAATCGATCGGCGGCGCGAACGATTCGCGGCGCGAGCACGATTCGTGCGATGATCCCCGCCTCGATGTCGAACATTCGCCAAGGACTCGTCGTGCGCACCGACGCCAAAGTGTGCCACGTCGAAGTCGACGGTCGCGTTCAGCACGCCGTTCCGCGGGGCATCTTGTTCGACGGGGAACAGCGCAATCCCGTTGCGGTCGGTGATCAAGTCGAGATCGATCTCACTTCCGTCCCGGCCAGTTTGGACCGCGTTCTGCCGCGCAAGAACTGGTTGTCGCGCATCGCCAATTCGCACGATCCGCGTGAGCAAGTCCTCGCGGCGAACGTCGATCAACTCTTCGCCGTGGCCTCGGTCGCGAACCCGAAGTTCTCCTCGAATCGAACGGATCGCATCTTCGCCGCGTGTATGTGGCAGCGCATTCCGACGACGCTCATCTTGAACAAGATCGATCTCGGCGATCCCGACGACCTGGCCGCGATCCGCGCGACGTACGAAGCGATGCCGATCGAAGTCCTCGAAACGTGTGCGAGCGACGGTCGCGGCATCGAAGCAGTGCGCGAACGCATGGCCGGCCGCACGACGATCTTCTACGGCGCTTCGGGTGCTGGAAAATCGAGCTTGCTCAACGGACTCCAACCGAGTTTGAAGTTGAAGGTCGGCAAGATCAGTCGCTATTGGGATCAGGGCAAGCACACGACTTCGTTCAGCCAGATCCACACGCTCGCGTTCGACGCGCGCGTCATCGACACGCCCGGCATCCGGGTTTTCAGGCCTTTCGGCGTGCCGATCGGCAACTTGCGCGACCTGTTCCCCGAGATCGTGCGCTACCAAGTTAAGTGTCGCTTCAACGGCTGCTCACACGATCACGAGCCGGAGTGCGCCGTCTTCGACGCGGTCGATCGCGGCGACATCGCTGCGTCCCGCTACGCGAGCTACGTCGAGATGCTCGACGAAGTCCGCACGGCGAAAGTGTCCGACGAAGAAGACGATGCGGCCGAGTGAGCGCTCAGCCGATCCACTCGCGCACGAGTGCGAGTTTGAAGAGCCACGACAACGCCATGACGGCGACGAGCGCGACTCCCAGCCGGCCCATGCGCCAGCGCGAGACCTCGCTCGCCAAATTCCTTCCGCGCAGCGCGGTTGAAATCGCCCAGAGTGAGTAGCTCGGCAGCGCGATCGCCGTGACGAAGCCGAAAGGCTGATTGCGGATCGACGCCCACACCTGTCCATGCCATGCGAGCGCGACCGACGTCGTCACGCCGCAGCCCGGACACGGCACGCCCCACCGTTCCATCGGAATACAGGCCGGAAGCCCGAGCTTTTCGTGCGTGCCGAACCCGCGTGCATCGGGTTCGACCACGATCGCGAGCACGACGACGATCGCGATCGCAGCGACGCCGAAGCCCAGCAATAGCCAGTGCTCCCACGGTTTTCCGAAGGGCGAGACGATGAATCTCTCGTCGTTCTTCGGTGCGCGAATGGGCTGCATTCAAGCGATTCTCACCGCATCGAGCGCGGATCACCACACCCAAGGGACATAGCGTCGCGGAACTTTTTTCCCTGTGAGACGCGCTGGTCGTCGTTGGTACTCAAGCCCTGCAAAAGATGCGGTCGATACCCCAGGCGAAGTCTTCCATCCATCCCTCGTCGGAGGCCGTCCCCGTGTCCTTTCCCTTTTCGAACGCTCTGCTCCGCTGTGCTGGTGCGGCACTGCTCGCTCTGTCGGGCGCGTGCGCTTTGCCGGGCGGGCCTCCGTTGCCCGAGATCGCGGATCAGATCAACGCGACGCTGGAGCCGCTCGAGATCGTCGACTCTGCGCCCACGATCGTCGGCACCGACATCACGCCGCGCAGCGTGCACGTGCTCGGTGAAGTCGCCGAACCGGGACAGATTCCGATCGAAGCGGGACGGCGTTTGACGCTCGTCGAAGCCATCGCTCGCGCGGGTGGACACAGGACTGCGACGGCCTACACGTCGAGTCTCGTGCTCGTGCGATGGGATCGCCTCAAGCAACAACAACTCGCCTGGCAGATCGACGCGCGCCCCAAATATTGGAGCAGCCCCAAGACGATCTTCTTGCAGCCGTACGACATCGTCTACGTGCCGAACCTCCCGATCGACGACCTCGGCCACTGGGTCGACAACTACATCCGGCGTTTGATCCCCGTTCCCTTCCCCGTCTTCACGCTCCAGTGAGCCCACCACCGTGAACGAACAACGATCCACTTCGCATCAAGATCCGGACGGCCTCGCGGGACCGGACATCCTCCAAACGGTGACACTGGGCGTGAAGAGATCACGCAAGTGGCTCATTCCGCTGGTCATCCTCGGCACGTTCGTCGGTCTGTATTTCGCTCTCTCGCAGACGAACGTCTACACGTCCGAGGCGAAACTGCTACTGCGCTCCGGCTCGCGCGAAAGAGTCACGTCGGAGTCGCTGGTCACGACGTCGGAAGAGGATCGCTCGGCACGTCCGACGACCGAAGCCGAGATCGAAATGTTGCGCGACCAAGCGATCTACCAAAAAGTCGCGCGCACGTTCGGTCCGGCGGAGATCCTGAAGATCGCCGATCCGACGCGTGACGACGGCGCCGAAACACCGTGGGCCGTGCGCACACTGCACTCGATGCAGGCGTGGGTTCAGGGCGTCGGCAAGCCTGCGCACGAGTGCACGCCCGGCGGATGCCAGACGTGCATCGCACAGGCCGTCGACGTGTTGACCGAGAACGTGGCGCTCGAGGGCAGCACGGATTCGAACGTGATCCGCGTGACCTACCGAGCGAATTCCGCCGAACGAGCTCGCGCTGTGACGCAAGCATTGGTCGCAGCATACGTCGAACGTCACGTCGATCAGTTCTCCGTCGAGCCCGTGCTCGAAATGAACCGTCCCAAGGTCGAGAGCGCGAAACAGCGTCGCGACGAAGCGGCCCAGGCCTACTTCGATCACGTACGCACGTGCAACATCATCGACATCGAAGTCCAACGCCGAGTGCTGATCGAAGCCGGCGCGCTGCTCGAGCGCGACTACAACGCGGCGATGTTGAAGCGCGACGAAGTACAGGCCGAACGCACCGCGGTGACGAATCGGATGAACGGGCTCGGCGCACAGATCAATCTCGTCCGCGAAAGTGCCCCGAATCCGACGTATCTCGCGCTGAAAGAGCGTGTGAACGAGCTCGACGTCGATGCGGCCACGAACTCGGCACGCCTGGAGCGCTTGTCGTCCGAAGTCGCGTCGCAAAGAACGCGCATCGAAGGCTTGCGCGAATGCGAAAGGACGCACGCCGCGCTCGGTGCGACTCGTGATTTCGAAGCCGCGCGGTCCACGGAACTGATGCGCCGCTTCTCGCAACTCGAAGACTTGGGCAGCATCGACCTGCACTCGGAGGCGAACTTGCTCGTGCTCCAACAGCCGACCTTGAACTTCAAGAAGGACGGCCCGAAGCGCGAGAAGATCATCCTCGCCGCGTTCGCATTCTCGCTCGTCGCAGGCATTTGGCTCGCGGCCATGCGCGAGTTCTTCGACCGCCGTCTGCGTCACGGCCCGACCGTCGAACGCCAGCTCGGCGTGCGCTTGCTCGGCACCATCCCCGAATACAACTCACGCGACCTCGCGGCGTGAACTGGAGCAACATGAACAAACTTCTCTCGCGACTGAATCACCTCGTCGACCCGGTCTGGACCGAGATCTCGCGTCAGACGTTCGATCGAACGCCGGCTCGCATCCTGTTCACCAGCACCGAACGCGGTGCCGGCACGACTTCGCTCGCAGCAGCGACGGCAATCGGGCTCGCGCGCAACTTGCGCGTGAACGTCGCTCTCGTCGAAACCAATCTCCAGGCTCCGGCGCTCGCGAACTACCTCGGGATCCAGAGCGAAGTCGGCCTGTCCGACGTGCTCGACGGCCGCATGGACATCGACAAGGCCACGCGCCGACTCGAAGCTCTCGGTGAGCTGCGCCTGCACATTTTGAGCAGCGGCAGCGCGCGCTTGCCCCTCGCGGGCGAGTTCGCGACACTGGCTGCGAAGGTGGCACTCGCGAAGCTCGGCGAAGGCTGCAAGTACGTCATCGTCGATGCACCGCCAATCTTCGATCACAGCGAAACGCGCATCCTCTTGCGCGACGTCGACGCGGCCGTGCTCGTGCTGCGAGCAGGATCCGCGCGACGTGAAGACGCACAACGTGCCGTGCGCGAACTGCAAGATAGCGGCGTGCGCGTGATCGGCACGTTGCTCAATCGCACAGATGAAGCTGCGGATCGCGATCAAGCAGCCTGAACGTCGAGCGCGCGCTCGTCACGGATACGCATCATCGCGGCCCGGTTGCACACGCAGCCGGGCCGCGACGTTTTGCTAACCTCGCTCGATCGTGATCCCCTCTTGCTCTCGACCGCCAGTGCGCACCCGATGATCGTTCGATCCGCGACGCAGATCGACGCTCCGGCGATCGCGAGCCTCTACTCGCATTACGTGCTCACGACCGTGATCTCGTTCGAGGAAGCGCCCGTGTCGGAGCACGAGATGTGGACGCGCGTCAGCGAAGTTCAGGGCCAAGGCTTGCCGTGGCTGGTCGCCGAGTCCGCGGGCGTCGTCGTCGGATTCGCCTATGCGTCGAAGTGGAAAGCGCGGGCCGCATATCGCTTCAGCGTCGAGTGCTCCGTGTACGTCGCGCCACATTCGGCGAGATCGGGCATCGGCACGCGGCTCTACGAGCCATTGCTCGCAGAACTGACTCGGCTCGGCTTGCACTCGGTCATCGGCGGAATCGCGCTGCCGAACGACGCGAGCGTCGCGTTGCACGAGAAGTTGGGCTTCGTGAAGACGGCGCACTTCCTCGAAGTCGGCTTCAAGTTCGGCCGCTGGATAGACGTCGGGTACTGGCAGCGACGCTTGTGATCCGAGCGCTGCATCAGCTTCGTGCAGCCCGACGTTTTTCGTGCGCATCGAGCGTCCACTGTGCGCGACGTTCGTACCACGACTCGGCGCTGTGATGCTCGGCCGCGGTCCGCGCGGCGCGAGCGAACTTCGCGAGCGAGGCACGATTCGCAGCGATTTCAGCCAGTTTTCGGCCTGAATCTTCGACGTCGTTCGAGCGCAGACAGAGCGTCGCCTCCTCTTCACGATCGCGTTCCTTGACGTAGTCGATGTCGTACGCGATCAACGGCAGACCGGCGGCATACCCGTCGAAGATCATGCGCGGCGTGTCCTCGGCCGTCGGTGTGAAGAGCAGTGCATCGTATGCGGCAAGGTCGTGCAGAAGTTCGCTGCCGTACGCGCGGGCCCCGAGAAAGCGCACGGCCCCCCGCAAGAGCGGATCGTTCGCGAGCGCCTCGAGACGCGTACGTTCCGTGCCGTCGCCGATCAGGTCGAAACCCACTCGCGCGCCGAGCTCTCGCGCTCGCTTCACTATCGCCATGCTGTGATCGAGACCCTTGCGAGCTTCGAAGCGACCGCAGTAGACGAGTCTCAAATCGCGATCAGCGGTCAGCGTCGCCAGCCGCGCCTCGAGGCTCGCCTGCGTGACGATGTCGGCCCGCGCGAACGAGGTGTCGTGAAATTCGCGTGGGTTATTCGCGATGCGCCCGTAGCGCTGCATCAAGTGCGCCCCTTTCAAGAGCGACAGATCGCAGCGCGCGACGGACTTCAGGCAGGCTCGGTCGTACAGCGTTCCGTAGACGGCTGCGTGTAGTTTTTGCTTCGCACCTCGCGCCAGCTGTCGCATTTGCAGCGGGATGTCGGTGTCTTGCACGAACACACTCGTGATCCCGCGCTTCCAGGCGAGCACGAGTCCCTCGTAGGCGATCGGTCGATACACGTCGTCATAGCCAGCGTGAACCACCGTCGCGTCTGCCATTTCGCGTGACAAGTCGGCGATCCATCGACGGCGATGCTGCAACCAATACGACTTCGCACTCGTGTGCAGATCGAACGACGGAACGAGGTGGATGCCGTCGTGCGCGAAGTTCGCTTCTTCGAGACGCTGTCCGAAGCTGACGTCGTTCGCCGGCAGCGAAGGCGCGACAACCTTCAACGGGCCGAAGGTTTCCGGCAGCGAATCGCGCAACAAGTGCAACGAACGCAGCCAGTCCGATGACAGGAACGTGCGCTCCCCTTCGACGTGAATCGGTACGTGGATCGGAACTAAGTACACGGTGTCTCGTGCTTCAGTTCGGGCTCACTGCGTCGAGCACAGGTGTGGTGACCAGCGTGTAGAAGCAGCCGTCGCACTCGACGATGCTTCCGACGAGCGCCAGCTCGCGTGCTGCTGGGTGAGCGATGGTGACGCTGAATCGATTGGCAGCGGAAGGGAACTCGATCTCGATCTCGGCGAAGTCGAGGAACTTCCCGAGGAGCGGGTACACACACTTGTACGCCGCTTCTTTCGCCGTGAAGAGCTGCCGCACGGCACGGCCCCGAGACGAAACGGGCAAGCACTCGATCTTCTCTCGCTCGGCTGTCGTCGCGATGAAATCGAAGAGTTCGGTCTCGACCGGCTCGACCGGTTCGATGTCGATGCCGACGGATGCGAAATCGTGCGCGTGCCCGACCGCGACGACGCATCGGCGATCCGTGTGCGCGATCGAGCCGACGAAACCACGCGGCCAGCGCGGGCTCCGATCGGGAGAGCACGCAACGGTCGTCTGAGCCGAACCGATGCGGTGCAGCAGTTCGCGCGCCAACCAGCGGCCCGTCGTGTACTCGCGCTTCCGCTTTTCGGTGGCGTTCGCGACGGCAGCACACTCCGCGTCGGCAAGGATCACGCTCGCGTCGAAGATCGGCACCGCGGCCACGACCAGCCTCGTGTCGAAGTCCTGGGACAACACCTTCACTGCGCGATCGCTCTCTTTTCGGCGCTCCGGAGTTCGGCGTCCTCGAGCGCTCGTCGCAGTCGCTGGGCGAGGACGCGCACGTTGGGCTCGAGCACCATACTGTCGTGATCGCCGGGTACTTCGTGCACGGAAACGCGCTCGACGAAAGGTGCCCATCCGTTGTCGTGGAAGAGCAATTCACGATGCACGTTCGTCATTCGACCGTTACCCAAGTGGTGCGCGATGTCGAGCTTCGGTCGGAACAACGCGAGCGCGAGCGGCAGACTTTGGACGTCGTACTGCTCCAACGCTCGAGTGAAGGCGGCTTGGATGCGACGCGAGTGGAACATCGGCATCGATTCACTTTCGCGCTGCGCTTCGCTCGCCTCTTCCGCTTGCACGCGCCTCCACTGCACGCGGCTCTTCACCAAGTTCGGGATGTAGGCGAGCCCCTGTCGACGTGCGCGCTGCACGTGGATCAGCGCCTTCTCGCGAGCAGCGAGCAGCGGACGTTTCGGCAGAGGAGTGTCGAGCATCACGAACGCAGCAACCTGCTCACCGGCAGCGATGAGTTGACGCGCCATCTCGAACGCCGCGATCCCACCGCCCGAGAATCCGCCCAAGTGGTACGGCCCGTGCGGCTGGACCGCGCGAATCTCGGCGAGGTACGCAGTCGCCATCTCCTCGAACGTCTCGTGCGGAGCATCGTCACCGTACAGACCGCGCGCTTGGCACCCGTAGAACGGACGCTCTCCACCGACGAGGTGTGCGAGGTGTCGCAAGTTGAGCACGTTCCCGAACATCCCCGCGACGAGGAAGAACGGTGCGCGCGGAGCCGGCTCGCCCGAGTGCATCGCGACGAGGTGTTTGAACCGCGGCTTGATCGATTTGCTCGGAATCGCTGCGTTTTCAAACGTTTTCGCCGATTCGATCGGACCACGTGCAGAGCGCACGAGATCCGCGCAGCGCTCGATCGTCGGAGCTTCGAACAGCACCGAGATCGGGAACTCGACGTGGAACGCCTTCTTGATGCGCGTGAAGAGACGCACGGCGATCAACGAGTGTCCGCCCAGTTGGAAGAAGTCGTCGCGGATGCCGACTGGGTCGACACCGAGCAGTTCCTGCCAGAACTCGACGATGCGTGTCTCGATCTCGTCACGTGGTGCAACGTAGTCCGACGACAGGGTGGGTCGAGCGAATCGGGCATCGCCGTCGCGACGATCGAGCTTCAGGCTAGCGGCCTGCATCTCCAGCGCGTCGAGCTCCAACGAGCTCACGACCATGCGGCCGGCATTCGTGTTCGCGAGGACACGCTTCAATGCGTCGATGCCCTCGTGCGGCTGGATTCCGCGCTCCACATTGTGACGGAACGCAGCTTGGATCGGTGAGGCCGGATCGTGAGTGCCGTCCATCGCGCTCGGTTTCTCGTGGCGCACGTCGACCGCGCGTTCGGCTTGTCTAGCGAAGCCTTGCCGCATTCGTTTGAGCGCAAAGCCTTCGATCTCGACCAGCACGCGGCCGGCTCCGTCCGTGACGACCGCGTCGAACATGGCCATCTCGTGTTCACCGCCTTGAGCCGCATGCAAACGCACGTGACAACCGATTGCACTCGTCAAGGGCGCGTGCACGCGGACTGCATCGAACGACATGGGGACCCACAAGTCGGTGCCGTGATCGGGAATCCGATCGACTGCGATGTGCAATGCGACATCGAGCAACGCCGGGTGCAGTCCGAAGGGCGCCAGGTCCGCCTCGAACTCGGGCGATAGAGCGAGTTTCGCGAACGCCTCCGTGGCCCCAGTGTTACGCGCACGCAGCACGTTCCAACGTGGGCCGAAACGCAGACGCTCGGCTTGAACTCCCGCAGTTCCGATCGAACTCGCGCGAGGATCTGCATGCGGTGCGGACTCTGCAAAGCGCTCGATTTGCAGCTGTTTTCTTGCACGTTCGACCGTCGGCACCAATGTCCCGCGCGCGTGCGTCACCCAAGTGCCGTCGGTCTCCGAACCGGTGCGACTGCGGAGTTCGAACGCATGGCCGTCCGTGCCGGTGCGCACGACGACGCGCACGTCGAGCGGTGCATCCTCGGGCACGAACAACGCTTCGAGGAAGATCAGATCTTCGATGTCGAATGCGCGCGAGTCCCCCATCTCGACGAGTGCAGAGCGCGCGATCTCGATGTATCCGGTCCCAGGAAGCAACGCTCGCCCGTCGAGAGTTCGGTGTTCGTCGATCATCCAGTGCGACTTCGCCGTCCACTGCGCATCGAAGACGTGCAGGCCCGACGGCTCACGCCGATGCGTCGCGAAGAGTTCGGACTTGGCGGCGCGCTCGTCGCGTGATCCACCGTCTTCGACATCGGCTGCACGCGCGGCCATGCCGACACCTGCCCAGATGCCCCAAGCGAGGGCGACCGTCGGACGACCGCGCGCCGTACGACTTTCGGCCCACGCATCGAGGAACGCGTTCGCCGCGCAATAGTCGATCTGACCGACCGCCCCGAGCGCGGCACTCGTCGACGAGAACGCTACGGTGATCGACGGCGTGAAGCGATCGATCAACCCTTCGAGCGCGAGCGTCCCGTGCACTTTCGGCGCGAACACCTCTTCGATGTCCATCAAGGACCGCTCTTGGATCAGTCCGTCACGCAGCACACCTGCAGCGTGGAACACGCCGTCGAGTCGTCCGAAACGCATCTCGATCTCATCCGCGAGCGTCGCCAAGCCCTCGACGTCCGTGACGTCCGTACTCGCCACCAGGACCTCGGCTCCGAGCGCCTCGAGTTCCAACACAGCCCTGATTTTCGCTGCATTGTCATCGGTGCGGTGTGCGCGTTCGAGCAGCGCGGGCCAGAGCTCTCGAGCGGGCAGACCGCGTCGCGACAACAGAACGAGGCGCGCTGCGTGATCACGCGCCAGCCACTTCGCGATCGAGAGACCGATCCCGCCGAGACCTCCGGTGACGAGGTGGACGCTGTGCTTCTGTATGCGTGACAGTGCGTCGTTCGGCGCCCCGAGCGTGCGTTTTTCGAATCGTTCGACGAAGCGCCGCCCGTGTCGCCACGCGATCGTTCCTCGGCACGGTCCGCTCACGATCTCGGTCTCCAGCGCGGAGACGATCGCTTTCACGCTCGACCGACCGTTCAGCCCGTTGTGTTTCGCGCGCTGATCCGCGAACACGTCGACGTCGATGCTCGCCGAGACGACGTGCGCCAGCTCGCGCGGGATCACGCGGCACGGTCCGAGCACAGTGGCTTTTTCCGGATGAGGGACGAGTTCGTTGCCCACGCGTGCCATGCCATTGGACACGACGAAGAGTCTCAGGGCATCACTCGCACCTTGGTCCGCGAGCGCCTGTGCGAGGAACAACAAACTGTAGAAGCCGAACTCCTGGTTTCTGTGGAAGAAGCTCGAGCCCGGCCGGAACGTCTCGCCGCGTGTGACGAGCCACGCATGCACGATGTGCTGCGGTGATGAGCCGTGCGCCGCAAGATCCGCGAGCAACGCGTCGTAGCCTTCGCGGCCTTGCTCCGGTGACAACAAGTACTCGCCCTCTCCGACGCGGACGAATGCGTCACCGTCACGGACCATCGCGACGATCGCACCGCGCTTCCGCAAGCGTTGCGCGAGTTCGTCGGCGACGCCGGCTCGATCGGCGAAGATCAACCAGTGTCCGTCAGCGCGCTCGATCGTCGGCGCGTCGAGCACGTCTTCGCGCCACGCGGCTCGCCGGAACCAGTTCGCGATGTCCGCGATCTTCTCGGGCGCTCCATCGCGTGCACCATTCGTCGCGCCGCGTCCCGGCTCGATCCAACAACGACGATGATCGAACGCGTAGGTCGGCAACGACACCCGTTTGCGCGTTTCGTCCTTCCAGAGCCGTTCGATGTCGACCTCGGCGCCTGCAGCCCACAAACGTCCGAAAGCAGCGACGAAATGCGTCGCATCGTCGACGTTTTCGTCGGGGTGACGCAGGGTCGCGACGACATCGTGCGATGGACGGAACGCGCTCTGCGAACGCGCGAGCGAACTGAGGACCTTGCCTGGACCGACCTCGACGAGTAGTCGCGCTTCGTCGGCGAGCAGCACGTCGATGCCTGCGGCAAAGCGCACCGTGTGTCGCAAGTGCGCCACCCAGTAACGCGGATCAGTGGCTTGCTCGTTCGTGATCCACGTGCCGGTCGAGTTGGACACGAACGGAATTTGGGGCGGCGAGAGCTTCATCGCACGCACGGCCTTCTCGAAATCGTCGAGGATCGGCGCGAGCAACCGCGAGTGAGCTGCGATCGCGATCGGCACCAACTTGGCCTCGATCTCGCGCTCGGCGAGCAACTTCGCGAACGCGTCCAATGCCGCAGTGGCTCCGGACACGACGCACATGCGCGGTCCGTTGATCGTGGCGAGATCGAGATCCGGACCGAGAAGCGGAACGATCTCTTCCGCAGCAGCAGAGACGCTCAACATCCCTCCGCCGGCGACGCGCTCGAACAGCTCACCGCGTCGGCGCACGAGCATCAGCGTGTCGTCGAACGACGCGACGCCAGCGATGCACGCCGCCGTGTTCTCGCCCATGCTGTGTCCGATCAGCGCATTCGGTTCGACACCGTACGCCGACCACAATTTCGCCAGCGCGTACTCGACCAAGAAGATGGCCGGCAGCTGCACCGACGGACGCAGCAGTTCGCGCGAACGCTCGGTGGCATCGCCCGAATTCGGCAGCAAATACGGCGCGAGATCGAGCTGAAAACGCGCACGACACTCCGCGATCCCGCGGTCGACGATCTCGCGGTACACGGGCTCGCGTTCGTAGAGTCCCGCACCCATTGCGAAGTGCTGCGCTCCGCCGCCGGGGAAGAGGAAGGCGATCTTGCCCGTTCGATCGCGACTGGTAGCCGAGTGAACGCGACGCGCGTCCTTCGATTCGAGCAACTGAACGGCTTCGTCGACGTCGCGCGCGCACACGATGCGACGCTCGGTGAAAGCACGGCGTCCGACGTGCAAAGTCCAGGCGACGTCGGCGAGATTCGATTCGCGGTGCGCCGACAGATGCGCGCTCAATCGGGTCGTGTTGCCGTCGAGAGCGCTCTTCGTCCTTGCCGAGAGGCACAACAACTGTTGCGGGCGCTTCGGCGTGCTGCTCGCGGCCGATGACGGTGCTTGCTCGAGCACGATGTGCGCGTTCGTGCCTCCCACGCCGAGTGAGGTCACGCCTGCGCGGCGCGGACCGTCGGATTCCGGCCACGCGCGCAGTTCGTGTGCGACGTAAAACGGTGATCGCGCGATGTCGATCGACGCGTTCACCGTCGTGAAGTTCGGTGTCGGCGGGATTTCACCCGCCTGCAGCGCGAGCACGGCCTTCGTGAAACTCGCAACGCCCGCCGCCGTGTCGAGGTGACCGATGTTCGCCTTGACAGAACCGATGCCGCAGAAATTCGTCTGCTTCGTCGAGCGACGAAAGGCTTCCGTGAGTGCGGCGACTTCGATCGGATCGCCGACAGCAGTGCCGGTGCCGTGCGCTTCCACGTAGCGGATCGAATCGGGTTCGCAGCCGGACACCGCGAGCGCTTCGACGATCGCGGCTGCCTGTCCATCGACGCTCGGCGCGAGGTATCCCACCTTGCGCGAACCGTCGTTGTTCACCGCCGAGCCTTTGATCACCGCTCGAATCGCGTCGCCGTCGCGCAACGCATCGGCCAATCGACGCAATGCGACGACGCCTGCGCCGCTGCCGAACACTGTGCCTGCGGCGCGAGCATCGAATGGCCTGCACACTCCGTCGGGCGAGAGGATTTCGCCTTCTTTGTAGAGGTATCCGCGTCCGTGCGGGATCTCGATCGTCACGCCGCCAGCGAGCGCCATGTCGCATTCGCCGGACAACAAGCTCTGACACGCGAGGTGGATCGCGACGAGCGAAGTCGAGCAGGCTGTCTGCACGTTGACGCTCGGACCCTTCAAGTCGAACGCGTAGCTGATGCGCGTCGCGAGGAAATCCTTGTCGTTGCCCGTGTGACGCAGCAAGAACAGGCCGACCGAATCGACGAGACCGGGATTCGTGAGCACGTGATTCACGAAGTACCACGGCATTCCACAGCCGGTGAACACTCCGATCGCGCCATCGAATCGTTCCGGGGGATGGCCGGCGTCTTCGAGCGCTTCCCACGCGCACTCGTACAAATGACGGTGCTGCGGATCGAGAATCGCGCCCTCTTTCGGCCCGAAACCGAAGAACTCGGGGTCGAAGTCGCCGACGCCCTCGAGCGGAGCGGCGAAGCGCACGTAGTTCTTTTCGCCGAGTTCGTGCGCGAGAACGCCGGCGGCCTTCAGCTCGTCGTCGGACAGCTTGCGCACCGAGACGCGACCGTTCCTCACGTTGTCCCAAAATGCGCGGGGAGTCGCCGCACCGGGTACACGCAACGACAGGCCCACGACGGCGATGTCGGTCTCGGAGATGTGCGCTGCGTCGCTCATGTGTTCAGTCGCGTCGCCTGCGCAACATGGCGTCGCGACGACGCGCTCCGCGATCCGCGCCGCTCTCGACGAGTTTGTTCGCACCGGCCGACGCTGCCCACTCGCCGAACGAGCGGATGGTCGGGAACCGGTACAGATCGGTGAGCGCGACCGGCTTTCCGACGAGAGCTCCGATACGACGATGCATGCGCACGACGAGCAACGAGTGTCCGCCGACGTCGAAGAAGTTGTCGTCGACGCCCACGCGGTCGAGGCCCAGAATTTCTTGCCACAGCGCCGCGAGCTGGGCTTCCAACCCGGCCGCAGGTGCGATGAATTCCGCTCGTTTTGCGGTGTCTTTCTGCGTTTCTGGCGCAGGCAGAGCCTTGCGATCGACTTTCCCATTCGGTGTCAGCGGGAAGCGGTCGAGCACGACGAACCAGCCCGGGACCATGTACTCGGGCAACTTCGTGCGCAGCGCTTCGCGAACGTCGTCGACGACGATCGTGCCCGACTTCGGGATCAGGTAGGCGACGAGACGAGCCTCGCCGTGCGCACCGGTGCCGGCGACCACGACGCCGTCTCCGACGCTCGCGTGAGAGCAGAGTGCCGCTTCGATTTCACCGAGTTCGATGCGATAGCCGCGAATCTTGACCTGATTGTCGAGCCGACCGAGAAACTCGAGCACGCCGTCGGCCCGTCGTCGCCCCAAATCGCCGGTGCGATACATGCGCGAGGCACCGGCGTGGAACGGATCTTCGACGAAGCGCTCGCGTGTGAGCTCATCGCGACCGTGGTAGCCGCGCGCCACGCCGTCGCCGGCGATCCACAGCTCTCCGGGGATTCCGATCGGCAGCACTTCCTGGTTCGCGTCGAGAACGTAGAAGCGCGTGTTCGCGATCGCAGTCCCGATCGGGATCGATGTCGAGCCCTTGTCGATCTCGTGCGTCGACGACCAGATCGTCGTCTCCGTCGGCCCGTACATGTTCGTGATGCGACCTGGAAACGTCGTGAGATCGGTCGCGAGCGACGGCGGGAATGCTTCGCCGCCGATCATCAGATTCGGAATCGACCACAGCGCACGGCGACCGTCGTGATCCAGGCTCAGCATGCGCGCCATCGAGGGCGTGCACTGCATGTGCGTGACGGAGCGAGCTCGGATCTGATCTGCTGTCGACGGTTCGGCGATCGACACCGAGCACGCACTCGATGCGTTCTTCGCACTCATCGAGCGCAACCGGTTCAGGGCGGGTAGTCCCGCGAGAGCCGTGTCCGTGGGGACGCCGAAGTCGATCAAACAAGCGATTTCACCTACACCGATCGCGCGGATGCGTTCGACGAAATCGGCGCACTGCTCAGGCGTTCCGAACAGTCCGCTGGATTCGAAGTACCGTTCGAACGCGTGCTCGAGCACCGCGTCGCGTTCTTCGTCGGTCAAGCTGGCGAGTTCGTCGTCGCTCGCGTTAGTTGAGTTCTTCGGCTTCTTGAACGCAGGGAAGGCCCAGGCGTACTTCTTCAACAGATCGAGCGATGTCGCCAGATAGTTGCGCAAGGGTCCGCGAACGATGCCGCGCACGTCGACGCCCGATTCGGCCACGAACGTGTGCAGCATCAACGTGACGACTCCGGTCGCCGGATCGAATCCTGCTTCGGCGCGAGCTCGTCGGTACAGCTCGATCTTCGGTGCGAGTTCCTCGAGCGATTGCCCTAGCAAGTGCGTGAGCAGGTTCGCGCCGACTCGGCCAGCCTGCGTGTACGTCTCGGGATTCCCCGCGGTCGTGATCCATGTGGGCAGTTCGCGCTGAACGGGGCGAGGGAGCGTCGTGATCGCGACTGCGTTCCCCTTCGGTCCCGGGAATTCGACTGCTTCGCCGCGCCACAGTTTCTGCACGCTGACGAGGCTCTCGAACATCACTTGCTTGGCGCGCGCGAAGTTTTCGGGCGCCAGGACGAAGTCGTTCGGCTGCCAACCGGATGCGAACGAGATGCCCACGCGACCGTTCGACAAGTTGTCGACGACCGACCAACTCTCGACGACGCGGATCGGGTGGTTCAGAGGGAGCACGACGGAGCCGGCGCGAATGCCGACGCGCTTCGTGATCGCGGCGACGGCGGCGCCGGCGACTGCGGGCGCGGGATACACACCACCGAACGCGTGGAAGTGCCGCTCCGGCGTCCACACGGCGGCGAAGTCGTTTTCGTCAGCGAAGCGCGCTCCCTCCAAGAGCAGACGGTACTTCTCGGGGCCTGGTTTCGTTTCGTCGCTCGAGAAGTAGAACAGGCTGAACTCCAGCGTTTTCGTAGCTGAATTCGTGCTTGACGGCGCGCTGGAACGATTCACGACGACGTGGAATCCGCGAGCGAGTGTCCACACGAGTTCGAGCACCGAGATGTCGAAGGACAAGCTCGTTACGGCGAACCACACACCCGGTGGCTCGTGCGGAATGCGCTCGTCCATGCCGACGAAGAAGTTCAGCACGTTGCCGTGCTCGACCATGACGCCCTTCGGTTTGCCTGTCGATCCCGATGTGTAGATGACGTAGGCGAGATCGCTGGTTTGCGTGCCCGAGTCGATGCGCATGGACGGACGCCCGTCGATGAGAGCTCGATCGTCGTCGACCCGCACGATCGTCTTCGCACCGTTCACGACACGTGCAATCGTGCTCGACTGAGCGATCGCGATGCGCGCGGCCGAATCGGACAACATGAAGCGCGTGCGTTCTTCGGGAAAAGCCGGATCGAGCGGTAGGTACGCTGCTCCCGTCTTGAGGACTGCGACGACAGCGACGACCAGGTCGATCGATCGCTCGAGGCATATTCCGACGAACTCGCTGCGCTTCGCACCCAGTTCGATCAGATGTGCTGCGAGGCGATTCGCACGTTGGTCGAGCTCGACATATGTGATCGTCGTCGCTCCGCAAGAAACGGCCGGTGCGTGTGGCGTGAAGCGCACGCGAGCTTCGATGACGGCGTGAATCGAAGGATCGTTTCGGCCTGGACGCTCCGTCGCGTCCAAACCACCTGCGACTTTGCGACGATGAGCTGCCCCGACGAGAGCGAGCTTGCTCAACGGACGATCAGGATTGTCGATCGCATCGCTCACGAACGCGGTGAAGGAATCGACGAGAGAGCTCGCCGCTGAATCGTCGAGCGAGTTCCCGTCGAGCAGCAGTTGGCACACGCCGTCGGCACCGACGGCGAAGACGGCCGTGCCCGCTCGACGCGACATGAGATCGTCGATGCGTTCGACGTGCTCGATCGAGATCGGCAGCGAGAATCCTGCTGCGAAACCAGGGTTGCCAACGAGTATCGGGTCGCGCGCCACGACGTCGTGGAGGAACGTGCCGCGCTTTTGCAAACGAACACATTCATCGGCGCTGCGCGTCAAGTGCGCGTTGAATCCCCCGCTCGGGTCGGCGTTCACGCGTGACGGAACGTACGCAGAGAACCAGCGCTCGAGGCCCTTGACTCGGCGCTGGAGCGCGCCATCCGAATACGCGACGTCGAACTCTGCGCGACCGGCGAGTCGTGCGATCCAGGCCGTGATGAGGGCGGTCGCCACGACCTCTCGTGGATGCGACGCGAACTTCGCGAACGACGACGCGAGCGACATTACCGGCCGAGCGGTTGGCGCGACCGCCGCGTGTGTCACCGCCGCGAGGAACGGCAACTCGACAGACGACAGTCGTCCCAGCCGAGCGATCCAGAATTCCTCTGCAGGACCCGCCTCGACATTCAACTTGGACAATCTTTCGCGCACGTCTCCAGACACGACGTCGAAGCGACCGGCGCTTGTTTCGACGATCTGCCGAGTCTCGGCGAGGCCGACGCTGCGCCCGTTGACGTCCGTGAGTTCGTCGATGCACAGCACCCCGTCGCCCGTAGCTACGGCGAGGAGTCCCAAGTCGAGATCCAGCAGTCTTCCAGCGGTTTGGAGCCCATTTCCGCTGGTTATGTGTGCACGCTTGACGATCCACGAGTGCGAGCCGATTCCGACCTTCGCGACACCGAACGGGTTCTTGTAGCGCCCTGTGTCGAGTGCACGAATCCACGTCGCTATGTTGCGGGCCGAGTCGTTCCAATCGATCGATCCGGCTGCCGGCGGACGATCGGCGCGCGAGTAGTAGCGCTTGTTCGTCGCATCTTGCTTCGTGGAAGTGAGCGTGCCCCGCGCCAAGCGCTCGACGAGATCCGTGAAAGTGCGCAACCCCGCTTCGAAGCACTTCGTGTTCAACGAGAGCGCCGTCTCCTCCGCATCGATGGCAAAGCGCTCGGTGACGAGGATGTCCCCTTCGTCCACGCCCGAAGTCATGCGATGCCACGTCACACCGTGATGCGTCGCGCCATTCGCAATGGCCCAGTTCGGCGTGTTCAGGCCCGCCGAATCGGGCAACGGCCCATCGTGGAAGTTGATCTTCTCGTGCTTGGCGAGACGGAGTATTTCGTCCGGCACGACGGCGAGGTGTGCGATCGAGTACAGATTGTCGAATTCCACCCTCGCCAATTCGACTGCTGCAGCGCGAGTCGGCGGCAGCACGGAAATGCCCTGTTTTCTTGCCCATTCTGCAACGTGGGTGGAATGAGTCATCACGCAAGCGATGCGGTCTCCGTGACCGAGGAGCACATCTCCGCACGCCGGAAGCAGCGTGTCGCCACCAATGAGAACGACGGTGAAATGGCGATCGCTCCTCATCGCGCCTCACCTTTCGCGTGCACCGGAATCGCGGCTGCGTGGGCAGGCACTCGGGCAGCTTTCGAGGTCCGCGTGCGTCCTTCTCTCACCGTCTTCTCGAACAGCGACGCGAGCCGACTGCCCTCGCGCCGCGCGTCGTGACTGGATCTCACCAGAGCGGATCCACGCTTGCCCATCGACTGCAGGTCTGCGGGTGACGCGTTCAGCACTTCTCGTAGAGCGTCCGCCAGCGAGCCGACTGAACTGGCAGGAACGAGCCAACCCGACACGCCCGGCTTGACGAGCTCGGGAATTCCGGCGATGAACGTGCTGACGACAGGGCGTTCGAGTGCGAGAGCTTCCATGAACACGACCGGAAGTCCTTCTTCGAAACTGGGGAGTACGAGTGCGCGCGCAGCGAGGAGTTCTGCGATCACGCCTGCTCCGGCTTTCCATCCGACACAACGCACGCTGTCTTGGATGCCGAGTTCTTTCGCGAGACTGTCCACGCGCTCGCGCATCTCGCCATCGCCGACGAGCACGAGTTCGAAAGTGAGCTTCTCTGCAGCGAGGATCGCCAGCGCCTGCAACAGCACCATGTGACCCTTCGCCGGCTCGATGCGCGCGACGCACACGAGTCGAGGTGCGTCGGGAATCGGGGTCGACGGATGATCGAGGTATTCGGCTCCGACGCCGCAGTGAACGAGCGCGATGCGCGACCAATGCGCGCGCTCGCTCGTGCGCATCAGTTGGCTGCGACCGTGGTGACTGATCGATACGGTGAAGGCCGCTCGTTCAACTTTGAATCCGAGTGCGCCGTGCGTCGGAAACTCGAAGAATTCAGGCCCGTGAAACGTGAAACTGAACGTGGGTCCGCCGAGATCTTCACACAGTAGCGCCACGGTCGCGGGATTCGTCGCGAAGTGCGCGTGGACGTGAGCAACGCCCGCCTTCGCGCACATCCGTCGCAGAATGCAGGCCTCGACCAGATATACGAAGTGCACGAGGCGACCGCGCCGACTGCGCCACCCGAGGCGCCACGCCGACTGCAACCCGCGCGCGAAACGTAGTGGGTGTGCGGCGAGCGCAGTCACGACGGCGACACTGTTCCGAACGAGGCCGCCGCCGAGAACGTTGACCGTTCGCTCAGCTTCGGCGATGTCTCTACTGTCGACCAACGGCTCACGCGTCCGACGAATGGAAATGCGCATGACGTCGAGCCCGGAGCTCTCGACGACTTCGATCTCTCGACGAATGAAGCTGTGACTGGTCTTGGGGTACTGGTTGACGAGGTAAGCGATCCTCATCCGGGGACCTCCACTTGCGATGCCGTGAGGAGACACTCGCGACCGGATCTATCGTGAAAAGGTGTCCTCCGGCGTGAGTGGGAAAGTCCTTCCGATCGAGTTCGACACGGGCAGTTCTTTCCGAGTTCGTCGTCCAGGCCGCGGCACGATCTTGTCGATGAAACACGGCGATTTCGGCACTCCGGAACGCGTCCCCCATGTGTGGAATCGCTGGAGCGATAGGCCGAATCGACGAAGGTGTGATCGATGCGTTGACGCGCATCGATCGAGCTCAGTTGCATCGTGGTCCGGACGGCGGAGGATCGTGGCGCAACGTCGACGCGCGCAGCGGAACGGGAGTCGCACTCGCGCACCGCAGGTTGTCGATCATCGATCTCGAAGCGCGGGCGGCACAGCCGATGATCGATCCTGCGAGCGGCAACGTCGTCGCGTTCAACGGCGAGATCTACAACTATCGCGAACTGCGTGACGAACTGCGTGGCTTGGGCGCCGAGTTCACCACCGAGTCCGACACGGAAGTACTGCTGGCTGCGTGGCGGATGTGGGGTGAGCGCGCGCTCGATCGACTCGCGGGCATGTTCGCCTTCGCGCTCTTCGAGATGTCGAGCGGTGACGTCGTCCTCGCGCGCGACCGCATCGGCATCAAGCCGCTGTACTACGCCATAGAGGCGAAAACGCTGTATTTCTCGTCGGAAGTGCGGGCTCTGCTGGCGAGTGACCGCTTCGATCGACGCCTGGATCCAACGGCGCTGTCAGGATTCGTATGGCACGGATTCGTGCGTGGCGACGATGCGCTGATCCATGGCATCAAGTCGCTTCCTGCCGGCTCGTTCGCGCGATTGTCGCCGCGTTCCATTCGAGTCGAGCCCCAAACGTATTGGAAGGCGACCGCGCCGAAGCAAGGCCACTGCACGCTCGGAGAATTCGCCGAGATCCTCGGACGATCCGTTCGCGAGCACATGATCGCCGACGTACCTCTGGCGGTGTTCTTGTCGGGCGGCGTCGATTCGAGTGCGCTCGCGAACCTGGCGAGTAGACAGCGGAACGGATTGAGCACGTTTCACGTCGGCTTCGACGAGGTCGAGTTCGACGAATCCAAGCATGCGCGTTCGGTGGCCGACGCGCTGGGAACCGATCACCATGAATTGCGCCTCGGCGGCGCTCGCTTCGCCTACGACTTGCCGCGTGCGCTGAAGAGCCTCGATCAGCCGACTTTCGACGGCATCAACACTTGGTTCGTCAGTCGGGCAGTACGCGAAGCCGGCGTCGTCGTCGCATTGGCTGGCACAGGTGGTGACGAGTTGTTCGGCGGCTACACGAGCTTCCGTGATCTGCCCAAGGTGCGATGTGCGAGCCGTGCGCTCGGTCTGGTCCCGCGCAGCTGGATCTCGAATGCGAGTCGCGTCGCCGTGCGTGCTCGCACTGGCGCAAGCGATCTTCCGCCGCAGACGCGCTGGGGCAAACTGGGTGATGCGCTCGGCATGCGAGGCTCGATGGTCGACCTCTATCAGTCCGCTTGTGGCTTGTTTTCCAGCGATTTTCACGCCGAACTGATCACCTCGCCGCTCCAGCACCTCACCTCGTGCGGACTCACCGACGAGCATCGTCGCCGACTGTCCGCCACCGTCGGCGGACGCACCGATCTGGCCGCGATCTCACTGCTCGAGTTCGACTCGTTCCTCGGCAGCAGACTGCTGCGCGACACCGACGCCGTCAGCATGGACGTCTCCCTCGAAGTCCGCGTGCCCTTGCTCGATCACCGCGTGATCGAAGCCGCGCTCGCTCTTCCCGACGAGGTGCGTTTCGCCGATCTCGGAACGAAACGGCCGCTGCGCGAGATCGGGCTCGACGGACTCGATCCGGCCATCTTCGACCGGCCCAAATCGGGCTTCGTCTTGCCCATCGAACGCTGGTGTCGCGAGCGTCTCGGAAACGACATCGACGCCGTGTTCGCCGACCGCGAAGCGTGCCGAGGCGTGGGTCTGAATCCTGTCGCCGTGTCCAAGTTGTGGAGCGCGTTCCAACGCGGCGAGCCGGGCATCTACTGGTCACGCGTCTGGGCGCTCTACGTGCTGATGCATTGGTGCGACACGCATGGAGCCAGATTGTGAGCGCTGCGTCGGCCGACTACCTGCTCGTCACTCCGTGTCGTGACGAGGCGCAGTACGCGAGGCGCACACTCGACAGCGTCGTGGGGCAATCGCTGCGACCCAAGTTGTGGGTGATCGTCGACGACGGCTCGCGTGACGAAACACCTGCGATTCTCGCTGAATATGTGACGAAACACCCTTGGATCCGCATCGTCCGGCGTGAGGATCGCGGCAAGCGCAGCGTCGGTCCGGGCGTGATCGACGCCTTCTACGCCGGGCTCGATACCGTCGACATGCGGCAGTTCGAGTACTTGTGCAAGCTCGATCTCGACCTCGACTTGCCGAACAACTATTTCCAAGTGCTCGTCGAACGCATGCGCGCCGATCCGAGGCTCGGCACGTGCAGCGGGACCGCTTGGTTCCCGACCGCGGACGGAAGCCTGGTGAGCGAAGCCTGCGGCGCGGAGATGTCCGCTGGTATGACGAAGTTTTATCGACGCATGTGCTTCGAAGAGATCGGCGGATTCGTGCGCGCAGTCATGTGGGACGGCATCGATTGTCATCGCTGCCGCATGCTCGGTTGGAAGGCAGCGAGTTTCGACGACAGTGAGTTGCGCTTCACGCACCTGCGACCGATGGGATCGAGTCAGACGAGTCTTTGGCGCGGTCGCCTGCGGCACGGCAGTGGTCAGTGGTTCATGGGCACCGGCTTCGCGTATGTCACCGCGAGCGCGCTCTTCCGCATGGCGCATCGCCCCTTCATCGTCGGCGGCGTCGGCATCTGGACGGGATGGATGCGCGCGTGTTTGCGCAACGAGCCGCGCTACGGCGACGGTGAATTCCGCTCTTTCTTGCAGCGTTATCAGCGCTCCGGGCTGCTGCTCGGGAAGAGGCGCGCCACCGAAAAGCTCGATGCAGAGCGCGGAGCAGTTTGGAAAGGCGGCCAGCGGTGACGCACGCGCTTCCGAAGATCGATCTGATCGGCATTCCGTTGCACGCGATCACCGAAGCACAGTGCGTTCATCACGTGATGCGCGGATTGGACGACGGCAGTGGCGGCTGGATCGTCACACCCAACCTCGATCACCTCCGTCGTCTGGTGAACGATCCGAAATTCCACGCGCTGTGCTCGCAAGCCGACTTGCTCGTCGCCGACGGTATGCCGCTCTTGTGGGCGAGTCGCGCGCAGAAGACGCCGCTCCCCGAGCGCGTGGCCGGCTCGAACCTGATCTCGAGCCTTTCAGCTGCGTTGGCTAACAGAAATGGCCGCGTTTTCCTGCTCGGTGGCGATGCCGGCACCGCCGAAGAGGCCGCGCGTGTTCTGGCGCGCCGCCATCCGGACCTGATCGTCTGCGGCATCGACAACCCGCGCGTTGGGACCGACATCGACGCCGAAACCATTGCCCGACTCGGTCGACGTTTGCGGTGGTCCAGGCCCGATATCGTCTTCGTCGCGCTCGGGTCGCCGAAGCAAGAGAAGCTGATTCGCGCATTGCGCGCGGAGTACGACACGGCGTGGATGATCGGGGTCGGAATCAGCTTCAGCTTCCTCGCTGGTCGCGTGAAGCGAGCTCCGCGCTGGATGCAGAGTATCGGCCTCGAATGGGCTCATCGACTCACGCAAGAGCCGCAACGTCTGGCGCGCCGCTACTTGATCGACGGGATTCCTTTCGGGATTCGCCTCCTCGTCACGAGCGCTTCGCGACGATTCTGAAAGCGGTCAGGCCCAGGCGCTGCCGCCGAGTGGGCTGCAACAGCTGATTGGCTGGCAAGATTCGTCCTCATTCGTCGCCGGGTAAGGCACGACGTCGATCGTGTATCGTCTGCGACACTCCGAGGAGGGGCAACGCAGCCCGACGGCTAAGCAGGACGGAGCCTGCTGGCGAATCAGGCCTTAGGGTCCACGAGATCGCGCAGTGCTTTGACTTTGTCCTTCACCTTTCGGGGGCCGAGCACGACGCCTGCGGAAACTTGCGCGATCCACAGCCAACGGACGACGCGGAGCCACGCAGTGCCAACGATGCCGTAGTGCTTCCGATAGAAGGCCTCGCGATTCGCGAGCCAGAGCGACTGGACACGATCGGAACGGCTGGTCGACGCCCCTTGATGGTGGTAGACGCGCGCATCGGCGATGTAACGAATGCGGCGATTCTTGCGCCACAAGCGCTTGCACAGGTCGACGTCGTTGTAGAAGAGACTCAAGCGCGGATCCAGCCCACCGAATTCCCAGTACTCATGGCGTCGCATCATGAACACAGCGCCAGGGGGTTGATCGATGTCGCGACTCGATTCGTGATCGAAATCGTGCATTCGGGTGCGTCCGTGAATGTACGTACCTGGCCAGACTTTGCCGAAGAGCGTGCTGTCGACCAGGGGGTCGATCAGGCCTGGAAAGCGCGTGCAAGCACGTTGAACGGAGTGGTCGAAGCTCATCAGTTTAGGACTGACGGCCCCGTAGTCACCGTGGACCTCCAAATAGTCGACGAGAATGTCCAACGCCCCCGGAACGACTTCGGTGTCCGAGTTGAGGAGGCACACATATTCGCCGGTGGCGCGCTCCGCGCCTTGATTGTTTCCGGCCGAATAGAGTTTGTTCTCGCTGTTGCGCACGAGTTCGACATTCGAAAACTCGGACTCTATCGCGTCGGCACTCCCGTCCGAACTCGCATTGTCGATTACGATGATCTGACGAGAACGCCGCGGCACGTCGCGCGCCAATGCACGCAGACAAGCGAGCGTCAGGGCACTCGTGTTCCAGGACAAAATGACGATCGACAAGCACGGTAGGGTGCTCACGCGTGACCTCTGTTCAGCAAGCGATTGTTTTCGCGCAAGACGACGGGCGCCCACGCCAAGCTGACGACCACGAACACGCACAGAGCCGGAACGAACCTACTTTCCGTCAGTGTGTCCGTGCGCTCTCCAACCCACATGCCTAGTGCCGCGGTCGTTGCCGTCCACAGTGTGTAAGCGATGTCCCTGGGCCACGCTGAAAGATTGAGCCTCGAGATCCCGATGCACGAGACGATCCATTTGAACACGTCCGATGCCGCGTAACATGCGACCGCTCCCGGGAACCCGAACTTGGCATAACCGATGGGTATCAAGATCAACATTCCGACGAGCTTGGCTCCGTTGGAGAACGCCACCCACTTGGCCCGATCGCAAGCGAGAAGTGCTGCACCGTTGGTGGCTTCGAGTGCGAAGAACCATGCTCCACACGCCAGCAACTGAACGATCCATCCAGCGTCGTGGTAGCGACTGTCGTAAAGTAAGGACACGGCCGCCTGTCCACCTGCGATCAGCCCGGCGCTCATCCATCCCGCAAGCAATAGACAGCGTGTCCGGGTGCGTACGAAGGTCTCCGTGATGTCGCTTTTCGCGTTGAACAATCGGCTGTAGTGCGGAAATGCAATCGACAGGCTGAGTGCACCTATTCCCATGGCCGGCAGCATTGCGATCTGTACGGCGATGCTGTAATCACCCATGACATCGAGCGGTACGAGCTTTGCGAATACGAGGCGGTCTGCCTGCGTGACGCAGTACGTGAGCAAGGTCGAGAAGAAGATCCAGCGCCCGAATCGCACGAGTAAGTGTGCGGCCGATTTGTCCCAGCCGAAGCGATCATCGATGCCGGTCAGAGCGAAATGCGACATGAGTGTCTTGGAGATGCTGACAGCCAAACCACCGCCGACGAGCGCCCACACGGACGGGGACGTCAAGGCCCATGCGACTTGAACGCCTAGCCCGATCGCCTGACTGGTCAGCTCTATGCGCGTGAGGCTGCCCATCTGCAAGTTCTTGTTCGCGGTGAAGAGTTTCGTCGACGCGAAACCTGACACGAGCACCGAGAGTCCGCCGATCGGGGCGATCCACGCCAACTCGCGAACGTCATAGAAATTGGCGAGTGGTACAGCTGCGATGCACACGATCAGCCAGATCACCAAGCCGCGCACTGCTTGCAGCGTCCACGCCGTCGCGAGGAACCTGCGGTCCTCCCCTCGCGTACTCTGAATGATGCTCGGACCTACGCCGATGTCCGAGAACAGTTGGAGCGCCTGGAGCAGAGACCCGACGATCGCTGTCATCCCGAACGCTTCGGGAAACAGCAAGTGCGACAGCAAGATGTTGCCTGCGAACCGGAGTACTTGTCCGCCGCCGTATCCGACAGCGGTCCATACCGCGCCGCGGCGTGCGGGCGACGACAAGGTCTCGCGAACGGCGGTGACACGGCGTGCGATGAAGGTTCGTTGCGCGGTCGTCACGAGCGCCTCGCAAGAAAATTGAACTGGACGAAGTCCTTCAAGAGATGCGGCGGGTCGTTGTCCGGTTTGCCCTGGAATCGGCGACGCAATCGCCACGTCGTGTATCCGACCGTCCAGGCAATGTCGGCACAGAGCGTCGCAATGCGCCCGTGATTCTTGGTGAAGTACCGACGTCTGGAGGCGAGCCAATATCGCGGTAGACGCTGCGGCGGCGCATTGCGGACAGTGACTCCCGTACTTTGACCGACGAGATGCACGACTCGACTGTGCGGTACGTACCAACAGCGCCAGCCGGCATGCTTGGCGGCAAGACAGAAGTCAGTCTCCTCGAAGTAGAGGAAGTACTCGTCGTCCATCAAACCGACGTCGTCGAAGACGGCCTTGCGCACCATCATCGATGCACCAGCCACCCAGCCTGTTTCGTGATCATGGTCGACGAGGGGCGTTGCGACGATCCGGTCCGACAACAGGCGTGAGATCAGGCCCAGTCGGAATCCAGCTTCGAATTCACTGGCGATGGATGGAAAGCGATAACGCGAAGCCTGGCCGGTTTCGTCGGGATCCTCCAAACGACTTCCCACGATTCCCACGTCCGGATGCGCGTCCAGGAAATCCAACAGTGCAGTACAGGCTCCAGGCCGCACATAGGTGTCGGGGTTCAAGAACCACACGAATTCAGGCCACTTTCCACCGGCGCGCTCGATCCCGTGCCGGATGGCTGCATTGTTGCCGTGAGCGAAACCACCGTTGTGAGCTAGATGCACGAAATCGACCCAGTCCGTGCACTTCAGAGTCTCGAAACCCTGCGCCAATCGCTCCTTCGATCCGTCGTCGGACGCATTGTCGACGACGACGACGGATAGCAGGTGACTATCGCTCGCCAACGAACGAACGCAGTCCAGCACGAGATCGGCTGACCTGTAGTTGACGATGGCGACCAAGATTCGACGGCTCACGATGCGGGTTCTCTGTCGATGAGACTCAGCTCGTAACTGCCGGTACAACGCCACCCGATCGTGGAGCAGGCACAGTGGCAGGAGCTCGTGCGCTGATCGCCAAACCAGTGATCGCGCCGCCGGCCAGCATGAATATGGGGTTGACCATCATGTTGACCATTCCATCCATGAGGTACATGCCCATAACGAGGGCGAGCGCAGCAGCCGGCGCGATGTCTGCACGCGTCCAGTCCTCGGGCCGCCACCGTCGCGCCAAAGCGTAGATGGGCGCCAACAGCGTCAGCACGATGCTCGCGAGTCCGAGGAACCCGTTCATGCCGAATACGACGATCCACAGGCTGTCGCTGACCGCCGGGCGCATGTCGGACGCGTTCGGCGCAGGGAACGCGCGATTGAATCCGCCCCAGCCCAGCGCCGGACGCTCCCACGCGCGCTCGGACAACACAGCCTCTTGTTCCAGGCGAAACTGCAGTGAATCAGCGCGCTCTTCGCTGAAGTGACGCGTGATGTCCACGAGCGGACCTGCGTTCCAGTGTCCGCCGACGCGCAAGCCGCAATAAACGAGAGGGAGAATCAGCAACGACGCGATGGCTACGCGCCCGTGGCGTCGCAACATGAAGTAGAGACCTAGCGCGATAGCCAGCAGGACGAGGGCTCCGAAGGATTGACACAGCAACGTCGTGAGCACGAGGGTGATCACGAACCACTTGACGGGCCAGCGCCCCACTTGCTTCAGAGCACCGCTCTTCCATAGAGCGATACCAACCAACGAAGCAGCCGCCATCCACAGGCCGACCATCAATCCGTGGTGCATGAACACCATGGGGCGATAGCCGCCGATCGTGCGCACGGTCTGGATGAACGAGTGCTGGTGATATCCGTACAACTGCATGTGCAGCTGCGGACTCATGCGAATTTCCCACAGACACAGAGGCATGTAGAGCAGACCGCCGTAGAAGACACCGATCGCGATGTCGCGCACGCCGGCTTTGTCAGCGAGATAGATGCGAGCCAGGATGTAGGGCATCCCCCACATGAGGAGTCTCTGGGCCGCGGCCGACAATCCATCGTAGAGTCCCAGATCGTTGTCGAGCGAAGTCGCGATCGGGCACAGGCACCACAGCGTGATCGGCAAATCCCAATACGACATGCGACGCTTGATCGCGCGTCGTTTGCCGAGCAAGAACAACCCCAGCAACACGCCGATCGAAGTGGCTACGTATTTGTCGACGTCGACGAACGGAGTGTCGATGACGGCGATCGGCAGGAACGAAAACGCGATGACGTAGCCGGCGATGATCGCTCGACGCGCGGGTAACCACGCGAAGAGGAAGGGAGCCAGCGCGAACCAAGCGTATGTGGCAATCGATGTGGGCGACATCAGCGGAGGGGAGGGGCGCTGTGCGCTCGAGTTCCGAGCGCGGTTTCGGGTGATTTCGTTTCGTCGGGGATGGGCATCGGGAAATGCGGCCTCGCCAGATCTGGATCGAGGATCGACTCGTAGAGCACCCTCAATCGCGCGGCTTTCGAGCCCCATGTGAAGTGCTCGCGTGCCCGCGCGATGCCACGCGAAGCCAGCGTTTCGAGACGCTCACGATCGCTCGCGAGCTCTGCGATGCGGGTGTGGAGATTCGCGACGATCTCGGCGCGTGTGCCGAGCGGCACGACGATGCCTGTCGCAGGTGAGACGAGCTCGGGAGGTCCGCCGTGATCGAGCACGATCGGCACGGCACCTGCAGCCATGCTCTCGATCACGACGCCACCGCCGAACTCGCGCACGCTCGGCAAGGCGAGCATGTGCGCTGCGCCGATTCGTTCGCTGGCACGTGCGTGGGACAGCCAGCCGCTGAATGTGACACCGCTGCCGAGCTTTTCGTTGCGAACCCACTCCTCGAGCGCCGCGCGTTGGCGGCCGTCCCCGACGATCTCGACCGTCACGCTTCCGTCGCGCACGAGAGGTGCAACGGCTTCGAGCAGGAGATCGACGCCTTTGAGCGGCACGATCCGGCCCACGAATATCACATGCAAGGCACCTTCGCGCGTGCGCTGTGCGACGCCGTGAACGCGCTCGGCGTCGACGCCGTTCTCCGGCATGTACACGCATTTCGAGCGCCATTTCTCGGCAATTTCGGCGTGCGCGACGCGTGATCCGACGAGGATCACTGCGGCGTGAGCCCGTGTCGAACGATGCGCCGGCATCCACTTGTGCATCCCGCGCACGCGCGTGAGCCACTCCCGATCCTCACGCGCCAGTGCTTCGAATCCTCTGGGCCACGGCACTCCCCCGTTGAGCGGCCCGATCACGAACGGCACGCCTGCGCGAGAACAGCGAGCCGCGATCGGACTGGGCATCACAGGTGACGTCGGCGTGACGCGATGGACCAATTCCCACTGACCCGCCTTGATCTCGGCTCCGAAGCGGCGCCACACGAGTCGCTCGAACTCGTAGTACGCGAGCGTTTCGAGCGCGGTGATCGTGCTGAAGCTCTTGCCTTTCAATCCAGCGACCCAAGCTCCGACGCGATTGAGCGGACGCGCGACGCGCTCGCTGTCGATGCTCGTGAAGTCGCGACCTTCGATGAGTCCGGCGCGCAAGATCGCATCTCGATTGCGCACTTGCGTGACGAGGTGTGCATCGACTTCGCGTGCGATCGCACGCGCGAATGACCAACCGACCAGAGGTACGGAAACCCACTCCGGATTGGCTGCTTCGGCGAGCACCAAGACACGGGGACGCGCTCTTCCGCCGTCGGCGGACGATTTGCGATTGGAGACCATCGGGGTACGTCGATGTATCGACTTCGACGGGCCCGGCCTCGCATCCCGAATGCTCGGCCTCGGCACACTAGGCCTCGAACGGAATTATTTTCGTGGCGAACGTGCTCGATTCACGCGGCGCGACGGCGGCTCCCTGCACGCAACTCGTGGTTGAGCTTCGCGATTTCCGTACTCGGTCGATGCATTTCACCGAGCCGCTTGCGCCCGTTGCGCCCCATGCGCGTGAGCTCGAACGTATCGGCCGTCAACGCTGATCGCATCGCGTCGGCCAGATCGTCGACACTTCCGGCCGGCACGATCCAACCTTCGATACCCGGTCGAACGAGTTCGGGGACGCCGCCGACGTAGGTCGCGATGACGGGACGACCGAGCGCCAGCGCTTCCATCATCGCGACCGGCAGGCCCTCGGCATAACTCGGATGGACGAGCGCGCGCGCACCGAGAATCGCGTTCTTCACGACTTGATTCGATCCCCATCCGACCAGTTCGACGTAGGACTCGATGCCCAGCTCGCGTAAGTAGCGCTCGGCGTCTTCACGTAGTGGACCATCACCGATCATCGTGATTTGGAAGCGCAAGCCCTCGGCGGCGAGCTTCGCCGTGGCCTCGAACATCGTGAAGATGCCTTTTTCCGCCGCGAGTCGCCCGATGCAAGCGAGCTTCGCATCGGTTCGAGGCGGCGAGGTCGTGCCGTCGAACAGCAGCGGATCCGGGAAGCAACGCACGATTCGAATCTTGTCCCAGAGTTCGACCGGCATCCAACGCATCATCAGCGCGTGACCGTGCCAGGACACGGTCGCGACGAACTCGGCGTGTTCGGTTTTTTCCGTCAGCGACAAGAACGCGGGCGCGTCGAAGGTCTCCGTCCCGTGCACGGTGAAGCTGTAGGTCGGACCGCCGAGACGACGGCACAAGAGCGCGATCGCCGTGGAATTCGTGCCGAAATGTGCGTGCACGTGTTCAACGTGATGACGCGTCGTCCAATCGAGCAGCACACACGCTTCGAGCAGGTATCCGAAGTTGTTCACGCGGCCCGACGGCGAGCTTCGGCCCATGCGCCAAGCCGTGGCGAGCCCGCGCAGGAAAGACCTCGGTCGTGCGAGACAGGTCCGCGCGGCGTGTGCCAGCAAAATGGGTAGGCGCCGCTTCAACTTCAGGCGCAACAGTCCGCGCTCACGATGGTCGCGATCGTCCACGAGCGCGGCTCGACTCTCGACGACTGTGATGCGCTCGACCTGGACCTCGAGCGATTCGAGGCCTTCGATCTCGGAGCGGATGAACGTATGACTCGCGTGCGGATACTGATTGACCAGATACGCGATCTTCATCGGAGATCTCCACGCAGCGCGCGACGCAGCAGACTGATCTCGCTGCGGAAGGCGAGTTCGGAGTATTCGCCGTTGTGATCGGTCACGCGCGACGGCGTCACGTCGATGCGTTGCACGTCGAACGCATCGAGCGGCGATTGGTTGCGACCTGGCGCGGTCGAGCATGCCCAGCGATAGCCCGCTGATCGCGCGACGTGGCGCACACGCTCGTCGTGGTCGCCGTTCGGATAGCAGAATCCGTCGATCGGATGGTCGAGCCACGCTTCGAGCGCCGATTTGGAGCGCACGACTTCGGCTTCGAGATGGACGTCCGAAACACGCGTCAGAATGGGATGCGTGAGCGTATGCGATCCGATCTCGTGACCCGCGCGCAACAACCCACGAGCTTGACGGCGCGACATAGGCGCGTTGGCACGAATCGGTCTGTTTCCAGCACGTTTTTCGAGTTCGTCGATGAAAAGGTCGCGTGCGCTCGGCTCGAGCGACTTCAAGTGTTCGATGGCTGCCAGGTCCTCGCCGATCGCATTCAAGGCAACGGCCGCACGGTCGAACCAGAGCGCGTGCTCGTGCACGACGAAATCGTGGACGAGGAAAAATGTCGCGTGCAGATCGAGTGCCTCCAGGATCGGCGCCGCGATCGTCGCATTGTCGTCGTAACCGTCGTCGAAGGTCACAGCCGCCAACGGTCGCGCGCTGTGCCGCTGCTCGCTCATGCGTCGGACGCCTTCGCTCAACCTTACGACTTCGAAGTGCCGAGCCACCCGCTCCATCTGCGCGCGGAACGCGTCGACCGGCATCGCGAGCGACGGAAACGGATAGGCGGCGCACGCAGCAGCGGGCAACACTCGGTGATACGTCAACACTGTCAACCCGTCGTGTGCCGCGCGCTCGAATCGATCGAGAATGCCGGCGCGCAGAGCGGCGACTTCGATGACGGAGCGCAAGCGTCGCTTGATCCTCATGCGCGCTCTCCACTCGTCCGCGTCGGGATCGGCTTGTACTCGATCCAGCGCGAGCGTCTGCCGCTCGCGTGGTCGCGCCAACACTGGAAGGCCCCCGCGCACTCCGCCCACTTGCCGGCGACTACGAACGTCGCGTAGAGCGCGCAATCACCGACGCTGTCTCCACGACGACTCCGATTCACGAACGTGCGCGCCCATACGAGCGCGAGTAGTGCGATCGGCAGCATCGCGAGCGTGAGTTTCCACGCCCACGGAAGGGCTGAAAACAGGCCGATTCCAGCTGCAATCGACGCGACCGTGATCGACGTCGCCCAGAACACTGCACGAAAGAGCTGACGTCCCCAATCGTGATTCGCATCGTTTCCGTGGATCATCAGAGCGCCCACGATGGCGTGTCCGTTGCGTGACGCGCGACGCCACCATTGCGATGCTCGCGTCATCGCGACGTCGTGCAGAGTCATCTCGGCGTCGACGCGTTCGATTTCGAATCCTCGCGCTCGGATGCGCACGCAGAGTTCGGGTTCCTCGCCGGCCACGAGGCGCGAATCGAATCCGCCGGCGGAGCGAAACGCGCTGACGCGGTACAGCGCGTCCCCACCGCAAGCGTGTGATCGACCGATCGGCGTGTTCCATTCCATGTCGCACAAGCGATTCCAGATCGTCGCGTGCGGGAACCGCTCGCGACGTCGACCGCAGACGACGGCGAGCTTCGGATCACGTGTGATCTCGGCAGCTGCGCGCTCGATCCAACCGTCGACTACTTCGCAGTCGCCGTCGACGAACTGCACGAACTCGACATCGGGAGCGATCTCGAGGAGCCGATCACATCCGGCATTTCGCGCACGACCCGCCGTGAAGGGAATCGTCGTGTCGAGTTCCACGACGTCGACGCCGATCGAGCGCGCGAACGACACCGAATCGTCGGTCGAGCTCGAATCGACGTACACGGTCCGCTCGCGGCGAGCGTCGAGTGACCGCAGCGCTCGCTTCAAGCGATCGCCCTCGTTACGGCCGATCGCGACGACGCCGATTTCGTGCGTGCGCTGCATGATCTCCGAGAGGAGCCTGACTCACTCCTGCCAACGGAAACCGGCGCGCATCCAGTTGTTCACGACCGGGGCCGTGTATTCCGGTTGCCATGACGCCTTCGACTGACGACGCGCCGATGCCATGAACGAAGCGAGCGTGCCTGCTCCACCGATTCGATCGTCGTAGGTTTCGACCGTGCGATCCGCTTCGAAATACTGCGGCATTTCGGCGCGCGAATTCGTGTCCCCCATCGACGTCTTCCACATGTCGAACGACACGTTTCCGGTTCCGATGCGGCACCAACTGTTCGCCGGTGCGTTGCTGCTCCACATCATGTTGTCGCCGCTCAGCACGACAGAGCCGTTCGGCGCCAACGTGTTCTCCACCAGCAGGTTGTCGGTGACGGTGTCGCTGATGACGTTGAGACGAAACACGAGACCCGTCAGACGAGGCGCTGCTCCTTGGATGATCACCGCGCCGCTCCAATCGTGGATGATGTTGCCCTCGACCACGACGTCGTGCAGACCCGCGGCCGTCGTGCCGTCGTACAGATTCATCGCGACAGGAAACCCTACGTTGCGCTGATTGACGATCAGATTGCGCGCGATCAGGCCGGATGCCGCAGACGGAACGTCGATACCGAATCCGCGCGGATTCGCCTGATCCAGATCGCGTCCGGCAGTGATGACGTTGCGACGCGCGATGAAGCGGATCGGTTCCTTCGTCTGCCAATCGCTGCCCAGGAGGAGCGCGATGGCGTTGTTCACGAACAGATTGTCCTCGACCAAGCCGCCGTCGCGCGCTTGCAGTCCGTGCGACGCACCACTCGCAAAGATGTTTCCGAGGGCGCGCACCATCGTGACGTCGGTTTGGAGGTAGACGTTGTGACGGAAAATCGTCGGCACCGCGCCAGCCACGTCTTCGCGCCAGCCGTTGTGATCGAAGACGTTCTCCTCGAGCAAGACGCCTTCCGTGTTGGAGACGTACAAGCCCTGACTGTGCGAGTTCTGCGTCGTGAACGCATCGGCGACGATGCTGCGGCGCAGACGGAAGTCGCGACCGCTCTCACCCAACGGCTCGATCACGATGTTCGTGTGGAAGTACTGGAACGAGCAGTCCTCGACGAGCACGTCCTCGAAAGGAACGTGCCAGTTGATGCCGCGCGGTGTGCCTTCGGTGCCGGTGTAACCGTTGCACGTGAAGCGCAGGCCCACGATTCGCACGTGACGCAAGAGAGCCGGACTGGCGCTGTTTTGAATCGTGAAGAGGCCGTCTTGCGTGCCGGTCGCAAGATGCGGGCGCAACTCTTCCGAACCGTACGTCGAGACGACGGCGGGCTCGGAAGGAGAGCGTCCGGACACGATCCATTGACCGAACGAACCCGCCCACGTATTTCCGCGCTGCAGCATCAGCCAATCGGGGAAACCGTTGCGCATGAGCGCTTTTCCGGCGGCGATCGTGGCCTTCGCCTGTTGCGGAGTGAGTCCGCTGTTAGCGTCGTTGCCGGTCGCACTCGACACGTAGATCAGGCGTGAATCGGGCGACGGCTGCAGATCGGTCCAGTGCCCGAGATCAGCCGTTTCGACGTTCGAAACGTGCGCGACCGTGCCCGTCTCCGCCGCGTTCTGTTGCGTGCCCACGTTCGTTGCGTTCGACGACGCGTGCGTTCCGCTCACGCTCGCCGGCGTGACTTCGAGAACGATCTCGACCGTGCTGAGGACCGTCGTCGTGTCGCTCGCGGCAAACAGCTTCACGTGCGCTTTGTGCTCGCCGATGCCGAGCAAGCGCGCTGCGTCGGGATCGATGCACGCGTCGAAGGCGCTCTCTGCGCGAGCCGCCGTCGATCCGATCGCGACCGGCACGGTGAGCCAGGGTCGATCGCTCGTGATGCGCCAACCCGTTCCAACGCCGGAGCGATTGACCACGCGCAGTTTCCACTGACTCGGGCTGACCGCGCCGCCGAAGAATCCGCGTGACCGGGATTCCGAATTCGACTCGAGCGTCAGAGCGTCGCGTTGGACCGATGGCGCCTGAATCGAGTTGTGAAACGTCGCTTTGCACGCCGTCGGTAGGAAAAGCGCTGCGCCGAACGCGAGCGCAAACGCGAAGCGCGACAGGGACGAAGTTTGCTGGATGTGATGATCGGTCATGTTGCCTCGCACTCGTTCATCGGGACGTGGGGTCGACGACTCCGCGAGGCAAGGCACGAATCAGCGTGGCTAGACGCAAACTCCATGTCCTCGAGCGCGGTGACGAGTTCCGAGGGTTATCGAGCGTGACCGCACGTCGGATGGAGCACCCTTGCGGGAAAGTCGGCGAGTGCGGATGGAAAACTTTTCACGAGCCAAGGCCTGCGCGATCCACTCGCGAGCGCACAAAATGCGCTCGATCCGCTATCCGAGAATGTCGCCGTCGACCCGCGCGAATCTTGCGACGAAGCCGCGCGTCGGCCGAGCGCAGATGCGACTTCCTGGCGGGTTCAGCTCGCCCCGCGACCGATCGTCACGGTCCACACGGTCTTCGCGATGAGCGAGAGATCGGTGACCATCGACTCTTGACGCATGTAGCGGCGATCCATGCGCATCCATTCCTTGAACGGGACCTGGTTACGGCCACTGGTCTGCCAAATGCACGTCAATCCACCGCGGCGCGTCAGTCGGCGCAGGTGCCATTGTTCATAGCCAGGGAGCTCGCTCGGCAGCGGCGGACGCGGTCCGACCAAGCTCATGTCTCCACGCAGGACATTGTAGAACTGCGGCAGCTCGTCGATGCTCAACCTCCGCAACCACCGGCCGATCGGAGTGATGCGCGGATCGTTCTTGATCTTGAAAACAGGCCCATCCATCTCGTTCAGGTGCATGAGCGCTTGCTTGCGTGCTTCCGCATCGATGAACATCGAACGGAACTTCACGAGCTTGAAGGGCTTGCCGAATTGACCGGCACGTTCTTGTAGGAAGAAGACCGGTCCCGGCGAAGAGGCCTTCACCGCTGCGGCCGATCCCAGGAGCAACGGTGACAGCAACACGAGGGCCATGCTCGATCCGACGATGTCGACGACGCGCTTCGCCCGCGACGGCTGCCGTCCGAACTCGTGCCAAATGCTCGCGACAGTCGGCGCGTCGATGGCGGCACCGGCGTGCGAAGCGACCTCTTCTTTGACTTCTTCGGGGACGGCCGGATCGATTGCTTTGCGTGTGCGCGGCGCGACGGGCGGAGTTGCGACTTCCTTCGGTCGCATCGCGGGGGTGGGTGTCCCACTCGGACTGACTTCGTTCGAAGACACAGTGGCGATCAAGCGACCGGCGCTGTCGCCGTTGCGCTTCAACACGTCCTCGGCGAAAGCCCATGCACCGCTCGTGGTCGTGTAGGGCAAGAGAACGCCGACGCGGTGTGATTCGAGCAGACCGATCGTGTCGTACTGTCGCTTGCGAGATTCGATCGACGCGAGGAGGGCATCGATGCGCTCGTCGGTGTCGCGTCCGCGCTGCGAGGCGAACACCACGAGGCAGAGCGTGTTGCCGCTGCGCTCGGAACGCGAGGCTTCGACTTCGAAGGCCACGTCGAATTCGTTCGGAGGCAGACACGTTCGGCCGGCGTCGCCGAGAAGGCGCGCAAGCCAACCGGGCCGTCGGGGGGCGGTCGGATGGACCATGTTCGTCGAGTGTGGGGCGGCCGGGAAAAGACGCGCCCGTTGTGAAGGCAAGTTGCGGGTCAGGACTCGTCGTTCGAACTGCGCTCGCCGGATCCTGGCAGGGACCCCGCGTGTGCCGTTCGCAGAGCAGTGACCAATCCTCCCTCACACGGTTGGAAGGGGCAAGGTTGGAACCAGAACAGGGGCATTACGGAGGCTGAAAACACGCCATTCACTAGGAATGTGCTTCCGCAACGGCGGGTTACGAACCCGTGAGGTCGGAAGTCCATTGGCCAGCCTGTGCAAGAGAACAGGTATTGGCCGGCGCACTCGCTATCCTTCCCGCCCCATGTGGAAAATCCTGCAAGTCGGTGTCGGCCCTCTAGGCATCAAGATCGTCTCGGACCTGCACGAGCGCAAGCTCGGTCGCGTCGTCGCCGCCGTCGACACGTCGCCTGCGCTCGCGGGCAAGAAGTTGGCCGAAGTGGTGCCCGGCTCGCCGAAGAGTGTGAGCATCGCCGCCGACTACGACGATGTCGATTGGAGCGCGATCGATTGCGCGATCGTCGCGTCGAGTTCGGACCTCGCGAAGTGCGCGCCGACGTTTCGCACTTTGCTTGCGCACGGTGCGACCGTGGTCAGCACGTGCGAAGAATTGTCGTGGCCCTATCTGCGGCACAAGAAGTTGTCTGCCGAGCTCGACGCGCTCGCCAAGAAGCACGGCGGCCGATTGCTGGGCACCGGCGTGAACCCGGGCTTCTTGATGGACACGTTTCCCGTCGCAGCTACGGCGATTTCGAAATCGGTCGAGCGCGTCGAAGTGCACCGCTATCAAGACGCCTCGTCGCGGCGCATTCCGTTCCAGAAGAAGATCGGCGTCGGGCTGGACGACAAACAGTTCGACGCGCAAGTCAAAGCCGGCACCCTGCGCCACGTCGGCTTGGGCGAGTCGCTGCACTTCATCGCCGCGCAACTCGGACTGACGGTGACGCGCTGGGAGGAGGACATCCATCCCGTCTACGCGACGAAGAGCATGAAGAGCGGCCTCGGAATCGTGAAAAAGGGCTCGATTTGCGGTGTTCGGCAAGAAGCGCGCGGATACACAGGCGATCGGATCACGGTGGAGTTGAAGTTCCAAGCGTCGATCGGATTGAAGGATCCGCATGATCGCGTGATCGTCACGGGGACTCCACCGATCGACCTCGTGTGGCAGGGTGGAGTGCAGGGCGACATCGCGACGTCGGCGATCACGCTCAACTCGATTCGATCGCTGAAACAGTGCGCGCCGGGTTTGCACACGATGGCCTCGATTCCGCTCGTCGGTTGCGTCGCGCCGGCGAAGAAGTGAGCGCGATGACGGTTTCGACTCGCGCGATCGAAGCCGCGACGGCGACGACCGTGCGTATCGACGGCCGTGAGTTGGTGCTGTTCGCCGGATGCGACTACCTGGGATTGGCGCATCACCCGCGCGTCGTCGCAGCGCTCGAGCGCGGGTTGCGCGAATTCGGCGTGTCATCGTCGGGATCGCGTGCGACGACGGGCAACACTTCGGCGCACGACGATCTCGAGCGTGATTTGGCGCGCTTTTTCGGCGTCGAATCGGCATTGCTCGTGCCCGACGGCTACTTGTCGAACATCGTGCTCGCGCAGGCGCTGCCCGACGAGATCCGCACGATCCTCGTCGACGAGGACAGTCACGTGAGCGTGCGCGATGCACTCGTCATCTCGAAACGCGACGTGCACGAGTACGCATTCGCCGACGCGAAATCGGCGCGTGAGGCAGCGCGCACACACGCGCCCGGGGTGTTCGCAATCTTCACCGACGGGGTGTTTCCTGTGTTGCGCGCACTCGCCCCCTTGCGCGAACTGCTCGACGTCCTGCCCGCGGGCGGAATGCTCGTCGTCGACGATTGTCACGGCATCGGCGTGCTCGGCGAGCGCGGTCGCGGGAGTGTCGAGCACGCGCGCATCGTCGATTCGCGCGTCGTCGTCACGGGAACGTTGTCGAAATCGCTCGGGTGTTTCGGTGGTTTCATCGCCGGTTCCCGCGAGCACATCGAGCGTGCGCGCTCAGCTTCACGAGCGTTCGTCGGTTCGACACCGATTCCCCCGGCGCTCGCGCGAGCGGCAAGTACGGCTCTCGCAGTCATCGACGACGAGCCGCTGCGACGCGCGCGACTCTTCGAACACGCGAGCCGATTGCGAGTGCTCTTCACGCGTCTGGCAGTGCCTCTCAGCGCTGTTCCTCTGCCCGTGTTCGCGCTGCAACTGAAGCCGCGAGTGCGCATGGAACATGTGCACGACGAGCTCCTCGCGCGTGGCATCCTCGTGCCGTGCGTCGACTATCCCGACGGACTCGGCGGATATCTCCGCATCGCAGTGCGCGCCGATCACACGGACGCACAAGTCGATGCCTTGATCGAGGGTTTGACGGAGGCGCTACGGTGATGCGCACGCTGAACGACACGTTTTTGGCTGGTTTGGCGCGCGAATTCGGCACGCCGCTGTGGGTCTACGACGCGAACGTGATCGAGGAACGAGTCGCGAGTCTGCGCAGTTTCGACGTCGTGCGTTATGCGCAAAAAGCGAACGGGAACCTCTCCATCCTGCGCTCGATGAAGCGGTTCGGCGTCGAACTCGACGCGGTGTCCGCCGGTGAGATCGAGCGCGCGCTCGCCGCGGGCTTTGCTCCAGAAGAAATCGTGTTCACAGCCGACATGTTCGACCGAGCGGCGCTCGCGACAGTCGCACGGACGAAGGTGCGTGCGAACCTCGGCTCGCCTTTCATGGTCGAAGAATTCGCCGCCGCGTGTCCGGGCCGCGACATGATGTTGCGCGTCAATCCGGGCTTCGGTCACGGACACGGACGCAAAGTCCAAACCGGCGGCGAAGCGAGCAAGCACGGCATCTGGCACGCCGAACTTCCGAGCGTGATCGAGCGTGCCCGACGCGCCGGACTGCGCGTCGTCGGTTTGCACGTACACATCGGTTCCGGCAGTGATTTCGAGCACTTGGCGCGCGTCACGGAGTCTCTCGAGAAGTTGGCGCCGCTCGTCGGTGACACGCTCGCTGTCGTGTCAGCCGGCGGTGGTCTGCCGACTCCGTACACGCGCGACGACAAGCCGTTCGACGTCGCCCGCTTCGTCGACGTGTGGCTCGCCGCGCGTGAACGTATTGCGCGCCGCGTCGGTCACGCGATCCGCTTAGAAGTCGAACCCGGCCGCTTCCTCGTCGCCGAATCCGGTTGCTTGCTGACCGAAGTGCTCGGCTCGAAAACGAGTGGCAACGTCGAGTACGTCTTCGTCGACGCCGGTTTCAACGAACTCGTGCGACCAGCGATGTACGGCGCGTATCACGAGATCACCGTGCTCGGGCGCCCTTCGAATGCGCCATTGAAGCCGCGCGTCGTCGCTGGACCGTTGTGCGAATCGGGCGACGTGTTCACGGTCGACAAGCACGGCGAGCTCGCACCGCGCGCGTTGCCCGACGTCACGCGCGGCGACATCGCGTGCATCCACGACGTCGGTGCATACGGTTCGGCGATGTCGAGTCACTACAATGCGCGCCCGCTTGCCGCAGAAATCCTCGTCGAAAACGGTGTCGCGCGGCTCGTGCGCCGCCGTCAGACGATCGCGGAGATGCTCGAGCTCGAAAGAGGAATGCCGTGAAGTCGAAAGCCACCGTCCATCCCGCCGAGCCCGCATTGCGCGCGATGGCACTCGCCTACCCCGAGAGTTACGAGGACTTTCCGTGGGGCGAGAGCGCCTTCAAGGTGAAGGGCAAAGTGTTCTTGTTCATGTACGTGTCCGTCGACGGCATCAAGCTGTCGGTGAAGTTGCCGACGTCGCACGAGAAGGCACTTGCGAGTTCATTCGCCGAGCCGACGGGATACGGACTCGGCAAGAGCGGTTGGGTCACGTCGACTTTCGCGAGCGAAGAGAAAGTGCCGGTCGCGGCGTTCAAGGGATGGATCGACGAGAGCTTCCGCGCCGTCGCACCAAAGAAGATCGTCGAGCTGCTCGCGGGCAACGCTCAGCCGAAAACTACGGTTTCGAGGCCGAAAACACGCACAAAGCGAGTCACGTCCAAGAAGCCGACTCGCAAGAAACTCTGATTCGCTCTCCCACACACCCTCTCGCGAGGAACCGATGTCCAAAGAACTGCCCGACCATCACGACGCCGATCTCGTCATCAAACTCTACGACTTGCGTCGCGAAGCCGTCATGCGCGAGTCGCGCAATGCGATCAACACGTGGGTGCCGAAGAGTTGGGATGAATTACTCGAAGTGACGAAGCCCACGCATCCGATGAATGCCGCGTGGCGCCAAGTTTCGACGTACTGGGAGATGGTGTACAGCATGGGCCGCCACGGCATCGTGCACCCGGAGTACTTCGTCGAGAACAATGCCGAAGGACTGCTCCTCTTCGCGAAAGTTGCTCCGCACTTGGAACGCTTTCGCAAAGAACTGTCGCCGACCGCATTCAAGAACGCGGAGTGGGCAGCGACAGAAACCGCCATCGGCAAACAACGCAGCGAGCTCTTCAAGAAGCGCCTCGCCGCGATGTCCAAGTGACACTCATGTCGGGCGCCACCGCAGCGAGTGCGTTGCGATGGCGCGCGACCGGCTCACGGCGCCCAGACCGTTCCGTATGCGCTCGTCAAGTTGAAGGTCGCGCTCGTGCAGAAACTCACCGAGTCGCGATACCAACCCTGATAAAAGCGCGTGCTACCCGCGCTCACTCCGGTCGGGGCGAAATTCAGTCCTCCGTTTCCGGTCGGTCCGGCGAACACGACTCCCAAACGATCGAGGACCCCGGCGACGCACAACCGTCCGTCTCCGAACGGGGTTCCGAGCCCGAAGCCCAACTGCCCATCGCCTTGGAACATCAGCGCCGCGGATCCGGGCGGAACTCCGCTGATGCTGATCACTTGGGTTGCAGCGGATGCGCTGAACGAGCCGATGTGGCCGATCCGTCCACCCGTGCCTGACGCGTTCAAGCAACCGCTGTTCAAGCCGATCGGCGAATCGTTGCCGCACGGACAGCGCGGTGCGCTGCCGATTTCGGTGTGGCCGTAGCAGAAATCTGCGAGGAAATCGCTGCTCGGAATCAGGAAGCGAGACGCCACGACATCGAGATCCGTACCGAAAACAGGCGCCAGGCTGTCGTTCGACTGCCACACGCACAGCCAATGTCCGATGCCGTCGGGCACGAGCGCCGAGCCAGCGTCCGTGCCACTGTCGAGCGCTGCATCGATGTCGATGAACACGGGCGCAGTCCAAGTCGTGCCGAGGTCATCCGTGCGAGCCGCACGCAGATCGGTGTCCGAATCGTTCGTCAGCGTGCGCGTCCAACTCACCAGGAAGTGTCCGCGCTGATCAGCACGCACGGACGGTTCGGAGTCGCCGCTCGACGTGCCTTGATCGGTCGGATAGTCGGTGTTGACGATGCCGGTCGGCTGCCAAACGGCGCCCAGATTCGTGCTCTTCGACCAAGCGATCTCGGAGTCGCCGCCGGTGATCCCGCTGAATGTGTGCGGAGTGCGCCAAGTGCACATCCACGTTCCGCTCGCAGCGTCGACGGCCACCGTGGGCTCGGAGTCGAAGGCGGAACCATCGCTCGCCGCTGTCGCGTTGACGAGTGCGGGCCCTGACCAAGTCACACCGTCGTCAGAGGATCGGTAGGCGTAGATCTCGGCGTCAGTGCCCGAACCGAAGTGGTTCGCGGTCGAGTCACACACGATCACCCAATTCCCCGCGCCGTCCGTCGCGATGCTCGCGGAAACTTCCGATCCACTGTCTGTCGCACTCGTCGCATCGACGCGCGCCGGGACGGACCAACTCGGCCCGCCGTTGACCGTCGTGCGCGCGAAGTAGAGGTCGCGATTGCCGCCTCCTTCGTTGCGCAGCCACACCGTCACGTACGTCCCGTTCCCGCCCGCGACGCACGGTTCGTTGTCGTCGACGAGGTCGCTCGCGAAAGCGTTCCCGACGGGCAACGCGTTGACCCAGTTCGTCGCGAGAGAAGAGCTGTAGGCCGAGAAGATACCGAAGTTGCCGGCGATCGAATTCTTCGTCGAAGCCCACACCACCATGCGCGAAGGTCCGTCGGACGCGAGCGCCGGCTGGATGTCCGTACTCGTGACGCCGGAGTCGGTGAGGAAGCTCGCGGCGATCGCAGCCGGCAAGCTCCACGAGATGCCGAGATCGCGGCTGCGCGTCCAGAAGATGTCGGTGTCGCCGCCGTTCGAGAGCCCCAAGTCGTTCGTCGTGAACACGCACGTCCACGTATCGATGCCGTCGGAGACGAGTTGCGGCGCGAATTCGGAACCGCTGTCGATTGCTCCGCCGCCGTTGACAAGGCTGGGCGGCGAGCTGATGGTGCCGATCTGCGCGAATGCTGGCGTGGTGACGAGGAAAGTGAACGCGATGGCGGATCTTCATGAGTGTGCCGAGATTTCGATGTGGAACGAGGTGGAGCAGACCGAGTCGTCCGCTCCAACCCTGTCTTCCCACCGCGCGCCGCCGATTTCAGCGGAAGTGCGCGAAATCGGTCGGCGCAGTCCGCGCGCTCACGTCGACCAGACTTGGGCGAACGCATTCGACAGGTTGAAGGTCGAGGTGGTGCAGAAGCTCGCCGAGTCGCGGTACCAAGCTTGGAAGTAGCGTGTGTCGCCCGCTGAAACCCCGACCGGCACGAAACCTACGCTGGCGAAGCCGCTCCCGTTCGCGAATCCGACGCCGGGGCGATCGATGATTCCGGCGACGCACAGTCGACCGTCGCCGAACGGATTTCCGGTCCCCAAGCCGAGCTGCTGCACCTTGCAGGTATTCAAGGCGAAGGTTCGCATCGCGAAGCGCTGAGCTGGATCTGGCGCAGCGTTCAGGCCAAGTCGAACAGCAAAAATTCAGCAGCGTTTTCGGCCTGAATCGTGATTCTAGGCTCGCGCTCGATCGCGAGTCCGTCACCGGCCGACAGCTCCACGTCGTTCACGCGCAGCTTGCCACGTGCGACTTGCAACCAACCAGCTCGGCCAGGCGCGAACTCGTGCACGAGCGTCGTTTCCATCGCGGGCCGTGCGGCGAACAACGATACGTCTTGGTGGATCGCGATCGAATCGCCGTCGCCCTCCGGTGACGCGATCTTCACCAGCCCGTTTTTCGCGAGCGCTGCACCGAAATCCTGCTGCGCATAGCGCGGCTTCACGCCGTGCTTCGCCGGCACGATCCAGATCTGCAGCAAGTGCACGCGTTCGGTGCGCGACGCGTTGAACTCGCTGTGCATCACTCCGCTCCCCGCGGACATGTACTGCATCTCGCCCGGTTTGATGATGCCGCCCGAACCCATCGAGTCCTTGTGTTCGAGAGCACCCTCGAGGATCCACGTCAGGATCTCCATGTCGCGGTGACCGTGACGCGGGAAACCCAGCCCCGGCTGCACGATGTCCTCGTTGATCACGCGCAGGTCCCGGAACGCCATGTGGTCTTCGTCGTAGTAATCGGCGAACGAAAACGTGTGGTACGTGTCCAACCAACCGTGGTCTTGATGTCCGCGCTCGCGGCTTCGGCGAATGTTCAGCATGGGATCTCCTCGGAATGTGCGGCCGTTCTTGAGACATTCCTTCCGAAGAATCAACCGCGAGGAGGACTGGGGCCCAGCGCTTTTTCGGCACGGTAGACAGCACGGCGAAGTGCCGCTCGAGCACGTGCGGAAAAATCAGCGCTGTGTGGCCTTGGGCTTCAACTCGCGCAGCCATGCTTGGACGATTTTCGAGAGCGCGTCGCGTTCAGCGCGTTGCTTCGGATCGGGTCGGTCGACGGCGTCGACGGGCGATGGGAACAGCGACGAGTACGCGAAGATCGCAAAGCCCTCGCTCTTTTCGAGCGCAGCTTGCACTTGTGCCCGCATGGTGTCCGACGTGCCCATCCCGAAGTTGACGCCCTGCACGATGCGCTCGCCCGGCGCCGCTTGGTTCCACGCGTCGGTACGAGTCGCGAACACCTTCGGGTCGCCGGTGTAGTTCATCGGATAGACGGTGTCGACGAGGTCTTCTTTGAGCCAGGTGTACGCGTCTTGATGATGCGCCAGCGCGCTCTCGCGCTTCACGCCAACGGCCGACGAAAGTTCGATTTCGGGCTTCAGCGAGCGCACTTTCGCACGAATTTGCCGCACGAGTTCGGTGACTTGTGCCGTGCGCCAACTCTTCCAGGCCGCGCCGTCCTGTTCGGGCGTCTTCTTCGTCGCCTTCGTGAACAACGCGACCGTTTTTGCATCGCGCGGGTAGTCGATATCGGTCCCGGCCGGCGTCGCGGGCGCTTCGTTCGGGAAGCGCATGTAGTCGAGATGCACTCCGTCGATCGCGTAGTTCGACACGATCTCGCCTATCACCGCGACGACGTGTGCGCGCACTTCGGGCAGGCAGGGATTCAACGAGACGTAGAACTTTTCACTCAACGCTTGGCGCTTGCCGTATTGGTCGTACCACATCCATTCAGGATGCTTGTTGTAGACATGGTTCGGATCACTGGGCGGCGTCGTCCCCCACCACGCCGGCACCGCGTTCACCCAGGCGACGAGTCGCATGCCGCGACTGTGCGTCTCTTCGATCATGGTCGCGAGCGGATCGAAACCAGGGTCCTTGAACCCGAACTGTTCGGCCCACGGCTCGAGCTTCGAGCGGTAGAAAGCCGTCGCGTTGCCGCGCACTTGGAACAAGATCGTGTCGATGCCGTTCGCGCGGCAATTCTCGGCGATCGCGCGGCAATCGGCTGCTGTTTTGTAGTCCCAACGCGTGACCCACATCGCGTGTTCGGAGAGTCGCGGACGCTTGACGGGCGTCGTGGCTTGGCACGCGCTCGAGACGTAGCTCGACAGTGCGACGAGGAGGAAGGCGAAGATTGCGATCGATCGGTGCATGCGGCTCACACGTGTTCAGGTGCTCCACGATTCGCCGTCGCCAGCCCAGCTCGGGCCGCAATCGCACACGATCGTCGAAGCGATCGGAACGTACCAAGCGCGCGCGGGTCGAACGAGTCGGTCGATTCCGTCAGCCTGCGAATTCCAGGCTGGTAGGCCCCTCGTCCCGCGCCCAAACCAGGCCGAGCACGAACGCGAGCGTCGACGCGATCGGCACGTACCACGGGAATGCGACGGGCAGAGAGAGCCACTCGGAATCGGTGTGCGCGTCTTTCTCCACGACGACGAGTCCGTGGCGCTGAATCCAGACCAGCACGAGTAGCGCGAGCACGAGAATCGCGAATTGGAGAGCGACGCGCTTCACGGGTTCGCCGCTCTTCAGGTCTGGGACCGTCCGCATGAAAAACCACGTGCAGAAAAACGTGATCGCCGCAGCGACGATCAGCGTGCGCGCCGTCTCGCCGTGCCACGCCAACGCGAAGACGAATGCGCTCGAGTACGGCGCCGACCACATGAACCCCGAACCACCGATTCGCGGTGCGAGCAGTGCCAGCGCGAATCCGGCGAGCAAGGCACCTTGCGTGAACGTGGCCATCGTCAGCGCGAGTTCGAGGATCGAACCGAAGTGCCGCGACAGTTCGTCCATCGCGAACGCGAGCACGCCCAACACCAGTCCGAAAACGATCACGAGGAGACGCGCGATGCGCACGGCGCGGCGCTCTTCCACTGCGGCGCTCGGACGTGCGCTCGGCGCCATGCGCTCGATCGACCGACGTCGCAGCGGTGCGAAGACCGACGACAGCGTGACCTGCGAAAGTGCCGTCAAAATGCCGTCCAAACTCGATATCGCAGCGGCAAAGATGCCCGCGACGACGAGCCCTTTCCATCCGCTCGGCACGACATCGGTCGTGAAGATCAAGAGCAGGTTCTCGCCCTTCTTCGCGTACAGCGCGAGGGCCGATTCGGACATCGGATTGCGCTCGTAGTAAGCGAAGAGCCCGACACCGACGACGGCTACGAGCACCGGAACGATCACGCCGACGGACGACCACACGACCGCCTTGCGCGCGTCCGCGACGCTGCGACAACAGAAGATGCGCTGCGCCATCAGCTGATCGATGCCATACGACGCGATGCCGCCCCAACTCGCGGCGATCGTCGCAGTCCAGAACGTGAACGCGCGAGCCGGACTGGTGTCGAAATCGAGGAGATCGAATTTGTGCGCATCGATACCGACGCGCCAGATGCGCTCGAAGCCGAGATCGAGCTTGCCCGCGACGACGAAGAGCAAGGCGATCGCCGACGCAGTGAAGACGAAGAACAAGACGAAATCCGTCCAGATGACAGCTGCCATTCCGCCGATCCACGTCCACAGAACGGCGAACAGCGTGAGCAGCGCGATCGACAACGCCAACGTCGGCACGTGCGTCGCCGCGGACAAGGTCGCGAGCGGTCCGGCGAGCACGATCTCGAGCACGAGCGCAGTCAAGTAGACACGCGACGCTTGACCGAGCACGCCTCCGACCGCGAACAAAGCGGTCGCGAGATCCTTCGCGCGCCGGCCGAGTCGCGCACCGATGAAGTCGTACGGGCTGTAGATCTCGCGCTCGAAATAAACCGGCACGAGCCACCACGCGATCGCGAGCCGCGCGAGTACCGAACCGATCAAGATGAGCTGCAGGTACGCGAAATTGCCGCCCGGTTTGAACACGAGGAACGGCACGCTGACGAGCGTCACCGCACTGATCTCGGTGGCGACGATGGATGCGCTGACCGACCACCAGGGCAAGCGCCGCCCGCCGAGGAAGAATTCGCGAATCGTGGCGCCTTTCCCGAGAAAAAGGCCCAAAACCGTCGTCGCGGCGAGCACGCCGAACACGACGATCCAGTCGCTGGTCCCGAACGCTGCGGGCGCGCTAACCGGCATGCGTCGCGCCTCGTGAATCCTGCAGGCTCGCCCAACGCGCCGCGCCGATCGCCGGACTCGCGCGCAGCGTGCTCGGATGGATCGGGATCGAGCACACGCGCTCAGCCGGCTCGAGCAGGTACGAGCGCATCCGCGGCTCCGCGAAGAGCGCGCCGAGGCGTTGTCCGACGACGACGCGTTCGAGCGTGATGCCGCGCGCACGTCGCATTTCTTCGACGCGCAAGTTCACGAGTTCGGCGAGCATCGCGGCGCACTCGGCGAACGCTCGAGCTGCGGCGCTCTCGTCCGTTCTTGCCGCGACTCGGTCGTCGCCGGACGCGTGCTTCGTCGGCCAAGCGGCGTCGTCACGGTTCGCGAGAGTCGTTTCGGGCATCACGTCTGCGCGGCCGCCGAGCTCGACGAAACGCGCGTTGAGGCCGCGCGCGCTCACCGAAGACTCGAAATCGTGGCCGAGCGAACTCGTCATCGACCAGGCCTTTCGCGCAATGTCCGCGACTTCGTCGAGAGAAACGACGCGGCCCTCCAGCACGAAACACTCGGCGATTCCCGTTCCTCCACCGACGTAGTAGGCGTTCGAGACGGCGCGGAGTCCACCCTGCGCACTCGCTTGTTCACCGAGTCCGCATGCGACGCCGTCACCGACGAGCTCAGGAATCGGACGCGCGAGCACGAGACCGGTGCGCACGAGACGCGCTTCGAGTCGATCGACGAAATCGACGATGCGCGGACCATTCTTCACCACTGCGAGGCCGCGTGCATCGAGAGTCTTGAGCCCCGGCGCGCAGATTCCGACTTGGAGCTGCGCTGTGCTCGCACATGCCGCGACGGATTCGATCGCGTTGGCGAACGCCTCGATCCACCGTTCGCCCTGAGCGTGTTCGAGCGCACAACAACGCACTTCGCCGCGCGCGCGCTCGTCCAGTTGGCGAGAAAGGTCGACGGGCGCGAAGCCGTCCACGCGCTCGTAGCGAAAGCCCGCGTGCGCGTGGCTCGTCGTGAGCGCCCCGTCGACTTCGACGATCGCGTGCGCCTTCACCTCGGTCGCGCCGCCGTCGACGCCGACGAGCAATGCACTTTCGACTCGACGTTCCACTTCTGTGTACGTTCGACGAGTCGCGTTCGATCGTCAAGCGAGCGACACTCGGCGAATTTCGCGTAACGTGACCAACCGGTGCTCCGCACCCTGCGTAGCACGTCCACGCCGTCGCGAACCACCGTGAAAACCCCCGCGAACCAGTGGACCGTCCTCGTCGTCGTGGCCGCCTCGATCGCGGCCGGTCTGTGGGGCGCCGGACTGGCCGTGCAGCGCTCCGAGCCCGCGCCGCTCGCCGCTGACCACGACTTCGGATTCTCACTCGAGTCGGGGCCGACTCCCGCTCACCTGCTCGCGAACCCCGTCGACGAAGCGCGCCGCGGAATCGTGGAACGTCCGTTCGACGAAGCGCGCTGCGGCACGAACTCGAAGGAAGCGACGATCACGACGACGCTGGAGGACGAGAACGGCAAGCGCATCGGCGGAGCGCACGTGGTGCTCTTCGAATGCGATGCGAACGGGCCGCGCACGCGCGACTTCGTCGAGTCGGCCACGGCGGACGACGGTCGCGCGTGCGTGCGCACGAAGTGGACCGGGACGCTACTCGTCGCCGTCTTCGCGACGGGCTTCGCGACGACTGCCCGTCGAGTCGATTCCGCGGTCGGGAGCCGTGTCGACTTGGAACCCTTCGTTCTCGAAAGAGGCGCTGAGATCGCCGGCACCGTGCTCGTCGGCGGACAGCCGCTAGCGCGCGCCGAAGTCGTGATCGCGACTTGTCTCGGCTGCGACGTGCTCGAGGTCGGAGGATTGCGATATGCGTGGCGCACCGATCGATTCGTGCGCGCGTCGACGACGGCGCACACCGACGCGCAAGGAAACTACGCGGCCACAGGACTCGACCGCGGCGAGCACGTCGTGCGCTTGCTGACCGTGCGTCAGCGCGACGTCGCGGTCGACGTCAATCGCGTCGCGGCCGTGCGCGTGAATGCGCCGAAAAGCCACGTCGATTTCGCGCTTCCCGCAGCGCGATTGGAGCTCGACATCCGCTCGAAAGGGGTTCCGCTGTGCTGTGTGGAAGTGCAGATCGAGGCCGGTGATCGGCAGTTCACGCGCACGTCCGACGACGCCGGACGACTCGTGGTGATGCTGCAACCGGCGCTCGCGTACCCACTGATCCTGACGCGACGCGGCTTCGAGACGAAGCGCATGCAATTGCGCGGTTTGATCGACGGAGAGCGTCTCACCGAATCCGTGGAGCTCGACCTGCAGTCCGTCACGGCTCGAGTGGTCGTCGACGACGAGGCGAAGGCGGGCGTCGACACGGCCGTGTTCGTGTTCCGACCACGCTCGCCGCTGATGCACGGATCTGCGTTCGAGCGCACGGTCCAGCGCGATGCAGCGACGAAGATGTTCGTCATCGCAGACGTGCCCTCGGGCAACTGGATGGTGACCCTGCGATCCGGTCGAACGTGGAGCGCGCCTTCGACGATGGATGGAGACACACCTGTGTCGCTCCGTTCGAATTGCGACGTCGAATTCGCCGTGAACGTGCCCGACTCCGGCGTGGTGACACCGCGGGTCGGCGTGAACCGCCGCGGCGGCGTGGAGCTCCTCGTGCGCGATCAATCCGGTGCCACGTTGTCCGCGCGCGCCAAGGTGTTCGACTCACGAGGCGACGAAGTGGCCGCGCTGATGGTCGAAGCGGACGCACTCGCCGTCTTCGGGATCGCGCACGCCCCGCGCTCGGATGAAGCGACTTTCGTCCTGTCGGCAGGGTGTTTTGGACCGTTCGAGATCGCCGTGCACAAGGCCGGATTCCGCACGCGGCGGGTTCCGTTCACCCTCGTCTCAGGGCAGATCGGAACACTCGAAGTGGTCCTCGAGGCCGAGTAGGGCCGCTACTTCGGCGTGTTCGACCAACTCGCCGTCGAGGTGTCGCCGCAAACCCGTGGATTCGGAAAAGAGTTCGAGAATTTCCTGTGACGAATTCGGGCGCGCACGGATGGAACACGTGAGTTGTTGTCGGCTCTGCAGACCCACTTGTGGCTTTTTGGCGCTGCAAGTAACATGACCGATTACGACTTCCCCCCCGCCTGCTGGCTCCTGAGCAGAAAAGTCGCCTCGAAGCATTCTCGTCCCCCGCGGATGCTTCACACGTGGATCATCCAACCCGTGTGCGCGCCTGATCTCGCTCGTGTCCCGTCAGTGCGTATCCGCTCCACCGCACGTCTTGCCCAAAGGGACAACCATGTCGAGATCGAGTCTCCCCCCGTCCGGCCCTGCCGGAAAACCCAATTCATTCCTGCGCTCGCTGCCTTCGATGCAGTTCGCGTTCGGCGCGTTGCTCGCCGTCGGAGCGATCGTTCCGGCCGTCGCTTTCACGGCGCAGAGCGCGCAACAGCAGCTGTTCGACCCGGCTGCGGCCGCGCAATTCCGCCAGGGATTGCCGCAGCGTCTGCAACCGTTGGTCGTCGATCTCGCCTCGCGCTCGTTCTTGCCGTCGCGCACCGTGACGCCGACGTACACGAACGACAAGGCCGATCTCTACGTCCAATTCACGCATGAACTGACGGCGACCGAGCGCGGTCGCTTGATCCAGTCGGGCGTGCGCTTCTTCGAAGTCCTCACGCCGACGACGTGGCTCGTGCGCGTGAAGCGCTCGGCGTTCGAAGCGCTGCAAGGCTCGGCCCTCGTGCGCGGTTTCGAGAACGTCCTGCCGGAGGACAAGCTCGTCGCCGAGCTGTTCCAAGGCAAGATCCGCACGAATGCGGTGAACCTCGACGGCAGCTACCAACTGCGCGTGCGCTTCTACGACGACGTGCGCCTCGGTGAAGCTCTGCTCGCGCTCGACACGATCGGCGTGCTCGTGCCCGATCGCACGTTCGCCGTGAACAAGAAGATCGAAGTTGCGTGCCAGCCGCAGAAGCTCGCCATGCTCGCGCAGAGCTCGTCCGTGCAATCGATCGAGCCGATTCCGGTCACGCCCATCACCGACAACGTCGACGCGGCCGCGCTTTCGAACATCGACGAGATCCAAGCTCCGCCCTACAACCTCACCGGCGCAGGCGTGATCTTCGGCGAATGGGACGAAGGCAACGTCCGTGAGACTCACCCTGACCTGACGGGTCGCGTCACGAACGTCGAGAACACCAGCAACGGTGACCACTCGACGCACGTCGCCGGCACGATCATCGGCAATGGCACGAACAACGCGCTCGCGCGCGGCATGAGCACGGCGGCGACGTTGTTCTCGTGGAATTTCAACGGCAATCCGGCCAACGAGCACGTCCTCGGCTCAACGAATCTAGCGATCAGGATCACCAACAACTCGTGGGGTCCGGGCTTGGGTTGGAACGACCAGGGCACCGACGACGGCAACAACAACCTCTTCGGCGCCTACGACGGCGAGTCGGGTGACTTCGACCAGGCCGTTCGCATCACCGGCCTCGTCATCTGCAAGTCGTCGGGCAACGATCGCGACGACTGCGATCCGATGGATGGGACGGATTGCGATGGATCGCTCGGCGCGGATGGACAGCGCTACGACACCATTCCGACGTGGGGCATTTCGAAGAACGTGGTCACGGTCGGCGCGACCTTCGACCTCGGTGGAATCTCGGGCTTCAGCTCCTCGGGTCCGGCCGACGACGGCCGCATCAAGCCGGACATCGTCGCCAACGGCACCGGACTGACGTCGACCTGGGCCGGCGGTACGACCATCCCGAGCTTTTTTTGTGACGGCCTGGATTACTGCTCCATCGGCGGCACGTCGATGTCGACGCCGACGACGGCGGGCGCGATCGGACTCCTCTTCGAGCGCTACCGTCAGGTCTACCTCGGCCTCGATCCTTCGCCCGACATCATCAAGGCCTTGCTCGTGAACACGGCGGTCGACGCCGGTCGCCCGGGTCCCGACTACTTGTTCGGGCACGGCATCCTCGACGCTCTCGCGGCAGCTCAAGTGATCGACGCAGGCCCGGTGCGCATCCTCACGGAAGCGGTCGGCGTCGGCGAAATCGATTCGTGGCTGATCGCCGTGCCTGCGGGTACGCCGAGCCTACGCGCAACGCTGAACTGGATCGATCCGGCAGGTTCGACCAACAGCGCCAACGCGGACATCGTCAACAACCTGAACCTCGAGCTGATCAGCCCGACGAACCAGATCTTCCATCCGTTCGCGTGTGATCCGGCGAACGTCACGGCGAATGCCACGAACACGGCGGCGAACGTGCGCGACACGGTCGAGAACTGCATCGTCGCAAACCCGGCGCAAGGCTTCTGGCGCGCTCGCGTCATCGGCGCGTCTGTTCCGATCGGTCCGCAGAACTATGCGCTCGTCGTGAATCGCGCGCTTCAGCTCGGTACGCAGCCGAACATCACCGTCAACGCGGCTCTCGACTACGACGAGCAGTGCGAGGGCGAGTTCCAAGACAAGATCGTTTCGATCTTCAACACGGGCGGCGCGAATCTGCTCGTGCACCACGTCAACGTGACGGCCGGCAACGCGACGTTCGTCGTGCAGCCGAATCCGATTCAGCCGTTCCTCGTTCAGCCGGGTGCTCACGTCGACGTGACCGTGCGCTTCGACCCGACCGGCCCGGGTCCGTTCACGGGCAACCTCGAGATCTTCTCGAACGATCCTGACCAAGGTCTCTACAACCTCTCGATGACCGGCAGCGGTTGCCCGCCGCCCAACATCGCGGTTTCGGGATCGACCGATTTCGGACTCGTCTGCACGGGTGTGCTCGCCGAGAAGACGATCCAAATCTGCAACACCGGTGGCGACGACTTGAACGTGGCTTCGGTTTCTTTCGGCGCGTGCGACGACTTCCACCTCGTCAACACCATCTTCCCCGCCACCGTACTGCCCGGTCATTGCTTGCCGTTGACCGTGCGCTACGAGCCGAACGAAGGCGGCGATCACTTGTGCACGATGGTGATCGTGAGCAACGATCCTGATGGAAGCCCACTGAATTTGAACTGGATCGGCAGCACGCCTGACTCTTCGCTCGACGTGCAAGACGTGCCCGCGTTCGATCCGACCGTGCTCGTCACGATCGGAGATTGCGAGCGCCGCGAACCGTTGAACATCACCAACAACGGAACTTGCCCGATCTACATCAAAGACGTGATGATCACGCCGCCTGGAGCTCACTACGGTGACTTCGTGCTGCTCAATCGTCCGGCTGTGCCGATCACGTTGAACCCGGGCGAAGCGCTCGGAGACGGTTTGTTGCAGGTCGCTTTCCAGCCGCACCAAGTCGAGCGTCACATCATTGGGACGCTGAAAGTGAAGTACCAATCGAACCTTCCGGCGATCGGTGACGACACCGAAATCGTGCGCACGTTCTGCGGTGAAGGCGTCAAGACGGGTGGACGTCTCGTCGTCAAGAGGAACGGTGTCGCGGTGCCGTTGGTGGATCGCGTCACGCTGTGGAAGGTCGAGTCGCTCGGCCCGCCGATGCTGCTCACCAACATCGAGAGCGTGACCAACAAGCCGCTCGTCAGTGTGCAAGCAGTGCCGCCGTGCCCGGCGTTCGATTTCCATCGCGAGTGGGGCGGGATCACCAATCCGATCCAACTCGCGCCGGGCAATTACTTGGTCGAAGTGCGCGTCACCGTGAACGGATCGCAACAGATCTACAAGCTGAACTTCACGGTCGACACGTGCGACTTCCTGCCCGGTCTCGTCATCAACATCTGAGAGACACCTGGAGTTCTTCCTAGAAGGCCGCGCCCGTCCTAGCGACGGGCGCGGTCGTTTCATGGGTGGACTTGGGAATCAGCGACTCCCGGCCGATTGGACAATTCGAGAATTGCTGTCTGCTGACGGGCCGTCCCGCAGTTGGGATTCGGAGCGATTGCCGCCGGCCTGGCCCCTTGTCGGTCTTCAGGACCGTGAGTTGCCGCGGTTCGACGACCTTCCCCCGCTCCCCGTCGCTTGGGGCAGATGTTCCGACAGCGAGCCGTTCGCGGATAGCACGAGTGCTGTGCGCCACGTCTCGACGTGCATGTCGCATCTCGCCAGAAGTCGGTGGGCGTAGATCCCGAATCCATGTCAGCCCTGCTTCGAGGCACAACCATGTCGAGACCGTATCCCCCCCCGTCCGTCGTACCGCACAAGCAGGCTTTGGGCCTGCGCTCCGCGTATGCCGCTCCCTTCGCGATCGGCATCTTGCTCGCCGCAGGATCCGCCCTGCCGACGTTCGCCAGCACTGCGCAGAGTCGCCAATCCGCGTACTTCGATCCCTCGGCGAGAGCGCAATTCCGCCAGGGTGTCCCGCAAATTCTCCAGCCGTTCGTCGTCGACATCCGCTCGCGCTCGTTCCTTCCGTCGCGCACGGTCACGCCGACGTTCACGAACGACAAGGCCGAGTTGTACGTGCAGTTCACGCGCGACCTCGACAGCGTGGAACGCGGCCGGATGATTCGGTCGGGCGTGCGCTTCTTCGAAGTGGTGGGGCCCGCGACGTTCCTCGTGCGCGTCAAGCGTGCGGCGTTCGAAGCTCTGCAGGTCTCGCCTCTCGTGCGCGGTTTCGAGAACGTGCAAGCGGAAGACAAGCTCGTCGAAGCGAGCTTCCGTGGTGAGATCCGCACCAATGCACTGAACCTCGACGGCTCGTATCAGATGAAGGCGTATTTCTACGCCGACGTCCGACTCGCGGAAGCCTTGTCGACGCTCGACACGCTCGGCGTCCTGGTGTCGGATCGCAGTCGATTCCTCTCGAATCACAAGCTCGAGGTCGCGGTCGCGCCGCACAAATTGCTGGCACTCGCCGGTAGCACCACGGTGCGTATGCTCGATCTGATTCCTCTGCCGCCCAAGCCAGACAACACGGCCGCAGCGGCGCTGTCGAACATCGACAACCTCCAGACGGCGCCCTACAACCTCACTGGCAACGGCGTCATCTTCGGCATCCTCGACGTCGGAAACGTTCGCGCGAATCACAGCGATCTGACCGGGCGTGTGACGCTCGTCGACAACACGAGCAACGACGACCACTCCACGCATGTCGCGGGGACCATGATCGGTGACGGCACGGGCAATGCAGCAGCACGCGGCATGTCCACCTCGGCCACGTTGTTCTCGTGGAACTTCAACGGCGATGCGCCGGACAAGCACCACGACGGCGCCGTGACCCGCGATTGCGTCATCTTCAACAACTCGTGGGGTCGCGTCATCGGCTGGAACGAAGGTATGCAGACCGGGAACGTCGGTGACTTCGGCGCCTACGATTCCGAGGCGGCGGACTTCGACGACGAGATCAACTTGCACAGCATCGTCGTCTGCAAATCGTCGGGCAACGACCGCAACGACTGCGATCCGATGAACCCTGCGGATTGCGACGGCTTTCTCGGCACCGATGGGCAGCGCTACGACACGATCCCGACTTGGGGGATCGCGAAGAACGTGCTCACCGTCGGGTCGACCAACGACAACGGCACCCTCTCGAACTTCAGCTCCGCTGGGCCGGCGAATGACGGGCGCGTCAAGCCGGACATCGTCGCCAATGGGGCCAGCCTGCTTTCGACCTGGGCGCAGGGCGTGACGAACGACAATTGCGGCTTGGGCGCCGACTACTGCTCGATCAGCGGCACGTCGATGTCGACGCCGACCGTTGCGGGTGCGATCGGTCTCTTGTACGAGCGTTACCGTCAGGTCTACTTCGGCCTCGATCCTTCAGCGGACATCATCAAGGCGCTCGTCGTGAACACGGCCACGGAGGCTGGACGTCCGGGCCCCGACTACCTCTTCGGACACGGCATCCTCAACGCGCTCGCTGCGGCACAAGTGATCGACGCCGGTCCCGTCCGCATCGTGACCGATGCGATCGAGAATGGCCAGATCGACAGCTGGCTCATCGCCGTGCCTGCAGGTACGGCCGAGTTGCGCACGACGTTGTGTTGGATCGACTTTCCCGGCACCGCGAATTTCGGGGGTCCGGACATCACCAACAATCTGAACCTCGAGCTGATCAGCCCGACGAATCAGATCTTCTTCCCCTTCAAATTGAGTGAGAACCACGTGACCACCAATGCGGTAGCCACGGGCGCGAACAACGTCGACACGGTCGAACACGCCCGCATTCTGAATCCGGCGCAAGGATTCTGGAGAGCGCGCGTGGTCGGCGCCACGGTTCCGATCGGGCCGCAGAATTACGCGCTCGTCTCGAACCTTCCGTTCCAACTCGGCTCGCAGCCGAACATCACGGTCAATGCGGCCCTCAACTACGACGAGATGTGTGTCGGCGAGTTCCAGGACAAGGTTGTTTCGATCTTCAACACGGGCGGCGTCGACTTGCTCGTGCACAGTGTCACATCTACCGGCACGAGCATCTTCGTGGTTCAGCCGAACCCCATTCAGCCGTTCCTGATTCAGCCCGGCGCACACGTCGACGTGACAGTGCGCTTCGATCCGATTCTGGCGGGAGGCGGGTTCCTCGCCCTTCTCAGGATTTTCTCGAACGATCCCGATCAAGGCCTGTACGAGATTCCGATGTCGGGAACCTCGTGTCCGCCGCCCAACATCGCGGTTTCGGGATCGACCGATTTCGGACTCGTCTGCACGGGTGTGCTCGCCGAGAAGACGATCCAAATCTGCAACACCGGTGGCGACGACTTGAACGTGGCTTCGGTTTCTTTCGGCGCGTGCGACGACTTCCACCTCGTCAACACCATCTTCCCCGCCACCGTACTGCCCGGTCATTGCTTGCCGTTGACCGTGCGCTACGAGCCGAACGAAGGCGGCGATCACTTGTGCACGATGGTGATCGTGAGCAACGATCCTGATGGAAGCCCACTGAATTTGAACTGGATCGGCAGCACGCCTGACTCTTCGCTCGACGTGCAAGACGTGCCCGCGTTCGATCCGACCGTGCTCGTCACGATCGGAGATTGCGAGCGCCGCGAACCGTTGAACATCACCAACAACGGAACTTGCCCGATCTACATCAAAGACGTGATGATCACGCCGCCTGGAGCTCACTACGGTGACTTCGTGCTGCTCAATCGTCCGGCTGTGCCGATCACGTTGAACCCGGGCGAAGCGCTCGGAGACGGTTTGTTGCAGGTCGCTTTCCAGCCGCACCAAGTCGAGCGTCACATCATTGGGACGCTGAAAGTGAAGTACCAATCGAACCTTCCGGCGATCGGTGACGACACCGAAATCGTGCGCACGTTCTGCGGTGAAGGCGTCAAGACGGGTGGACGTCTCGTCGTCAAGAGGAACGGTGTCGCGGTGCCGTTGGTGGATCGCGTCACGCTGTGGAAGGTCGAGTCGCTCGGCCCGCCGATGCTGCTCACCAACATCGAGAGCGTGACCAACAAGCCGCTCGTCAGTGTGCAAGCAGTGCCGCCGTGCCCGGCGTTCGATTTCCATCGCGAGTGGGGCGGGATCACCAATCCGATCCAACTCGCGCCGGGCAATTACTTGGTCGAAGTGCGCGTCACCGTGAACGGATCGCAACAGATCTACAAGCTGAACTTCACGGTCGACACGTGCGACTTCCTGCCCGGTCTCGTCATCAACATCTGAGAGATAGCCTGAGTCTTTCCTGAAGGCCGCGCCCGTCCTAGCGACGGGCGCGGTCGTTTCGTCGGCGCAAAGGGCTTATGACTTGCGACCTTACTCGAGGGGCTGATGCGTCATCATTCCAACGTTTTGACTGGCTATATGAGATGCGGCCAGCGCCGACTCTGACTGCTGGACATCCGGACAGGCATGCCGCGCCCGCCATCGAAGAGCCGCTGTCGTTTCGGCTAAATGAGCTGCATGCTGTTCGAGGGGAACCTCGGGAGGCTGAGCTGAACCTCAGAAAGCACAGGGTCTCTTTCCCTGAAGTTGCGACAGTCTTCCAGGACCCTCTCGCCATGGGATTCGACGATCCCGGTCACTCCGCTCGCGGATCTCGATTCTCCACGACTGGAAGGTCACAGGCTGGTCGACTGCGGTTCGTCGCCCACGCCGATCGATTGGCACGGCTCCCGCGGAACTCCCAGTTGGGCCGGCCACCGCAGGATCACGCGACTGGAATTCCTATCCCCTGAGCCGGCAACGAACTACTTGCCGGCCGTCCTTATGATCGTTGAGCCACGTGCAGCGCGTTCACGACCTCGGTCGGGTCGGGCCAGCCGCTGCCCAACAGCTTGCTCATCAGGCCCGTCTTGCGCTGCGCGATCACCTTGCCGTCGGCGATCACGTCGAACTGGCCGGTCGCGCCCTTCTTGATCTCGACGTCGAGGCCCAGCTCTTCCTTGATGTGCGCGGCGAGACCCGCCGCGCGCCGTTCGTAGCCTCAAGCCGTGCAGTAGAGGATTTGGACTTTCATGCGTGCTCCTTTTCTCCCCGCAGCATAGGTCGCGCAGCACGCGGATCACACGCGCGCACTTCACGAACGCCCGCCGATCTCGCACGGGGCATCGAACCACGCCCGTGCGGCGCGCTCCCCAGGTGAACGCGGCGCTGCGGTCGCGAGCGGCTCCCGATTTCGAGTTCGCGGATGAGTGAGTCGGATCCTGGATCGTGCTCGCTGAGCAGGCTCGAGTCTGCGGAGTCATGCCCTCACTCACGCCGGTCGACGGCGAAACGACCCGCCGAGGCTCCGACACGAGCGCTCTCAGCCAAGCAACAGACCGGACGGCGCGATACGCGCGCCGCGAGCAGCCCGGCCGGACTCCCGCGGAACTTCGGGATGGGCCGGGTTCCGATCGGGCACGGGCTCGGACGTCTCGTGCCCGAGGCCTCGCTCGACTCCCTGGTCCACGTCGATGAATTTCCGTTCGTCAGGTTGAACCTCGACGCCGCGCGGATCGCCACCGTGTCGCGGTACCGGGTGCGGCAGGTTCCAACAGGGTGGCTCTTCCTGCGGTTCGAGGGTCGAGGACTCTCCCTCCTGGTGACCTCTGAGGCGCGCCGGCACGACCGGGCGCGGAGGCCTGCTCATTCAATTTATGGCCCGAAACCGCGCTGCGTGAAACCACACGGCCGCGATCGTCGAATGCTTTCAGTGTCTCCTCGAGTCCGGGACCAGCGTCTCGGGCTCAGCTCCGATTCGACGAAGAGGTCCGCATGCATCTCCAGTTCGGCTCGCATCCGCCCCGTTGGCGTTCCGCCCGGTTGTCGCTCTTTGCCCTCGTGCTCGTCGCGGCGGGGTCCATCGTTCCCGCCACCGCGCAGGACGAGATCCCGCTCCCGCGCACGCGCGAAGGCGGCACGCCGTACGACGAGATGCAGAGCATCTCGCCGTTCCCCGTGCGTCCGTTGCCGCCGCCGCCATCGATGCCTGCCGTGTCGAGCGTCGTCTCGTCACCGACGGAGTACTCGCCCTCGCGCGGCGTCTTGTTCCGCTACAACTCGGCGTCGTTCGCCAGTGTCGTCCGCGATTGCGTCGTCGCATTGACCGCGAACCCGGCCTACGACGACATCGCCTACGTCGTCGTCTCCAGCACGACGCAGCAGTCCTCGGCCACGACCGCGTTTTCGAGCGCGGGCGCGGACATGAGCAAGGTCCAGTTCATCCTGCAACCGAGCGACTCGGTTTGGATGCGCGACTACGGGCCGCACTTCGTCTGGCAAGGGGGCGCGCTCGCGATCGTCGACAGCCACTACTACCCGACGCGCCCGAACGACAACTTCGTTCCGACGCTGGTCGGCGACGACGTGTTCGGTCTGCCGACTTACGACATGGGCCTCTATTACTCGGGCGGGAACTTCCAGCCGGGGCCCAACCGTTCGGGTTTCTGCACGGCGCTCGTCAACCTCGACAATCCGGCGGGTGGAGGCTTCGATCCTGCCCTCGTTTCCGAACTGTACGCCAAGTACCAAGGCATCGACGTGCTGCACGTGCTGCCCCAACTGCCGACGACGGTCGACGGCACGGGACACATCGACATGTGGATGTACCTGCTCGACGAGGACGACGTGATCATCTCGCAGTTCCAGGCGGGATCGAACACCACGGCGATCTCGATCACGAACAACGCCGTGCCCTACATGCAGAACTTGGGTTTCACGGTGCACCGGACGCCGGCGTGGAACGTCGGCGCGACGCACTACACCTACGCGAACGCCTTCCGCGTGAACAACCGCGTGTTCATCCCGAGCTATGGGCAGGGAGATTCGAACTACCTCGACGAGGACGCCGCGGCCCTCGCGACGTACCAGACCGCGCTCGGCCCGGGCGTGCAGGTGATCCCGATCAACTGCTACTCGATCATTCCCGCTTCGGGCGCGATCCACTGCATCGTCAAGCAGGTCCCGCGCTACACCGGTGCGACGCCGGCGGCGTACGTGACGGCGCCCAAGGGAGGCGAGATCTTGGTTCCGGGCCAGACCACGACGATCTCGTGGCTGGCGAGCGACACGAACAACGCGGCGTTGGCTTCGGCCGAACTGTCGTGGTCGCCGGACGACGGTCTCACGTGGTTCCCGATCACGACGGGTGCCAATACGGGTTCGTACACTTGGGCGGTCCCGGCGACCGTGACGGACCGCGCGCGTGTGCGGGTGGTGGTGACGTCGGTCGATTCGGACACCGGCACCGCGCAGTCGGCCGCCGCCTTCCGCATCGCGCCCGGCGTGCGCAACGTCTACGACTTTGCGAGCGGTGCGGGCTTCTCGCGCTTCGCGTACGGCACGATCACGTCGAACTGGACATCCGTCAACACGGCTCGGCGTCCAGTGAACACGCCCGTGTCGGCGGCCGCGTACACGGCCCTCGCCGCTTCGAACGCGACGGGCGGCGACACGGACACGAACCGGTACATCTCGCCGACCGTGACGACGGGCAACGAGTCGACGCACGTCTTCGAGGTCTCCATCGCGGAGGACCCTAACGTGGTCGACGCGATCGATGTGCTGTGGGAGGGCTACGCCGACCAGTGCACACAGGCCGAGCTGTATGTGTGGGATTACGTCGCGGGTCAGTGGAGCGACGGACAGGGGCTCACCGGGCAGAACCGCTACATGGATTCGTTCGCGGGCAATCGCGACGGCCGTCTCGCGGGGATGATTTCCTCCAGCATGGCGCGGTACATCGGCGCGGGTGGCCAGATGACGTTCCTCGTCTACGCCGAGCGTTCCAGCGACGAGACGTATCACGACTACGTGTCGGTCACAGTGACGACGCTCTCGGAGACGAGCATCGCGTTCTGCGCGGGTGACGGCACGGCCACGGCCTGCCCGTGCGGAAACGGGGGCGACGCGGGCCGCGGTTGCGGCAACTCGGTGACGACTCAAGGCGCGCACCTTGGTGTGCACGGCGTGGCGGACGTTTCGAACGATTCGTTGCTCCTGGCGGCTTCGAGCATGCCCGCGGGCGCGATCGTGCTCTTCATCCAGGGCACCGCTCAGCAGAACGCGGGCAACGGCATCGCGTTCGGCGACGGTCTGCTCTGCGTGGGCGGCGCGGTCGTGCGCCTCGGAATCGCGACCGCGTCCAGCGGGGCTGCATCCTTCGGTGCTTCAGCGGGCACGGGCCCCGTCTCCATCCTCGGCGGCATCGACGTCGGCGGCGGCGCCTACTCGTACCAAGCTTGGTATCGCGATGCCGCCAGCTTCTGCACGGCCTCGACGTTCAACCTGACGAACGGAGTGAGCCTGACCTGGATCCCCTGAAGTGGATGGACATGTCGACACCCGCTGACAGGGGCATCCATGTCAGAGCGGTCAAGTCAGCGAGATCCCGTTCGTCAAGGTGAACGTCGACGTCGTGCAAAAAACGACGGTATCCCGGTACCAGCACTGAGATAGTGCGCCCACATCTGCACGATGGTGATCGTGAGTGACGATCCTGATGGAAACCCGTTGAATTCGAACTGGATCGGCAGCACGCCTGACTCTTCGCTCGACGTGCAAGACGTGCTCGCGTTCGCACCATCAGCACGACGTCGATATTGCCCACGATGCGTGGAATCAGGCATTGCGGTCAGAAGGGCGCGTGCTCTGCGTGCTGAGGTGGGAAGCCGGATCGCATCGAGCGGCCGGAAGTGTGAGTAGCTGATGCGTGACGGCTGACGCCCTCCCTCGACGCCGTCGCATCGGAACCGCCAACGCGAGATGGGTTCGAAAGCGCGCCGCCTTTGCGGGAACGGCCCCGGTCATCTGTTCAATTTTCAATTCGCGCCGAGGCCAGCCCGGTCCGCCACGACGTCCTCCGCCTCGTCGTTCCGTGTTCGAGCCCGTTACGGCAAAGAGTGCGGAGGATCAATGGATCTTCGTCGGAGCCCCGCCGACGCCGCCGGACGAAGATCCCGCCTCCTCGAGAGCCGCAGCGCAGGGTAACCCAGAGTCTCACTGCACCGCATGCAGTCGAGGAGGACGCGCGTCGGACTGGATCTTGCCCTGATGCTCGAATGACAACGCCTCTCGCACCGAGCATCGGCGCTCCGACGACGAGCGCGCGTCCTCGAACTGCGATTTGGAAGAAGGTCGACGAATCACCAGCGTCGCGCGGGATCGACCGGGCAGACCCAGCCGTCTCTCTCGTTCGCGTCGTGCTCGTTCTCGTGGGATTGTTCATGCTGACGCACATGGCATGGCTCGCAATCGAGCCGGCGTCCGCGGGCCTCGAAACGACGCGCATCGTGGTGGCGCGGACGATGCTCCGCGACGGAGATTGGATCGTCCCACACCAGCACGGCGAGGTGTACTTGGCGAAACCTCCGCTCGGCTACTGGTTGATCGCGCTCGGATCCATGCCGTTCGGCGATGTGACCATCGTCTCCGCGCGTTGCGTGATGTCCTTGTGCGCGCTCTTGGTCGCGATCGCCGTCGCCGCATTCGTGCGCCGCGAAGTCGACGATCGCACGGGATTGTTCGCCGGGGTCGCGACGCTGACGTGCGCGCTTTTCCTCTCGAAGGGCCTCAGCGCCGAGATCGAAATGCCGCTGGCGTTGTTCACGACGGTGGCGGTGATCGCGTTGTTCGAGTCCGTGTGGAGCGAGACCCGGCGTCCAACCTGGGTTCTGCTCGCGGGGCTTGCCTTGGGTGCGGCGGCCCTCGTGAAGGGACCGGTCGCGTTGCTGGTTTTCGCCCTCGCTGCAGGCAGTTTCGCGGCCACGGCACGATCGACGCGGCGTCGAGCGCTGGTGCACGCCGGCATCGCACTCAGCGTGTCCGTCCTCGTCGGCGGCGTGTGGTTGGTGTTGCTGTTCGCTCGCGTGGACCCGGCGTTGGCCTTCCGCACGATGTTCGACGAGACGTTCCAACGCGTGCATTCCGCAGGCGGCACGAACCGTGAACCGTTCTGGTTCTACGGTCCCGCGTTGCTCGCCGCGCTCGCGCCGTTGAGTCTGTGCCTGCCGGCCGTGGCTGCTTGGCGATCGCTCACGTCGTCGGACGCGGTGGACACGGCGGACGCTCGCGAAGCGAAAAGCGTCGAACGCCGCCGCGGATTGTTCGGCCTGCTCGTGGGCTGGTCGTTCGTGACGGTGGCGCTGTTGAGTCTTTCGCAAGGCAAGGAGACGCGTTACTTGATCGCGAGCCTGCCCGGCTGGGCGATCCTCACTTGTTGGGCTTGGCGCAAAGGTCGCGCGCCGTGGCTGGACTCGTACCGTGGATTCCTGCTCTCGCTCGCGCGCGTCGTGCTCTGGGTATTGCCCTTCGCCGTGCTCGTCGTCGGTTGGAACATGCGCCGCGAGTCGTGGTCGTTCACTTGCCTCGCTGCCGGACTTCTGCTGGCGGCGGCCGTCGCGTTGCACTTCGACTTCCGTTCGCGCACGCACGCTTTTTCCTGGCTTGCGCTCTGCCTCGGCATCCTCGGGGCGCGCGTGTTCTGGGCGACGACCCTGATGGCTTCCCGCGGCGAATCATTTCCGGTCGAGCAGATGGGAGCGGAAATCTCGGCACGCGTGCCGGCCGGCGAAGCTCTCGTCGAACTCGGTGAATACTCGTCGTTCGTCGAGCTCCACGCCGACCGCCTGATTCGCGTCGCTTGGAATGGCGCTGAGGTCGAAGCGCAGTTGGCTCGTCAACCCCACGCCCGCTTCGTGCTGGCGCGTGAACGGAATCTGCCGAGCGAACTTGCTGCGAATTTCAGCTCGGTCGCGGCATGGACGTACGGTTCGTCGCGCTTCGTGCTGATGCGCGTCGAAGAACCCGAACCGGGTATCTCGATCGGCCGAGCTCGAGCGTCGAGCGCGGCGAACAACGGCTCCGTCGCGAGCGGTCGTTCCGCGTTCGCGCCGTAGATGTCCACGAATTCCTCGGACACGGAGTCGCCCTAGCTGCGGTGGGTGCCGAACACGGAAACAGGAACGCTCGCCCAGCGCCGTCGGCGGAGCGAGCGTCGTGTTCGACGAGGTCTGCGTGCCTCCTACGAGATCACGCAGGTCGAGCCGCCGTCTACGGAGTCCAACGGATCGCGAGCGAGTTCGTCAGGTTGAACGTGCTCCCCGTGCAGAAGAGCGCCGCAGCGCGGTACCACACCTGATAGACGCTTCGTCCGGGCGTCACGATCCCACTTTGCACCGAGATCGAAGGTTCGGAACCGGCGGGATACTGCGAGGAATTGCAGATGTAGAGCTTCACCGACAAGCGCACGATCGTTCCTCCCACGCACAGCTTCCCGTCACCGAAAGGCACGCTGACCAGCGCTGTGCCTTGGAAGTACAGGCAGAACGAATTCGGCATTCCGTCGACGTGCAGGATCACGGTGTCGTTCGCAACCGACGCCGTACCGATGCCGACCAGCATCGCGCCGCGCGGTTCGATCGAGTGCGGGCAACCGCGATTCGCATTGCCGAGCAGAACACTCGTGAAGCACGGGCACAGATTGCCGATTTCGCTGCCGACGCACGCGACGACACCCAGCGTTCCGGGGCGCGGCCGAGCCAAGTTTGCGCGTACAACCCAGTTGTCGAGACCGAGCGCTTTCGTCATCGGACCGCCGTTGGCCGAATTCGACGTCATGTAGCCGAACTGCAGCAAACTGCCTAAATTCGTGAATTCCGGATGCAGCGGGCCGGAGCCCGAGACCTTCGTGAAGTCGTGCGCAGTGAGACCCGATTGCGAGTACGGCATCCAGGATCCTGAAAACACGTGGAGCGTCGGGCTCGATCGGGCTGGCGGAGCTAGGCTGTCACTCACAGGAGCCAACGGCGAAACGACCTGTCGAGCCTCCGAAATGAGTGTGTCAGCCAAGCAATAGACAGGACGGCGCGCTACCTGCGTCGCCAAAAGGCCAGCACGGTACCCGCATGACTCCGGGGTGGGCCAGGTACCGAAGGGTCATGCGCTTTCAGGTTCTATCCCTCAGGGCGCGCGCAACAATAACTTTTACAAGTTGTTCTTCTGAACGTCGTCGCGAATTGCGACCTTTGGGTCGTGTTCGACGCCGCCGCACTCGCGAAGATCCGCCGCAAGTTCAAAGCCCTTCAGCCAGGCATGGACGAGCGCGTGCGTAGGCAGTGGGCTGCGGCTGAAGCTCGTGAATTGGGCTGGGGCGGTGTCACCGCCGTCGCGAAGGTAACCGGGCTATCACGTCCAACCATCATTTCTGGCCTGCGCG
>ENA-ORBV01000359-ORBV01000359.1-microbial-mat-metagenome-genome-assembly--contig:-NODE-359-length-103999-cov-13.564183_pt1 | contig 103999 bp, 83 predicted proteins | sample MGYA00237777_ERZ505514 | MGnify/ENA primary metagenome ERZ505514 (study PRJEB26160, sample SAMN06269048) | microbial mat metagenome | isolation source: Oligotrophic lake microbial mat | place...
CCCGGTTCAAACAGCCTGATCTATTTTTTTATCCAAAATAATTAAAACCATGAAAATTTTAATGCTGACGCTGGTGGAGGGGGTGATGATGTGGTGTGCCGGGCCGGAAAGGCAAGCTCCTGACAAGGTTAATGAACATGAAACAGCCGCGAATTACAGAACAGATACCCTGATTCCTCCTAAAAAAACAGATAATATCCGGTTCCTTCAACGGGTAGGCGGGAAATTAATTTATAACCAATATTGGAGTGGGCCTTTAATTTTAGCAACTTTTCATGACCCTTCGAGCGGCAAGCTTTTAAAAACGGTTAATGTCCGTGATCGTAATCCTTATTTAAATATCGGATTTAAAATCAAGCATTATGAAGGAGATGAACAGGATGACGGAATATTTATTCATTCGGACAAAGCACCACATAAAAGTAAAATACGGGCGTATCTGCCTCAATATCTGTATGACGAAATACCAGATGACTGGGGCTTTTCTGAGGGAATTACCATGTGTATGGTTGGGAGAAAGTGGGCAGAGGCCGAACGGTACATTCCGATTTATTATCTTATGGAGTGGGCGCCCGCAGAGGAACATCAATTTATGGGTAACTATGGCGTGACCATGGTTACTATTTTTGATAGCACCGGAACAGAAGTCTATCGCCGCCAGTTTGATGGCATACTGACAGATGCGCTGGTCTCTGATGATGGCAAATACCTCGCAATCACGTACACCTTTTACCCTGAAACAGGAAACGACAGCATACCTCGGCTAAAAAACTACGCTGAGTTAATCTACCTGCCGGAAGATAAATCGGTTTGGAAAGATAGTACGCCGCTGCATTATGAGGAGTTTTTTTTTACCCTACACCATAATTACATCGAAATCAAAAAGATAAAGAAAAGAGAAGATATTTATCATTTATGGGTTTTATCTACGGGCACTAATGATTTGTATTACAGGCATATGATGGAATCTCAGTGGCGAGGGGGGATTACAAATATTAAAAACGGGAGTATCATTCGTCAGCTTCCAAATGAAGCTGGTGCCCAGATGAATTTGAATAATAATTTCCAAACTAAAAACCTGCTTGACCAATGAAAAAGTTGATATTTCTTACGCTTGTGTTAGCGGTAAGTCTGCCAGTAACAGTTCATGCTCAAAATACTTTCAATACAGGGCTTCGCATCCCTTATGATCCCTGTACCGGATGCTCTGATAATAATCCTATTAATCCGATATACCAGGCAATGCAATATTTTAATACGGTACCTACTGTAAAATCGGACTTTGGGCCACGATATATTTTGAGACAAACAGGGGTTGTACCTTATGACTGGCACGGAGGTATAGATTATTCCGCTGCCGCAGGAAATGGCGACAGAGGTTACCATTTACGATCTATTGTGGATGGAGTGGTGCACAAAATTGGAACAGGGGGAGTAAAATATATTGTAATTAATGGCACTGACCATGATTTTGGTTACCTGCATATTTTTAGCCCTGGTGCAGTTCCAAGGCACAATGGTGATTGTCATGTGGTACATCTTGCTGCCCCATTCAATAATAGAATTGGAATAGTCGTACCCAATCGCAACGTACCTGAAGGATTTAGTCTAATTTCGGATTGCGTGGACTGCACAGGCCACTATTACATCCACAATGGCATAACTCTAAACGCAACAAATGAAGTAGCCGCCGGGAGTATTATTGCCGTACTCGGAGACTCCGGAGCAAACGGCAATGCCCACCTTCATTTAAATCGCTACGAAAGCCTTGCAGATGGTATGAATTTCGTAAATGGAGATGCAAATATGCTTGACCCTTTGCAATTTGTAGAGCATTATCAGCCCAATTACCAGATTACTTTTCACAATAACTCGCAAATTGTCAATGACCCCACAAATGTACCACAAGGGATTGTAATGAAATACCCAGGTACGATGCCAACCAAAATCATGATAAGGCCATTTATGCAAGGCGAAGGCAATGCGAACAGCTACACACATGGGACGTTGAACATCGCTGAAGCCGAGGTATTAATTAAGAAACAATATATATTGGATTACGAGTTAATCAGAGGCGCAACTTACGAAAGTCGGGTATCTCAGGGAGCCATCACGACAGATAATGTGACTTATCCAGGCTATGTAGGAACTACCGGTCTGGCAAATAAAGGTGGATGGAACAGACAAGGGATTTTCCATTTTGCTTATCGCGATGGTACAGACCCACACGGCACGCCATATACAACATCCGGCGGAAGGCCCTATGATGACTTTTACTTCACCGATTTTATTTCACGTATCCGCAACAACGATGCGTTTGGCGATCCAGTTTTAGTAGCCTATTGCCCCATGAATAGTCGTTACAACGATGGTCGTTATCACCTAAAGGCCCGGATTACAGATGTGAGAGGAGGGCAAATTAATTCTCCCGTTCAAAATATCACCATAGATAACTACAAACCCTTCATCCGCTCCGTAAAAGTGCAGGCGAATGGGCAAACCCTTTACCATAGAACCTGGCAATGTACGGCGCAATGCTCCAATGGAGAGGAAGGTATTTACCTGCAAACGCAACAAATTTCATCTTGTATTACTAGGGCATCTATTCTGGGTAATCTGTATGTCGCGGTAGAAGCCAGTGAACCGCAAAAAGCCTAACGATGCAGGCAAATGATATATCTAACATTGCTACTGATTTGCAAGATCAAGATGGCCGAATACGGCGATTTAAAATAACCTCTGAACAAGTAGCAACTCTTTTTACCGGAACCCAGGTTATTGAATTCAAATAATGAATTGAGTGCGTGACAAAATCGGGGCAGTCAGAATGGCGGTGCCCCGAGTATTAAAAAGCGGGAGTTTAGAAGTTTTTCTAATTTTAGGTTACGAAACAAAAATTTCAAAACTTAAAAACTCCCGGCGAAAGTTATGGAAGAAATACGAATACAGACTCGGATCAAGGAAGAAATTGATAAACTTATGTGGTTATGGCATCCGGGTACATTGAGGCAGAAGTTGGGGTTCATACCATCGAGAAAGGGTTGTTCAAGCAATTGTTGAGTATCGGGCTGGCCTTGTTGAGTTATATTTTGGAAGAAAAAATTAAACGTTTATCCGGAATTGGTGTGCCGCAGACAGGGGGGAAATCGGTTCGAAGCAAAGGGATTGAATCGCGTCAATATCTGAGTTTATTTGGCCTGTTGGAATTGGAGCGCCCATCGTACTGGGATAAGGAGCTGGGGAAAGTTCACCCGGTCGATGATCAGTTATGGTTGCCCAAATCAAGTTACTGGTCGTACAATATACAGGAGATGGTGGGGGAGAGTTCATCGGAGAACGATTTTAAGGAGAGTGTTCGCTTAATGAACAAGTTATTGGATTTGGGATTGAGCGGTAAATCTTCGGAGCGCAACGCGGGTCACTTGGGTTCGCTAGTGGAGGCTTTTTACAGTTCAAAAGATGTAGCGCAACAGCCAGACCTGGTGTGTTTCGGTGCATCTTTTGACGGCAAGGGCATTCCAAAAATAAAATCAAAATCAGAACATCAATTGGAAGGCAACCCTAAAAAGCGGTTAGGAAAAGGAGAGAAAAAGGGGGTTATGGAAATGGCGACAGTTTGTGTAACATCTTCATTTACACCCAAAGATCGTAGTGTTGACCGTATTGTCAGGAGTTTGATGGGCTGTGCGTTACCCAAGGTTAAATCAGAGAAGGTGGTATCGAAATCTGACAAAACTCAGGACAATAGATGGCATAAAACTATTCACCGGCGCGCATTTTTAGCTGATCAGCAAAAGGCTGTTGAATATGGGCTGAACAGGATAAAGGCGAGTATGGCAAATCCCCAAAGCCGGTTTGTGGTACCCATTGATGCAGGCATCGGTTTGGAGGATAAGGTCTTGGCATGGGTAAAAGAAAATAAAATGGAAAACCAGTTCGACGGAATCCTACTTGATATTATCCATGTCAGCGAGTATGTATGGGATGCAGCAACTGCTATTTTTGGTGAAAAATCTCGATGCCGCTCTCCTTGGGTAGAGGAAATGCTGACCGATTTACTAAACAGTAAGGTGACAAAAGTAATCAGCGATTTAGAGCAAATAAATTCCAAAAGCAAGTTGTGTGAAGGCAAACAAAGACAAGTCGAAAAGACCATCACTTACTTTACAAACCATCAACACAAAATGGATTACAAAACTTTTATTGAAAAAGGATATCCCATTAGTTCGGCGCTTGTTGAAGCTGCCTGCGGACACCTTGTCAAAGAAAGAATGGAACAAAGTGGCATGAGATGGTTTTCAACCGGAGCTCAGAATATTATGGACTTAAGAGCTGTAAAAATCAATGGCGACATGGAAGAATTTATGGCTTTCAGGATTCTAAACGATCAGAAAACTAAAACCAAAAAGGCGGCATAAGGAAGGGATGCCCCGATTTTGTCACGCACTCCAATGAATTGAGGGCAGTGAAATAACTTAGAACGGTAAGCAACAACAGGATTCATCCCGAATTTTGAATAAGCAGCCCAAAATTCGGGATGTTTCCTTTTTGCCTCTGCGTTTTACGGGACAGGCTGCCAATTTGCCCTTCGCCCACTTGCCCTTCGCTCACTTGCCCTTTACCGACTTCCTACTTTCTTCATCGCCTCCGCCGGTTGAATCAATTTCCCGGTTTCAACCGTATTGCGCGTTTCTGCGCCGGTTGATTGCAGGATTTGATAAACCTGCTGCGCGGTTAGGTCAGGGCGCAAACTTTTCATCATCCCCACCAAACCTGCAACCGCCGGGGTTGCCATGGAAGTGCCGCTGAAGGTATCGTATCCCTGTTTCCCGGGGACAGTAGAGTAGATGTTGACCCCCGGCGCGGCAACGCCCATCGAAAGCGCGTTCACATAATTAGAAAATACAGCGCGGTTCAATTCGTGATCTATCGCGCTGACGGCAATCACGCCTTTGACGTTGGCCGGAGAATAGTCTTTTGCATTTCGGTTGGCATTTCCGGCGGCGGCAACCACGATGGCACCTTTGTCGGCGGCATAGCGCACCGCTTTTTCGTAAGCCGTTTGTTTGCTTTGGTTGCTGAAACCGCCCAAGGACATGGAAATGACCGACGCTTTGTTATCTGCCGCTTCGATGATGCCCTTCAAGATGCTTTGCTGGGTGCCCATGCCCGAGGCGTTCAATACTTTGATGCTCGTCACCTCAATAAAATTGTTGTCTTTGGAAAGGGAAGCAACCCCGACGCCGTTGTTAGATACCGCTGCGGCAATCCCTGCACAGTGTGTGCCGTGAGATTTCGGGTCGTTGTCGTGGCTTTTTTTAATCGAGCGGTAATTGGCTTTGATGTCTTCGTGGTTGGCATCCACCCCGGTATCGAGAATGGCGACCAATGCCTTTTTTTGCGGTTGTAATTTGGCTGAGGACAAATAGTTGTACAGTTGATCTACTTTCATGGCTTCAAAGCCCCATTGTTGTTCCACGCCGGGGTCGTTGATGCCGTATTTATTAGGTGTCGGATTCGTGCGGGTTGCTTCAATCGGCGCAATGCTGATGGTTTCATTTTCTTCTACCCAATCTATCAAACCGGATGCATTCAACGCCGCTTTGATGGCTTCCAATTGTGCAAGCGAATGATCGGGAACATCTACTAAGTAATAATCATCCAATTCAGTGATCTCTTCACTGTTTGGGTAAAAAGCGCGTTCAAAACGCAGGCCATATTGTTTGGCCAAAGCCTCGAGTGTTTCAATTCCCTGGCCTTCGGGTAATTCAACGAGCAATTCCCCAGCGGCGTCCAATCCGGAAAGTTGTTCCGTTGCAGGCAAATTCAGGGGCAGGTGGTCTTGGTTTTTATAAAAAAGTACTAAGGCGGTAAAAATCACGCCAGTGCTGAGAAAAAACAACACGGGGCGCTTTAGCAAAATCCGAAATACGACGCCCGCAACACCCAGTATCAACAAATCGCGGAACAAGGCGGGGATTTTAATCGCAAAGGCGGCATCGGCACTGAACCAACCGACTAAGTAGATGCCCAGCGAGGCCAGCAGGGTATTTCTAAGCCAATTGCCCCAGGGTGCCCGGTTTTGAAAATAATACCAGGCTGCAAGAGCCAGAAAACTTGCCAAGAAACCAGTATTGAGAAGGAAAACGCTCATGAGGTTTGAATTTTGAGTAATAAAGCTATAAAAAATAATTGAAAGCGACAAACTTAGGCGATGAATGCAATCTGCCAACTGTTAAACGCATGTTATTGCAGGATTAGCGTTCAACCTTGCACGAGGAAAAGCGTTGATAAAACACCTGATTGAGGTTGAAGATTTATGAAAGATGCAATCATCTTACCCCACTCTCCAAAAAAATGCTTCAAATGTGATCGTGTTCACAGAGGACAAGTGAAATGAATCTCTATTTTTGCAGCCTCAATAAGACAAAAAAGACATCATAAACAAAACAACAATATGGCAGAGCATATCCATTGTCTCATCATCGGTTCAGGCCCGGCAGGCTACACGGCCGCCATTTATGCAGCACGCGCCAACCTCAAGCCCATCCTGTACACCGGGCAACAACCGGGCGGCCAGTTAACCACGACTTCGGATGTTGAGAATTATCCGGGGTATCCGGAGGGCATAACCGGCCCGGAAATGATGGTGGAATTTCAGAAACAAGCAGAACGTTTTGGCACGGAAGTCCGCATGGAAATGATCAACAAAGTGGATTTTACCGGCCCAATACACAAAGCCTGGTCGGAAAGCGGCAAAGAAATTCATGCCGATACGATCATCATTTCCACGGGTGCCAGCGCCAAATATTTGGGGCTGGAATCGGAGCAGCGGTTGGCTTTATCCGGCGGTGGCGTCTCTGCCTGCGCGGTTTGCGACGGATTTTTCTACCGCGGCAAGGACGTAGCCGTCGTGGGCGGCGGCGACACAGCGGCAGAAGAAGCGTCGTACCTGTCGAAATTGTGCAGCAAAGTACACCTCATCGTGCGCCGTGACGAAATGCGCGCCTCCAAAATCATGCAGGAGCGCGTTGAAAAAACGGCCAATATTGAAATCCACTGGAATTCAGAAACGGAGGAAGTGCTGGGCAACGAATTTGTAGAAGGCGTACGCATCCGCAACAACAAAACCAATGAAACCAAAGTCCTCCCGATCGAGGGTTTTTTTGTAGCGATTGGCCACAAGCCCAACACCGACATTTTCAAAGGCTGGCTCGATATGGATGAAACCGGTTACCTCATCACCAAACCAGGCACCACTTACACCAATGTTGAAGGCGTTTTTGCCAGCGGCGACGCACAAGATCACGTCTATCGGCAGGCGGTGACGGCGGCAGGCACGGGTTGTATGGCGGCGTTGGATGCGGAGCGGTATTTGGCGGATAAGGAGATTATTTAGTTGTGTGACTAAAAAAAACAGCCCCAAAATTCAGGGCTGATAATAGCTGCACTAACTACAAATTCCATTTGGCATAGTTGGGTGCAAACACAGCATATAAGCGTTTAAGGCAGGAAGTGTGACCGAAAAATCCAAAAAAATTGTCACATTTTTACAAGCAGGATAACACTGATTCCCACATCTTTGTATCATCGATGTGGACAACGATAGCTCATTCCCTCGGCTATAGCGATCAGACCCATCTGATCAATGATTTTAGGGAGTTGACCAACGAGATGCCCACCGTTCTGTCGCAGGCGGTTTCCCCGATGGCACAATGCCTATTGGGTGCATTGTTTAAACAAGGAAGGGAATAAATGTGCTACGGACTGCAGGGTAATCCTGGAAAGTGGCCAGGTACCAACGGTGGTGCGCGATGGCGCGGGGCATCAGGTTTGCAATAGTCCAGATCATATAGCGCTATAAATTTCCAACGCTTCCTCTACCGTCTTCACCGGCATTTGGCAGGCGTAATTTTTGCACACAAAAATTTCGAGCGCGGTGCCTGCGCTTTTTCCGGCGAGCAAAGGCCAGGCATCATCCCCTTGCGCGGCGGCCATCACGATGGCGTGTGGCAGGTATGCGCGATTCAGGGCTGCGGCTGCGGTCTGGGCTTCCGCGCCGACGAGCGCAATTTCGCCCTGCGGATAGGCCATTGTGCCAATTGCGCTTGCCCAGCGCGCAAACGCAGAAGGATATTTCCCGACGGCGTCTTTCATTTGCAACAGCATTTGAGCGGCGGTTTGTGCCAGCGCATGTTCGCCGGTTAAAATACTCAGTCGCAGCAGATTCAGCGCCATTGTTGCATTGCCGGAAGGCTGGGCATTATCGTAAAGTTCCTTTTTTCGATAAAGGATATCGGTTTGTTTTTCAGAAGTGAAATAGAAAAAGCCGCTTTCAGCATCCCAAAAATTATCCTGCACGTATTGTGCGTATTGCATCGCTGTTGTGATCAGCGCAGGATCGAAAACGACCGCATAAACATCAAGCATAGCGGCGATCAGAAAGGCGTAGTCGTCCAAAAAAGCGTCGTATTGGGCCTTCCCTTCTTTGTAGGTATGATAAAGTGCCAGCCCTTCCCCTTGCCGGAACGCCTGCAGCAGAAAATCGAGCTGCTGCCGGGCTGTGTCACCATATTTCTTTTCTCCGGTAGCCGCAAATGCACCGGCGTAGGCGGAAACCATCAACCCATTCCAATCCAATAAAATTTTATCATCTAACCCAGGGCGGATGCGTTGCGAACGGGCAGCTAAGAGCTTTTCGCGGCAAAGTTGGAAAAGCCGGTCAGTTTCAGCGGCATCCAGGTTTTTGCTTGTCGCAAATGAATCCAAAGCTGTTCGCCTCCAAAGGATATTCTGATGCTCCCAGTTGCCGCCTTCCGTTACATCGTAGTATTCGCAAAATAGCGGGGCGTCTGCTCCCAGAATCGCATCCACTTCTGCTTTTGACCATACATAAAACTTCCCTTCTACGCCTTCCGAATCGGCATCCAGGGCTGAATAAAACCCGCCGTCGGGGCAAGTCATTTCCCGTTCGATGAAACCGAGCGTTTCCTGAATGGTTTCGAGGTAAAGCGCTTTACCGGTGGCTCGGTAAGCATCCGACAGGAGTGAGACCAACAGGGCATTGTCGTACAACATCTTTTCAAAATGCGGAATTAACCAGGCCCGGTCGGTTGCATAGCGCGCAAAGCCGCCGCCGAGCTGGTCGTAGATGCCGCCCATCGCCATTTTATCTATGGACAACAGCGCATGTTCCAGCGCGGCCTGTTCGCCCGTGTAGTAGTGAAATTCCAGCAAAAATTGGAGCGACATGCTGCCCGGGAATTTTGGGGCGCTGCCAAAACCGCCTTCTGAGGCATCAAATTGCCGCCGGAATTGCTGAAAAACGGCGTCCAGCGTCTCTGGCAGGAACGCGTTATCCAATGAAGCTTCGGGGGGAATGCCGGACACGAAAGTTTTATCCGTTTTTCGGATCATTTCCGACAAGCGGTTTGCCTGGTCTTCCACCACTTCGCGGCGGGTGCGGTAAACAGTTTGCATTTGCTGCAAAATCTGCATCCAGGAAGGGCGGTTGTAGGCAGCTGCCGGCGGGAAATACGTACCGGCATAATACGGGCGGCCATCCGGAGTGAGGAAACAATTGAGGGGCCAGCCACCGGAGCCCGAAAAAACCTGGCAGGCTTCCATGTAAATTTGGTCTACATCCGGGCGTTCTTCCCGATCCACTTTGATGCAAATGAAGTGGAAGTTCATATAATCTGCCACGTCTTTGTCTTCAAAAGACTCGCGTTCCATGACATGGCACCAGTGGCAGGTGGAATAGCCAATGCTGACCAAAATGGGTTTGTCTTCCCGGCGCGCCCGATCAAAGGCTTCCGGTTTCCAGGCGTACCAATCTACCGGATTGTGCGCGTGCTGCCGCAAATATGGGCTGGTTTCGTATTGAAGGCGATTCATGTGTGCAAATCTGCGAAAATCTATGCAATCTGCGGCATACTCCCGTATCTTTCGGCGCTGTTTTCAACAGCCGGCTAAAAGTCATTCATCTTATCCAATTCAAAAAAAATGAACGTTTTGAATTTTCGCTCTTTTGTGCTTCAGCTTGTTTTCATCGCTGTTGCTACTACTGCTATGGCTCAATCGCTTTCACCCTTAGGCAAATCGGGCAGCGCCTATTTTCATTTCGAGGGTACCATCGGAAAAATCCCCATCACAATGAACCTGATGCAAGAACCTTCGCGGTATTTTGAACAAGCGCGCGGGGCTTATGATTTTTCAGGCAGTTATTACTATAACCGCACGGAGGCGCCGCTTCAGATTTTTGGATATCTGGATGAAAAAAATAATGTGATCCTGACGGAAAGTGAAAGCAGCGGGCTGGAATACAGCGGGTTTTTTATTGGTAAAACTGGCGAAGATGGCCAGTTTAGTGGTGTATGGATGAGCGGCGACAGCAGCCGCACGCTCAAATTTGTGCTGAAAGAATCTTATCCCGAAGGCACCTTGGCATTCGATGTTTCCGCGATGGTTGATTCGCTGAAGCTCAAACCGGAATTAGAAGGCAGCCCGCAGGCAACCTTTGGACAATCCTGGTTGCTGCTGCGAAAAACGAAGAACACCGAATTAGATCAGTTTGTGGAAAGTCAACTGCGCAATGGCATGGTCGGCGATTCACTCGGGCATTTGTACAGACACGTGCCCGAAATATTCAAGTTGCTGAAAGACGATTTTTTCGCGCGGTACCAGGAAGAGGTTGACTTTGAGGCAGTACAAGGAGAGGATGTTTTTTCCATGGCGATGTGGAATTATGAAGAATTTACAGAAGCGGAGGTTGCATACAACCAAAACAACCTGCTTACGATCGGTTACCTTTCCTATTCCTATTACGGCGGCGCACACGGCATGTACGCAACCGGTTATGTGTCCTACGATTTAAAAAACCGGAAGCGCCTGAAATTGAGCGATGTATTCAAACCCGGCTACGAAGCAAAAATGCCAATTTTCCTTGAACGGGCCTTGCGCAGACAATTCAACCTGCAATCAGATCAATCGCTGAATGAAATTTTGTTTGATGACAGCATCGGCTTGACGGACAATTTCGGCCTTACCCGAAAAGGCATTTATTTTAATTACGTGCCTTATGAAATTGCGTCGTACGCGGCAGGGGAGATCAAATTATACGTTCCGTTTGCGGAAATCGCCGATTTGTTGCAACCGACATTTTTTGCGCGGTAGGGGTTGAAAATTTTCAACCCATGCCGGTTGAAAATTTTCAACCCATGCCGGTTGAAAATTTTCAACCCATGCCGGTTGGAAAATTCAACCCATGCCGGGGTTTAAAATTTTCAACCCCAACCGGTTGCGGGCAATGGATAACGTTTGCCAGTCGTCATTTTTAATCATTTTTCCGACATAAACGATTTGGCCTACGTGATACGAATAATGGGCCAATTGCCGGTTAATGGCTTCCATGATGGTATGGGCTTCATTCCGGATGAACACGATTTTGTCCATATCTTCCAGGGTCAGGCTGTCGAGCGCATGAAAAAGACAAGCCCAGCCTTCTTCCCAGCGGGCCATTAGTGCCGCCCGATCGGGCAATTCATCTTCAAATTCATTGTCCCGTTTGCGCCAGGTTTTTTCCCCATCAGTGGTTAAAAAATCAGTCCAGCGCGACAGCATATTGCCCCATAAGTGCTTTATGATGATGGCAATACTGTTGGATTCTTCATTGTATTGCCAATGCAGCGCCGCGTCGTCGAGTTGCGTGATGGTGCGCTCGCCTAACATTTTGTAATACAAAAACGGCTTGTGAACGCTTTCTAAATATGCATTAAAGTGATCCATTTTAAAATGCTTTTCCAATTTAGGGTCGCTGAAATAATAACTATCCACTTTTGCAGGAGGGCTTTTGCTCCTAACTTTCGTTGAGGAACCGCCTCCCTTAGCTATGGCTAAGGTCGGGAACCCCCGCCTCGGTTAGAATCAAAATGCCTTGCCCGGAGAAAGCGACACTTATTAATTCAGCGCCCCTTAATTGGCAATAACAACCCGCTTTACCGCCTGAAAATTGCTGCCTGTTACTTTCAGCCAATAAACACCCGCCGGGAATTCCGAAAGATCGAACGGCAGGGTTGCATGGGATAAAGTCACTGGTGCCTTGCGTTGTAACACCCGGCCGGTAGGGTCTCCAATGGTGATCTCGACTGTGGAAACATCAGGCAGACTCAGTTGCAGCACAAATTTGCCCGATGTGGGGTTGGGGTGCAGGCGAATGGCTCGTTCCAGTACGGGGGCATCGGTGCCCACAATCAAAGGCAACTCTACCGGCCCGGAAGTGTAAGTACAGCCGTTGGCGTCAGTAACCTGTAGGGTATACGTTCCGGCACCAAGCCCTGTGGCGTCTTCTTCGGTGGAAACGATGGTGCCGTTCGTGTTTTGCCAGGTGTAGGAAAAAGGTTCAGTCCCGCCAGTGACGCTGGCCAGAATGCTGCCGTTGGCACCGGCATTGATTTCTTCCAGAATGCTGTCAATGGCCACTACAATTGCTGCGGGCGAAAACACTATAGCCTCGGTTGATACCGTGCACCCCGAAGCATCGGTAACGGTGAAAGGGTAGGAGCCGGTTGCCAGATTATTTCGCTCAGGCGAAGTACTGCCATCTTCCCAAACTACTGCAAACGGCGCTGCCTGGCCGCTCATATTCAGCGCAATGGTGCCATCCGAAAATCCAAAACAAGACGCATTGCTCAATGTCACAGAAACGCCGAGTGCGCACTCGGGAGCGCCGCAAACCACCGTGCCGCTCAAAGAACGTTCACAGCCGTTTTCATCGCTGACTACAATGAGGTAGTCGTCGCCGTTGAGCAGCAAATCCCCGTTGGTATTGCCTTGAAAAGCATAGGCACCTATGCCCCCGCTAACACTTACCTGAAGTTCAGCGAAGCCATTATCCAAACAATGGACTTCGGCTTGTAGCTGGAACGGATGAAATCCTTCATTGGTGGCATTGAGGTCGATCACCCGCAAACAGGTAGCGCCATGATTGACAAGCCCTAATGCGTTGGCAGTAGTACTGACACGTACAAAATAGGATGCGCCGGGCACGAGGTCGCCCACCGTAAAATAGCCATTGCAGGCATCCGGGTTGCGCGTGCAAAACACTTCTTCCAGGGCCGTGCAGTTTCCTCTGAAGACGGTAAGGGTATGAATAAAATCTGCATCAGAATGCAGGCGAACAGCCCCCGAAGCAGGCGCATTAAATGTAAACCAAACCGCTGCGCTGTTGAAAACGTCACAACTGGCAGGCGGTCCTTCAAAATTAGCACCGACATTGCTTGCCGTAACACAGTCTCCGTTGATCGTCAGCGGGAAAGCTGCGATACAATCGTCGTTTGCCGGCGGTTCTGCAAGTGCTTTGGCCACGCGGGCGCACAAATTGCCTTCAATGGTGGCAAAAGCGCCGCTAATTTGAATGTAGTATGTTTGACCAGCAGTCAGGCTTTCGACCTGCAAATGTTGGCCAGTTGAGGTAGAGGCCACTTCCACCAACGCCGTGCAGCCATTTTCATAAACGGTGATGACATCGGCAAAATCGGCCTGTGAAAAAACATCAAAAGTTGCATCGCTGTCTGGCGTAAAAGTATACCAGACATCGCCACGCGCAAGGTTGTTGGCACTTGGAAGCGGGCCGTCGGTATTGGCGTAGTAATTATTGCCGCTCAGGCAATTTCCGTCAACAGACAAAGAGAGTGCCGCTGCACAAAGATCGTTCAAAGGGGGCTGCGGATGAGCTTCAGCAGTTAGGATTTGAAGGCACAGATCGCTGCGCGAAATGCCGAACCCATCCAACTGCCCGCTGACCCGGATCAGGTAGTTTTCACCTGCGGTTACATCCAGGAAAAGGTATTCTCCGGTGAAGCCGTGTTCATCGCGATTGGTGCAGGCAACGGGCGTCAAGGCGTTGCAATTGCCTTTGTAAACCGTAATGACATCGTTGAATTTTGCATGGGTGACGATTTGTACGATGCCCGACGCCGTGGCTTCAAACTGGTACCAAAGGGAAGCGACATTGTTGGCACTACAGGCTGGCTGGTCACCGCTAAAAACGGCATTGCTGTTGTTGCCGCTGGTACAGGGGGCGTCTTTAAAAACAGAAATGGCATTGGTGCAAATGTCATTTAGAATACCCGTTCCGCTCACTTTGATGTTGTCTAAGCCAACCCACCAACTCCAGTCGTTGCCGTCGTCGTATTGAAAAAAGACGCGCAATTGGGTCGAGCGATAAGCCGATAAATCAATTTGCTCGTGAATATAGTCGTAAAACTGCGGACCACCAAGGTCACTATAATAGGTGTTCACGATTTGTGAAACGCCGGTATTTTCGTCAATCACGCCGACGGCAAAGTGATCGAGATCGGTATATCGTCGAAAAATGACATCGAAGTCGAGGAAGGTGTTGGCCTGTTCAGAAACATCCATCACCGGAGAAATCAGGCGCACGCGCGAATCAGGAGCAGCAGCCGTGAGGACATCATCGTCAAAATAAGCAAAACAGGTACCATTCATGGATGTTTCCCCATTTGTATTTTCGTTGTTGACCAACCCGAATTGCCAGTTGTCATCACCGGTTAATACCTGGGTAGACCACCCTGCGGGCGCGCTGCACGCATTAAAGGTTTCGAGCAGGAAATTGGTGCCTTCTCCTTCTCCGGTTATTTCCAGGTTATCAATGCCAGCCCACCACCCAAAAGAACCGCCATCGTCGTATTGAAAAACGAGGTACATATTTTCATTTGCAAAAAAGCTCAGGTCGGCGCTGAACCGGACAAATTGTGAAAACTGCGGACCAGTATGCGTGGCCCAGGTTTGCCAGGTCGCCAATTCAACCAACCCCGTTCCGTCAAAAGCAAATATTTTGAAAGAAGCGAGGTTGTCGTAATTTCGAAAATGGACATCCACATTGAAGTTGACGGTCGTAAACTGCGTGGCGTCGAAAGCAGGCGTCGAAAGTTTGAGCAGCCACGGCGGCGTATTCTCTCCCGTTGCATCGTCGTCGAAAATCAGCATACAAGTGCCGTCAATGGTAGTGCCGTCGGAAGCGCTGTTTTGAGGCATGCCAACATACCAGTCCGCATCAGGGTTTCCGCTTAGGTCGGCAATCCATCCGTCCGGAAGGGTGCAGGCGTTAAAATTTTCAACAAAAAGGATCTCCTGGCTATGAACAACCGGTAGGGTTGCTGCACAGGAAATTAGCAGTGTCGTAAACAACTTTTTCAGGCGGAATGCCGGTAAATATAGAGCGTTCATCGGTAGGTGTTTTTTAACCGATGAAAGATACTAACTGTTTATGAAATTGTTGGTGTATTTTTGAACTGGCATTTTTTTGAATTTTATCTGCTCAACATGGTTTCTGAACGTACTTTAGTCATTGCTAAAAAGTTAAGGCGATTTTTCTTTACGACCGTCCTTGGGGGAATTGTTGTCGTTTTGCCGATTTACATTTTTGCAGCGCTGATCAAAATAGTATTTGCGTTCATTTCGGGCTTGCTTGCGCCGATCAGTAACCTGCTTTCTTTCTCTAATGATGTGAACAGGTGGATCCTTGATCTGCTGGCATTTGCCATTGTAATTTTCCTGTTTTTTTTAATCGGACTGTTGGTTCGCACCGAATTGGGGCGCCAATTACTGGCTTTTGTTGAAGAAAACTGGTTAGCAAAAGCGCCTTTCTACATCCTGTTGCGCGATACCGTGCGCCAAATACTGGGGCAGGAAAAAATGCCTTTCCGCCAGGTCGTGTTGGTAGATGTTTATTCCAATGGCACCCGAATGACTGGCTTTGTGGTGGATTCAACCAAAGACGGGAGCTACTACACTGTTTTTGTTCCTACCGCACCAAATCCCACCAACGGCTTCGTTTTTCATGTAAAGCGCGAACAATTAGATTTTTTGGAAACCAAAACAGAAGATGCTCTGCGTTCGGTCATTTCTATGGGTACCGGCTCTGCAGCCTTGTTTGAAGGAATGCAACCGAAGCCGGAGCAAGAGAAATAGATTATTTTAAAAAGTTGTTTATCAGGTTGTTGAAATTTTTTTAAAAAAAATGTCTACGCCGTGGGTACCTCATTCCCCCTGTCCGACACATTCAGTCAAACAACCATTTTTTTTACAACTTTTTAAATATCTAAAACCATGACCACGATCAAAAATCTGTTTTTCGGCTCATTTCTGGCAGTAGTTGCCACAGTTTTCACCATGAGCACTGTTCAGGCTCAGGCTTCCGGCAACCAGCAACCAGCCGCTGTATTTACGGCTCTTGACAGCAGCGAAGTATGGAGTGTTGCCCGCATCCCGGCCACTTTATCTGACGGTAAACACGTATTGGCAACGCATAAGAAAAACCGCACTCAAGTTGTTATTGTTGTTCGCAAAGGCCAAATTGCCCAGGTCGGCCATCAAACAGCCAGCGCAAGCTTTAAAGCCCTCAGCCCGAACGCTGCACCTTGTATTTCAGGTGGCTTTTGCACCACTTACCAGGCGAGACTTTGTTACACCATGCCATGGGGCGCCTGTGTCTGCGTTTGCGGCGGGTTCCTGACAACCGATACCGGACGAAATTAAGTCTGTCGGCCTCTGTTTTCCCTATGATCCTATGAACAAAAACGGCGACATCGGAAGCTTGCTTTCGGTGTCGCTGCATTTAAGTGTCTGTCTTTAGCGTCCGATAGCTGCGTTGTGCTCGACCCCAAAACGGTCAATTACGCGAGTCAACTCCCATTTTTGGGGTCTTCGCATGCCTTGCTCTCGAACGCTAAAGCTCAGACACTACACTAAGGGTCGCTGCAATAATAACTGTCCACTTTTCCAAGAGGCCTTTTGCTCCTAACCTTCGTTGAGGAACCGCCTCCCTTAGCTATGGCTAAGGTCGGGAGCCCCGCCTCGGTTAGAATCAAAATGCTTTGCCCGGAGAAAGCGACACTTATTAATTCAGCGCCCCTAAATGGACAGACACTGGTAAAAAGTAATATCGCAAGCCATTTTCGCAAAAAAACACCTGACCATGAAACAGCTCCTGATTGGTTGCTGGCTGCTCCTGAGCCTGCACCTGTCTGCCCAGCCGGCTGAAGAATTTGCTTCGGGCCTTCTGGCGGAAGACGAAAATTACGACGCCCAACCGCGTCAGGCTGCCGAAGCAGGCAGCAAAGCCGACCTCCCGGCAAACATTGACCTGACGCCGTATTGCCCGGAAGTGCGCCACCAGGGTTATATTTTCTCTTGTGTAGGATGGGCGGTCGGGTACGGGGCGCTTTCGATCCAGCGTGCGGTGATGAATCAATGCACCGATAAGGCGGTCATCACACGGAATGCCCATTCTGCATTGTTTTTATACAATCAAATCAAAAGCGAAGATTGCGGAAAAGGCTCCCGAATGACCGATGCCCTGCAATTTTTGGTGACCAACGGCGATTGTCTGGCTAATCATTTTGATTTTGACGTCAACAATTGCGAACAACTGCCCGACAGCTCCGTCCGGTCTTACGCAAAACGCTACGCCATAGAGGATTACCTTGCGTTGTTTGGTACCAAAGAAACCCCGGATATCAAAGTGCTTCGGGTTAAAAAAGTCCTGGCCCAAAACAAACCGGTGGTGGTTGGGATGTCGGTTCTGCGCAATTTTTACGATTTGCGCAATGCCGTTTACTGGCACCCCGAATTGGGCAATACCGCGCCTGCGGGCGGTCATGCTATGGTGGTGGTCGGATACGACGATCGCAAAGGAGCATTCCGCCTGATGAACTCCTGGGGAAAAAATTGGGGCGATCAGGGATTTATTTGGATTAAATACAAAGATTTTGGCGATTTTTGCAAGTACGCTTTTGCATTGTATTTGGTCGCGCCGGAAAAATTAGTCTCTACACCTCAGCTCCCGGCAATTATCGCTGCGCTCCCTGTTGAAAAGCCATTGCTGGAAATGTCAGGCCGTTTTCAGTTCCGCTCTTTTGAGGGTTGGCAACCAGCGTCTGACCAGGCGATCTTTGAAAATGCAGCGGCATTTCTTCAAGGTGAAACTTATCATTTAGAAAAACAGGACTGGCCTGTTGGACAACGTTTTCAACTGTTGGTTCAGGCGACTGAGCAAGAGCAATATCTTTACGTATTCAGTGTGGATGCAAAACGGGAGGCTCATTTTCATTGGCCGCGACAAGCGGCATTGAACGACAAATTTGCAGATCAGAACGAAAGCGCGCTCTATGTTGCAGGCCACACCGAATTAGTTATTCCCGGGTCGTCGAAGGTGTTGAAGATCGAACATTCCGGGGAAGATTACTTAGTGGTGCTGTTTTCTAAACGAAAAATTGAGACCATCAGGCAATTGGCAGAGCGTTTATGCAGAACTGAAGGAGATTTTACCGCAAACCTTTTTAATATTTTGGGAAAATTTGCAATTTCACGTAACGATATTACCTACCTCCAGCATCAAATTGGATTTGACACTGCATCGCGCAGCGACGGATTCATTGTACCATTGGTCTTGCAAGTAAAAAGTCATTAACCGAATCTAAAACCCGTCATCCCTTTACTCGGCGGTGTGTAAAAACAAAAAACACCATGCGTATCTTATGCTTTTTTTTGTTGTTTTTTCCAGCCATTCTGCTGGGGCAGAATGTAAAGCAAGGCTGGAAAAAGGATTTTGCTCCTCACGGAACGGAGGCATTTCAGTCGGCAATTGAGGCAACCAACGGTTACATCATCAGTGTTGGTGCCACAAGTTCCAAAACGCAGGGCGGTACGGATGGATACCTGCGCGTGCTGGATCCAAGCACCGGGCAAGTTCGCTTTGATAAATTGTACGGCAGCAAAGAAGACGATGCTTTTTACAGCGTCGCCCAAATTTATAATGGTCAGTTTTTGCTGGCTGGCACGACAACTACCGGGGGTAAAAATGGCAAAGACGCCTGGGTTGTGGTGGTGAACGATCGGGGCGATAAAATAAAAGAATTGCGCTTTGGAGGCTCCGGCGACGACGTCTGCCGGTTCATCCTCTCTTCGCCGGACGGCAGCGCCTTGCTGGCGGGTTATAAAAACGATAAAAAATCCGGCGATATCTGGTTGGCAAAAATGGAAGCGGACACGATCGTCTGGGAGACGCTGCTTGGCAAAGACGAGTTTGACGGCATTTCCGGCATCGTTCGGGCATCCGACGGCGGGTTTGTTTTTTGTGGAAATACTGCCGGTAAAGCCAAACCGGGAACGGGTTATATCTATGTGGCAAAAATAGATGCGCAGGGGAAATCCGTTGCCGGGTGGCCGAAATTTTTTGGTGAGAAAGGCTGGAGTGAAGCCAGCGGTATTATTGCTACGCATGAAGGCGGCTATGCCATTGCGGGAAAAACCAATTCTAAAGGAGCGGGCGAATTCGACGTCTGGCTGCTGAAGCTTAGCCGGGAAGGCTTTCGCCAATGGGACAAAACGCATGGCGGAAAAGGCGAAGATATGGCTTATGCGTTAGTGCAAAATGAACAGGGCTATCTTTTGGGAGGCGCGTCCAATTCGCATCTTAGAGGCGCGCGCACCATGGAGTTTTTTGCTGTACAGACCTCTTCAGGCGGCGAGTTAACGTGGGAAGAATATATGGGAGGGGATAAAGATGATGCAATCAGCCATTTGCTCTATCTGCACGACGAGGGCTACCTCCTGGGCGGCCGCAGTGGCAAAGATCCTTTGGTTCAGCGCATTGCGCCGAACCAAAGCGACCGCTTGGCATCAGCCGGCCTCCGGAACTTAGAAAGCCTGCAAACTTCTGCGATTATCATTCGCACTGCGGACGGTGCCCTCAACCCCAATGAACAAACAGCCCTGTCTTTTTTAATTACGAACAACTCCGATATTGATTTGCCGGATTTGCGGGTCATTGCGGATAAACGCACAGACAACGACCACCTTGAAGCTTGGAATACCAACTATTTTGGCACCTTGCGCAAAGGGGAATCCATCATGGCAAGCATCCCGGTTTATGGGAAAGCTGATTTGACTGATGGCACCTGCGAATTGGCGCTGACCCTTGCGTCGGGCGAAAAAAATCTGAAATCCATCAATCAAACCATCACGCTGCACGAACTGCGACCAGCCATGTTGGGGATCAAAGGGCATCGGTTTACGACAAGTGCAACTTCCGACCTCATCACGCTGAAAGTAGATATTGCAAACGATGGCGATGAGAGCTCCGGACCTGTGGAAGTGCGCTTCAGTTGCCCGGCCGGGATCAGTGTTTCCGGTGAACGCACCAAAATATTAGGTGTCGTAGGGGCGTATAAGTCGCGCGAAGTCAGTTTCACGTTCACAAAGGCGCAGTTTAAGGAAGCTGTTGCAAAGATTATTTGTGTCGTGGTGGATGGCGGCACTGAACAGGCGCGCAAAACCCTGGAATGGCAGGCCGGTGGTGGTAAAGCGCTGGCAACCGGGCCGATCATGATTTGGACAGACCCTGCGCCGCACGAAAATCCCAATAATAAAAAAGTGCGAACGAACCAGAATCAGATCAGCCCAAAAATGACGGTGTTCTCACATAAACCTTTGGAAACCAAAAATTTCAATATCAAGATGGGGAGTGTGGAAATGGAAGGTTCTAAGTTCAACGAAGAAGAATTGTCAGCACCCCGAACGGAAAACGAGCGCTATATTTATTCCTACAAAGTTACGATCCCCTTGCAACAAGGTGAAAACCACATTCAGGTAGTGATTGACGGCGAGGTTTCCGAGACATTGATCGTGGTGTATGAACCCGACCGCGCGAATTTGCACTTGCTGGTCATTGGCCCAAAGCACGAAGATTTGAAATTTACCGAAAAAGACGCTGCGGATATCGCAGCCGCTTTTCAGAACCAGGGCGGCAAAAACAAACTCTTTAGCGAGGTCTTTACTTATGCGATGCATACGCCCGAAAAAACAAGTGAAACAGCAATCAAACAGGTATTCTACGACCTGGCCTACCTCTGGGATGACAAACAAATCGGGGTGAACGACGTGCTGTTGGTTTTCATTTCTTCGCATGGCAAAATTACCAATAACCGGTTCAAGATTTTGCAAACCGGATACGATCCTAAATATCAGGATATTACGATTGATTTTAAAAATAATATACTGGATGTGCTGTCGCCGATTAATTGTAAAAAATTAATCTTCCTGGATGCCTGCCACAGCGGCGGCGCCAAAGACGGTTTCGGCGCAGTGAGTAAGGCTGTCGTGGATTTGGCAAATTCGAACCCTGGTGTGAGCACCCTGAGTTCGTGCAGCAGCACAGAAAAATCGTACGAAGATCCAACATGGGGCAACGGCGCTTTCACCAAAGCCCTGTTGGAAGCATTTGGAGATGTGCAGTGTAACGACATTAACGGCGCTTTTCGCGCGGATACGAACGAGGACGGAATTATCCGTCTGGGTGAATTGTACGGCTTTTTACGCCGCCGGGTACCCGAATTGGTCAAACAAACCATCCCGAACGCACCGACGACCCAAACACCGTTTATGCCTGAAAGCCAGTTGGATATCAATTTGCCGATCTATTACATAGAAAAAAAATAGCCCATGAAACCAGCAAAGTATTTTTTGATGACAGCCGGTTTATTTTGGATGGTGCAACACATGGCCTTGGGGCAGTGCCCTACTTTGGGGACTACTGTTGTGGTCAGCAATACAAGTTCGAACCCCTTGACCCCCAATTCGTTCGCCTGGGCTATTAATTGTATAAACAACACGACTCCATTAACGACCATAACGTTCAATATCCCTCCGGCGGGGATAAATACCATTTTCCTCACGTCGGGTTTGCCTGTCGTGACCAAACCCAATGCCATCATAGACGGAACAATTACAGAATCCGTCATTGTTGACGGAACAAGTGCCGCAGGGGCGGCGCCAATCAATGGCTTGGTACTGAGCGGTTCGGGCATTACTGTTCGGGGAATCCAAATCCGGAATTTTACAAACGGAAGTACAGGCGGCCATGCGATAAGGCTAGTTGGATCGTTAGGCTACAATATTGAAGACAATATCCTGTACGGAAATCGAATTGGAATAGGAACCACCGTCACTAACTTAGATCTGAACATAACGGGAAATACGATTGGTCTGAACGCCGCCGGTGTCCCAAACGGGAATACCGCAGGGGGCATTGTTTTACCGGCGGTAGTTGCGGCTTCCAACATCAGTGATAATACGATCGCACACAACGGTGGAGGCATCGCGATTACTTCGGGCAGCACCGTGCGCATTTCAGAAAACAGCATGTATTGCAATACCGGCTCAGGCATTGACCGCACGGATGGGCCTGCGGTTCCGATCATCACAAATGCTTCCACCCTGGCTATTTCCGGAACGGCTACTGCCGGACAACTTGTGGAGGTTTTTGAATACGATCCAAGCGGTTGCCCAAGTACGGCGGCTTGCCAGGGCAGGACTTTTCTCGGCGCAGTCACAGCTTTGGCTACCGGAACTTGGACTTTAAACCTGACGGCTGCCAACCCGGTAAACCCGGCGAATTCGGTAACCGCCACCGCCACTCAGTCGGGCAGCAACACTTCCCGATTTGCTACTTGCCGGTCAATCGTGAACTGCAACACTTTTACGGTCAGCATCACGGTAAATCCTATTGATTGTAATGGCGACAGCAACGGCAGCCTTACCGCAGCACCATCCGGAACCCCGGGGCCTTATTTTTATTCCTGGAACACAGGCGGGACTACGCCCACCATCAGCGGCTTAGGGCCGGGCACATATACGGTAGTGGTGACGGATGCCGCAGGGTGTACCTTTACTGCTGCCGCTACGCTGTCAGACCCACCTTTGTTAACCCTGGATTTTTCAACCACCAACGTTTCCTGTGCAGGTGCGGAGAATGGTTCTGCTACGGCAATTCCCGGCGGCGGAGTGCCGGGCTACGGCTATCTTTGGAGCAATAGTGCCACGACGCCAACCATCAACAACCTGGCGCACGGGACTTATTCTGTAACGGTCGTTGACAACAGTCCGTGCCGCATACTCGGGAGTGTGACCATTACGGAACCGGCAGCACTGACGCTGAATGTAACTTCAACAGGCGAAACCATGTTTGGCACCGATGATGGCACCGCAACAGCTACCGTTGCCGGCGGAACAGGGCCGTATGAATATTTGTGGAGCAACGGCGGCATTACGTCAACCATTTCCAACCTTCCACCGGGTGCTTACAGCGTTACCGTGACGGATGCCAATGATTGTACAATAGAAGGCTCCGGAACGGTTGCCCCCTTTGATTGCGGCGCTTTTTCGGTAACGATTGATGCAAATGATCCGCTTTGCAACGGCGAATCTACGGGGTCAGCAACAGCGATTCCCGTTGGGGGCGTCGCACCTCATGACTATCTCTGGAATACAAGTGCCATAACCCCGACCATTAGCGGACTTCCCGGTGGTATCTTTTCCGTAATCGTGACGGATGCAAACAATTGTCCGGCTGAGCAGAGTGTTATTTTGACCTCGCCGCCGCCGCTGATGCTGTCGCTTTCCACAACCGACCAAACGATGTTCGCCGTCAATGACGGCACGGCAACTGCCACAGCCAGCGGTGGAACCGGAATTTTGCTCTACGATTGGAGCAACGGCGGCACGACGGCTTCTATCACCAACCTCCCTCCGGGAACTTACACCGTAACCGTGACCGATGCCAATGGGTGTACCATTGAAGATTCGGGTTCAGTTGCGCCATTCGATTGCGGCACTTTTTCCGTAGTAATTGATGGAAGCGATCCGCTTTGCAACGGCGAATCTACGGGAACGGCGATGGCTATTCCTATAGGTGGAACGGGGCCTTATGACTACCTCTGGAATTCAGGCGCCATCACCCCAACCATCAATGGACTTGCAGCGGGCGCTTATGCGGTCACGGTGACGGATGCAAACAATTGTTCGTTTACACAGAATATTGTTTTATTCTCCCCGACTGCCTTGTTTCTGGATCTTACCTCAACCGGCGAAACGATGATTGACGTCAACGACGGCACGGCAACTGCCAACGTCAGCGGTGGAACAGGATCTTATGAATATTTGTGGAGCAATGGTGGCGATACGGAAACCATCACCGGCCTTCCGCCAGGCATATACAGCGTAACAGTTACAGATGAAAATGACTGTACCAGGACGGGTTCGGTTCTCGTAGACGAAATCACCTGCGCAGGATTTACCTTAACGGTCAACGTAGTAAACGTTAGCTGCAATGGGGAAGCGGACGGCAGTGCTACCGCAATTCCCGTCGGTATGGGTGGATCATTTACCTACGTATGGAATACCGGCGCTATAACGCCATCCATCAGCAACCTGGCACCTGGCACTTATACCGTTACGGTCTCGGATGCAGCCGGATGCCAGGAAGTATCCTCCGGTGTCATTTCTCAGCCCAATCCGCTGACGCTGCAAGTTACCGCAACGGATGAAACGGCGCTTGGCGCAAATAACGGAACCGCAACAGCGACCGCTTCCGGCGGAACCGGCTTTATAACATATTTGTGGAGCAACACTGGCGTGACGCCCACGATAGCGAATCTGGCGCCGGGAACTTACAGCGTGACTGTCATGGACGGAAACGGATGTACCCGAACCGGATCAGTCGTGGTGGCTTCGTTTAGCTGCGCCGGATTTTCAGTCAGCATCACCAATGTCGTAAATGTAGCCTGCAATGGCGAAACCACGGGCGCTGCAACCACCAATGTCTCCGGAGGCGGTACACCCTTTGTTTATAACTGGAGCAATGGAACGACTGACGCAACCCTGACTAACGTCGGCGCAGGAACTTACAGCGTCACGGTCGAAAACCTGACAGGATGCACCGACATCGCGAGTGTAACCATCAATGAACCTGCTGCTTTGCTGCTCGATTGTTCCCAGGATATGCCCGTTTCCCAACCCGGCGGCAGCGATGGGCAGGGTCGCATCGGGATTAGCGGCGGCACAGCGAATTATACCATTAACTATACCGGCCCTTCCAACGGCCAGCTCAATAATGTGCTTCCCGGCTTTACCTTAATTCCCGGGCTACCGGCGGGTGCCTATGCCGTCACGGTGACGGACGATAATGGCTGCACGCAAACCTGTGGCTTTACCATCAATGCCGCGAATTGCAATTTGAGGATAGACAGCATTACAGTTAATCAGGTCAGTTGTTTTGGCGGCAGCGACGGTGCTTTGACCGTAAACCTCAGCAACGGGGCGGGTAACCTGATGTTCACCTGGAGTAATCCCGCACTGAACGGGCAACAGAACCCGTCGGGATTATTGGCAGGCAGCTACAGCGTGACCATTGTGGATATGCCTGGCTGCACGGCAAATGCAACTGCGGTCATTAACCAGCCGGCAGCGTTGGTCGTTCAGGTTTCGGCTACCAATGAAACCACGATAGGGGCTAATGACGGCACGGCAACGGCCAATGTCAGCGGCGGAACCATGCCCTACAATTACGTATGGAGCAATGGCGCAACTACGCCGGGCATCAGCAACCTCGCTCCCGGGGTTTATACGGTTACCGTGACGGCCACAGTTGCCGGGGTAAGCGTTTGCCCCGTCACAGGAAGTGGAACCGTTGTGGCCGGAGGGACAGGCGGTGGAGATTGCAGGGCATTACCGGCTTACGCCCTTAGCGTGCCGGATGAAGTTTGTCAGGGCGAAGTTTTTACCCTCAATGCAGACGACCTTTTTCCTTCGCCTGCAGTGAATTATGTATGGCTGTTGCCAAATGGGGATTCCGTTATAACGACTCAGCTTTTTGTCAACCTGGTCGCAAGTTCAACCGCGTTTTCCGGCGAATATTTTGTGCTGCGCGATTCGTTGGGCTGTCGTTCGATTCCATTAGGCGCTGCCCCGATGACGGTACTTGGTTTACCGCACGGGGCTGTGTTTGCAGGGGTGGATACGGTGATTTGCGCGTCGTCAACCGCAACCTTGAGCGCTTTGCCGCTTGTCATAGGAACGGGGGTCTGGCGTTCGCTGGGGGCGGCCAAATTAGAGAATCCGACCCAGCTCGTTGCCATAGCTTCCAATTTGCAGGTAGGTGCCAACCGCTTTGTTTGGGAAGTTTCTATCGAAGGATGCCCAAAGGTTGCCGCCGATACAGTGACCTTGTTTTCGGAACGCGCGCCCATACTCGGCGACGACAATTACCGGCTTCAGTTTGCGAATCAAATACTGGTGATGGAAGTTTTGCTCAACGATAACTTAGCGGGCTTAACGGATACGATCATGTACCTCCTGAATGAACCGGAGGAAGGCGTTCTGGTGTTTTTGGAAGCTACGAATCGTTTCCGCTATATTGTGGATGAAAGCTTCAGAGGAGTAGTCACTTTTCAATACGTGGTTTGCCCGCCTGAATCAAATTGCCAGTTGCCCTGCGACACTGCAACGGTGAGGATTGAAGTATTTAACCAGCCTTCGGTGTCGGAAGGCTTGATTATAAACGATTCGGGCCGCAATGGATTTATGGAAATTAAAGGCATCGGCGGCTTTAGCAAAGTTGAAATTCTCGTGGTCAACCGTTGGGGGGATCTGGTGTACAAATCCGAAGACTATGCTGGAGAAGCCCCCTGGAATGGAACCATGCAGGGCAGTGGAAAGCCTTTGCCGCAAGGCGCCTATTACTACCAGCTACGAGCATTTGAAGGCGAAGAACAAGTTGGCGATACTCAAACCGGGGTGATTCATTTGTTTGAACAAAAATTTTAATCCCATGAATTCAAACTTATTCAAGTTGGCAAGTGTGGAAGTGGGCAAATCCTCAATCTGGTTATTAGTCTATTGGTTACTGGTTACTGGTCTGTCACGTCGCCCAATCTTCAAATTTTCAAATTTTCAAATCTTCAAATCTTCAAATCTTCAAAACTTGTCCCGCCCCAGCGGGATCCTCCTCTTCCTATTATTTTCCCTAACCATCCACGCCCAACAAACCCCCTTAACCACCCTCTACCGCGACCAGTGGAGCATCTTAAACCCGGCAGCTATTTCCAATAATTACCTGCTGAATGATCGAACGATGACCTTGAGTGCCTCTTGGCGCGAACAGTGGTGGAACGTGCCGGAATCGCCCAGTACCCAATCCATCAATTGGGAGTGGGTTCAGGATGATTACAACAGCGTTTGGGGCGCACATTTGCTCAATGACCGAACCGGAAAAATCGGGCAAACCGGTTTATTCGCCAGATACGCCTACCGAATCCGGTTGAGCCGCCGGGTGGATCACTCGATAACCATTGGTTTTCAGGGGGGCATTGTACAATACCGGGCACGCCTCAGCGATATTCGCTTCCCCGATCCTTTCACTGAACCTTTGACCAATGAAGTGATTTACCGGCCTGATGTTGGCGTCGGTATTTTTTACCATTATAAGAACCGCTACTACGCCGGCATTTCTTCGCCGCAAACGTTCGGGTTTGAAACGCAGTTTGGAGAAGATCCTCAATTGTCCATTAAGCGGGTGCAGCACCTCTACGCAGTGGTAGGCGGTTATTGGGATGCCACCTGGATTGGCAATGAGACTTCTTTTATAGAACCCTCGCTTTGGGTTAAATACGTTCCCGGTGCGCCACTCAACATTGACCTCAATGCCCGATGCCAGATCAGCGAATTGGTGTGGGCCGGCACTGGCTTCAATGTGGGGATAGGGGCTGAACTGGGTCTTGCACTGCACGTAGAAGCCGGGTTGTTTTTTGGAGAACAAAGCCGACTCAATTTTGGCCACTTTAAAGCCGGATTTGGGTTGGATATTCCTTTGCGACATTCGTTGGTTACCTCATTTGGCGCTGCGGCAGAAATTAACCTGGTGTATTCGTGGAAATAAGTGGCAGTAATCAGTATCCGGAAGGGTTAAATTTTCGTATATATTAAAAAAAAACAGAGCCATGAAGCAGTATTTCACCATTTCAGCCTTGTTTCTGATAGCAACAATGACCTTGTGTGCCCATGAATTCTGGTTGCAACCCGCTACTTTTTTTGCAAAGAAAAACCAACCGGTTCAAATCCAGCTAAGAGTAGGAGAGGGGTTCATTGGCGAACCTTGGGGTGGTGCAGCCAGCCGCGCTATCGTTTTCAAATCCCTGCTGGGCAAAAAAGAAAGTGAACACTTGGCTCAGGTAAAACAAAATGGTTTTGACAGCCTGTTGCTCCAGTTTTCAAAAGAAGGCACCCATTTAGTTGCTTTTGCGACCAACAACAAATACCACGAAATGGAAGCCGGAAAATTCAGCGATTACCTGCTGGAGGACGGCCTGGATGGTATTATTGAACTTCGCAAGCAACGGAGCCAATTGATGCAACCCTCACGTGAGTTATACCGGAGAGAAGCTGCTGCCCTGATTCAGGTTGGAAACAAAACAGGGAAAGTATTTTTTGGAAATACAGGTTTTGACTTGCAAATTTTGCCGGCAGTCAACCCATATTCCTTGAATTCGGGACAAAAACTCGATTTTCAGATTCAATTTCAAGGCCAACCTTTAGTCAATGCACTCGTGCGTCATTGGGTAAAACCCGGGTTAGGTGAAGTCAGCACGGCATTGCGCACGGATACACGAGGTCGGGTAACTTTTACCCTGGCTTCCGGCGATAACATGATCAGTGTGGTACACATGTTTGAGCATTCCGATACGGAAAAAGCGGATTGGCAAAGTGTTTGGGGCAATTTGACTTTCGGAGTGAGATGATGTAATTTATTGGATTGAGCAAAAGTTCCCGGGCAAGCGGCAGGAAGGTAGCAGAGTACTCTAAAAGTCAGTTTATATAGACACTGGACAGTAATTTACACAGATAATCAAGGAGTAAACACGGAGTTTATATTATTGTATACGTATATATCATTGGTTACTCCCGACAAGGAATCTGCAAAACTAAAAACTGCTATTCTAGTGTTGCAGGCTCCCTGTCAGGAGTGAAAGATAAGACGTAAAAGTATGGATAGCGATCAGTATTGCAATTTCGTAGAAAAAATACTCATAGCCGATGCTCGCTGATAAAGGATTTTATATCCTGATAACTTTTTCTACCCACCTGGTTCCATTGGAATACTCCAATACGACCATATACATTCCGGGAGGTAGCTTTTGAGTTTCCAAGGTAAATTCATCACCCGTATTGACCGTTTCATATTGACGATGTAAAACGATCCTGCCTGTAACGTCCCTGATGTTCAAATCAAGATGGTTGTTTTTTGCGGATGCCCGGATAATTTTGAGCATGAAGTTTCCGGCAGATGGATTTGGGGTAATGAGGTAGTCAAAGCCTGAGCGATCATCTATGAAAGCGCTTTGTTCGCCCTCACCGAGTGGATCGGGAATGTCCGTGTGACAGACCAATCCGGTGCAATTGATGCCGTCGCAACCATTTCTGTTATAAAATGCCAAAGGCTGCTGCCCCATATTTCCTATACTTTCCGTATATACTTTTGCTTTTGTACCCGGTGTAAAACCTTCGGGTAGTAGCAGGTTTGTTTCCATGCTGACCAACCCGGAATCCTGCATCAGTCTGAAAATCTGACCAACATTCAGGGAATCAACGAAGTCTTTTAACCCGGATTCTTCGGCGGTGAGAAAAAAAGGGCAAGAGAAGATAGGATTATCATCACAATGACTTGCTACGTTCTGTCCGTCGCAAAAATAAGTTATAAAAGCTCGTTGTCCGCACCAAGGTTGGTTTTCAAGGCATTCCAATTGCGCTGGAGAAGAATATTCACTGGTAATATATGTGCCAAGACTGAATACACACATCGTAACATAGTGGCAAGTGCCGCATAAATCGCCACAAAAATTAAAAAATGTTTGGGTTTCAAAATAACCATTTTCTACTATTTCCCATCCGCCACTTCCGGGGCATAATCCAAGTAGTGTGCAACCCGCTTGGTCTACCATGTAGCTGCTGTAATCGGTGTTAATAGAAGTAACCTGGCTATTATCTAAAGGACAATAGCAATTTTGGATGGTGCAATTCGACGGGTCATCATACTGACAATTCAAGGCCTGAATATCAGATTGCGCCGTTGCTCCAGAGGAAGGAGTAAGGCTCGAAATCTCCGTTCACGCCCAGGTTAATTGCTCCATTTTGCTGCCCCTCACAAGTAGGGGCTGTTTGAGCAATTAATTTTATCGAATGGCAAACCGGGACTTCGATGCAAACTTCTTTTTCGCAGCAAAGTGCATCGTAAATTCTGACACAGTAATTTCCCGGTGCCAGCCCGGCTACCTGATTGGTCGTGTTGCCATTCCACCATTCGTAGCGGTAGGGCTCGATGCCGCCTTCCACATGGAGTATGATGGCGCCGTCGGAAGCGGATTCAACAGATGCTGTCGTTACCTCCCAGGTAATGCCTCGCCGTAGTTGAAACAGCTTTCATCGGGGATGATGACTACTATCGGATCCTCTTCATTCGCAGAGCGCGCGTGTTGGCCACATTTGGGGTTGAAAAATGCAATTCATCAGGCCCGGTCGTGCGGTCGTGCTCCCAACTATCGGTGCCTGTGCGCTTCGGTATTCTGACGCAGGTTTGTGCGCCGTCAGCACTTTTAAGATTGATCAGGTTGTTAGCCGGATTGTTCCAATCGTAGCCATAGAAGAGGAATTCTATAGATTGTTTACTGAGAATGGTGGTCATTTGCTGGCTATTGAGTACAAACCGCCATTTGCGCCCGTCTTCAAAAGACGCCTGGGCTTGTACGTCTTCAATATCGCTGTCGGCAATGTCCATCGTCAGGTTGGCTAACGGCTCGCTGGCGGTTACATTGATCCAGATGCCATTCCGGATTTGAGCCAGCGCCACTTCATTGTTGGTCGCCCCGGGCGTGGTCAGGTACATGCCGGGGCAGTCAGCGTCGTCGTTGCATACCCAGTAGCGCTGGTAAAAAGGCTCGGTCACATTGGGCAGGTTCAACTTTACTTCCTGAATGAAGGGTTTGTAGTTGTCAATGACAAACTCCTGAACAGAGCCATCTGTCGCATTATTGCGTATGTCTGTGATGCGGGCTTTGAGTTGGTAACGTCCGTCGTTGTAGCGGCTGCTTATGGGGCAATAAGATAAGGTACCGGCAGTTAAACTGGTATCGCGGTGGAGGCGGGGAATGAGGTTGGGAAAATAGTAATCGTCGTAGGGGTGGGCACCAGTGGTTGCATAAGCAAATGGACGAATGCCCTGTCGGGTAAGGCTGCCGATGCTGGGAGGACTGCCATCTATATACATATTCGCAGGCAACATGTCTTACCCGATACGTCCCCCCAAGCGGATGTCGCTTTTTTGAGTAGTCCCGTCAATAAGTCTATAACTGTTTTCATATAGCTTTTTTATCAAAAGCTCTACCCGGTTTACATGATTCAGCGTATTATAGCGATTGAGATTAATTCCTTCGTTTTGCATAATGGGCCGAACGACTATTGGAGAAGCATTAGTGCCCGGGTAAGAAATGCTGCTCCAGGACTCTGTCTCATTGTTGTTATAATTGGTGACTTTCCGCAATTGAATTTGATAGGTTGGCGCAGCATAGTTTACATATTGTAGTGGATTTTTGGTTACTGTATCATGAACGCTGGTTAATCCGTTGGGTTCTGAAAACAAGTGCAAATGAGCACCTGAATTTAATGCAGAATAGCCAGTAGGGCCTATGGGTGCTCCCGCTGCAATGGTATTGCTTACAGAAAAGGATTTGCCATCGAAACTAACTGTACCCGCTACCGTACCAATGGCAGTAGTGTCGCCGTCAATAACCATAACAATGCAACGATTATTATCTTCATCAAGGCTCAACCAGCATCCGCCGCTTCTGTCAGGCAATGTGCTATTGCCTCCTCCGGTAGTGAACAAATGCCCATATCCAAAATTCTGCCCTCCAGCCTGCACAATGAGTCTTTTATATCCATGACCAAGGGTACCTGTAATCGTACCGCCCCTTATCGCTAAGATCAGGTCGCCCATATCTGCGTTTCCACCGCCGCTATTGTAATCTATGCCTCCATGCCAGTCGTAGGTATCCGCTCCGTTTTGGCGGGGTTCATAATCATCAGCTACAAGGTCAACAGGGTATTCTGTTGAGCCCCCCGTAGGTGAAAATTTGATTCGAAGTAGTTGCATCTAAACCATCGGCACATTGGTTGCATTGGCGATAGCGGACTTCCAGATTATCTTGGGCAAACGCCGTTCCAGAAAGCAGCAAGAGCGCTGCTATGGTAAATTGCTTTTTCATGTGGATATTATTTTTCAGGAGTGATTAAAATTTTTCCGATTGCCAGTTTTTATACCAGATCCGCTCAAATACTTTTGTTTTTGGATCCTTAATGATGAAGCCGTCTTCGGTGAAACTACGGATGAAATTCAGGCGAGGATCAAAAGGAGAAGTATATTTTATGCGATTGTTTATATCAAAAGCTATTTTTGCTTGTTCTTGCCCTTTATCTTGTCTCACGGCATCACTATCATTTAAGGATATTGCCATTCTGACCCACCCCCCGGGCTTTTCATGAGGTTCGGTTGCGAATTGATACGCTTTCGGTAATTCCCATTCGTAAATATTTTTTTTTGATTCAATATCATAAATACGGAAATGATCATTATACATACTTTCCCCTTCTATAGTAAATAGACCACCATAGCGGAAGCAAAAATATTTTTGGTCGCAGGTGAATAGACCTTCTCCAAAAAAAACATCCTCTACATCCTCGAATCGGGCAATTTCCTTTCCTTTATGATCAAGTAATACAAAAGTTGCCATAACGCTCAACAGGGTTCTGTCTTCGCCCAGTGCCTGGAGATAGTAGGCAACAACAACATTACTGCATTGAGCGTTTTCATAAGCCCCCCATGTCGTTGCAAATTGTACCACATCTTTGCGCCAGTCATAGGTTGGAAAGGCTCTTTTATCAATGATTGGCGCACTGTAATTCATATACGCTTCTGATAAGAAATTCTTGTATTGCGATGGTTTATAAGGATTGCTGGCAGTAATGTTATATGAGCCTGTCAAATGATTCTCCAAGTCAAAAAAATCAATTCTACTATCCCCAAACCGTTGAATAAAGCCTAAAGAATCTCTTTTTATTGGTGCGTGATAAACAATATTTGTGAGGTCGTGCTCATCAAATCTTCCTCCTGAAATAGTGTATTTATCTTCTTGCGAAGGAACCTCCCGATCTGGATAATACGGGGTTTTGCTAAGCGGTATCTTAGGCATCGTCGTATCAGTTATTCCGGGTAGTATGGTGTCTGTACGAAGCTGTTTTTCGTGGACATGCGTTTTTAAACTTTTCTTGTTGGCTTCCGGACCATTACACCACAAAGAGATGCCAGCCAGCATTGAGATCATTAAAATTTTCATGGTTAATTCAGTTTTTTATGATTAAATAATACCCTTCTGCCGCTTCCTGCGCGGCAGCTATGATTGTTTGTTCTTAGTGTATTAATGTTGCACGATGACCTTGAAATCTTCCGGGCGGGAAGTTTAGATACAGCAGATTCTAAATAGTGTGAAGCAAAGAAAAATACGCTCGTGTATATACTGCAAAAAAACTATTCCGGGGAATATGCCAACTTTTCGAGCCGGTTTAACATATTAATTTATTGTTCAGGTGAAGGAGTAAACAGCAGGGACTCCATCTATCATGGCACCGTATTGCCTGCTTTCCCTTCTCGATCCTGCTTTCAGAGGAGCTTCAACTTTTGATTTGCATTTTTTTCAAAAAAACAAAACTTTCCTGGGTACCTCTTTCCTCTCCACTACACATGATTGCGAGAACGATGCAAAACAACTTTAAGAAAGTATAAAACATCCCTCGAACGCCCGGCAAAAGGGCAGCCGCGGAAGCCGAAAAGCGGAATCAGAGTAGGCTCATTCACCTAACAACTTTTTAAACACTTTTCAGTCATGAAAACAAGAAGCATTTTATCATCCCTGAGCATGGTCTTCGCACTGTTTTTTTCCTTTCAGGTACAAGCTCAACAACCACAGAAATTGCCATTAGGCATTACCGAACAGCAGGTACGTGACCACAAGATTGACCCCGATAACATCAGAGGAATTAAAACGGAGAAGGAGATCAAAGAAATTGATTTCAAATTTGAACCCGGTTTTCTCGCCACACCGAAGAACGGAACTACGCTGAACTCTTCCAGCTTTGCCAGCCAGTTTCACTCGGCCATCAAAGACCAAGTGACGGGTTATGCCCTCCAAATGCGCAAAAACGGTGCCCCCAACCAAACCCTGATCTGGAACTGGGCCAAAACGCCCGCCAACGGCAGCAAAGGCTGGACATTAGACACCCGCATGCACGTGGCCAGCGTGAGCAAACTCGTCACAGGTATTGCGATGTACAAACTGTTAGAAACGAAAGGCATCTCGGTTGACGCCAAAATCATCAACTACCTGCCTACTTATTGGGTAAAAGGCTCGAAAATTAACCAAATCAGCTTCCGCAACCTATTGACCCACACCTCCGGCATCGAAGTACCGGGTTCGGCAACGAACTTTGCAACCATGAAGGGTGAAATCGCAGCAGGCGTTCCGGCAGTGGGTGGCTACCAGTATGAAAATACCAACTTTGGCCTTTGCCGCATCCTGATCTCGGTCATCAATGGCGATATTTCCAAAAACGCAAACTTCGGTGGCGTCAATGATAATACCTGGGATTTGATCACCATCAACGCTTACCGCAATTACGTTCAGGCAAAAGTATTAACCCCTTCAGGCGTAGCCAGCGCAGGCTTCACGACGCCAGCCAGCAACAACGCTTTCGCTTACCGGTTCCCACACCTCAACCAAGGCGGCTGGAATTCAGGCGACTTGTCTTCGGTTAGCGGTGGTGCAGGCTGGAGACTTTCAGTGAACGAAGTTTTGAAAGTGATGGATCATTTCCGCCGCAAAAACACGATTCTTCCGGCTGCAAAAGCGCAATATGCACTCGATAACGGATTTGGAATTGATCGCATCATCAATACGCCTGCTGGTAAACTGTATGACAAAAACGGTTCATGGGGCGATGGCGCAGGCAATACAGAACAGTGTGTAGCTACGTTCCTGCCGGATGGTTATGAGATCGTCGTTTTCGTGAACTCGCCCATCGGTGTTGGCGCAGCTTCCCTCCGGAACATGGTAAAAGATATTTATCTGGCGAATTTGCAATAGGACTTTCTTAAAATTCGACAGAGTAGAAAATAAAAATCGCGCTATGCAGGAGCTGCATGGTGCGATTTTTTTTTGAATGCCCTCACTTGTTGTTTTATTCAATACTCAACCTTTTTCAATGCTGCAATATTCCATAAACTATGATCAATGATTTGATTATCAACCGGTAATTAAGGCTACTTTTTATTGATAATTGATAATTGATGATTGATGAGATTTGAAGGCGGATGTTCGGAGCGGGGTAGGGTACCCCATGATCATGTGGTTGGCACAATGGAGTAGCAAGACTAAATTTGTGCTTTGATACGAAGAAACATCATTTTTGATTCAAGATATTCTTTTCTTCTCACCTATCAACAAGAAGCGTGTTTTTGTGTCGGGGACTTCCTTAACGGGAAAGTCCCTTATTTTTAAAACATTCAGTTATTAAAATATAAAACTAAGCTCCTCAAAAGAGAACCGCTCCAGAGCGGTTTTCTTTTTTATACCCCTTTCTTCGCCTCTCTTCGCACAATAACAGAACACATTGCTGTCAAGCTTCGCCGGAAGCATAATTTTTCGGATATTCGCACGAATTTTTTAACTATCCGAATTAAAGATGAACAAAACAAAATTGATCGGGCTGATTCTGAGTGCCTTTGCGCTTGGCGCATTTTCATATCAGCAGGTTTTAAAAGTGATTACGGCGGCAGAAGTCCGCGGTGCAGCCAATATTGCAGGGCTGGAGTTTACACAGGCCGAAGTGGATTCGCTATTGCCCGAACTCGACGATTACCGCAAAAGCTACGAAGACATCCGAAAATTGGCTTTGCCAAATTCCACGCCAATGGCGCTGGTTTTCAACCCGATTCCTCCAGGCTATCAAATGCCGGTGGGGAATATGATGGGCGGTTACAGCTCGGCCGGGAATGCGCAGTTGCCTGGCAATATGGATGATCTGGCATATTATTCTGTTATCCAATTGTCCAAACTCATTGTTGGGAAAAAGATTACTTCCGAGGAATTGACGAAATTCTTCATCGAGCGCCTCAAGAAGTACGATCCCAAGCTGAAGTGTGTGGTCACCCTGACCGAAAAAACGGCATTGGAACAGGCCCGCCAAGCGGATGAAGACCTCAAAAGCGGGGTATACAAAGGCATGCTACACGGCATTCCTTACGGATTAAAAGACATTGTGGCTACCAATGGCCATCCGACAACCTGGGGGTCTAAAATTTTTAAAGACCAGGTCTTTAAGTATGATGCTACTGTCGTGGAAAAACTGAGAGCCGCCGGCGCTGTGCTGGTTGCCAAACTCAGCGTTGGCGAACTGGCCATGGGCGACACCTGGTTTGGTGGTCAAACGAAAAACCCATGGGATATGAAGACCGGTTCCAGCGGATCTTCTGCCGGCTCAGCCGCTGCGGTTTCCGCAGGATTGGTGCCTTTTGCTATTGGTACCGAAACCTTGGGCTCTATTGTATCTCCGGCCTCGACCTGCGGGGTTACGGGCTTACGTCCAACTTTTGGCCGAGTGAGCCGTCATGGCATCATGACGCTCAACTGGAGCATGGATAAAGTTGGCCCAATTGCCAGGAGCGCGGAGGATTGTGCCGTCGTTCTGAGCTACATTACCGGCGCAGACAATAAAGACCTTTCGGTGATCAATATGCCGTTCACTTATGATGCCGGCATTAAAACCAATAAAAAGCTCAAAATCGGGTACCTGAAAAAAGATTTTGACAAGGCTTATCCATTCAAAACGCAGGACTCCATGACGTTGAAGACTTTGCAGGCGATGGGCTATGAACTGATCGCTATGGATCTGCCGCAATATCCGGACATCAGCTTCCTCATTGGGGTAGAAGCTGCTGCTGCTTTCGACGACCTTACCCGCACCAATAAAGACGACCAGATGGTTCGCCAGACGAAAGACGCCTGGCCCAATTATTTCCGTCAGGCACGTATGGTTCCTGCAGTAGAATATGTTCAGGCCAATCGGGTTCGTGCGCAAATGATTGAGGGAATGGAAAAGGTGTTCAAAGAGGTGGATGTTTACCTCAACCCCACCTGGGCAAGTAGCAGCCTGCTGACGACCAACCTGACCGGACACCCCTGCGTGGTAGTGCCCAACGGAATGAAAAACAACAAACCAACCAGCATTACCTTTACGGGCAAACTGTTTGAAGAAGCAACTTTGCTGGCGGTGGCTCAGGCTTATCAGGAACAAACTGGTTTTGATCAACAAAAACCAAAGCTCGATTAATCAGTTACCGGCTATTAGTTATTGGTTATTGGTGGGAACACGGGTAACCAATAACTAATAACCAGTAACCAATAACCAAATACACATGCTATTCCGTTTTATCATCGTTCTGGGCTGTATTGTGCTGTTTATCAACGGCTGTAATAGTCTGATTTCCCAGAATTTTGGAACGCACAAGCTTCGCACCTACACCATGGAGCAAGTCGTGCGCGAAAACATTGGCGACTCTGATTTCATCGAAGTCACAGGTGCCTGGCAAAGCGGGGATTTCCTGCACGCGCCGGGCAGACGTTTTCCTGATAAGCCCATTTTGTTGTACCCGTTGCTCGACCGCGCGCAGTTGACGGCATTGGACAGCAACCAGGTGGTGCAACCGGCTATTGTGGTTTGGACCGAAGAGTTTTCACCCGATTGCCTTTCCCAAAACAATTGCATCGAACGCAAAGAGTTTACCCTCAAAGGCATCGTTCGCAAAATTCCCAGCGAAAAAGACCGCTCGGATCAATTTTCAGCGGCGCGTTACAAACTGCCTGAAAATGTGATTTTTGTGGAAATCAATAAAGCTCCTATTGAATGGTATTGGAACTTAGGCATGATGGTCGGTGCAGTCGTTCTTGCATTTTTGCTGGAAAGTTCCGCTTTTAGAAAAACAAAATCTATAAACAACAATTCATGAAAATGAGCCGCCAACGCATCGTCGCAGGAAACTGGAAAATGAACAAGACCTATGAAGAAGGTCGCGCCTTAGTGAAAGACATCGTCGGGCAGCTCCAACCCTCTGAAATCCTGGTCGTTTTGTGTCCGCCTTTTCTGCACCTCAACTCCATCAGCGGTCAGATCAAAGACGTACGCAGCCTGAAACTTGGGGCGCAGAACTGCCACCAGGAAGGGGCAGGCGCTTATACCGGCGAGGTTTCGGCGGCTATGCTCCAATCGGTTGGCGTGGAGTATGTTATTCTTGGACACTCTGAACGCCGCGAATATTTCGGGGAAACGGATGAGCTGATCGCTAAAAAAATTGACGCGACCCTGAAAGAAGGCCTGCGACCGATCTATTGCTGCGGCGAAAAGCTCGACGTGCGCGAAGCGGGCGGACACCTCGATCTGGTGGCTGCGCAAATCAAAACGGCGTTGTTTCATTTATCGGCAGCCGATTTTGAGAAAGTGGTCATCGCCTACGAACCCGTTTGGGCCATCGGCACCGGCAAAACGGCTACCTCGCAGCAGGCGCAGGAAATGCATGTACACATCCGCAGCCTGATTGCTTCAAAATATGACCAACAAGTGGCCGGACTTACTTCTATCCTTTATGGCGGCAGTTGCAATCCTTCTAATGCGAAAGAGTTGTTCTCTCAGCCTGATGTGGACGGGGGGCTGATAGGTGGCGCTTCGTTGAAGGCAGGTGATTTTGTGGCGATTGTGAATAGTTTTTGAGGTAGTGATAAGGTTTTATACTCAAAAAACCTATTTTTGTAAGCAAACGCGGATAACAATGGTTGCTTATCAGAACATATACGAGAGCCTTGCTGAGTTCATAGCCAGTATGGATCCGGAGAAGGTATTGGCTTTTCATGCGCCTGCCGATATTCAAACCCATGTAGAAATTTTGAGAGATAAAAAAAAGTCAGCAGGTTTGAGCGAACAGGAGCAGGATGAATTAGAGCATTATTTTATTCTGGAGCACATCGTTCGTTTAGCGAAATCACGAGCTCGTCTTCATCTTTATAGAGCCTGAAATGAGCCAGCCTCATATTTCGGATATTGAAAATCAAATGATCGCAGGCATTGACTATGGCGCCAAACTCGCCGGAACAACTGCTGTCGCCTGGATACAAGACGGCAGCCTGCAGTTTGTATCCAGCTCAAAAGGCAAAGATGCCGATGCATTCCTTCTTTCCTGGGCAAAAGAATACCAGCCTGCACGTCTTTTTTTAGACGCTCCGTTGTCGCTGCCCGGGAAATATAGGGGTTTGGCCGATTGTGACGATTATTTTTATCGTTTGGCAGACAAAGAATTACACGCTATGTCACCCATGTTTTTGGGGGGACTTACGGCTCGTGCCATGAAGTTAACCGCTTGTTTGCAGGCAGAAGGTGCCGAAGTCATAGAAACTTACCCCGGTCATTTAGCCAGATTGCTCGATTTAGCAGCCTTAGGGTACAAAAAAAACAAGGCCAACCTGCCTACGGTAGCAGCGGCATTGTCTCGACTCCTGTCTTGCACCATCCCCGATTTACCCGATTGGCACCATATAGATGCCGTGCTGGCTTTGTTGAGTGGAAGCCGCCATCAGCAGGGCATTGCCCATACTTTTGGAAGGGTAGAAGAAGGGGTGATTGTGGTTTAATACCAATTCCCTATCTTACCGCCCCGAAACGACGCCCATGAGTACCAGCCTGACCATACCCTTTTACGCATTTAAACTGCATTTTAATGCAGGCAGCGTGCTGACGATGCCGATGAACGATCCGGAAGCATTGCGTTTGGGTCAACCTTTGCGGGTGGTGGCGGAACAGTACGCGGAGGCTCTGCAAAAAGCAGTGCTGAACAAAGGTCAGTTTCATATCCTGCTGGAAACCTACCGGAAAGGGGATTTTTTCAGGAACTTCCTGCACGTATCTTTTCCTAAAGCTGCGGACGGATTTAATTTTCCGGGGTTTGAACTCCAGTTTGAATACTATTTTAATGAACAGTCGGGCGGATTTTGGGGCATCGTGCCCGCTTTGGGCGTGGAAGGGTTTGGCAAAGACGCCGAAGCCCTGTTGAACAGCCTGCAGGAAACCATTCGCCTTGAGTTTTCGGCCAACCGCCGCCTGACCTATGTTCAAAACATCGTCTCCACCATTTGGTATAAGGCCATTGAATTGCAACAGCACCCCATCCACCTGGAGTTTCCGCGTCCATCGGAGGTTGCGCGCACGCGGGAGCGGGAGGAAGCCTCTTTGCTCGAAAAAGTCGTAACACCACTCGATATTCACCGCCAGCAAGTGTATGGGCGCCAGTCGGATTTAGAGCAATTGGCCCGGGCATTAAAAGGGCGGTTCAACCGCAATGTTTTGCTGGTTGGTCCTTCCGGCGTCGGGAAAACGGCTTTGGTTTGGGAAATGGCGCATCAGCACAAAAAATTCAAGATCAAAGGCCGCATTTTAGAAACGACGGCTTCGCTGCTGATCAAGGAACTCATGACCGAAAACGCCAGCTGGGAATACAACCTGCCCTTGTTGTGCAAGGAGCTGGCGACTACCGAAGATTACCTGTTTGTACGCAATTTAGCCGAACTTTTTGAAGTCGGAAAATACGAAGGCAACGAAGTCAGCATCGCTGAATACCTGCTGCCTTTTATCAGTCGGGGCGAAATCAGCATGATCACCGAATGCACGGAAGAAGAACTGTCGCTCATCGAATTAAAAAGCCCGACTTACCTGAGCCAGTTTCAACTCATCCGCCTCGAAGAGCCTTCGGAAGGAGAACTGGAATTTATGGTGTTGGGCAAAATCAAAGAATTAGCCGCTTTGGAAAATATCGGGGTGGAGGAGGAAGCCATCCGGGAGGCCATTCGCCTGCACCGACGGTTTGCACCCTATTCGGGTATGCCCGGCAAGCCCATCCGATTTCTCGAAGCTTTGTTGATGCGCGAAAAAGCAGCCCCCGCTGGGAAGACCATTGGCAGCCCGGAGGTCATGCAGCGGTTTTGCGAAGAAAGCGGAATGCCGCCCTTTATTGTGGATCCCGATATTCCGATGGATGGTAAAGCGGTGCTGACGCATTTCAATAACCAGGTTTTTGGACAGGAAGCGGCAGTAGCCGTGCTGGCCAACGTATTGACGGGGGTGAAAACCGCCCTTTCCAAAACGGGAAAACCCATTGCATCGCTTTTGTTCGTCGGCCCCACCGGGGTTGGGAAAACGGAAGTAGCCAAAGTATTGGCCGCGTTCATGTTTGGCAGCCGCGATCGCATGGTGCGCTTTGACATGAGCGAATTTTCCGATTACGGCGCTGTCAACAGGCTCATTGGCGGCGGGCCCGTCGCCGACGGTCAGCTCACCTCCGCAGTTCGGCGCGAGCCTTTCTGCGTGTTGCTTTTTGACGAAATAGAAAAAGCGGATGCCGGTTTCTTTGACCTGCTTTTGCAAATATTGGGCGAAGGCCGCCTCAGCGATGGCAACGGGCGGGTGGTCAATTTTTGCAGCGCCATCATCATCATGACCTCCAATATCGGAGCAGCGCGCTTTCAAATGGGACGGGTGCGGCTGCAACAGGGTGCCGAACAGGAAGAAGCCATCGCCCATTTTATGAATGTGGCCCAGCAACATTTTCGCCCGGAGTTGTTTAACCGCATTGACGAACTCATCCCGTTTTCACCGCTCGACCAGTTGTCGGTGCGGTTTGTCGTAGAACGTGAAATCGCCCTGTTGAAACAACGCGAAGGCATCCGTTTCCGGCGCATGTCGCTGAAAATTGAAGAACCGGTATTGGATTTCCTTGCTAAAAAAGGCTATCACGAAAAATACGGTGCGCGGTATTTGCAGCGCACCATCCGCGAGCAATTGGTGCTGCCGCTTGCGCGCAAACTAAACCAGGAAGATTTTGACGAGCGCCTCGACGTTTTGGTGGAATTAACAGAAGGCGCGCCGGCCATCCGGATCAAACGCGACCCGCTGGCATTGGATCTCTTGCTCGAAGAATTGGAAAAAGCCAACTATGCCAACTATGGAGGTTCGCTGCGCCGGAGAATTCAGGGCATCCTCAGCGGATACTTGTTCAGCAGTTTTTCCAGCGAAATCCATACGTTGGAGCGTTTGGCCCAAAAAGAACAAAAAACTTTCTGGAAAGACCCCCAACAGGCAGCCCGGTATGCAGCTTTAATGGCGTTGGCAGACCGGGGCCATCAACTGAGCGAACAAATCGAATCCATCGAAATGACGCTGAGCATTGCTGTGTTGGGCATCGAACCGTACCAACCGGCCCTGCGGGAATCCATCGAAAAGTGGGAAACCGCTTTTTTTGACTGGAAAAAAGCGCTTTGCGAAGCGGGAAACCCCGATGGCAATCGCTGTTTCCTCCACATTTATGGTGCCCAACCTTTGGAAGTATGCACGTTTTATCGCACCCTGTTTGAACAGCTTGGTTTTTATTTTAACGGCACCGCAATCTGGTTTCGCGACCGTTACTATCAGGTAATGAAGGCGGAAGCAGATGCTTCAAAAACGGCCAAAGATCCTTTTTTCAGGACGTTGTGCGCACCAAATTCGCACGAAGCGCCTGAACCGGAAGAAAAAGGCGATGTGTTGTTCGGCATGGTTTTTAAAGTGGAAGGCCCCTGCGCCGGGTTGATCTTAGAACCGGAAGAAGGTTTGCAACGTTGGAGAAACAAAGAAGGCAAGGATCAGCACTATATGATCAAAGTGGCCAAAGAACCCTTAGTGACCCCCATGAAGATTCACCGTCAGGATTACTATACCCATGAGGCGCCCCGGCGGATCCTGACTTTGAATTCGATTAAAGACACCATTTATCAAATCAACCGCGAATACCAGCGGGAGGAATGGAAACTGCTGTTGTACAAATCTTTGGAAGTTCAATTTAAAATTCGTTTAGATGATGAAGTTACCTGAAATCACTCGCTTATCGCTTCTGGTTCTATTCAGCTTAGCTGCGATAGGTTCGTTGTTCGCCCAACCGGCTACACCCACGCCTGCTCCTGAATTACCTGGTTTTTATTGGGTTACGTTCAAAGACAAAGCCGGTACGCCTTTCTCTGTTAAAAAGCCGGAAGCTTTTTTGTCGCAAAAAGCCTTAGATCGCAGGAAAAAAACAGATACGCCCGTTACGGCGCAAGACCTGCCGGTGAACCCCAAATACGTCGCCCAGTTACAAAATAGGGGTGCCGGGATTCAGTACACTTCCCGCTGGTTTAATGCGGCAACGGTGACTGCAACGAAGGATGTGGTCAAACAATTGGAAAAGCTGCCCAGTGTGGCTTCGGTGACTTTTGTTGGCAAAGCGCCGGTAGCCAGCGTCTGGAAAACCAAAGCGCCCGAAGGCACGTTTGACGCCGCGCGCAAAGCGGTTTCCATTGACAGCCTGTATTACGGCTACGCCGACCAGCAAATCAAACAAATGAATGGCCATAGCCTGCACGCCCTGGGCTACCGCGGCACGGGCATTACGGTAGCGGTGTTGGACGGCGGTTTCACCAGTGCCGACAAACACTATGTTTTTGACAGCCTGCGCATGAAAAATCTGTTGATTCCTGCCCGTGATTTTGTGGACAACGACTGGCAGGTTTGCGAATCGAGTTCGCACGGCATGCAGGTGCTTTCGGTAATGGGGGGCAACCAACCCGGTGTTTTGGTGGGTGGAGCGCCAAACGCGGCCTATGTGCTGGTGAAAACGGAAGATGTCCGCTCGGAATACCGGGTGGAAGAGTACAACTGGATTGCAGGCCTGGAATACGCCGACAGCCTCGGCGCGGACATCGTCAACTCCTCCCTGGGGTATACGACCTTCAGCGACAAAACAATGGATTATCAATACAGCAGCCTCAACGGCACTTCCGACGCCAGCAAGGCTGCGGAATTAGCCACCGCCCGTGGCATGATCGTGGTGAACAGCGCTGGCAATGAAGGTGATTCCGATTGGAAATACGTAGGCGTGCCGGCTGACTCCAAAGGCGCATTTTCGATTGGCGCGGTTGACAGCAAGGGCGTAAAAGCAGGCTTCAGCTCCTTTGGTCCCACCGCCGACGGCAGGATCAAACCGGATGTTTGCGCAGCGGGCTCGCGTGTGATGGCTGCCAGCGCTTCGTCCAACCAGCTTCGTCCTGCCAGTGGTACTTCTCTGTCTGCGCCGCTGGTTTCCGGGATGATTGCGGCTTTGTGGAGTGCTTTTCCTGAAAAAACCAATATCGAAATCATGGACGCGGTGCGGAAAAGCGGCAGTCAGGCGTATGCGCCCGACAATGAACTGGGCTATGGCATCCCCGATTTTCTTCGGGCTTTTGAGTTGTTGAAAGGAAAATTGCAGGAGAAGCCGTGAATTTGAGATACCTCCTTATTTTTGCGCGGCGAAAACATTTCCTAAACGAATAAAACGACTCAAGACATGATTATTGGAGTTCCAAAAGAGATTAAAAACAACGAAAACCGCGTTGCCCTGACGCCCGCAGGGGCGCTGGAACTGAGTAAGCGCGGACATGCGGTGTACGTGCAGGCGACAGCAGGCGTAAGCAGCGGTTTTTCGGATGACGAATATGTCAGTGCTGGCGCAAAAATTCTCCCCGAGATAGAAGATGTTTACGGCATTGCCGAAATGATCATCAAAGTGAAAGAACCCATTGAGCAGGAGTACCCGCTCATCCAGCCGGATCAATTGCTGTTCACGTATTTTCACTTTGCTTCTTACGAACCACTGACCCGCGCCATGATTGCGAGCGACGCAATTTGTCTCGCTTACGAAACGGTCGAATTGCCGGATCGCTCTTTGCCGTTGCTGGTGCCAATGTCTGAAGTAGCGGGTCGCATGGCCGTCCAGGAAGGCGCTAAATATTTGGAAAAACCGGCAAAAGGCCGTGGTGTATTGCTCGGCGGCGTACCGGGTGTACCTCCGGGTCGCGTATTGGTGCTTGGTGGCGGCATCGTGGGTATGCAAGCGGCTAAAATGGCAGCTGGTTTGGGTGCCCAGGTGACCATCCTCGATGTGAGCCTGCCGCGTTTGCGGTACTTGGCCGACGTTATGCCGGCCAATGTGAGAACCATCTATTCCAACGAATACAACATCCGCCAATTGGTGCGCGACCACGACCTGATCGTTGGCGCCATCCTGATTCCGGGCGCCAAAGCGCCAAAACTTATCACGCGCGACATGCTCAAAACCATGCAACCAGGCACGGTCTTAGTTGATGTTGCCGTGGATCAGGGCGGCTGCTTCGAAACGACCAGACCAACTACACACGAGGATCCAACCTATATCATTGACGATGTGGTGCACTACTGTGTGGCCAATATGCCGGGCGCAGTGCCCTATACTTCCACCATTGCCCTGACGAATGCCACTTTGCCTTATGCCATCCAATTGGCAGAAAAAGGCTGGAAAAAGGCTTGCGCCGACAACCAGGCTCTTCAGCTTGGATTGAATGTGGTGAATGGGAAAGTGGTGTATAAAGGCGTCTCCGATGCATTCGGTTTGCCCTACCATGAGGTGACCGACGTCCTGTAGCCGTCGGTCGTGACCGACGGTATTACGTAAAGCAAAAAAATAGCGGGCAGGAATGTATGTTCCTGCCCGCTTGGTTGTTCATGGTTATCAAACAACAGCCCGCACCACTTCGCAGATTTCCTGCGGAAATGACAAGCCGACAGTGAGCCGTATCCCTCAACGGCACAACACGCATTCCAAAATCAAGGTCGCCAACCCGTTGTGATCGTTATGCCGTTGTGTGAAACTAAAAATTTGCTGTGCAGATGCCATGGAGTTGACAGCCGCCTTTGCGCCCTTTGCGAAACCTTTGCGTACTTAGCGGGAAAAGGAATCCCGCAAAGCGCGCGAAGGACACGCAAAGTCCGCAAAGCGAGACGCCGCCTTATCTTTCAACAGATCCAGAGATCATCCTCAAAAATCAGAAAGAGCAATGTTATGTGGATATAGGAGCATTTGGAAATCCCACTAAAACCCCGTATTTTCACAGCAATCAATGAACCAAAATTATGCACCCATGAAAATTGTCCTGGAATTACCGGAAGCTTTGGAGCGCCAACTCCGTGAAGAAGCTGCCCGACACGGCTTGAGCTTAAATCATTATATCGTTGATCGTTTGACAGACAAAAGCGCCGACCAAAAAAATGTTCCTTTGACAGAAGACGCATTGCTTCAAAAAATAAACCTTGGCATTGAAGAAGAGGAATGGAAGCGGTTTCATGCCTTAGTGGCGCTTCGCAAATCTGCCCGGATCAACGAAGCAGCGCAACAAGAATTAACTGCCCTTACCGAAAAAATTGAAGCTGCTCATGCGGAGCGGTTACCTTATTTAGTGGAACTTGCCTTTATGCGGAATGTTACTTTGTCCCAACTGATGAAGGATTTGGGGTTGAATGCGCCATTGCATATTGATGACTAAGTAAGAACGCCAACCCGTTGTGATCGTTGTGCCGTTGTGTGAAACCCCAAAAAACGCCGTGCGAAAAAAAAACGTTATACACTTCCATTTTACACATACAGGTACGACCTTTCTGCAAAACCCATACTCATGTCCGATTTTTACCTCAAACTCCGCTACCGCGGCCGCCTGCGAAATCCGGAAAACGTGGAATTGCTCGCAAATGAAGTAGAAGACATTTGCCGCTCCCGCAACTGGAAATACCACCGTTGGGAGGAAGACTGGTCGAAACCTGCTTCGGTGAAAGTCCACTTTGACGCGGGTGTGCTCGCTACCGAAGGCCATGCTCCTCTGCGGGGCATCACCTTTAACCCGCACCCGGAATGCGAAACCGTCTGGCTCACTTTCACACCGGATGGCCTTTTGCAAACACTTTTCACCCTGAACGACCCTACCTGGACCGCCGATGACGCGACCTACCCGTGGTCGCGGGTAAAAACGGGGTTTGATGGCGCTGTTACCCACCGCGCCATCTGCCAGTTATTTTTTTACTTAGAGGGAAAGTATTTTGTTGATTTCGATTGTCTGGACGAGTCGGGTTATTGGAAACACCGCGATGATAAACGGCTGGAAGCTTTTATGGCCTCCACGATAGAGGGCCATAACCGATTGCAATCGGAACTGGAAGCGCTGGAGGCAGATGAGTCGCTCGATCCTTCGGTGAAGCATAAAATCTTTTATGATTTGATGCGGGAATATGGGGAACGCTACAAACCTGATCGGGGATAGGCGGGCTAAAGCCCGCGAAACAAAGTGCTGACTAAGCGTAGAGCGTGCGCTGCTTCGTTTCGCGGGGGGCTTTAGTCCGCTTCCTGTAGCTTCCTGCTTATCCTACGGCTATCCCGTTGCGCGGGACAAGTTGTGCTAAACAGTTGCCTTTTTTCTAATCATACGCATACAAACTCGCTGCAACGTCTACTGCCTGGTTCTCATAACCATCCGCATAAACAATGACGACGAGCAGGTTGGTACTGCTTCTGGCATCCAGCACGGCTATGACCACAGCGTTGACGCCGTCCTTTCTGCCTTTGACGTAATAGCCGGTGAAATCATCCACTTCAAGGGCTTCTGCTTCCTCGATCACGTCATATTCTAAGCCTTTTGCCATTTCCACAACGGCTTCTGCGAGGTCGTCGTCCTTGACGGCTTCGTCCTGTATCGGTACAATGCTCAAAAACAGGTTGTCGTTGCTGGCAGTAAATTCTTCTGCATTATTGGTTTCCGCGACGAAGTTACTCGGCACCTTAAACCCAACTCCGTGGGTATCCCACTGCATATCCGTCATCTGGGCTGATAAATTCGTCGCAGCGAAACCCAGGATCGCTACTGTTGTCAAAAAAAGAAGTCTCATAGAAATGAAATTTAGGTTATTGTGAATAAGATGTTCCTGATTATTTAGTGTCCGTCCATTTGGTTCCCTGTCTCGGCTTTAGCGCTCGGGCGCAAGGTGTGCGAAGACCCTAAAAACGGGAGTCCCGCTCGGCAGGATGACCGTTTTTGGGGTCAAGCATAACGCAGCTATCGAGCGCTAAAGCCGAGACACTGGACTAAATGGACAGACACTATTTAGAGCAGATATAATGAAAAGCAGGTTGCTGTTTTTTGAGCACGAAAGGTAGTGTTATTTTTTAGAATCGTTTATCTTCACGCTACCAAACTTAATTAAATATGTTTAACCAAAGCGAATTTTTGACGGAAGTACCGGGGAACAGCCACCAGAAACTTAAAGCGTGGGTGGATAACATTGCCCGGTTTTGCGAACCTGACCTCGTTCATTGGTGTGACGGCTCGGAAGAAGAGTACAATCGCACGACACAATTGTTGGTGGACAAAGGCACATTCATCCGGTTGGATCCGGCAAAGCGCCCGAACAGCTTCGCCTGTTTCTCTGATCCCAGCGATGTGGCGCGGGTAGAAGACCGCACCTTCATTTGCAGCCGCACCCGCACCGACGCGGGCCCCAGCAACAACTGGGTGGAGCCGCGCGAAATGAAAAACACGCTGGAAGGCCTGTTGAAAGGCTGTATGCACGGCCGTACGATGTACGTGATTCCTTTCTGTATGGGACCGCTGGGTTCGCCGTTGTCCAAGATCGGCGTACAGATCACCGATTCGGAATATGTAGTCGCGAACATGAAAATCATGACGCGCATGGGCAGCAAGGTGCTCGACATGCTGGGAGACGACGGCGAATTTGTAAAATGCCTGCACACCGTAGGCGCGCCGCTCGAATCCGGCCAGGTTGACGCCAAATGGCCCTGCAATCCGACCACTAAATACATCGTACATTTTCCGGAAGAACGCTACATCGTTTCCTATGGCAGCGGTTACGGAGGCAACGCCCTATTGGGGAAAAAATGTTTTGCGCTGCGCATCGCTACATCCATCGCGAAAGAAGAAGGCTGGTTGGCCGAACACATGCTGATTCTGGGCGTGGAATCACCGGAAGGGGAAAAGACCTACGTTGCAGCTGCTTTCCCAAGCGCTTGCGGCAAAACGAATTTCGCCATGCTCATTCCCCCGGATAGTATGTCGGGCTGGAAAGTGACCACGGTTGGCGACGACATCGCCTGGATCCATCCCGGCGAAAAAGGCGGCTTGTATGCCATCAACCCGGAAGCCGGATTCTTCGGCGTGGCACCGGGCACCAATACCAAAACTAACCCGAACGCCATGGTGAGCTGTAGCAGCAATTCTATTTTTACCAACGTTGCCCTTACTGCTGATGGCGATGTCTGGTGGGAAGGAATGACCAAAGAAGTGCCGGCTGGCCTGACCAACTGGCAGGGCCAACCCCACGATCCGGCCAGCGGCAAACCAGCGGCGCATGCCAACTCCCGGTTTACAGCCCCGGCATCGCAATGCCCCTGCATTGATTCGGATTGGGAAAACCCGAAAGGCGTGCCCATCAGCGCGTTCATTTTTGGCGGGCGCCGCAGCACAGCAGTGCCTTTGGTTTATCAATCGTTTAACTGGAGTTTTGGCGTGTATTTAGCCGCCACGATGGGGTCGGAAACCACCGCCGCCGCTTTTGGCGAAATCGGAAAAGTGCGCCGCGATCCTTATGCGATGCTGCCTTTCTTAGGCTATCACATGGGCGACTATTTCAACCACTGGCTGCAGTTTGGCCGCAACCTGCCGAATGCCCCGCGAATTTTTGGAGTGAACTGGTTCCGAAAAGACGATAAAGGCAATTTCCTGTGGCCAGGCTTCGGCGAAAATATGCGGGTGCTGAAATGGATCGTCTCGCGCGTAAGAGGCAAAGGCAGCGCCGTGGAAAGCCCCATCGGCTGGATGCCACGCTACCGCGATATGGACTGGTCTGGCCTGGAAGATTTTTCAAGGGAAGACTTCGGTCAAATCATGGCTGTTGATCGCGAAGCCTGGAAAAAAGAACTGCTGGCGCACGAAGAATTGTTCGCCCAGCTCTACGATAAGCTTCCGAAGGAATTCTACTTCATGCGGGAGTTGCTCCTGTCCTCGCTTTGGCGCTCGCCGGAGCAGTGGGGGCTGGCACCGGAGCAGGCGTGAGGTTTTAAATAGATTTAAAAAAAGGCTGCCGGGATTCTGGCGGCCTTTTTTATTCACTTCACCTTCCCCTCCAGCGCTTTAAAAATATCTTCTTCGCTTTTACCTAAGTTTTTGAGCAAAAACTGTGCATCGTCGGCGAAATCGTCGTTCGGATATTTCTTTAAAAAGGCTTCGTACAGAACCTTTGCCTCCTCATAGCGTTTAAGGTCATTGTCTAAAGTAAAGGCATGCATAAAAAGAGCTTCCGAGGCGCGTTCATCATCCGGAAAGGAGGTGTAAGTCTGTTCGTAGTATTCCAGCGCTTTGTCCTGAGCGCCTGCTGCGCGGGAAACATCGCCCGCTTTGTAGAGCATTTTGGCCGCGTCGGGCGCCTTTGGCAAAAGTAGGGCGCTGAGTTCGCAGGTTTGAATATAATCGTTCGCGATCCGGGCATCTAATTGTCCTGTTTTAGGGTTGATGATGCGCACGGCCATGCTGTCTATGCGCTCTGGCAAGGGAGGGACATTTTCCGGCAGGTAAGATTTGGCTTCTGCGATTTGATCTGCCCCGGGAAAAGCCTCCGGAAACAATTGATAAATGGAGAATGCTGTGGCCGGACTACCCAGTTCTTTTTTGTAAAGCGCGGCCAGTAAAAAGGCCGCTTTAGGTGCTTGCGGTGTATTGCGGTATTGCTTTAAGACGTATTTTAGGCGTGCCTGGGCAAGCGCAGCCCGATTGGTAAGTGCCAGTGCTTGCGCAGCCCGCAAGGTGCCATCAGCCTGCCGGGCCGGGTCATCGGGCATAAGCGCCGTCCATTCCTGAACCACTGCGACCAACGAGTCTGCCAAAGCAGGATCGGGGTTTTGTGCCAGGGCTTTTTCTAATTGTTCAAGCCGGCCAACTAACTGGTCTGCTTCTGTGCCCCTACAACCGGGCAGGGTGCTCAAGCAAGTGGCAAAAGTAAAAAGGGCAGGAAAAAAAAGAGTATGCTTCATCATTTTGTACATTTTATCGCCCAAAAGTAAATAGAAATAAATTTCACAGGCTACAATTGCTGAAAATGAATCAAGTCAACATCTTTTGGTTTCGCCGCGATTTGCGCCTGCACGACAATGCCGGGCTTTACCATGCGCTGAAAGCAGGTCATCCGGTATTGCCAATTTTTATTTTTGATACCAATATCCTCGATGAACTGGAGGATCGCAAGGATGCGCGGGTCGAATTTTTGCAGAAAACGCTTATGGAATTGTGTGGGGAGTTGAAAAGCTTAGGCAGTGGCATCCTGATTCGGCACGGCGTGCCGCTTGACGTTTGGGGGGAGTTATTGAGTGAATTTGAGATCAAGGCGGTCTACACCAACCGAGATTACGAACCTTATGCGACCAGCCGCGATGAAGCAGTTCAGCAATTGTTGCAATCCCGGGATATTCCGCTCCATACCTATAAAGACCAGGTAATTTTTGAAAAAGGAGAGGTCGTAAAAGACGATGGACTGCCTTACACCGTTTTTACGCCGTACAGCCGTAAATGGCGAATGACCCTGCAAAGCCGCATGGATCAACTGACCACAGAAAGCGGGGAAACAACCGTCGGCTCTTTTTATTTAAAGCCTTATCCGAATAAAGATTACTTCAGCAACTTTTTTCAAATGCCCCCCTGTCCTGTCCCTTCCCTGCAAGACTTGGGGTTTGAACCTTCCGGCATTGAAATCCCTTCCAAAGCGGTGAGTCGGTCATTGATTAAAAACTACGATAAAACCAGAAATTTTCCAGGAATTTCGGGAACGTCCAGGTTGGGCATTCATTTCCGCTTCGGCACCATCAGCATTCGTGAAAAGGCGCGACGTGCTGCTGAACTCAATGAAACCTACCTTAACGAATTGATCTGGCGCGACTTTTACAGCATGATTCTCTGGCATTTTCCGCAGGTGGTCACCCGAGCCTTCAAACCCGCTTACGACCAGATTGAATGGCGGTACGACGAAGCCGATTTTCAGCAATGGTGCGCCGGAAAAACCGGTTATCCGCTGGTGGACGCGGGCATGCGTGAACTGAATGCAACCGGCTTCATGCACAACCGGGTACGAATGGTTGTTGCGAGTTTTTTTACCAAACACCTGCTCCTCGACTGGCGTTGGGGGGAAGCTTATTTTGCGAAAAAATTATTGGATTTCGACTTGGCCAGCAACAACGGCGGGTGGCAGTGGGCAGCCGGATGCGGAACGGATGCGGCGCCGTATTTCAGGGTGTTCAACCCGGTGGCACAACAGGAAAAATTTGATCAAGCGTTGAACTACATCAAACTATGGGTGCCGGAATATGGGACGCCAGATTACCCTGAACCGATGGTGGAGCACAAAATGGCGCGCGAGCGGTGTTTGAAGGTATATAAAGAAGGGCTGGATCGCTCCGCGAAGGGTTAGGCACCTTTTAACTTAGCTAAGATGGATTTGACAAAGTCTTCTTTCACCTTCAAAACCTGAGCAATAAGTCTGGTATTAAACCCCTCTTCGTCCATTTCGATGATAGTTTTCAGGGTTTTATTCATTTCGCCTTCCTCGATTCCCTCAAGTCTGCCTTTCTAAAGGTCTTCTTCTATCCCTTCTTGTACCCCCTCTTGTTTTCCTTTTTGAATTATTTTTTCGTACGTTGTTATAGCGGATAGTTTTGTTTCTTTAGATACATGCCCAAGCAATGCTTCAACCTCTCCAGGTTCAAAGACAGTTATCTGCAATAAATATACAAAAACACTCTTTAAAAAGTTGGATGATGGTTACCTTACACTTTATGAACGACCACCATTTTCTCAGAGCCGCCATCGAAATGGCCCGACAAGGCATGCGCAACAACGAAGGTGGGCCATTTGGAGCTGTCATCGTCAAGGACGGCGTCATTGTTGGCAGCGGCAATAACCGCGTTACCTCTACTAATGACCCTACCGCCCATGCGGAGGTGGTAGCCATCCGTGAAGCCTGCAAACATTTGAACAACTTCCAATTAGACGGTTGTGTCCTTTACACCTCCTGCGAACCCTGCCCGATGTGCTTCGGTGCCATTTATTGGGCCAGGCCCGACCGGATCGTGTATGCCTGCTCCAAAGCGGATGCTGCAGCCATCGGTTTCGACGATGATTTTATTTATAAAGAATTAGACCTGCCCCTGCCAGCACGGAAAATCCCCGCCAATCAAGCTCTACAGGAAGAAGGCCGGGAAGTTTTTAAGGAATGGACTGATAAATCAAATAAAACCGCTTATTAAGGAACGTGTCGTAAATAACCTCCCTGTTTGGGCGGCCTCTTTTTTCACCATGCTTCGTTGCATCGTCGGTCACTTAGCTTAGGCTAAGCTCCCTTCTCGCGCCTTGCTTGATGAAAAAACAGCCTCGCCGAATCCGGGTAACTTATTTACGCCACGTTCCTAAGCTTTTTTCAGGCTAATCCACAACACGCCACCCATAACCAGCAGCGTGCCTGGTACTTGCCACCCGCCAAAGCTTTCCCCCAGGAAAACATAACCCATGATGATGGTAGCCACCGGCCCGATGCTGCTGATAATCGCGGTATTGCCAGCGCCGATGACCCGGATGCCTTCGCTGACCAACAGCGTGGGCAGCACCGTAGCAAAAATAGCCATCGCCAACACCAGCCAGTAAACTTCTGCCGGATAATGCCAGAGTTGCCATTGATAAACAATGCCGTGGTGCAGGATGATGGCCATGCTTGCTGCAATCATGGCGGTAGAGGTGTAGCGCATTGGCCCCAGTCTAAGGATATATTTAGTGCTGCCCACCATATAAACGGCATAAGCAAACCCGCTTCCAAAAATCAAAACAGCGCCGAGCAATACATTATCCCCACCAAGCTGCGTGTGGTCCAGCAGAGCCATCGCGACGCCCCCATAAGTCAGCAACAACGCCCCAAATTGGGTGCGGGTGACTGCTTTTCGCAAAAAAAACGACGACAGCAGGAGTACCATGGTGGGATACAAAAACAAAATAAGTCGTTCTAAGCCAGCCGTGATGTATTGCAATCCCATGAAATCCAAAAGGCTCGCCAAATAATACCCGGAAAGTCCCAACGCAATAACATTCAGCCAGTCGCGCCAACGCAACCCTTCATAATTTCCACCCCTTTTATGCCGCTGTTTTCCAATCCACGCATTGATCAGAAAAAAAGGCAGGGAAAAAATCATGCGCAGCGTCAACAGCGTGACGCTGTCCATCTCGTAGCGATAAGCCAATTTTACTAAAACCGCTTTTCCCGAAAAGCAGATGGCGCTGAGTAGTACCAGTAAAGAGGCGATGAGGCGGAGTTTTTGGGAGGGGGATTGCGTGCTTTGTGGAATGGTGGACATGGGTGTTTATTCGTTAGCGAGGATGTTCTTGATCCATTGGCTGATTTGGGAGATGGGGTTCCCAGGTTTTTGCTTGATGGCATTCAGGAGGTTTCTTACTTTCATGTTTTTGTAACTATTCAGCCGCTTTGAAATGCTTTTTGCCATACGACCCCGGAGAGGTCAGAGGTTTGTAGAAATGTAGCATTTCAATGTTTTCCCGACCTCGGAGAGGTCGAAGGTTTGCAGAAAATAGCGTTGAAACAAACGTTCGACCTCTCCGAGGTCGGGAATTAAGGTCAACCCGATGCATTTCTACAAACCTTTGACCTCTCCGAGGTCGGAAATCATAAGTATTTAGGGGCGGCTGGATAGTTACTTAAAATCTAAGTCAAACAAAAAGGAATTAAAGTTTTTTTTACGCTAATTTCCTGCTGGCACCAAGTGTTTGTCATTCAAAATTCAAAAATCCAAATTTAATCCCAACTTTGCTCTGCCACTTGAAACGTGCTGTATAGTAAGCCCGCTCGCGCCAAAGCTCGGCTGCTTTCCAACATCTTCATTTTAAATACGGCGCTGCTCGTTCCGGCCTTTACCGCCGAGCTTAGGCTGTGCATAACACATCATCAGTTGTTACTTCCGTCCGGGAGTCTGCAACAGAAGCAAGGCTGTACGCGCTTTTGCTGACTCCCTGACGGGAGTGACAAAGCCAGGTAGGTCATGAAAACAGGGATAACAGTCAGTAACACAAATGCGCAGACAAAATATGCATAGCAGACCAGCAAGGACTTGTTTTTTAACACTCCCTGTTGTTGAGTATAGTTTAGCGTGCCGTAGGTGCGCTATGTTGATGCTATATTGCGTACCTACGGCACGCTAAACCGTGCGAAATGTTCCGTGTCTACCGGCATTAGGTTCCGATGGAACCACAGCGCGCTCGCGCAAAAGCTTTCCTACCTTCCAGCAGCTTCATTTTAAATACGGCTACGCCCGCCTCACAGCTCCGCAATATATTTCACAATGCCTTTAATGTCGTTGCGATTCAGGTAGCGCAGGTATTCTTCTGCATTTGAAGCGGTGGCAAAGCGGCCAATGACAATGGAGTAGGTTGTTTTGCTGTCTTTTTTTCCAGAGAAGATGTTCACCGGCTGATCAAACTTTTTTTCTAAGCGGGCTACTTGCTGCACGGCATTGTTGTAATCGGCATATACCCCTACTTGCACCCCATAACCAAGGTTGGCGCGCGGGGTTTGGGTATCTGTTTGAGCAGGAATATTGGCTGTAGCGGTCGCCCGAACCCTGTTTGGTGCCGGTGCAGCGTGGGCATATTCTGAATCGAAAGCCGCGCTTTCTTCCGGGATCAATGCCGGGCGACGCAGGGCAAATTGTGGCTTGGGACTGTCAAGAACCGTTGCGTCAGCGGGGGCATTGTTCGCAAACTGTATGCCGGCAAGGCCCTGGGAATGGTGTTTTTGCAAAATATTTAGCAGGGCAGGAGCTTCCAGCGATTCCTCAAAACGGTCGAGTAATACCCCGCGTTCGTCAAAAACAAGGATGGAGGGCAGCGCAGTAATGGAATATTGCGCTTTGTAACGGCGGCCTTCTTCGTTGTCAATGTCAATTTTGACGGGAAAGTAATTGGCGTTGGCGTAGCGGGATAAGGCCGGATCGGCGTAGGTGTTTTTTTCCATCCATTGGCAGGGCATGCACCAGCTTGCGGTGAAATGGACGAAATAGGGTTTCCCTTCGCGCGACGCCATCTGTCTCACTTCCGAAAGGGAGGCATTTAAAAAGTTGACGTTTGCGAAGGCGGATTGAGCCGGCAATAACAAAATTGCCAACCATGCGGTCGTGATACGCTGCTTTGTAATCATGGGACTATGAAATGTGTGGTCGTTACTTAAATCGTCTGTTCAGCGTATAAAAGTAGGCCGAAGGGACATACCGATCAAGGGCAGCCGCGACAGAAGTGTGACCCGATTACGTTTCGGCGTATAATGCAAGGTAACCGGCGCAAAAGAGCGATGGAACGGTTTATTTTCCTTTGATAAATTCGAGCAGAGACTGGTGCTGGCGTAGCAGGGTTTGTGCAGCGTCGTAAAGTTGTTCAAAATGCTGGAGCAGAAACTTCATGTCCTGGGGCAAAGTTTCTATGTTTTTGATTTTGAACTCGTGGCATTTGTGAATGCCTTCAAAGACGCCCTGGATTTCATCGGAGCGCTTCATGAATGCCACGATGGTTTCCAGCTCATTGTTAAAGGTATTGGAGTGGGTCTTCTGAATGGCTTTTTCGAGCGCCGTTTCTTCGCTCAGATCAAGCTCAGTGATGTCCAGAATCGAAACGCCAAAAACCTTGCACAGGCGCAACAGGTTACAGATTTTCGGCTCAGCGCTGGCATTTTCATAGGAAGCGATGTTGCCGCGGTTGAGGCCAACTTTTTCAGCCAACTGCTCCTGGCTCATTTCCAGCCGTTTGCGCAGGTGGCGTAAATTCTGCTGCAGAAAGCTCGTAGAAACATGCGAGCTATCGTGTATTACAGGATGGTGTTCTTTTCCGTTTAACATAAAGCGTGTGCTGTAAAAGGAATAATCATAACTGTTCAATTCCATTGAGTGGAAAGGATTCCGGACAATGGAGTTCACCCTGCTGGATCAACAGTGGTGTATACTATACGCTCAAAGGAGCAATTTGGTTTAAGATTGTTAAATATTTTAACGTTTCTACCCGGAAATGCCACAAAACTGTCAAGATCGCTACACTTGGCACTCAAAACTAGTCTAAATAGAAATTTTCATTTGCAAAAGACAATAAAATCCCATAGTTTTGTAAAAAATAATTACAATTTTCAACCATAAAATCACCGCGATGATCACATACGCAATAGCAGCAGAGCCAATGCAGGCGCAACTCGACAGAATCAGTCAGTCGCTCCGGGCATTTTCCCTGAAACTAACGGGAAACAATGATGATGCGGAGGATCTATTTCAGGATACGGCGCTTCGGATCATCACCAATGCAGACAAGTATAATCAGGGCACCAACTTTAAGGCTTGGGCGGTGACCATTATGCGTAACATCTTTATCAACAACTACCGCAAAAAAGTGCGCAGGGGGTTGATTATTGATCAGACGCCTAATAATTATTACATCAACTCAGGAGCGGATACCCTGACCGGTAACGAAGGCGAAACTTCAGTTACGTTCCGGGAATTGGCGCGGTTAGTGGATACCTTGCCCGATGAATTTCGCAAGCCGTTCATGATGGCTTTCGAGGGCTACAAATACGATGAAATCGCTGAAGAGCTGGGTTCTCCGCTCGGCACCATCAAAAGCCGCATCTTCTTTGCAAGGAAAAAGTTGCAAAAGCTGTACGAAGATACTTACCGCGAGCGGGCCTGAAGCTATAAAATTGCCATGAAAACATAAAACAAAAGGCAGACCGGAACTTCCGGTCTGCCTTTTTTCGTGATTAGGATTAGCCGGGGCGAACCCCGCTTTTTTTTATTTCAGTTTGAACGTTGACTTGCCGGCTAAATAGCCTTTGTTGTACAGTTCAATCTGGTAGTTGCCACGCGCGAGTTCCTGACCGGAAGACCAGGTAGTGCAAAGCGTATTGGCATCTTGGTTGTAGTCGAACTCTTTGGTCGTTGTGAATTTGATTTCATCTCCATTAGCGCTGCTAACAAAGACGCCAGATCCCAATGACTCAACTGCCAGCGTAATGCCTTGCGGATCAATGACACGGATGTGGTAGAGGTCGGAACCCGGATCAGCGACTTCATTCACCGTCGTGTTGAAACAGATTTTGAGCTGATCTACGTTTTTAGCGTAGCTCTTTTTTACCGCTTTACCGCTGTCTTTCATTTTCAGGCCGCTGACTTCAATTTCGCTCACTTTCACAACCGAAGCTGCCGTCACTTTTTTGCTAAGCTTGGCTTTTTCAGTTTCGATGGCTTCTTTTTCGCTAACCAGCATGGCTTTTTCGTTGGAAAGGGACGCTGCATTGGTGCGCTCTGTTTCCAGATCAGTAGAAAGCTTCACCTTCTCGTCGTTCAGCGTTATGTTTTGAGTCGTCAACTCCTGGTTCTGCTCACGCAGTTGATTGACTTCAGCTAAGTATTGCTGAATTTGCGACTTCATGCTGCCGATTTCCTTTCTTGCTTTGTCCAAGCTGCCTTTTGTTGCCAGCAAACCATCAATTTTTTCTTTTTGAGTGGTCAAATCTGCTTTTTGCTGTTCGATCAGGGCATTCAATTCTTCATTGCTTCCGCGCATCTGCTCTAATTCAGCCAATGCGGTCTGGTATTGCTGTTCGGCTTCTGCTTTCAGTTGCTCAGAAGTTTCCAAATTCTCCGTCAATTCTGTTTTTTTGTTGTTGCTGGAGATCCACATGACAACAATTACGCCCAGTAAAGCAACGACGATGGCCGCTGCGATAATGGTTAGTTGCTGCTTGGAGCCGTCAGGTTTTGGATTGGTACCGTAGGTTGGAGGATTCGTGCTTGAACCGTAGGTGCTCATGTTTGTGTCAATTTTGATTTGATAATAAAATTTCTTCTCACCGTCCGCAAAACGAGGTGGGGTTTGAAAAAATTGCCTTTCTATATACAAAATTAGCCATTTCTTCTCATATTGTCCTTAATTTACACACCATGATAGAACAAGTAGAACCAGGGAATGTACTTTTTTTAGACATCGAAACCGTATCAGACAAACCGGCTTACGATGCCTTGAGTGAAACGTTTCAGGAACTTTGGCGCATCAAAAGCAAATCGGTTCGCAAAAGTGCAGAAGAAGCGGATGAAGCTGAAATTGCAGCGTCTTACAAAGATCGAGCGGCTATTTTTGCCGAATTTGGCCGCATCATCTGCATTTCGGTGGGGAGTTTGCGGCGTGAAAAAGAAAGCGGCAAATTGACGTTGCGGCTCACTTCTTTTTACGGACACGACGAAAAAGTGCTGCTCGAAGATTTTTCCAAGCTCATACAGCAGCACTACGGTGATCCCAACAAACACAGTCTGTGTGGGCATAATATCCGCGAATTCGATATTCCATACATCTGTCGCAGGATGGTCGTAAACCAGTTGCCTTTCCCAGCCATGTTAAACCTATCGGGGAAAAAGCCCTGGGAAATGCGGCATTTGCTGGATACGATGGAACTTTGGAAGTTTGGCGACGGCAAAAACTACACTTCCCTGAAACTATTAGCGGCTTTACTGGGGTTCCCATCTCCAAAGGACGATATAGACGGCAGCGACGTGGGGCGGGTATACTGGGAGGAAAACGACATTGAACGGATCGCCACGTATTGCGAAAAAGACGTGCTGGCAACGGTGCAACTTTTTCTGCGCTTCCGCCGGGTGCCGATTCTGGAGGAGGGGCAGGTGTCGTTCGTTCGGCAGTCGTAAACACAAGTACAATATGAATATCATCCTGGAAACGGAACGCCTCCTATTGCGTGAATTCGAGGTGGCCGATGCGCCACACTATTATGAATTGAACCAAGACCCGGAAGTTTTGCGCTACACCGGAGATGCGCCATTTCCAACGCTGGAATCGGCTGTTGATTTTCTGCGCAATTACGACCATTATCAACAACACGGCTTTGGCCGCTGGACTGTAATACTCCGGGAAACCGGTGAATTAATCGGGTGGTGCGGCTTGAAATATCTGCAAGATGTGGATGAGGTGGATCTTGGTTACCGCTTTTTTCAAAAACATTGGCGCAAAGGATATGCGACCGAGTCCGGGAAAGCCTGTGTTCGATACGGATTTGAAGACCTGAAGTTGCCGTTTATTGTCGGGCGAGCCATGAAAGGCAATATCGGTTCCATCCGCGTGCTGGAAAACTGTGGCTTGATCTGGTGGAAAGATTGTCTCTTAGAGGATCAGCCAAGCGTTTATTACCGCATTCCGGCAGCGCCATCAACCTAAGAGTGTATATAAAAATGGGCGAACAATGACTGCGCCTGGTTGTTATTCTTTTACCTTTGTAACAAATTTACCCTAACTCATAATACGTACCACAATGACTTTGGAAGGACAATTCCAGGCGAAAATAGACGCCGAGGTCAAAATAGAGCCAAAAGACTGGATGCCGGATGCTTATCGCAAAACGCTGATCCGGCAGATTGCGCAACACGCCCACTCCGAAATCGTAGGCATGCTTCCCGAAGGCAACTGGATTACGCGCGCACCGTCGCTGCGTCGTAAAATGGTGCTGCTCGCCAAGGTTCAGGACGAAGCCGGACACGGTCTTTACCTGTACAGCGCTGCCGAAACGCTGGGGGTTGAGCGGGAAGACCTGATCGAGGAACTGCACGAAGGAAAGGCCAAATACAGCAGTATTTTTAATTACCCCAGTCTCACCTGGGCAGATATGGGGGCGATTGGCTGGCTCGTAGATGGTGCTGCCATCATGAATCAGGTGCCTTTGTGCCGCTGTTCTTATGGCCCCTATGCCCGGGCAATGGTGCGCATTTGCAAAGAAGAAAGTTTTCACCAGCGCCAGGGTTATGAAATCATGCTAACGTTGTCTCAAGGTTCTGAAGCACAAAAACGCATGGCTCAGGATGCGCTCAATCGCTGGTGGTGGCCTTCGCTGATGATGTTTGGGCCGAACGACAAAGACTCACCGCACACGGAGCAATCTATGAAATGGCATATCAAACGCCTGACCAACGACGAACTACGCCAGCGCTTTGTAGACGCCACAGCGCCACAAGCAGCTTTTATTGGCCTCACCATTCCCGATCCCGACCTAAAATGGAATGAAGAAAAAGGGCAGTATGATTTTGGCCCCATCAACTGGGATGAATTCTGGGATGTAGTGAAAGGCAATGGCCCTTGTAACCGGCAACGCCTGCAAGCCCGGGTGAAAGCCCACGAAGCGGGTGCCTGGGTGCGTGAAGCAGCGATGGTGTATGCGGAAAAGCGGAGTGCGCGGGAAGTGCGGGACAAGCAAGAGGTAAAAGTGGCTTGATTCTTGAACTGAATTGGCCAAAAAACTGATTATGGTTAGTCGCGATACCCTTTGGAAAGGCATCATCGAAGACTTAATTGATCACATGTTGCGTTTCTTTTTTCCAAAAGACGTACATCTGATTGATTTTGAAAGAGGCTTCGAGTTTTTGGACAAAGAATTGGAACAACTGCTTCCAGCTTCACATGCTCAATTGCGACATGCTGATAAATTGATAAAAGCCTGGCATAGAAGTGGAGAAGAGCATTGGTTCCTTTTTCATGTAGAAGTGCAAGGCTATGCAGACCCGGCTTTTTCGAAACGTATGTTTCAAAGTGCTTATCGCATTCAGGATCGGTATGAACGACCAGTTACGGCTTTGGCGATTTACACAGACAGCCAATCGAAATTTCATGTAAATGAGTATCGTTACGAATTCTGGGGGACAGAAATCGTTTATCGGTTTAACACATTTTCATTACTTGACCATTCATCGGCAGAATTGGCGCTGAGTGATAATGTTTTTGCTATTGTATTGGAAGCGGCTATAATGGGGCTTCGTCGTTCTGTGAAGGACGATGTACTTATGAATAGGAAGCTGTCTATTGTCCGGCGTTTGGTCGAAAGGGGCTATGATGCCAATACAATAAGGAAATTATCGAACTTTATCCGGTACTACGTTCATTTTGCCAAGCCGGAAAATTCCGTTAAATTTGAAAAGGAATTGGATTTGATTTATAAAAACAGGAAGTCTATGGGCATCGAAGAAGCAATTTTGGCTGAAGTCAAACAGGAAGGCCGCCAGGAAGGCCGTCAGGAAGGCCGTCAGGAAGGCCGCCAGGAAGGCCGTCAGGAAGGTCTTGAAGGAGGCATTCAATTAGCCAAACGGAACATTATCGCCAATGGCCTGAAAAACGGCATATCAGAAAACCTGCTTGCAACACTCACTGATCTTTCATTGGAAGAAGTTCGGGGCATCGTACAATCCCTCAAAGGGGACAATTGACAATTAAACAAGGGAAATAAAAATGCACAAAAAAAACTGGCCGCTGTGGGAAGTTTTCCTTCGCAGCAAAAGCGGCCTGAGTCATAAACACGTCGGCAGCCTCCATGCAGCAGATGCGCAAATGGCCATCGAAAATGCCCGCGACGTCTATACGCGCCGTAATGAAGGAATCAGCATCTGGGTTGTGGAATCCGTCCACATTACCGCTTCCAACCCCGACGAAAGCGAGTCGCTGTTTGACCCGGCCAACGATAAAGTGTATCGCCACCCGACGTTTTACGATTTGCCGGATGAGTTGAAACACATCTAAGAGGACCACCACTTCCTATTTTGCTTTAAAATTAGCGCTATGCGACACCTGTTTTTTGTACTTTGTTTTCTGACCATTGTAGCCTGCGAAAATTCGCATTCCCAAACCAATCCCAAACCCGATTCGCCCGCTGTCAAACCCAAGCTTTCTGGTGATTTACACCGGCAGCTTTACGATAAATACAATCTATACCAGGAACCTGCCATAAAAGATCGTCGGTTCAAACACGCAGATATTGTGCCGTTGGTTCAAAAATTGAAGGCACCCTTCCGAACACAAAAAGCCGGAAAATCCATGGAAGGCCGGGATATTTATCAGGTTCAAATCGGAACCGGCCCGGTGCAGGTGCTGCTGTGGTCGCAAATGCACGGCGACGAAGCCTCCGCCACAATGGCCATCGTGGATATTTTTAATTTTATGACCCGCGACGATCAGTTTAACCCTTTGCGGGAACGGCTGATGAAGGAGTTGACCCTGACGTTTATCCCCCTCCTGAATCCCGATGGTGCAGAGCGTTTCAAGCGCCGCAACGCCATAGACATTGACCTCAACCGCGACGCCGCCCGTCTGCAAACGCCCGAAGCACAATTGCTCAAGCGCGTGCGGGATGAGCTGAAGGCCGACTGGGGTTTCAACCTGCACGATCAGAACCGCTATTACAGCGCCGGTAAAGGCAAAACGGCGACTTTTTCCTTCCTGGCACCGGCCTACAACTACGACAAAGACATCAACGCCGTGCGCGGCAACGCCATGCACCTCATCGGCGTAATGAATAACATTCTGCAGGAGTACATTCCCGGACAAGTCGGACGCTACAGCGATTCCTTCGAACCCCGGGCCTTTGGGGATAACATTCAAAAGTGGGGCACCAGCACCATCCTGATTGAGTGTGGTGGCTTGGCGGAAGATCCTGACAAACAGGAAATTCGCCGCCTTCACTTCGCTATGCTGCTGGCTGCGCTTGATGCTATTGCTACCCAAACCTACAAATCGGTGGGCATGGATGTGTATGAATCCATTCCTTTCAATGGCAGCAATGAATTCTTCGACCTCTTAGTTCGCGAAGTGGAAATTGATTTCAAAGGTGAATATTATACCGTGGATATTGGCTTCCGCAATGACGAAATCAGTTATAATGGCAACCGCGACTACTACTATCGGGCACAGATTGCCGATATTGGCGACCTTTCTATTTTTCATGCCTATGAATCGGTAGACGCGCGCGGCATGCAGGCTTTTCCAGGAAAAACCTATGCAACGACCCTGAGTTCGGCATCGCAATTAGCCAGCCTTGATCCACTCAAGTTGCTGCGGGAAGGCTATACAGACATTTTTGTTACCGGACTTTCTTCCAAAGCTCGTTTCGCCACCTTGCCTTTTCGGCTTATCGAAGCGGGCAAAGGCAAGGAAAATAACAACGTGCGCATGAGCGGCAACCCCAGCCTTTACATCCAAAAGGATGGCGTAACCCGTTACGTAGTCGTAAATGGTGCCGCTTACGACCTGGAACGCGACCGGGATAAAATTTTGAAGCTGGTGAATAAACTCTAAGCGTTTATTGTAGAAAGCTATATCCAGGCTTACAATGCCTTTGATGTGGAAGGTATGTTGCGGCATTTGCACGGGGAGGTCATCTTCAGGAATGTTTCAAATGGCGAACATTTTCGTTTTGCGCTTGACCAGATTATTCAAATAGATGATGTGAGTTGATTCTTATAACCATCGGCCTATTGCTATCGCTATCCTTGTTGCTCAACCACCCGCCAAGTACGGTGCAGGAATTGCACTCCCCGCTCTTAGTGGAAAAGGGAATCCGTTTGCTGGTCAAACGCGACGACCTGCTTGCCTTGTCTGAAACCGGCGGCTTCTGCGGCAACAAGTGGCGGAAAATGCAATATAACCTGATTGAAGCTCAGGCGCAGGGCAAAAAACGCCTGCTCACATTCGGGGGCGCTTTTTCCAACCACATCGCCGCAGTGGCCGAAGCAGGGCAATTTTTTGGGTTTGAAACGATTGGTGTCATTCGCGGAGAAGAACCGGCAACACCAAGTCATACACTCCAATTGGCTGCATCCCGCGGAATGCAACTGCATTATACCAGCCGAAGTGATTTTCGACGGAATAACGACCCGGAATGGATTGCCTCCCTGCTCGAAAAATACGGCGATTGTTATGTATTGCCGGAAGGCGGTACCAATCGGTTTGCCCTTGATGGTTGCCGAAGCCTGGTGGAAGAAATACAGGAACAATGCACCGAAGCCCTGCCCCGTTATTATGGTGTGGCCTGTGGCACCGGGGGGACTTTGGCGGGAATCGTTGCTGCATTGAACGGAGGGGCTAAGGCGATTGGTTTTTCAGCGCTCAAAGGCGGATTTATGCGCGATGCAGTGGCGCAATTGCTGTTGGAATACGGAGCAGGCGCCTGCAACCAGTGGGAAATTCAGGACAAGTACCACTTCGGAGGCTACGCCAAAACCACGCCCGGATTGTTTTCGTTTGTGGATGCTTTTTACAACGAATACGGTATTCCACTCGACCGGGTCTATACCGCCAAGTTATTTTTTGGCCTGTTCGACCTGATTGAGAAAGGATATTTTGAGTCGGGCAGCGTCGTTATGGCGATACACACCGGCGGGCTACAGGGCAGTGGCCGGGAAAGTACCTAAAAAAGATCTTGTGCGGAGATAGTCCCCCCAGTTACTGGTAAAATAAGGTTGCCAGTTTTGTTGACTAATTTTCTTGATTGATAATCATTGCCCACTGGCTCCGTATGCACTTCAATTTGCTCTTTTTCCAAATTAATGAGCTAGTATTCACGAATACCAGCCCCCGCATAAAGTGGTAATTTAACCTCTCTGTCGTATGAAATGGAAGTATCGGCTACTTCAATCTCCAACAGAACCACTTCAGGCTGTGGATGTTTGTTTTTGTAAAAATCGGGTTGATATTTTAGAATGGAAATATCAGGCTCCGGTTCTGAAATATGGTTAATCCCGATGGGATTTTGCACCCGAATAATGGCTTTTCTGAATAGCAGGTGGGTCAGCAGGTTGCTGATTCTATCCACCGTTGCAGCATCGCGACTACCTATCGGACTCATCTCAATGATTTCTCCGTTAATTAATTCGATCCCCCTTTCCGGCAGGATTCCCGCTTCCCCCATTTTGTGATAATCCAAAACGGTGATCAATCTTTTGGAAACCTGAACTGACATAAGCTTTGTATAAATGATCGCCTTACAAAGATACGGTTTAGGAGGCATATTTGCCGAATATACAAGCCTTACTGCAAAAATTACCTTACGTTTGGGGGGAATTTTTCAAATTATGGGTCGCTATCTTTTTTTCTTATTCATCTTTCCTGTTTTCGGTTTAATATTTCAGGGTTGCGAAAAGGACGCCTCTCAGCGCATTCTTTTCCTGGGGCATCCTTATAACTGGCGCGTCGGCGAGCGGGTAGATCCGCGCGTTGAAGCCCTCGATTTTTCGGAATACGACCAAATCTGGCTGGGTGGCGACGTTTGTGGGCAAACCACAAAATTACCGGCTACACTGGATTATTTAGACCGCCTTTTTCACTTGCGTTCCAACCAAACGCACTGGGCCTGGGGCAACCACGATGTGCTGTACGGGAACACGGACAGTATCCGGGCGCATACCGGCAAACCGGATTATTATGTTAGCTGGCAGGATGGTTATTGCCTGCTGGTACTGAATACGAATTTATTCTGGTACTATGCCTCGCCCCCCCAGCAGCAGGATTGTGAGGCCAAAGCTGCCCAGATTGCTTTGATAAAAACGGTGGCGGATAGCATTCAGAAAGCTTCTCATTTGGTGGTGCTGCACCATCACGCGCTGCTGAATGAATACAAAACGGACTTCCCCGGCAATCCCGCTGATGCGTTCAATGGTACTACGATTCCCATCAAGCCTACATGCGATTCTACTTCCGACTTTACCCGCACGGTTTATCCCTGGCTGACCGCCGTGCAGGGGCGCGGGATTCAGGTCGTGCTGATTGGCGGCGACCTGGGCATGCGCACCAAAACTTTCGCCCAGCAAACTCCGGAGGGCATCTGGATGCTGGGGTCGGGTATCAACAATAGCATGGATCCGCGCTATGTGCCCGAATACGTGACGACTTTTGCGCCGGATCAGGTGTTGATCCTGAACTATGATCGCAATAAAAGGACTTTGGATTGGGGGTTCGAATCCCTGAATGACCTGTTGCCGCGCCGTTGAGGAACGTGTCGTAAATAACTTCCCAGTTTGGGCGGCCTCTTTTTTCACCATGCTGCATTGTATCGAAGGTCACTTAGCTTAGGCTATGCTCCCTTCTTGCGCCTTGCCTGTTGAAAAAACAGCCTCGCCGAATCCAGGTAACTTATCTACGCCACGTTCCTGAGCGCTATGCTTCGTCCTCGGCGCCATTGTTGCTCACCGATAAATAGATGATTACAAAACCCGCCAGAATCATGACGATTTTGACGACGAATCCGAACAGGCTTCCAGGCGCGTCTATCCACGTCAGGAAAGAAAATTTCAACCCGATCATGCTCAGGATGATGGACAAAAAGCCGAGACCGGCCATTATGAATCCTGCTAAGGCTATAAGCCCTTTATACTTTGTCATTTGAAAATCATTTTACGATGAAACGCCAGGAGCGCACGATAGTTTGAGCGCCGGAATTCCCCGCAAAGTTAGGCGCTTTCGGGCGTTTAAGGTGTCAATTTTATAAATAGGCAGCAAAACAAAGCGTAGCAAAGTATCCAAAAAGGGCTATTTTTGTCCATATCGGGCTGATTGGAAGCCTGCACTCAAATCAGTACTCGTTTATGATCAAGCTGATAGAATGCCCACGCGATGCGATGCAGGGCATCAAAACATTTATTCCTACGGAAGTCAAAGCGGCTTACATCAACCAACTGCTGAAAGTGGGATTCGACACCCTTGATTTTGGCAGTTTTGTCTCTCCCAAAGCCATTCCGCAAATGCAGGATACGGCTCAAGTACTGCAGTTGTTAGACCTGAGCGCTACAAATTCTAAACTCTTAGCGATCATTGCCAATGAGCGAGGCGCTGCCGATGCCGCCCAATTTGAAGCAATCACTTACCTCGGCTATCCGTTTTCAATTTCCGAAACCTTCCAGTTGCGCAATACCAACGCTACCATCGAGGAATCGGTAGAACGGGTGAGGGCGATCCAGGACATTTGTCTGAAACACAACAAAACGGTTGTGCTTTACATTTCGATGGGCTTTGGCAATCCTTACGGCGATCCCTGGAACGTAGAAATTGTGCAAAAATGGGTGAACCTCCTGGTGGATATGGGGATTCGGATTTTTCAGCTTTCCGATACCATCGGTGTTGCCAATCCTGAAAGCATCAGCTATTTGTTTGCCAATCTGATCCCACACTACCCGGATATTGAATTTGGTGCGCATTTTCATACCCTGCCGCACGCCTGGAAAGAAAAAATTGAAGCAGCCTGGAAAAACGGATGCCGCCGCTTTGACGGCGCGCTCAAAGGCTATGGCGGCTGCCCAATGGCCAAAGACGACCTCACCGGCAATATGCCTACCGAAAATATGATTTTTTACTTTCAGGAAGAAAACCAACCCACCGGCATTGATCTGGATGCGTTGATGCGTTCGATGGAAATGGCCGGGGCGGTGTTTCCGCACGATTGATTGTTTTGTTTTAGTTGTTTAGTTTTAGGTGTCGGGCACTTTTGGAGGGGTCCGACACCTAAAACTAAACACCTAAGCACTCCCCGATCTACAAAAGGATGTATCGCTTTTGGGGCTGTTTTGCCTTTTTTTGAAAATCTCAATATATAAATAAAGAATAAAAAAAAATATCAAACTTAATTTTGATTATCTTGTTATTACAGAATAATAAACTAATTTTGCATCAAGGCCACTAAAATCAGGCTCATCGGTAAAAAGCATAAATTCATCACCTGTTTTGCACTTTCTATCCTTTAAATAGGGCATCTCGTAATGAAATATTGGCGAAGTCCACCCTTTATGATGCACCTTTGCCAAGTCAATAACGAACACCTAAGACAACATGAATACCCGAATATTTCACTCGTTAATTTTAGCTGCGGCAGCCTTCTTCATTTTCAGTACAAATTTGAATGCTACCGATCAATCTGAGGCAACCAGCCAAAGCATTTTCGATTTTCTGAAAGCGAACGCCATCGGTGAGGCGCAGTTGGAGTTAAACCTCGACACCTTGCTGGCCAACAAGAACTCGGATGTAACCGTCCCGGCTACCTTCCGCTTTAAGCACGGAAAAAAACAAACGTCAGAAATCACCGCCAAAGTAAGTGTACGCGGCCGTTACCGCCGTCGCATTTGTGAATTGCCGCCGCTTAAATTGCGCTTCGACAAATCTGAGCTGAAAGAGATGGGGCTGAACAAGCACGCCGGCTACAAACTCGTGACCCACTGTACCGACGACCTGGCTTCTGCTGAATACCTGTTGCGCGAGTATCTTGCGTATGAATTGTACCAATCGCTTTCGCCGTACAGCCTGCGCGCGCATTTGATCAAGTTGTCGTACATCAATAGCGCAACCGGCAAAAAGACAACGAATTATGCCATCATGGTGGAAGACACCGATGAGATGGCCGAGCGCCTCAACGGCCAAGTGTGTGACAATTGCTACGGCTTGCCCACAGAAGCCTTCGACGCCAATAACCTGCATATTCATGCTTTGTTTCAGTACATGATCGGAAACACCGACTGGTCGCTGGAGATGAATAAGAACGTTAAGTTGCTGCGCCTGAACGAAAATGGTTTGCACGTTGTCGTGCCTTATGACTTTGACTTTTCAGGTTTTGTAAACGCGCCTTATGCGGTGCCCGACAGCAAATACAGTGTGAAGAGCGTGCGGGAACGGGTATGGCTTGGCCACAATCCTGACCCTGAAAAATGGGAGAGCGCAAAAGTGGTTTTCCAGTCGAAAAATAAGGAGTTGTCGCAGAAAATATTCCGGTGTAAAGGCATCAACAGCGAAGCAAAGCTGGAAATGAGCAATTACATCGAGTCTTTTTATGCGGATTTGAGCAGTTTTTTTCCAGGTAGCGTCACGGTCACTGCTCCGTAACCAGCGCGTGGCGCGCTATACTCCGGCATGTAAAACTATTCAACATATTCCTGCCGAACCACCAGCGTATAGTATTCATTGTCCACGCTCATGAACCCCTGGTCGTAACAAAAGCGATAGATATTCCCCGATTTGGTTCGGTATTCGTTGGTGAAATAACTGAATTTGAAGCCCTTTTCAGATAGGCGGTCGCGGTGAACGCGGGCTTTGCCGTCGGGATTGAGTTCTTCCAGGATGCGGCGATTCTTGCGCAGGATGTTATTGATGTTGCGCACGAAATTCGTCGAATCGCTGTTGAGCCGGTTGTTGTGGGCGCTGCGGCACTGGTCGGAGCAGAAGCGTTTGTCTGCCCGCCCGATCACCGGTTCCCCGCATTCCATGCATTTTTTCTTTTGCATAAGCTTTGGAAGTGTCCGACACGTGTTGTATCCCAATCCCTTCCAAAATTACAAAAAAATGTAATTTCCGCCCTATTCCGGAGGCTAAATGTTATAGAACGAGTCTTTATTTTATGTCTTTCCAGGGTTGATACGCCGCTACCTGGGCGGCTCGGTCTTTCGGTACTTCCCGCAGCGGCTCGCAGGGGCGGAGGCTTTCGTGGCACTGTTGGGGCAGCGCCTGGTAAATACGCGTTCCCTGTGTCTTCCAGGCCATCATTTCGTCACTAACTTCCCGGATGATTTTGGCGGGATTGCCCACGACCAAGCTACGCGGCGGGATTTTTTCACCTGCTTTGATGAAGCTCAATGCGCCGATGATGCATTCGTCGCCGATTTCCACTTCGTCCATGATCACGGCATTCATACCGACCAGTACATTGCGCCCGATACTTGCACCGTGAATGATGGCACCGTGGCCAATGTGCGCACTTTCCTGCAGCCGCACCGTAATGCCCGGAAACATGTGGATGGTACAGTTTTCCTGCACATTGCACCCGTCTTCGATGACGATGCCGCCCCAATCGCCGCGGATGGCAGCGCCGGGGCCAATATACACTGCCCGGCCAATGACGACATTGCCGGTTACTACGGCCTGTGGATGCACAAAAGCCGATTCGTGTACGACGGGAATGAATCCTTGGAATTCGTAGATCATGAATGGGGTTCGTTTCGGATGAAGATACGGGCTAGCAATACAGTTGGCAGTCTTCCAGTGGGCAGTTGGCAGGATGGAGCTCGTTTCGGATGAAGATACGAATCCGAGTTTAAGGAAAAAAGCCAATCGTTTAGTAACCAATTCATTGAAATACGTAATAAGCCTGCCAACTGCCAACTAAAATCCTGCCGAACTAACCAACTACTCCTCTTCCCCCATTTGCCCTTCCTGGCGGAGGCGCTGGAAGATTTCATCCACACGATACATCTCATCAAGGGTGTCATCCATAAAAAAGGCAATTTCAGGCACGCGGCGCATTTGTTTGCGGACGCGGTGAGCCAGAGCTTGGCGCAGGCGAACCTGCTCCTCCTGAAGTTCGAGAATCGGCGCCTGTTTATTTTCCGTATTGTAAATACTGAGATAAATTTTTGCAAGGCTCAGGTCGGGCGTCATGCGCACCTGGGTGACGGTGACCAATACATCACGACCATAGATGTAGCCGCCTTCTTCCTGAAGAATTACGCTGAAGTGCCGTTTGATGGTTTCTGCGGTCTGCTTTTGCTTGATGGTTTCCATAGTAAAATTGCATTTCGGTAATCTCCCTTTGAAGGATACCGGGCGGTAAAGATGCACTTTTTTGGCCATTTTCCGCAGTGGATTTTATGGAATTTGCCTGCTGCACTTTGCAACTCGCGCTTTGCACCTTTATCTTCATCCGACAACGGCAGATTTTCTTCCAAAAAATTAGATTGAATTTCCCATAAACCACCACTTTGGGAAAAAAATTCACGCAGCATGTTTCGATCCTTTCGCATTTCGGCCGGCATCGCTTTTCAAACCCTGCGTGCCAACCTTTTTTACACTTTTATCAAATCAAATTCATGCATTACGAACAACAATTCCGGGATGCGCTTGTCGCGGAAACGAAGCGTCGCCTGATCGAAGAATCTGTTCCGAGGATTAAAAAATGCGTCGCGCAGTTGAGCGAGCCTGAGATGTGGTACCGTCCGAACAACAATTCAAACAGCATTGGCAACCTGATTTTGCACCTTTGCGGCAATGTGCGCCAATGGATCGTGTCGGGTTTGGGAAAATCGCCCGACCACCGAACCAGGCAGGCTGAATTCGATGAACGCGGACCGGTTCCGGTGCAAAAAATGGTGGAAGATCTGGACGCTTTGATGGTTGAAGTCAATGCCGTGCTGGATCTTTTAACGCCGGAAGATTTGTTGAAAATGCACCCCGTACAGGTTTTTGAAGAAAGCGGGTTAAGTATTTTGGTGCATGTTGTTGAGCATTTTTCATACCATACCGGTCAGATCACCTACGCGGTGAAAGCGATGAAAGACTTGGATACAGGCTACTACAGCCAGTTGAATCTTGGACTATAAAAGAACAGACAGACACTAAATAGTGTCCGTCCATTTAGTCGGTGTCTGTTCTTTAGCGTTCGAGAGCAAGGCATATTTGACCCCAAAAACGGGAGTTTACTCGCGTAAATGACCGATTTTGGGGTCAAACATAACGCAGCTATCGGACTATAAAGACAGACACTAAACAGACGGACACTAAATTTTAGGGCGAGGCCGGATGGAGATATGAAGGGTACCCTTTCCGGTCTCGCCCGATGCACATCAGCGTGCAACCAGAAGCGGTTGATTGATTTGCGCAGCCATTCGCCGGATCCTGCCAATTTTGGCCAGATTTGCCCGGTACTGCACGGCGCCGTCGCCTGCCTCTTTTTGTAGTACGCCGCTTGCGCCAAGCGCAGCCAGCAAATCATCAAGGGTTCCGGAATCCAATCGCGTCTGAACCAGCAAGTCCAGCGCAGAAGCGGTTTCGTGTTCCATCAGAAAATCCAATATCAAACGTCCTGATTCATTCGACATGGCCTCTAATGCGAGAATGGCCCGGCCAACCTTGTTGGTAAAAATGTTGTCCAAAAAGTTCCAAGTGTTCATCATACGGGTAGATAAAATTATTAGAATTCAGAAATAAGCCAACTGATGAGTTTGGAATGTAGATGCCTCGTGTTTATTCTTTTTATGTGAAACCCGATGGGAAAATCGAAATTGGGAGTGATGTAGGGTTCTACGGAGCAAGTCGGATTTGGTTACAGGGTATCTGAAAATTTTTTAAACCAGGCCTTCCTTTACCGCCCAACGGATGAGTTCCGCCACGTTTTTGCAACCAGTTTTACTCAGCAGGTTTTTGCGGTGGGTTTCTACAGTTTCTTTGCTGATGAACAATTCCGTAGCAACCTGTTGGCTGGTTTTACCATCTGCCACGAGGCGCAATACGTCCGATTCGCGTTTGGTCAGTAAGCTGGACATAGTAGGCGTTGCGCCCGGTTTTTCACCTACCAGCGCTTTATGTCCCATTTCGCTGTCAATGTAAATCCTACCCGTCATGACCATTTTGATGGCGTAGATCAACCCGTCTTTGCTTGTGTTTTTGAGTAAATACCCTTTGGCACCCTGAGTGAGTGCGTCCTTTACATAAACGAGGGCATCGTGTACGGTGAGGATCAGTACCTTGATGTTGGGAAACTCGCTGACTATCAATCCCGTTGCTTCAACGCCATTCATCCCGCCAGGCATGCTGTAATCCATGAGGATGACATCAGGTTGTTTGGTTTTTACAAATTCAAGCGCCATTTCTCCTGAAAAACAACAGCCTATGACCTCCACTTCGGCGCTCAATTGCAGCAGCGCAGTCAGGCTTTCTGCAAACATTGTCTGGTCGTCAACGATCAGGACTTTGATTTTTTCTTCCGCCATGGTGATCCGTTTTAGTTTTTCAGTTGGCCGTCTTATTACATATCTCAGTGAATTGATTACTAAACGATTGGAGTTTAGTCCTTCAATTGGGATATCTATTTTCATCCAAATTAAAACCAATCCTGCCAACTGCCCACTGCAAGACTGCCTTCAATTAACCCGATACTCCAGCCCCAATTTAGCAATTTCATCAATAAATTCATTGGTTGCTGTCACCGACCGTTCTTTTGACACCATATTCAGCCTCAGGCGATTGGTTTTGTCGGTCAACTCCATACGCAGGCGGTGTTTGCCTTTGTAGCGCTTACAAAGGTCGTCGAGGTGGTCTACCATCTCCGCAGTAAGGGCATCCAGTGCGATTTTCAGCGTAATGGATTCAGTCAGGCTCTCACCGGTGCCTTCGAGCAGCCGCGCTTCCTTAAGTTTGAATTCCAGTTCATCGCCGCGCCAGCCGCGCTGGTAAGAACCTTTGAGAAACAAGGCTTTACCTGGCTCAAAAAGGTGTTTGAATTTCTGGTAATCGTCGCCAAAAAGCTTCAGTTCTAATTTGCCAGCGTAATCGCTCACCTCAAAAATACCCCAGCCGTTGCCGTTTTTGCTCACCGCATGCCGCACCGAAGACACCATCCCCGCTAAGTTCAGGTTCCCTTTTTGCTGATGCTGATCCATCTGATCCAGCGTACACGTCACAAAATGGTCAACTTCAAGCCGGTAGTCGTCCAATGGATGGCCGCTGATGAAAATGCCTGTGACTTCTTTTTCCCGGGTCAGCCGCTCGATGAGGCTCCATGGCGGGCACTTGGGCGGCGTTGGTTCCGGAACCATGCCCTCGTCGGAGGTTCCAAACAAAGAACTGGACGCCATGGCTTTTTGGGATTGATAGGCGCTGCCGTACCGCATGAGGTGCTCTAAGTAGGTATCGTATTTTTCGGAAGGGGCAAAATACTGCGCCCGGTGCAGGTCTTCAAAGGAGTCGAAAGCCCCGCCCAGCGCCAAACCCTCCGTCACTTTTTTGTTGATGGCGCCCGAAGTGAGCCGCCGCACAAAATCATAAATACTTGTGAATGAGCCGTTCTTTTCGCGTTCGCGCAAAATATCTTCCACCGGCCCTTCCCCTACGCCTTTGAGGGCCGACAATCCAAAGCGGAGCTCCCCTTTTTTGTTGGCCGAAAAGTCGGAAATACTTTCGTTTACATCCGGCCCCAGCACGGGGATGCCCATGCGTTTGCATTCCAGCAGGAAAAACGTGATGTCTGCTAAGTTGCTCTTGTTGTGCGTCAGCACCGAAGCCATAAACTCGGCAGGGTAGTGCGCTTTGAGGTAGGCCGTGTGGAACGCCACCAAGGCATAGCAAGTCGAGTGCGATTTGTTGAAGGCGTAGGAGGCGAAGGCTTCCCAGTCTTTCCAGACTTTTTCGAGTATTTTGGCCGGATGGCCGTTGACAGCGCCGCCTTCCACAAATTTGGGGTACATGGCGTCCAGTACGGACTTCTGCTTTTTTCCCATTGCTTTGCGCAAAACGTCGGCCTGGCCTTTGGAAAAGTTGGCGAGTTTTTGTGACAAGAGCATGACTTGCTCCTGGTAGACACAATTGTGTACGATGACGTTGTTGGCCACGAAGTTGTGGATGCCTTCCACGGTAATGTCATACACCAATTCTTTGCCAGCGGGTTCGATAGATACAATTTCTTCCCAGCGGACATTTAGGCTGTGATCAACAAAATTTTTGTTCTTTTCACTGCCAAGGATCAAGCGTTCGGGCATTAATTGGGTGGAACCGAATCTCTTCGAAGATACGAGCAGCCTGTTTGTGCCCACTGCATATTCTTTGTGTCTAAAATTTCCCGCAAAGGGCGCAAACGATATGTCAAGTCCGCAAAGCAGGACGTCCTCCTTAGCGTCCTTTGCGAGATCTTTGCGTCCTTTGCGGGAAACAATCTCTCGTAAGTCTGCAAGGGAAGTCTTTACATCATTCAAATAGCCGTGTTTTCTTCCCGATCTCACATTTAGGAACGTCGCAATATTTTCAGCAAATTCTTTCAGATCATAAACGGTGACCTGATAAGCCGTCATTTCCTGATTACGACGGTTATTAAAACATTTCGACTCGTAAATCGTAGCATAAATGCCAAGACGAAGCAGTAAAGTTCGGACATCGTGCGCTAAGCGGGAAGAAATGGTTTTAAAATGGCAAAGCTTTTCGCCGATGTGGCCATCGCAATCCCACAAAGAAGCCAAAAAGAAAGCAATGTCCTGCTGATTTAGTCCAAATACGAAATCGGGGACGAATTGGGCACCTTTTGCGGAAAGCGAGCCGTCTGCCAGCAAAAATGCCAACACCCTGAGCTGATCCCGGTCTCCACCTTGTTCTTGGCTCACTTCAAGTTTTCGCGGGGTAGCTATGTAATGGCCTGGTTTTAAAGATCCAATTTCGATCCAGCCCTTTTCTGTCAATACTTTATGATCGGGTGTAAGTTTCAGACGAGCGCCACTGCGCAACTTCACTTCAAGGACTTCACGTGTGCCATTGCATACCCAATGGGTCATACGGGCGCGTTGAGATACCAGGTTTTTATCCATTCCCTGCACGTAAAAATCTCCTGCAACGCCTTGCAGTTCATCAATTCGAACCCTTGCTCCGGTCGTCGCATCGAAGACCAAAGTATCCCCGGAAAGGCACACCCCGTAAGTATCTTTCAGGTAACCCTCCATCGCAGGCAAATCGTACGTAATCGGCTCGCGGCCCAATTTGCGGGCGATGAAAGTAGGAATGTATTCCAACGGTCCCGGGCGGTAGAGGGCGTTCATGGCAATCAGGTCTTCAAAAGTCGTCGGCGTCAGTTCCTTCATGTACTTTTGCATACCGGGACTTTCATATTGGAAAATCGCCACGGTATCGCCGCGCTGAAAAAGTTTGTAAGTGGTTTCATCGTCAAGCGGAATGGTGTCCACATCTATTTCCACGGCGTGGTTGTCGCGGATCATGTTGATGGCGTCTTTGATGATGCTCAGTGTGCGCAAGCCGAGGAAGTCCATTTTGAGCAGACCCGCGCTTTCCGCCACGCTGTTGTCGAATTGCGTCACCAGCATGTTCGACTCCTTGTCCACTTTCACGGGCACATACTTGGTGATTTCGTCGGGCGTGATCACTACCCCGCAGGCGTGGATGCCGGTGTTGCGCACAGAACCTTCCAGCTTCATGGCCGTGCGGATCATCTGGCCGATGTCGTCTTCACCGGCAGCCAGGTCGCGGAATTTGTAAGCCCGATCTAATTCTTCGCTGTTGAGGTCGCCTTTGAGTTTGGATTCCACATCGCCTTTGGCCAATACGCCTTTCAGCGTGGCCTTGAGGTGTTGTGGAAAACTTTTGGACACGCGATCCACTTCCGACAGCGGCACGTTCATCACGCGACCCACATCGCGCAGCGACAACTTGGCGGCCATCGTGCCGTAGGTTACAATCTGCGCCACCTGGTTGCGGCCATATTTTTCGATCACATAATTGATGACCTTTTCGCGGCCTTCGTCATCGAAGTCAATGTCAATATCGGGCATGGACACGCGCTCCGGATTGAGGAAGCGCTCGAACAGCAAGTCGTATTTGATGGGATCCACATTGGTGATTCCGGTGCAATAAGCTACTGCAGAACCCGCCGCAGAACCGCGTCCCGGCCCCACGGCAACGCCCATTTTGCGGGCTGTATTGGTGAAATCCTGCACGATGAGGAAGTAGCCCGGGTAACCCGAATTGCGAATGACCTCCAGCTCAAAATTGAGGCGGTCTTCGATTTCGCGGGTCATCATTCCGTAGCGTTTTTTAGCACCCTCAAACGTGAGGTGGCGCAGGTAGTCATCCTGCGTAGCAAAACCCGGCGGCACTGGAAACGCCGGCAGAAGCACGTCGCGAACGAGTTTTATGTCTTCGATTTTATCGAAAATCTCCATCGTGGTATCGAGCGCCTGGGGAACGTCTTTGAAGAGTTCGCTCATTTGCCCCTGCGTCTTGAAGTAGAAATCAGAGCTTGGAAAACGGAAACGCTCCTTTTCAGCTACGAGGCTGTTGGTATTTACGCACAGCAAAATGTCGTGCGGCTGGGAATCCTCTTCGTCTACGTAGTGGGAGTCGTTGGTGGCAATGACCTTGACGTTGTACTTTTTGGCCAATTCCAACAACTTCTGGTTGACATCTTCCTGGCTGACGCCGAGGCCGTCAATGTTCTCCATGCCGCGGTGGCGCTGCAATTCGATGTAGTAGTCTTCGCCAAAAATATCGAGCCACCAGCGCAGTTTTCGTTCGGCTTCCTCCAGTTTACCATTCAGGATGGCCTGGGGTACTTCCGCGCCGATGCAACAACTGGTGGCCACCAGCCCTTCGTGGTATTTTTCAATCAGTTCTTTGTCAATGCGCGGAAATTTGCCGTACAACCCGTCAATGAAACCCAGTGAACAGAGTTTGGACAAGTTTTCGTAGCCCGTTTTGTTTTTGGCCAACAGGAGTTGGTGATAGCGGTTGTCGTGTTCGCCATTGGCGCGGGAAAACGCTTTTTTGTGGCGGTCTTCCACCAGATAAAACTCGCAGCCGACGATGGGTTTGAGGTTGCGCTTGCCAGCTTCCGCCACGAATTTGAACGCCCCGAACATGTTGCCGTGGTCGGTGAGCGCCACGCCTTTTTGTCCATCCCGAACGGCTTTGTCCATCATCGTGCCGATGTCGGCAGCGCCGTCAAGCAGGGAGTATTGGGTGTGGCAGTGGAGGTGTACGAATTCTGGCATAGTTAAAAATTCAGCCCCTTAATCCCAAGGGGGAATTAGCGAGGATTTGACGATGATTTTGTTAAATTTTCAAGGTTCAAGTAGAAAGGATAAAGGTTAAAGTTGGGATTACGTTTCCTCGATGAGGTGACGTACTCCTTTAACCTTTCTACTTTAGCCTTTACCCTTGACCTGTAAAGTACTCTTTAAATGTGCAAGAGGGCAAATTTTATCAGGAAAATTTATCCACATTCCTCCGATTATGCGTTATCCATTTGCCGAAAGGCAATACACAAAATTAAACAACATGTTTTACTTACTGGTTTCGATTTCCTTGTGGTGGACAACACCCATTCAGCCTCTTGCGCCTGCGGAAGAAGCGCTACGGATAGCCTCCAAGGTAGAGTGGTTAGGGGCGACCGAACACGATTTTGGCGTACTTCAGCATCGCAAACCGAGCACCCACGAGTTTCGCTTTCGCAATACAGGCGGCGAGGCACTTACGGTTGACAACGTGCGAGCCTCCTGCGGCTGCACGGTGCCTGAATGGTCTTATGAGCCAGTCGCTCCCGATTCGGTCGGTATCATTTCGGTGGAATACGATGCGCGGGATCTTGGCTATTTTTACAAAAAACTAAAGGTCTACCTGCACGGGCAACGGAAACCGGAGTTGCTGGTGATTGAGGGAGAGGTGGAGTGAGGTGGCAAGGGGCAAACTGGAAAAATTCTATCTGCTATTTGGGAGGTAGATGGAATGGTTTATCAACAAATTAAATTGGACATTGATAGTGCAGATCGCCAAAACTTGCAAAACCGGGCAGATCGGGATACACTATTCCGACAGTACGCTACTGAAGTCATTCCCCGAACACAACCAACACAAGAAAACATTCTTGATTTATTACACAAATACCACCGTGTGGCCATCACCTGCTTTACAGCCCAAAGTTGCGATTGCCATCGCAGTCATTTGGCTATTGCCCTTACCCGATTTCCTGAATTTGTTTATGAAATAGAACACATTTAAAACCGCCAAGACCCAATTTATATGCCTCGAAAAAAAATACTCCTGTCCGTAACAACCTATCCTTTAACCCATACTACTGGACATTTTCAAGAATCAGAGGGAAACGAAGTAACGTTTACTAAACTTTGAAAGTCTACGGTGTGGACACAAGTCGGCGCCACACTTTGTGAAAATTTGATTTTCAACTAATTACGACTTTGTATTGCAATTTACACCATGGCAACTCAATAAGTTGTCATGGTGTGTTCACACCGTAGGTTCCAAATGCCTGTTTCGACCTGAAACATTGTTGGTTTGTCATTCCCGCAGGTTTGTCACTGCCGCAGGTTTGTGATTCCCGCAGGGAATCTGCAACAGCAGGAAGGCTTTTGAAGTGAATCCATGTGTAACATCGAAGATGATTTTTGCCCCTTTATCCTTCCCCAAAGAATCTAAAAAAGCCTGTAAAGTCAGGAGCGCTGTCGCAGATTCCCTGCGGGAATGACAAACAATGATGTGTTATGATGCACTACCCACGCTCAGCAGTAGCGGGAGTGATAACGTAAAAGAACAAAAGACCGGAAACCGACAAAATGCTGTCAAGCGCATAAACGCATTCTTTTTTCGGCAAGCGCCAGGTTTCTTAAATTCCAGTTGCCCATATGTGTCCACACCGTAGACTTTCAAAGTTTAGTAAACATAGTGCGTTCCTTACTCAGGGTAAGAAATGTCCAGTAGTATGGACTCAAACCCTTCAGAATTTATTACTTTTATCAGGCATATTTGCTGCCTTTCGACGCGAATGATGCACATTCCTGGCACACACCATGCCGTGCACCCTTCAATGAATTTTTCAACCAACGGTCAGGTCAATGCTCATTTATCAAAAACAACAAAACGATGAAATTTTTTGTAACAAATTTTAAGTGGATCATGCTTTTATCAGGTCTACTCACATGCACCATGTTTTTAGGATTGATTTCACCACAAGCTCAAATGATGTCGAATTTTGGCACGTCCATAGAAGGGCCTTTAGCTGAAATTATCGTCCGTAACTGGTCCGCATTAATTGGTTTAACGGGCATTATGCTCATCTACGGGGCGTTCGTCCCAGCGGTAAGACGATACTCATTGGTTATTGCCGGCACCGGTAAAGTTATATTTATCTTCCTCTTGCTGTCGTGGGGCAAACCCTATCTCGAATTTGGTGCAGGGACTGCTGTTGTTGCTGATTCACTCATGATTGTTTTATTTGCTATTTATCTTTTTTTCTCCCGGTCATCGAATCCTGCGTAGCCCGCTCCGCATGAAATCCTGCACTGCTGTGAGGTTCCATGTAAACAGTACATTTGTGTTGATGTGCGGACTTGAAACAAGCCCTGTGCTTTATCGTACTCAGGCAATGATCAACATCCATTTGAAAAAAATGACGAAACTCCGTTTTGAGTTCGTGAACCCCGGTTTTGAAGGAGTAAGGCTCTACCCTTCCTGAAAAAATATCCTGCCAACCGCCTATCTTTGTCTGCCAGTCCGACGTTATATACTGTAAATCGGCGTCTGGCATCTAATGTCTAACCTCTGTTGTCTAATGTCTAACATCTTAAATCTAACGTCTTAAAAAAAGCATGAAGCGAATTGACCGGATGATTGTGCAGGCTTTTGGGCCGCCGTTTTTTGTGATGTTTATGATCGCGGCGTTCGTGTTCATCATGCAAACGCTGTGGATTTACATTGACGACATTGCAGGAAAAGGTCTCAGCATGCTCGAAATCTTGGAGTTGCTGGCTTACAAATGTGTAGCCGTGGTGCCGATGTCGCTGCCCATTGCGGTGCTGATCGCTTCGGTGATGGTGCTGGGCAACAGTGCCGAGCGCTATGAGTTGTCGAGCATGAAATCGGCGGGCATTTCGCTGCTGCGGGTCATGCGGCCCATCATGCTGTTTGCGCTTGGTGCCACGATCATTTCGTGGTATTGCTCCAACAACCTCATCCCGGCGGCGAACCTCAAGTTTGGTTCACGCATGTTCGACATCACCAACCAAAAACCGACCCTGCGGCTGGAAGGCGGCGCATTCAATGATGCCTTTGAGGGCTTTTCCATTTTCATCGGAGAAAAGGGTAACGATGGTCGCAGCATCAAAAATGTAATCATCTACGATATGTCGAACCACCGCAAAGACGTCATCAACCAGATTGTGGCCAAAGACGGCGAAATGTTTTCCTCGCCCGACGGCAAGCTCTTTGTGATGAAACTGCGCGACGGCACCCAATATGTGGAAGTGCAACCCAGCGCTTCTTCCCGCAACAGCAATTCCCAACCCTTCGTGCGTACCTCCTTCAAGGAGTGGACGAAGGTATTCGACATGTCGCAATTCGAAATCAAGCGCTCGGACGAAGAACTGTTCAAACAAAACCGATCCATGCTCAGCATCGGGCAATTGCAGGTGGCCATTGACTCCATCAGCGGGCGCATGAACCGCCGCCAGAATGCTTTTGCAGCCAATATGGCCACTGCTTTTTACCTGATGCAGGCCGACAGCACGCTGATCGGGCAGGCCGAAACCCCCGAAGAACTCAAGGTGCAGGACTCCATCCGTGCCCGCTTGCGCAACAAAGAACTGTTTGGCGATGCCGGGCAACCCAAGGCTGATACCTCAAAAGCGCGGACCAATATTCCGAAAGCTGCCGCCGAAGCGCTGAAAAATCGCGATAATACAAGGCGCAGCAACCCTAAATCTCCACTCGGCATCAAAGGATCGGGGGCTGCCCGTGCAACGATTGCGCAACCGGATACCGTTTCCCGCCAGTTGAAAAATCCAAAAGACACCATCAAAATAAAGACCCTGACCGACTTCCCCACTCTGGATGCCTATCTGCTCTCAAAACCGGATACGGAACGGCAGCGGGTTTATGACCGTGCCCGCTCTTTCGCCCGCACATTGTCCAGCCAGTCAGAATCTGCACAGCGTTCTTTAGACAGCATGGACGAGTCAAAAATCAAGCACATTTACGACCTGTACATGAAATACAGCATCGCGGTGGCGTGCTTTTTGTTTGTGTTCATCGGCGCGCCGATGGGTGCCATCATCCGAAAAGGCGGATTCGGGTATCCGATCCTCGTGTCCATCGTTTTCTTCATCGTTTTCATCATCCTGACGATTTTTTGCCGGAAAATTGCGGAAGCCCATTTCCTTCCGGCAGTCGCAGCAGCATGGGTGCCCTCTTTGGTGTTGTTCCCCACGGGCGTATTCCTGACCTATAAAGCCATGAACGATTCGCAATTGCTGGATATAGACCGCTACGCAGAGGTCATTCAGCGCTTTTTTAGGAATAGAAAAAACAAGCAGCGCAAAGATGCCGGAATCTAATTATCGGACAGAAATTGACTACAAAATCATTTTGGAAAACCGGTGGTTTTTTGGATCAGCCGGGCTGTTTTTCCTTGTGGGCGGTTTTTTGCTGATGCAAATTAACACGGGCGATGACATCTTTTTTTTTAGCGAACGGCGCAGCGCATTTGGCGATGTATTTTTCAGGTGGTTTACGAAAATGGGGGAGGCCTGGATCTATGTCGTGGTGCTTTTTTATTTCTTGTTCCAACGCTACCGCCAAGCGATTGCGATCCCGATGATCGGGTTGATGGTCACCTGCATTGCATTTGCTTTTAAAACTTTCTTTGGCCAGGATCGCCCCTTAGCTTTTTTAACCAAACAAGGGCTGTTCGATTTGGTACACCCGGTAGCCGGCGTGGAACTGAACGGCGGCGCCACCAGTTTCCCTTCCGGGCACACCACTTCTGCCTTTGCTTTGTTTACTTTTGTAGCGTTGTGTTTGCCATACAAGCGGACGGTAGCGGTGGTGTTGTTTGCCTTCGCCTTCCTCACCGGCATTTCAAGGATCTATCTGGTACAGCATTTTTTAAAAGACGTTTACGCCGGCGCCATACTCGGCCTCTTTATCGGCATGGCCTTGTACGTGGTGCAGGAACGATGGGATACCACCCGCAGACCGTGGTTGGATCGGTCGCTACGTGGGGGTGATCGGGTCACTTGAAATCATTCAGCCACTTTCGAACCGTTTTTAGACAATAGATCAGATAAGGGAATACTTGAATGGCGGAATTCTAATTCCTTGTTTATCTTCGGGACTCAGTTGTGGTTATTGGTTATCGGAGGATCATTCCTTTATCCTTTATCCTTTAAACTTTACCCTTGACACGCTTTAACCTTGTTCTCTAACATCACACACATGAAAAAAACAGCCATTTTCTTAGCCATTGCCGCTTTTATTGTCGCCTGTGGCGGCACGTCGGGAGATAAAACAGCCAATAATGCAGTGACCGCTTCTGCGGATGCGCCGGACGGCGAAAAACTGTACAAAACCTACTGCGTTACCTGCCACGGCCTTTACGGCGACATGCAGGGCAATGGTGCCATTGATTTGACCAAATCCGTGCTCACCATGGATGAACGCGTTAAAGTGATTTCGGAAGGACGGACAGGCACGGTGATGGTTGCCTTCAAGACTTTGCTCGACGAAGCAAAAATCAAAGCGCTGGCTGAACACATAGAGAAACTGAGGAAGTAAGGCCGTGATCGGAGCTGGCTACGCTTATCCTATTGCCGGGCATCGCTCTTGCATAGGACTTGATTGGTTTTGCTTCAATCTTTTTGCCGCTTACCGACAGCCAGCCAATGCTATGTCCTGATGATGCCTAAAGTTGATTTTTTTAACTTCAAAATCAATATATTATGAAAAAGGCTGTATTTAAAACTTTAGATGATTTTCAGGATTGTGAATCCTTGTTGACCGATGCAGTGAAAGGCTGCGGGGACGGCGTCATCGGCGAAGAAGATATTCTGGATGGTTGAGCGGCAGCAATAATTTTGAAAAAAACGGGGACACCGCAAAGTTGTCCTCGTTTTTTTTTGACTCATCCACCGACGTGCAATATGGTGCTGGGCACTTAACTCGTTTCCATAGCATCGCTTAAGAAAAAAATTAATTTTACTGGATATAACCGGATAAGCCCTAGTTATTTTGCCATCTAAAACCTGTCGCATGAATCAACCAATCCTACCGTTCAAATTTGCGTTGCCTTTAGTCCTGTTGCTGCTGTCCGTTGCTGCAATGGCCGTAAATGCGCCACAGACGGCGTCCGAATCAGGAAAGCAGCCCCCAAAAAACCTTTCCATGCGCCAATTTTCGGAAAGCTCAAATGCCGAATTAGAAGGACTGCTGGGCAAAAAACTGAGCTGGAAAGATCGGATTGTCCTGAAGATTTTAAAAAAGAAACTCAGGAAAGCGATTCAAGAAAATCCTGCTTTCGGGGAGGTTCCTATGGGGAATCACTTGTTGGCACCTTGTTCTAAAATCACGTTGCATACGGGCGAAATCATCGAAGCCGACGTGCTCCAAATTACGGCCACCAGGGTCGTTTACCGGCGATGCGGTCGGCCCAATACTCCTGAAATTGACATTTCAAAAGGGGATGTTGTCCGCATTGAAGGTCCGGATGGGGAACTCGTCTTTCAGGACGATGGGCAGGATGACCCACAGTACCAGAACATGGGCTATGAACGACCCGAAACGGAAGAAATGGCGGTCTGGGCTTTCGTTTGCTCTCTTTTGGGAGTGGTGTTTTTTCCACTTTTTATTGTCGGTGCCGTCCTGGGGGCGATCAGTCTCGGCAGAATCCGGAGAAATCCCGGAAAATACAAAGGAAAAGAGCTGGCGTTGGCGGCTTTGATCATCGGCATCGCAATGGTCGTTTTGCTGATCATGGTCATTGCCATTTTTGTGACTTCATTTGGTTGATCAGCTGTGCGTTCCCAAGCCTGTTTTTTGAGTCCCTTTTCAGCATTAACAAATAAACCTATGTTGCAAACAGCTACTACTTTCAAAGCCCTCGGCCTCATGTCGGGCAGCTCTTTAGACGGGCTGGATCTTGCATTTTGCGAAATGACATTCGCGGAAAGCGGCGACCTGAATACCTGGAATTTAGTCGCCGCAGAAACGCTTCCTTTTTCTGAACCGTGGAAAAAAACCTTGGCCGGGCTACCTGCTGGCAGTGCCCTTCAATTGGCGGAAGCCCATGCCGCTTTTGGCGAATATGTCGGCGAACTGGTTAATGTTTTCCTCGAAAAGCACCAGTTGACGCCGAATTTTATCGCCTCTCACGGCCACACCATCTTTCATTACCCCGACAAGCGGTTCACCACTCAAATTGGCGACGGGGCGGCCATTGCAGCGCGCACCCGCCGGGTGGTTATTGATAATTTCCGGGCGCAGGATGTTGCACTGGGCGGTCAGGGCGCGCCATTGGCACCGTTGGCAGATCGTGTATTGTTCAGCGACTACGATTTTTGCCTCAACCTGGGTGGGATTGCCAACCTTACGCTTAAAGCCGATGGCGGGCGCTACGTGGCCTACGATATAGGCGGCGCCAACCAGGTGCTGAATGCCTTAGTGCAGCCCGTCGGTTTGGCCTACGACGACAAAGGCATGATGGCAGCCCGCGGCAGTTTGAACGCCCCATTAAAAGCCAAAGCCGATGCCCTGCCTTTTTTTAGCCTGCCTTATCCTAAATCGCTGGGGAACGATTGGGTGCGCCGCGAACTCATCCCGCTTTTTTTAGTCGCCGATTGCCCGTTGGAAGATAAATTGTATACGGCCTGCGTGCAGCTTGCCGAACAAATTGCTGCGCACATTGCCCAAACCCTTGAGCGGGAAGGCGTGCGGCGTTCCAACTATAAACTCTTAGCCACCGGCGGCGGTGCGATGAATGATTTTTTGATGGATTGCATCCGAAAATCCTGCGCGTCCCAAAACGTGGAAGTGGTCGTGCCTGATTCGCGCATCATCAGCTTTAAAGAAGCCATCCTCATGGCGCTGCTTGGCGCCCTGCGTATGCTGGGAAAGCCAAATTGTATGGCGTCTGTGACCGGCGCGGAGCGGGATGCAGTAGGCGGTGCGGTGCATTTGGGAAAAGAGGTAAACGGATAATGGTGTTCAGTTTAGCGCCCTTTGCGGGAAATAAAAAAAGTCGCCCGCCAAGTTCGCAGGGGTTCCGCCAAGTCCGCAAATCGTGATGCCAGCTTAGCGTCCTTTGCGAGACCGTTGCGCCCTTTGGGGGAAATATGACGCCAGCTACTTAGGTCTTACTAAAGTATTTTCAGCGCCATCCGGTTAATTTTTCCCGTATCATTCTTGGGCAACGCCTCCAAAAAAACTAAGTATTTCGGGATTTTGAACTTGGCCAAATGCTTTTCGCAATGAACCAATAATTCGCTTTCAGAAACCAGAAGCCCGCTTTTACAAACCACAAAAGCTTTGCCGCTTTCGCCCCATTTTTCATCCGGAACGCCGATCACGGCGGCTTCTGCCACGCCGGGATGACTGACCAATACCCGTTCCACCTCCGCCGGATAAACATTTTCACCCCCGGAAATGAACATGTTTTTAATGCGATCCACCACGTAGAGATACCCTTCTTCGTCCTGGCGCACAAGGTCGCCGGTATGAAACCATGCTTCGACTCCGCTCAGCACCCCAGCTTCGACTCCGCTTAGCATATCACCTCCGAAAGCTGCACGGGTAGCCGCCTCATTTTGCCAGTAACCCGGTGTCACCATGGGGCCGCGCAGCAGCAATTCGCCTGGCTGATTGGGGGCAACCGACTCGCCTTTTTCGTCCACAATGTTGATTTCTACATAAAAATTGGGCCGCCCGATAGAGCCTTTTTTGCGGATGGCGTCGCGCTGGTGCAGGGAAGTCAGGTTTGGCCCCACTTCCGTCATGCCATATCCCTGCCGGATCGGGACATTTTTGGCGTGCCATTGCTCGATCAGCGGAATCGGCATAGGTTCGCCCCCGACGATGAGGTAATAGAGGTTTGAAAAATCAGTCATTTGAAAATCAGGAAGTTCTGCAATCATTTTCAGCATGGTGGGCACACCCATGAACAACGTGCAGCGCTCCGATTCCAGCGCTGTAAGCACCGCCGCCGGGTCGAATTTTTTCATCATGCAGGTGTAGCCGCCGTGGTGCAGGAAGGGTAGGGTGAGCACATTCCAGCCGCCGGTGTGGAAAGGGGGCATACAATTGACCGTCCGGCTTTCGGAATTGATGATGAGTGACATCGCTGTGTTGATGCTGTTCCAGAACAGCATTTTGTGGGTGTAAAGCGCGCCTTTGGGAAAACCAGTAGTGCCGGAAGTATACAGGATAAAAATGGGGTGGTCTTCTTCCACCGCCGTTACCGGAAAATCCTGGTCTTCCGGCAACTCAATCTCCGACGCGCAAAATTGGCTCAAAGTACCTAAATTCCAGTGGTGTGGAGCCAGGCGCGGGGCTGGCGCATCGGGAAGAAGGTGTTGAAATTTTTCCTCTGTAATCAGCAGGGATGGAGCAGCATTGCCGATCAGGTAATCAATTTCAGCAACTGCCAGGCGGTAGTTCAGCGGAACCAAAATGAGACCCGTTTTTTGGGCAGCGACAAAAAGCGCTACGTATTCCAAGCAGTTTTCTGCCAACACGGCAATCCGGTCGCCGCTGCGCAATCCAAGCGCCCCGGTCAGGTGGTGCGCCAAGCGGTTGCCCAGCCGGTTCAATTCGCAGTACGTGTAGGTCCGCCCGGTTTCAAATTCTTTCAGCGCCTCGCGATCGGGCGCGTACAGTGCCCACCGGGACGCCCAGTCTTGTTGTTGTATTTGCATCGGCTTTACATTCTGAACAGCGCCGCCGCAAAAGCCAGGCCGCCGCCGCTTCCAATAAACAACACCAAATCGCCGGCGTTTACTTTGCCTTTTTCCCAGGCATCGTTGAACGCCATTGGAATACAGGCCGAGCCGGTATACCCATAGTGGTGCATGATCGTATGTGCCCGTTCGCGGGGCGTTTCTAAGCGATCCATCGTCTCCCAAATGCTGTTGATGTTGATTTGGGTGATGAAATATTGTTCAACCTCCTGCGGCGTCACGTTAGCGCGCTGGCAAAGGGTTTTCGCCATAGCCGACCAGCGCTCCGGGTTCAATTCTTTGGGGAATTTATGCACAAATTTGAGCAAATGATCGCCTTTTGCCAGCATTTCCGGCGTAACCGGCTGGTGCGCGCCCCCGCCATAAATGCCCATCCAGCCGTAGTATTGGCCGTCGGAGTGCAACTGGCTGCTTAAAAAGCCGCGACTGCCGTCTTTTTCCGCTTTCAACACCACTGCCCCCGCGCCGTCGGCAAAAAGCGTCACTGTTTTTTTGTCTTTGAGATTCAAATATTTACTCATCGCATAAGCCCCAACGACCAGCACATATTCGTATTGTTCGTCGGCTCGGATGTATTTACTGCCAATGTCGAGCGCCGTTACGAATCCCGCACAAGCCGTATTGATGTCGAAAGTGCCCGCCCGCGTTGCGCCAAGCCGATGCTGCAAAACCGCCGCTGTGGAGGGCGAAATAAATTCGGGCGTGTCGGTGGCCAGCACAATCAAATCCAACTGCAATGCCGATACGCCTGCGCGCTCCAGCGCGACGCGGGAAGCTTGCTCCGCCAGATCAGCAGTGGATTCGTCCTCCCGACACCAGCGGCGCTCGTAAATCTGGACGTTTTCGCGCAACCAGGTATCTACGTCCTCGCCGAGCAATTCATTGAAAAATTGGTTGGGAATAACCCGCTCCGGCGCGTAGGCGCCCACGGATAAGATTGCGGCATTCCGCATATACTCATTTTTTATAGGCAAGTGGACAAGTGGCAAGTGGGCAAGTGAGCAAGTGAGCAAGTGAACAGGTTTTGCCTATTTGCCTATTGCCCACTTGCCTATTGCCCACTTGCTTCTTGCTCCTTGCCCGTTTTTTATTTCTTCCCGCCCAAAGCCGGCAGGTTTATTTTTACTTCCAATGAATACAGCGGCGCAATTGCCGGAGAAGCCACAAACTCGCGCACTTCCTGATCCAGTACGTTCACGACCTGGCCTGCAATCGTCAGGTAATCGTTGATTTTATACCCCAATGCAAGGTCCAGGTTGAAGAAACCGCCCAGCGGCCCGTAATTGAACGAGCGGCCAACACGTGCATTTTCCACCACAGGAGAACCGCCATAAATTAGATCCGGGTTGGTTTTGGCAGCCACGTTGATGCCGGAGAAAAAGTCGTATTTGTCTACCCAGCGGCCAAACAGGGATCCGAAAAATTTGTTTTTGGAATAGCTCAGCCCCAGGCCCAATTTATGCGTCGGCGTATTAATTGGCAGGTCGTTTTCGTCCACTTTGCCATTGCCGTTGCCGTCGTTGGCCGGGTCGTCCACATTCAAATCAAAATCAAACCAGGAGTAATTGATCGTTCCCAACAAGCCGTCGGCGATGCTGTAATTCAAAGAGACGTCCGCGCCATAAGTCGCTACTTCCCCGAAGTTCAAATACGTCAATACAAATGCAGCGCCGGTTGGCGGCGTACCCTGCACCACTTCGCTCATCGGCTGGTCGCCGCGATGCGTAACCGTGCGGCCTGCTGTGGCAATATTGATCGCCGGACTCAGGAAATTTTGCGAAGTATTGTAGTAAGCATTGGCATCGAAGAACAGTTTTTTGCCAAAAGTGCCTTTGTAACCGACTTCAAAAGTCTCGATGGTTTCGACCTCCAGCGCTTTGATTTTGGTACCGTCAGACAGCGTAAAACCGGCACCATTGCCCAAGAGCAAGCCCCCAAAAATATTGCCTTCTAAGTTCAGGATGGTCGGCGCTGCAATGCCTTTTCCATAAGTCAGGCGTGCCGAACCTGTATTGTTGTAATACACCAATGCCGCTTTGGGAATGAAGTTGAAGCCGTAGAGGTCGTGGTTGTCAGCACGACCAGCTAGCACGACTTTGAAGTTGCTGCCAAACTTGCGTTCCAACTGCAAATAACCGCCCACCTGACCAATTTTGATTGCGCCATCTGCATCCAGCAGGTAAGTGCCGTCGCTATTTGCATTGTCTCCCTGATACTGAACGCCTACGATAAAATCGAAAAGATTGCCTGCCTTGTTGTTGTACTGAACTTCGCCGTTGAGGCGGCTGGAATTGTCTTTAAAAATAGAACCACGATTCAAGGCGATGCCAAAGGTTGAGTTCCATTGCTCAGTGAAAGAACGGCGGCGCGATTCTTCTTCCGAAAATCCGGCATTTTTAAAACTCAGGTAGTTTTGTGTGCGCTGGTTCATGGCGTATGTTTCTTCCGTACCCGATTTAGTGTAGTAAACCTGCGCGAACAAACGCGGCGACACATAGCGCAACTGTCCCCAGCCGACAGTCCAGTCTATGATCTGATTCCGGCCAGCGTTGGTATTTCCGATGTTGTTGCTTTTGCTGTACCCGCCGGAAAGAATGAGGTCAGATTTGCTGTTCACCGCGTAATACAGCGCTGCTTCGCCCCTAAGCGAGTTGAATTTCGGATCCAATTCTAATTCCGGTGCCGCTTGTGCTCCGAAATAAACGGTATCCGTAAAGGCAAATTCTTCACCCTGCGTATATTCTGCGCTCACTTTGAAGGCCCATTTATCGTTGATTTTAGTCGCATGGCGAAGCCGTCCGGTGATCACGCTTTGGTTGCCTACGCCCAAGGCAATGGTCGTGCCCTGCGAGGTGCGGGGGTCTTTGGTGATGGTATTGAGCAGACCGTTGTGCGCATTCGGGCCGTAGAGGGCTGAAGAAGGCCCCAATACCACTTCTATGCGTTCGATGTCTTCTTTCACCGTGGTACTCAGGGCACCAAGCGGCAGGCCGGTTGCGATGAGGGAAGACAACCTGCCGTCGTTGATTTGCAGGTTTTTAGGGTTAAAAGCGCTGTTGAAGCCACGGGCGTTCACCCCGATCCCAAGCACGCCTGAGCGCACATAATCCACGCCTTTTTGGCGACCCAGAAGTTCTGCGGCATTAAAAGAAGGTTGTTCACTCAGTGCCTGCGCACCAATGACCGTGATTGTGGCCGGTGCGTTGGTGAGTTTTTCCGCTTTGCGCGAAACCGAAACGATGACTTCTTCCCCCAGCAACCCGGAGCTTTCCAGCTCAAGGTCGAAGGTTGCGTTGCCGCCAGCAGGCACATTTACGGTTTGTTCCACGGTTTTGTAACCGACGTAGGAAACAATCAATTTTTGGTTGCCTGCCTGCAAATCGAGCGTATATTTGCCCGAATTATCGGTGGCTGCGCCGGAAGTGGCACCGTCTACGAAAATGTTGGCGCCGATGAGTGGTTCCTTCGTTTGCTGGTCGGTCACCATCCCGGTCACCGTTCCACGCTGTGCGAAAACGACTGTACATACTGCCGCCAGTAAAAGGCTGAGTAGCAATTTCTTCATGACATGTTAAGTTTTATTGTTTAATACTTTGTGCCGCCTCGCAAACAAGTTTCCAAATTTGTTGTGCCGAGGCGGTTTTTGACCCATTTTTCATTCTGTTTGTGAAAGTAGGTACTGGTTGGCTGTGGTAGGTGGGGCATTATAGAAAATCAAAGACTGGACTAAAGCGCCAGAAGTGTCTTTTGAAGGTTGTAATGTTCTGTTTGTCAAATGTTTTTGATTGCGCTAAGCCCCTATGGACTGAAGAAACAGCAAATAGGCCGAATTTAGTATACCCGCTGATGCCTGGGCGCCACCTCGTGCCTGTTATGCTGCCTCGCGTATAAGAAATGATTTAAGTGTTTTAGAGGAGGATGCCGAGGCGGCACCTCGTGCCTGTTATGCTGCCCCGCTGGCGCCGAGGCTCCGCCTCGTACCTATTATTATTCGGCCTCCGCCCGGTTTCGTGCAAGCCGGCCAGAGACCGGCAAATAGTACACGCGAGGCGGAGCCATCGCGCGAGCAAAGTGGTCGCCAACTTCAGTTGACCGACCCCAAACCAGGTGGCCTTAATGGACAAACACGACTTAAAAAATAACAACCCATGCAAGACCTCATCCGCCGCCACCTCCATCGCATCGCCGAAAAACACGCGATCCGCATCCTCTACGCCTGCGAAACCGGCAGCCGGGGCTGGGGCTTTGCGTCGCCCGACAGCGACTACGATATCCGCTGGCGCGACGGCTCCGCCTCGCGTCTCTTATTATTCGGCCTCCGCCCGGTTTCGCGCAAGCCGGCCAGAGACCGGCAAATAGTCCACGCGAGGCGGAGCCATCGCGCGAGCAAAGTGGTTCACGCGAGGCGGAGCCATCGCGCGAGCAAAGTGGTCCACGCGAGGCGGAGCCATCGCGCGAGCATTGTTTCAAATACAAACCACCAACGCATGACCATCGCCGATCTTAAATCCCGCAACCTCCTCCTCTTTGAATGCATCAGCGGCAGCCGGGCTTATGGCACTGATTTGCCCACTTCAGACACCGACCTGAAAGGCGTGTTCGTGTTGCCACAAGCGCAGTTTTACGGGTTGGATTACGTGGAGCAGGTCAGCAGCGAACACAACGATGAAGTGTATTACGAACTTCGACGTTTCGGGGAATTGTTGTACAAAAACAACCCAAACATCCTAGAAATGTTGGCCACGCCGGAAGATTGCGTGTTGTATTGCCACCCCTTATTTGAAGCGTTTCGCCGCGAAAATTTCCTGTCTAAATTGTGCAAAGACACCTTCGCCGGGTTCGCGTTTGCCCAGATCAAAAAAGCGCGCGGTTTGAATAAAAAAATCAACCAACCCATGGCACCGACGCGAAAAACGCCGCTGGATTTTTGTTATGTGGCCGAAAAACAGGGTGCCGTTCCTTTGATGACCTGGCTTGAACGCCGCAACTGGCGCCAGGAACACGGTGGCTTAGTGGTCATTGCCAACATGCGCGACCTCTACGGACTGTACTACGATGAAACGGGCGAAATGGGCTACGCTGGCATCATGAAAAAAGAAACGGCCAACGACGTGGCCCTAAGCAGCGTGCCGAAAGGCACCGAACCCGCCGCGCTAATGTCGTTCAACAAAGAAGCCTACGCTATGCACTGCCGCGCTTACCGCGAATACCACGACTGGCTGGCGGCCCGCAACGACGAGCGCTACGCCAATACCATTGCGCATGGCAAAAACTACGACGCCAAAAACATGATGCATACCCTGCGCCTGTTAGACGTGGCCGAAGAAATCCTGAAAGACGGCAAACTCCTCGTGCGCCGCCCCAACCGCGAGGCATTGCTGGCCATCCGGCGCGGAGATTGGGAATACGATGCGCTCATCGCTCAAGCCGAAGCCAAATTGGCCAACATCGAAGCTTGTTATTCAAACTCGCCACTGCCCGAACGCCCGGATAAGGCGCTGATTGAACGGTTGTTGGTGGAAACGCGGAAGGGGTTTTATGGGGAATAATACGAAATCATTTTTTATTGATGATTGACGATTACAAGATTGATGGTTGTCAATGGACTGAACCCGAAAGCCCGCTGGCGCTGAGGCTCCGCCTCGTGCCTGTTATTATTCGCCCTCCGCCCGGTTTCGCGCAAGCCGGCCAGAGACCGACAAATAGTACACGCGAGGCGGAGCCATCGCGCGCGCGGGTAAATAAATACCAAACACCAAAATTCTAATTCACAAACACCTCATCCACAAACACCCAACCAGGTGTTCCTTTCCCCGGGTGCCAAACCGGTAGTTTTGAAACGGGTTTCACGACAATTTTCACCACACTGACCTTCCGGGGAGGAAAATCTAAATTAAATCCAACCAAATAAGCCGAAGCACCCAAGCCGGAAGGCTGCGCAGGGCTTAGTTTTTTCAGCAGAACCAAGTTGTTTTTGCTGCTCCCGACCCAGACTTCCACCTGCAAAGCCGGCATGATATAACTACCGATGTCCACCACCGTGCTGACGGAAACCGAGGATAGGGTCGTGCGCTTTTTGAAAAACAGAAAAGCTTCCAACGGCGTATCTTTAAATCCCAGCCACTTTTTATTCCGAAAATCCGTGTCGCCGATTTGATGGTTTATCAGTGTTCGGGGGCCTTCGCCTTTGTATTGCGGATTGGGCGCATGGGTAAACGCAACGGAATCGGGCGTGAACCCAACTTTGTAAAAATTGCGGGTGGCCACTTCGCTGCTGATCCAGCCCGGTAGGAAGGTTTTGGTGGTCAGCAGACAGGTTTTGTCAATCGTGATGCTGTCGCCGGTGCTGATGGGGGAGTGGAGGCTGTCGGGGACGGTGCCGGCTAAGGTGTAGCGCACCACGGCGCCTTTGATGAAATTTTTGAGTTTGACTTTGGTAAACGTGGTAAACACCTGCGCTTCGCCCTCAATGATCGCCGCATTGAGTTGGGCAACGACCGTATCGCCTTTGAAACCGGATTCGAGGCGGACGCGTGGCAGTTGTTTTTGCAACTCCGGAAAATCGTCTTCGCTGACGCCGGTATTCCACAAATACAGGGCGGACAATTCGGGCAATACGCGGAGTGCAGCCAGATCCGAAGGTTTTACAGCCGTGCCGGAAAGCGACAATTTGCGCAAAGCTTTCAGGTTTTTTAATTCACTTAGCGTGGCACCGGTGATTTGGGTCGCCGAGAGGTTGAGTTTGCGGAGGTTGGTAAACTGGCCGATGGTTTTTAAATCTTCGTCTTTGACGGGCATCCGGTTCAGGTTCAAGCTCACGATTTGCGTTTTCACCGCCTCCAGGGCACGCAACGCTTCGCTTTGAAACGCGGCAATGCCAAAAAAATCAACGCTCAATGCAGGCGATTGCAAGGCTACGGGATAGACGGCTCGGTAGTTGTTGTTCAGTTTTTGGATGGTCTTTTCAGGGGCGGCCTCGAACGCATAAGTGTCGGTTTCCACCGTATTGAAAATTGCAGCAGCAAGCAGGCGCAAGGTGTCTTTTTCAGGCAATGCGGCTATTTTTTGCTTGAAACGCGCTCCATTTTTAATCCAATGGTACAGAATATCAATTTCGGGTTCGGTTAATTGTGGTTTGCCTTTCGGCGGCATGTGTTTTTTTTCTTCGTGCGGCAAATGGATGCGCTCCATTAGCAAACCCAATGACACGGACGTGCTGTCCCAAAGTTTGCCATTTTTGCCACCTTTCAACATCGAAGGCACTGTTTCCAAAATCAGTTCGCCTTTCGCTTTGGCCGCATTGTGGCAAGACAGGCATTTTTCTTTTAAAATTGGAAAAACTAAGTCTTCAAAAACCCATGCATCTTCCAGCAACACCTTGGTTTTGAGAGCTTCACCGGCTAAAGGTGCTAATAAATAATTTTCGCCGTGGGTGATGGTAGCGCCCTGGTGCCCCGCCAATAAGATGCCTGCAAAGCCTATTGCGGCAAAGCCTCGTGCAAGCCATGTTGTTTGTCGAATTTTGTCTCGGAACGCATACCAGCCCCACGAAATCAAAGAAACGGCAACGCCGCTCCATTTGTGCCCGAACAACGCTACCGCATCGTAACCTGCTTCCTGTGATAAAAACAACCCCATCAACGCCGCAACAGCCGCACTCAACGCCGCTGACAGCAGCAGGGCGTCGCCTGTGGCGCGGTATAGCGGATTGTCTTTGGCTTTAACGGCTGTTTCCCAGACAATGGCCAGCAAGAGCAGCACAATGGGGAAGTGGAGCACTAAAGGGTGCATGCGGCCGGCTACCTGCAATAGGGCGGGTACTTGCAAAGTTTTACCCAATACCGCCAGGAAGAGGAGGAGGCAGTTTAGTGCAAATACAATGTTGTAAAGCAAAGATTTCCAGTGGGTTTGCAGCATCAGTACAGTTTTAGCTCATCCAAAAACAACCAAGCCGGCCTCCCTTTAGCCGGATGTCCTTCCGGAATTTGCGCCAGCGGGTAAATTTTCACCACCAGCCGATCCGTTTTTAATTCCCCGTCAAGGGGCACCACAATGGCCTGGCAGGCAACCCTGCCGTCCATTTTTGAGGCGTCTAAAACTTTGGTTCCCATCCAGACAAATGCTTTTGTTTCAGGAATTTGATAAAGATAAAACACCTCGATGCGTTGGGGCAGGAAGATCCAGGCACCCTGGTTTTGTAAAACGTGCAGCAGGAGTTGCCTGATTTTTTGCGGTTTTTCCAAACGCACTTCAATAGCAACCTGATCCTGTTGAAATCCCAGCCAGGCAGGATGGCCATGTTCGGCAATGCCGCCCAGCCCGTCCGTCAGGGTTGCATAACCAGTCCCCCGGTAGCGGTCATTGGGTTGGTCGTGGATGACCTGTTCGATGGCTAATCCGCTTTTGTAAAAAGTAGCTTCTACGGTTTCAGAAGGCAAAAATCCTGTGCCAAATACTTTGGCTTTCAGGGTTGTAGCACTTTTTTTTATCACAATAGGGCGACGGTAAATCGGGTCGTTTTCGCCGGGCGTTTCCCCATTGGTGGTGTAGTGAATACGCGTGCCCGGTTGCGCAAATTGCAGGCTCACAATGGCCTTTTTCTCAAAAAACACCGAAGCGTATTTCAAAAACGGCGGCGCTAATTGAAACGTGTCCTGCGCTTTGGCGCACAACAACCCAAAGACCACCAAACCACAACACAATCCTGACTGCTTCATACCACGGGTTCTAATTTAAAAGGATAGGTTTTGCCCGAATTCCACTGGGCTACGTACAGGTTTTCTTCATCGTCTACGCAAACGTCGTGCGGATACTCGAATGCTTTGATGGTTTGGTACATTTCATCGGGTATGGCGCCGTTGTAGGTGGGTTCGGAACCGGCAAGGTTTGAAACGACCTTATTTTGTTTGTCTAAAATAGTGACAAAACCCGACTGCGTCCATTGCCTGCTGTTGGATTGCAAAACGGCAGCATAGAGGTAATCCCCGCGAATAACAGGTCGGCAAACCCAGGCGCCCGGCAAAGCAATGGTTTCTAAATAATTCCCCTCCAAATCATAGCGTTTGAAAGCATTTTGCTGACGGGATGTCGCTATCAGCGAAGGGTTCGTTTTGTCCCGCAGATCCACACAAATGCCGTGCGCATTCAGGAGGTGCGCCGCTTCGTCGCCCCGGCCTCCAAAATGGCGAATATATCGCCCCTGCGCATCGTATTGGATGATAAAATCCTTGCCATACCCGTCGGCCACGTAAATATCGCCGTTGGGCGCGATGGCGGTTTCGGTGGGTACATACTCCTCTGCCTTGTCATATTTTTCTGTTTCTTTGGGATAATCCAACACCATCAATACTTTCCCGTCAATGGTCGTTTTGATCACCTGATGGCGGGTGTTGTCGCAAATGTACAACACATCGGTTCCATTTTCATTGAACAGCGTGAGGCCGTGCGCGCCGGGGTATTCCGATCCCCAGGCGTCTAAGAGTTTTCCGTTTTTGTCGTAGATCAGGACGTTGTTTTTCGTTTCGTTGGTCAGCAACAAAATTCTTCCTTTTTGATCCTGTACCATTTCGTGGCAATCGTTGACGGGATTGCGCGCCACATCTGCCTGGCTCCAGCGGGTGTTGATGCGGTAGCGCTTGTTGTTGTGCCCGAGAATGGTTTCAGTTGGTGCCATGATTTGAGGAATGTACAGCGCGCCGGCTAAACCGAACGCGGTGTTTTTTATGAAGTTTCTTCTGCGCATCTTCTTTGAATTTTTATGCAAGCGCTAAGGAACATTGCAATAATAAGTTCGCGTTTTCGGCGTGGGGATTTTTCCAGCGGACAAGGCGCAAGAAGGGAGCGTAGCCAAAGCTACGTGACCGACGAAGGCAATTGCGCCGACTGAAAGCAATTGCGGGAAGTCCGGTGGGAAACGCAAGTTCGGCGTAGCCAAAAGCCACCGCCCAAATCGGGAAGTTATTATTTCGGCGTTCCTAAGTCCAATTGATTGGAAGCAAACGCTTTTGGCTAATCGAGCATCCTCTTTGCGTCCTTCGCGTGTCCGTCGTGTTCTTTGCGGGAGACTTTTCCCCGCTAAGGGCGCTAAGGCTGCAAAGGAAGGTTTTACATCGTTCATAAATCCATATTTTCATCCTGTTTTCTGGTTAATCAAGCAATTAACTTATCAATGACTTTCCCGTGTACATCCGTCAACCGGTACCTCCTTCCCAAGTGTTTATAAATCAATTTTTCATGATCTAATCCCATCAAATGCAGAGCCGTTGCCTGGAAATCGTGGACGTGAACGGGGTCAGACTGGATATTGTAGCCGAACTCGTCCGTTTCGCCGTAAACGCCGGGTTTGACGCCCCCGCCGGCCATCCAGATGGTAAAGCAACGCGGGTGGTGGTCGCGGCCATAGTTATCCGCCGTGAGCGTGCCCTGGCAATAGTTGGTTCTGCCAAATTCGCCGCCCCAAATCACCAGCGTTTCGTCTAACAGGCCGCGTTGTTTCAAATCTAAAATCAAAGCCGCCGAAGCCTGGTCGGTGTCTTTACACTGCCCTTTAATTTGCGAAGGCAGGCTGTCGTGCGCGTCCCAACCCTGGTGGTAAAGCTGCACAAAGCGAACGCCACTTTCGGAAAGCTTCCGGGCCAAAAGGCAGTTGGCCGCATACGTTCCGGGAATCAGGCATTCCGGGCCATACAATTTGATGATGCTTTCCGGCTCGTGGTTGAGGTCGGTTACTTCCGGCACGGCGGTCTGCATGCGGTAAGCCATTTCGTATTGTTGCACTTTGGCGTTGATTTCGGGATCGCCAAAAGTTTGGTAGCTTTCGGCATTCAACTGGGCGAGCCGATCCAGCATGCGCCGCCGATCCGCTTTGTCTACGGCATCCGGATTGTTGAGGTACAACACTGGGTTTTCGCTGTTGCTGAACTGTACGCCCTGATGCACGGAATCCAAAAAACCGTTGGTCCACAATTTGGAGTACACGCCCTGGCCGTTGCCGTTGCCTTTCGACAACAACACGCAGAACGCAGGCAGGTTTTTGTTTTCGCTGCCCAGCCCGTAGCTCAGCCAGGAACCCATGCTCGGGCGGTTGCCAACCTGCGCCCCCGTTTGAAAAAAAGTCAACGCCGGATCGTGGTTGATGGCTTCGGTGTACATGGACTTTACAAAACACAGCTCGTCGGCAATTTTTGAGGTGTAGGGCAGCAGTTCGCTCAGCCACGCGCCGTGCTGTCCGTATTGTTTGAACGCAAATTTTGAACTGGCTAACGGGAAAGATGCCTGGTCGGCGGTCATGCCCGTGAGGCGCTGGCCCATGCGAATGGAAGCGGGGAGTTCCTGGCCGTGGCGTTCCCGCAATTTGGGTTTGTAGTCGAACAAATCCAATTGCGACGGTGCCCCGTTTTGAAACAGGTAGATGACACGTTTGGCTTTCGGCGCAAAATGCGGCAATCCGGTCTGCAATAGGTCTGCTTCGTTGCCCGAAAACAGGTCGGGAATCATCAGCGAACCTAAGGCCACACTGCCAAGCCCTAAGCTCAACCGCGATAAAAACTTCCGGCGGTTCAGGTTCAGACCATGCTCCAGCACTTCTTTTTCCATGACTTCAGGATTTTGTGATGGCTTCTTCTAAGTTGTAAATGGTGTTCACCACTTTCATCAGTGCGGCGGATTCGTCGAGGTCTAATTTTTTGTTGATGGGAAATTCACCCACCGCTAAAGTTTTGTAAGCGTTCAATTGTTTGGCTTTAAACAACGCCAATTGTTCGGCATAATACCCTTTCAAAATCTCCATTTCTTTTGGAGTAGCCTTTCGGCAAATGATGTTCCGGAAAGCCCTCGAAAGGTTAGTTTCCATCCCTTTGTTTTCGGCTTGCAACCGCTGCGCAAAAACGCGGGAAGCCTCCAGCACGGTCGGGTCGTTCATCATAATCAGGGCCTGCAACGGCGTATTCGTGCTGGTGCGTTTCACCTCGCACTGGTCGCGGTTGCTGGCGTCAAACATCATCATGGAAGGCGGCGGCAGGGTTAGTTTGATGAAAGTGTACAGTCCCCGGCGGTATAGGGCGCTGTCCTGATCCTGCTCGTAGGTTTTCAATGCTCCTCTGCCGGAACTCGCCACTTCCCACAAGCCCTTAGGTTGGTAAGGTTTCACGCTCGGCCCGCCAATGTCTTTGACCAACAGGTTGCTGGTTGCAAGCACCATGTCGCGGATTAACTCTGCCTTGAAACGCAGGCGGGGCGACCGCGCTAAGTACAGGTTTTCCGGATCCACTTCTAAGTGTTGCGGCTTGACTTCGGACGACTGCCGGTAGGTTGCGGAAAGCACAATCTGTTTCACTAAGCGCTTGATGTCCCAGTCGTGTTCCATAAAATCAACGGCGAGCCAGTCTAACAATTCGGGGTGCGTCGGCAAGTTGCCCTGCATCCCGAAATCTCCGGTGGTTTTCACCAAACCCGCGCCAAAAAACTCCTGCCAGAGCTGGTTGACAAAAACGCGGGCAGTGAGCGGGTTCTCTTTGGCTACCGTCCACCCGGCCAAGCCCAGCCGGTTGCGTTGGTAGCGGGTCGTATCGAAAGGCAACACCGCCGCTAAAGCGCCCGGTTTAACGAGGTCGGTGGGTTGGTCGTAAGCACCCCGGTTCAGGATGTGTGTGGCGCGCGCGGTATCGGCTTCTTCCATGACCGACACCGTCACCGAACCCGTATCGCGCTGGTTGATGAAGGTGAGCATCGCTTTGATTTCCTTTTCGGAAAGGGTCAGAATGGGCGTTTTGGCGGGTTTCGACACGCTGACGTCGCCTTCAAAACCAGCTTCTTTCGAGGTATTAAAAAAACCAAATACCTGGTAATAATCTTTTTGGGAAACGGGGTCGTATTTGTGGTCGTGGCACTGCGCACATTCTACCGTGAGGGCAAGCAGACCTTTGGAATAGGTTTTTACCTTGTCCAACACGTATTCCACCCGGTACTCCTCCGGAATGACGCCGCCTTCTTCGGTGTATTTGTGGTTGCGCAAAAAAGCGGTCGCCAAAATCTGTTCTTTGTTCGCTTTGGGCAATAGGTCGCCGGCCAATTGCCAGGTCACAAACCGGTCATAGGGCAGGTTGGTATTGAACGCATGGATGACCCAGTCGCGGTAAGGCCACTGGGTGCGGATGTTGTCGTCCTGGTAGCCGTAGCTGTCGGAATAGCGCGCCACATCCAACCAATACAACGCCATTTTTTCGCCGTAATGCGGGCTGGCGAGCAGGCGGTCTACTGCTTTTTCGTAAGCGTTTTCGGGATTGTCCGCAGCAAATTGGTTCATTTCATCTTCGGTAGGCAATAGGCCGGTCAGGTCCACCGAAATGCGCTTGAGCAGGTGTTCCGCGCTGGCTGCTTCGTTGGTTTTCAGCCCTTTTTCGGCCATTTTGGCTAAAGTAAAATGGTCAATTTCGTTTTTCACCCAGGCGCGGTCTTTTACCACGGGCAAGGCTGCTTTTTTTGGTGGGATAAAAGCCCAGTGTTTTTCATACACCGCGCCCTGTTCGATCCATTTCCGGATGATTTCGATTTCGTGTTCCGTCAGCAGGCTGAGGTGCGAATCGGGCGGGGGCATCTGGAAATCCGGATCTGCCGAAGTGATCCTATTCATTAGTTCGGATACTTCCGGTTTGCCCGGCACGATGGCAAAAGCGCCCGGGCTTTCCGGCAAAGGCGCGTAGGCTTTTTCCGCAAGATCCAGCCGCAGCCCGGCTTGCAGTTTGTTCTGATCCGGCCCGTGGCAGGTGAAGCACTTGTCGGACAAGATGGGCCGAACGTGGAAATTATAGCTGATGCGATCGGGTTCGTCCGACCCGGCGCGTCGGGTGCTCCACAAGACGATGCCGATGATTCCTGTGATCAGAATAGTTGCTGTAATCGTTCTTTTCATACGCTACACGGCGTATTTGGAGGATGTTCCATTCGCCGATCAAGTATAGGGAAAAAGGGGGAATCGCGACCATTTATAGGATTTTCTTTTGCGGGCGGGGGGCTGCATCAGAATTCACAGGATGGGTGTTCGCACTTCGAGTCGGTCAGAAAGGGCAGCTGCATATTCCAGTCGGTCTGACACCCTCACTCCTTCAAATTTGTCGGGTGCCTCACTATACACCTAAACGGTAACGGCCAATGGCTGAGCCCGGGCAGCGGGAAGGCGGTCGTTGGAATCACATAAAAGATAAAGTACCTTCATTTAAAGCTTCCGGGGATTGTTTCCCGGGGGCTTTTTTGTGGTCGCCAGCTTCAGCTGGCAGACCTTGTATAGTACATAGTGTTCTTTGTAAAATCTTGCTGATCAAGAAATTGGAGGCGGCCCGCTAAAGCTGGCGACCACGGTATTTCAAATACAGCATCATTTCCCCAATGCGGGCGTGGATGGAAAAAACGGAGTTGGCGAAATAGGCTTTTTCGGGGTATTCTTTTCCCAACCATGGCAAATACAGGCTATTGAAATACAGCAGATACGGCTCCGTTTCATTCAAATAATAGCGCAAGAGTTCGTGATCATCATTCATTTCGCCAGGAGGAAAATTATCAAAAACAACGAGATCAAACTTGTTCACCGAAGCCGCCGGGCGGGGCTGCCCCGAGATGTCGTATTCCACGCCCTTGTAGTATTGTTCCGGAAACAAAGCCCGCATGTCATCCTCCCGTTCCGCCGATTTGCACACCACGAGAATGCGTTTAAAAATGGCGTTTTCGAGGTCGTAGGTCGCCGCTTCTTCGGGGGAGATGGTGTCAATGAGGTCGAGTATGTTGTCGGTAAGCGTTCTGGCGAGCACGTTTTCTTCTTCGGCGCGCAAGGTGCCTTTGCGTTGCTTTTGTTGCAGCTCCTGCAAGCGACTGTGCAATTGGATCACCTCGTTGAACGCGGCTTTATTGCTGCTGAATATTTTTTGCAGGTGTTGCAAGACTTCTCCGGTGTTTTGGAGGAGGAGGGTTTTGAGGCGGCGGTGGAGTGGGTGCTGCATGGATAGAAAGGATTATGGATGTTATGACGTTTACTAAACTTTTAGAAGTTTAGTAAACGTATTAATTGCTTTTGGGCGATATAATTCCAATGTTGGAATCAAGCAATAAATTACGACCACTCATTTCGTTGTTGTTGTTGCCAGATTGCCGGATCGGCAATGTTTTGAAAAAGCGGGGTTTGTTGTTGCTTTAGCAGGTGTTGTAATAATGCCAGTTGACTAATGGGAGGGGATGGCGATTATAAAACTCCGCTATCTGGTAAAACAGCATCGGAAACACTTGAAGGCTGGACGATTTGGACATCATCCAATGTCTTCAGGAATTGCAACAGCAATGGATAACGGCTATCCTCAATGTTTAGAGTCAGTTTTTGCATCCGGTCGTTTTATTTACAAATATACATCAATATACCATGTTGTAACGGATTTTATGTTGATAAAGTTGTGGGAAATAAAGCAGGGCTTAGGGGATACGTTTACTAAACTTTTGGAAGTTTACGGTGTGGACACAAGTCGGCGCCACACTTTGTGAAGATTTGATTTTCAACGAATTACGACTTTGTATTGCAATTCACACCCCGTAGGTTCCAAATGCCTGTTTCGACCCGAAACATTGTTGGTTTGTCACGCCAACAGGCTTGTCATTCCCAACAGGCTTGTCATTCCCGCAGGCTTGTCATTCCCAACAGGCTTGTCACGCCCGCAGGCTTGTCACGCCAACAGGCTTGTCATTCCCAACAGGCTTGTCACGCCAACAGGCTTGTCATTCCCCGCAGGCTTGTCACGCCAACAGGCTTGTCATTCCCCGCAGGCTTGTCATTCCCAACAGGCTTGTCATTCCCAACAGGCTTGTCATTCCCCACAGGCTTGTCATTCC
>ENA-ORBV01000360-ORBV01000360.1-microbial-mat-metagenome-genome-assembly--contig:-NODE-360-length-103974-cov-11.009057_pt1 | contig 103974 bp, 92 predicted proteins | sample MGYA00237777_ERZ505514 | MGnify/ENA primary metagenome ERZ505514 (study PRJEB26160, sample SAMN06269048) | microbial mat metagenome | isolation source: Oligotrophic lake microbial mat | place...
GGGGCGGGGGAGGCGTTCGCGCATGACCACCCCCCGCCTCGACGCGCTCAATCTTGCCGGCGATTTGCCGGGGATGTTGCTCGATGCAAAGCGCCTCGCGGCGAGTGCGCCGGGCGTGCATGGGCGCCGGCGCGCCGGGCAAGGTGAGGACTTCTGGCAATATCGCGATCACCGCGCCGAGGATGGCGCGCGGCTGGTCGATTGGCGCCGCTCGGCGCGCGGCGATCGCTATTATGTGCGCGAGCGCGAACGGGAAGCGGCGCAGACGGCGTGGTTTTGGGTCGATCCCGACGCCGGTTTCAAATGGACCAGCGACGCGCGCCGCCCAACCAAGCTCTACCGCGCCCGCACCATCGCACTGGCGCTCGCTATCCTGCTGACGCGCGGCGGCGAGCGTGTCGGCGCGCTCGGCATGGCGCCGCGCGCCGGCGCACGCGCGGTCGATCGCTTGGCGCTCGATCTCATCGCGCCGGTGCGCGATGCTGAAGCACCCGGCAGTTCGTGCGTCATCTTCCTCAGCGACTTCTACGCCACTATCGAGACATGGCGCTCGCGCCTGCACGCCTGCGCCCGCGCTGGCGCCAGCGGCGCGCTGGTGATAATAGCCGACCCAACCGAGGAGGACTTTCCCTTCCGCGGCCGCACGTTGTTTCACGCGCCGGGCCGCGGCGGTGAAGTGATGATCGGCCGCGCCGAGACGGCGCAAGCGGAATATGCCGAGCGCTTGGCGCAGCATCGCCGCGAAATTCGCGCACTGGGCGCGGAGTTCGGCTTCCCGGCGCTGCTGCATCGCACCGATCATGGCGCATCGCCGGCGTTGTCGATGCTGCTGGCGCTGGTGTCGGAGCGGTACGGTTGACGCTTGGCCCTTTCCTGTTCGGCGCGCCGTGGGCGCTGGCGGCGCTGATCGCGTTGCCGGCCCTGTGGTGGATTATGCGCGCGACGCCGCCGCCGCCGCAGCGCACCGAGTTTCCGCCGACGCGCCTGCTGCAAGGCTTGCGCACGGAAGATCAGAGCCGCGAGCGGGCGCCATGGTGGCTGTTTCTGTTCCGCGCCCTGGCGGCGGCGTTGCTCATCATCGCGTTCGCGCGGCCCAGCTTGGCGCCGAGCGCATCGGAATCCCTGCAGGGCGGCCGCACGCTTATCGTCATCGATGACGGCTGGACCGCGGCGCCGTTTTGGAGCGACACGCGCGCCGCCGGCATTGCCGCCGCGACGCAAGCCGAGCGCACTGGCGCGCCGGTGTTTCTGTTGCTCACCGCGCCGAGCGCCCGCGCCCGCGATCCAGGCGAAGCGCTCACCGCCGCCGACGCGAAGGCCGCGATCGGCCGGCTTGAGCCACAGCCATGGCGCCCGAACCGCGCGCAAGCGGCGGAGCGGCTGGCGCAAACGCGCGGCAATTTCGATCGCATCGTCTGGATCACCGACGGCTTGAACGATGACGGCGCCCGCGCGCTCGGCGCCGAATTGCAACGCCGCGGCCCAGTGACGGCGCGGCTGCCGCAGCAGACGGCGCGCGCCATCGTCGCCGGCGCAGTGACGCCGCAAGGCGTGGTTGCCGATCTGCGCCGCGCGCCAACGGGTTCGAGCGTCGTCGCCATCGCAGCGGAGACCGCCGAGGGCCGCTCGCTCGGCGCGGCGGAGGTGAGCTTCGCCGGCGATGCGACATCGGCTTCAGTGCGAATCGATTTGCCGCCGGAGATCGCCGCACGCGCAGCGCGATTGCGCATCGTCGGCGAGCAGAGCGCGGGCGCGGTGAAATTGCTCCCCGCCGGCGCTGGCCGCCCCTTTGTCGGCCTCGTCGATCCGGGCGGGGCCGGGCAGCCGCTGCTTTCCGAATTGTTCTACGCCGATCGCGCGCTGCAGCCTTATGCGAGCCTGCAGCGCGGCGGCATTGCGCAATTGATCGACGCGCGCGCGCAAGCTTTGATCCTGCCCGACGCCGGCCGTGTCGCGCCCGCCGATGCGGCGGCGCTCGAGCGTTGGCTGCAGAATGGCGGCTTGCTGGTGCGCTTCGCCGGCCCGCGCCTCGCTAACGACGCTGACGATTTGTTGCCGGTGCGTTTGCGTCCAGGCTCGCGCACGCTGGGCGGCGCGCTGGCGTGGGAGACGCCGCTGGCGATCGCGCCCTTCCCGGCTGACTCGCCGTTCGCCGGCATCACGCCGCCCGCCGACGTCAACGTGCGCCGGCAAGTTCTGGCCGAGCCGGCGTCGCTATTGGAGGCGCGCGTGTGGGCGACGCTGAGTGACAACTCGCCATTCGTCACCGCGCAGCCGCGCGGGCGCGGCCTCATCGTGCTCTTCCATGTTAGCGCGACGCCGGATTGGTCCGATGTGCCGCTCTCGGGTCTGTTCGTTGAAATGTTGCGCCGGACGCTGGCGTTCGCGGCGCGCCCGGACGGCGCGGGCGAGCGCGAGATCACGGGCGGGCCCTATATAGCGACGCGCTTGCTCGATGGCTTCGGCGCGCTCGCGCCGGCGCCGCCCGATGCGCAGCCGATTGCGCCGGATGTGTTCGCGCTGGCGGTGGCCTCGCCGGAGACGCCGCCGGGCTTGTACGAGCGCGCCGGTGTGAGCGCGTCGGTCGATGCGGCGGGCGCGGATGAATCACTAACGCCACTGGCTTTGCCGGCTGGGGTCACGCGTGAAGGCTTGGGCGGACTGATCGAACGGCCGCTCGCCGGCTGGCTGTTTGGCGCGGCGGCTTTGATGCTGGCCATCGATCTGCTGATCGCGCTCTTTCTCTTCGGCAAGCTGCCACGCTTGGCGCGCCCGGCCGCCACGGCATTGCTCGCGCTCGTCATCTTCGGCGGCGACGCGCACGCCCAGAGCCGCGACGATCCCACACAAACGCTGCGGCTCGCCTACGTGCGCACCGGCGATGCGCGTATCGACCGCACCTCCGCCGCCGGCCTCGCGGCGCTGACCAATGTGTTGACGGAGCGCACATCGGTTGAGCCCGGCGATCCGATCGGCGTCGATCTCGCGCGCGACAATCTCGCGGCGTATCCTTTTCTCTATTGGCCCGCGCCCAACACGCCGCAGCGACTCTCGGATGCGGCGCTCGCCAATATCGACCGCTATCTCGCCATAGGCGGTTTGCTTCTCGTTGACACACGCGACGCTGGCCGCGGCGCAACGCGCGGGCGGCCTGCGGCGACGATGCTGGCCGGCGTCGACGTGCCGCCGCTTTCCGTCGTCAACGCCGACCACGTGCTCGGGCGCGCGTTTTATCTTATGCGCAGCTTTCCCGGCCGCACGCAGGCGACGCAGCTCTGGGCCGAGGATGCCAGCGCGGCGCAATCGCGCGACGGCGTTGCCTCGCTGTTCGTCGGTGACGGCGATTGGGCTTCAGCCTGGGCCGGCGAACTCGAAGGCGGCGCGCGCCAGCGCGAGCTTTCGCTGCGCTTCGGCGTCAACATCGTCATGGTCGCGCTGACAGGCAATTATAAGGCCGACCAAGTGCACGTGCCGGCGCTGCTGGAACGGATGGGGCGGGAGTGAATAGGCGCCGCCCCCTTCAAGTTGGAGCGCGGGCCCCCTGGCCCGCATTGCGCGATACTGGATGCAATGGCGATGCGCGCCAGGGGGCGCGCGCTCCCAATCACATCCGTCGTGGTGTTGCATTGTGTGAGCGCGCACTATGATCGGCGCGTGGCGCATTGGCTTTGATCCGACGTTGCCGAATACGGCGCTCATCGCGCTTGGCGTTTTGGCGTTGGCATCGCTGTCGTTTTACGTGTGGCGCCGCGGCGGGGCGCCGGTGTTGCGGGCGCTGGGGTTGGCGTTCGTATTTCTCGGCCTGATGCAGCCGCAATGGGTGAGCGAGACGCGCGAGCCGGCGGAGGATGTGGCGCTCATCGTTGTAGACCAGAGCGAGAGCCTGGGCCTTGCCGGCCGGCGCGATGCGGCGCGCGCAGCGGGGGACGAGATGGCGCGTCGGCTAGCGGCCGAGCCAGGACTCGACGTGCGCGTGCGCGAAACGCGCGGCGGGCCGGATGGCACCATGATCACGTCGGTGATCGAGGATGCGCTCTCCGATGTGGCGCGCGATCGCATTGGCGGCGTTGTCGTCATCACCGATGGCCAAGCCGCCGATCCGCCGCCAGAGCCGCGCCGCTTGAGCGAGCTTGGCCCAACGCACGTGCTCATCGTCGGCGACCCCGATCGCGGCGACCGGCGACTTGAGCTCATCCAGGCGCCAACTTTCGGCATTGTTGGCGAGCCGATGCGCATCACGGGACGCGTCATCGATGAGGGCGCGAGCGGCCCGGTACGCATCAGCGTCAGCGTTGACGGCGTGCGCGTTGCATCATCCACGGCGCGCGCCAATCAGACATTCTCAATCGACATCCAGTTGCCGAAGCGCGGGCGCAACATGGTCATCGTCGAGGCAGAGGAGGGCCCGCGTGAGATCACGCTTGCGAATAATCGCGCCGCGTTCGCCTCCAATGGCGTGCGCGATCGCTTGCGCGTGCTGCTGATCACCGGCGAGCCGCATCAGGGCGCCCGCGTCTGGCGCAATCTGCTGAAGTCCGATCCCGCCGTCGACCTGGTGCACTTCTCGATTTTGCGGCCACCGGATAAGCAGGATTTCACGCCGCTTAATGAGCTGGCGCTGATCCCCTTCCCGACCGAGGAATTGTTCGAGCGGCGCTTGAACGAATTCGATCTCATCATTTTCGACCGCTATCGGCGGCGCGGGATTTTGCAGGCGTACTATTTCGCGTCGATCGCGCGGCGCGTTGAGCAAGGCGGGGCGTTGCTGATCACGGCGGGCGAAGCCGAGGCCGGCGTCGAGGGCGTCTATCGCACCGCGCTTGCCGGCATTCTGCCGTCGCAGCCGACAGGCACGGTGACGACGACGCCCTATCGCCCCGCGCCGACAGCTTTGGGCCGGCGCCATCCGGTGGTGCGCGGCTTGCCGTCGCCGGAGCGTTGGGGGCGCTGGACGATGCAAGTCGATGCGCAAGCCACGAGCGGTCAGGCCGTGCTGCAGGGCGCTGGCGGGCGCCCGCTCCTGGTGCTCGATCGCGCCGGTGATGGCCGCGTTGCGCAATTGTGGTCGGACCAGCCGTGGCTGTGGGCGCGCGGCTATGATGGCGGCGGCCCGCACGGCGAATTGCTGCGCCGCCTCGCGCACTGGCTGATGCAGGAGCCGGAGCTCGAGGATGAACACCTCTCGCTCGAGCCGGGTCAGCGCGGTTTGGAAATCGAGCGCTCAACGTTGGCGGCGGCGGCTGGCGATGTCGAAATCATCGCACCATCTGGTGCGCGCACGATGGTGTCGCTGGGCGAGACGGCGCCCGGCTTGTGGCGCGGCGAGACGGCGGCGAGCGAGCAAGGCTTATACGAGGCGCGCAGTGGCGCTTTGCGTGCGTTCGCAGCAGTCGGGCCGCTCAATCCGCGCGAGGCGGCGGCGCTGGCGGCCGATCCGGACATCTTGCGCCCGTTCGCCAACGCCACCGGCGGCAGTGTTTTCCTCACCGGCGAGGAGGGGCGGCGCTTGCCGGAGGTGCGGCGCGTCGATCGCGGCGCGCGCGCCGATGGCGGCGACTGGATCGGCATCGAACGCAACGGCGCCTATGTGGTGCGCGCCGCACGCGCGAGCCCGCTTGGGCCGGGCTGGCTGTGGGCGGTGATTGGCCTGGCGCTGCTGATGCTTGGATGGCGGCGCGAGAGCGCTTAGCGCAGCGGCGCTTTCAGTTCGCCGTGGGCTTTGTCGAGGCCGCCGGGGCGGAGTTCGCACCAGAGCAGACGCGCCGGATTGACCGGGCCGGGTAGCGTGATGCGCCCGTCCGGCACGGTGGTGAATCCGAGCGGGCGGAAAAATCGCTCGGCGCCGACCAGCACGATGCCGCCGCCGCCAGCGGCGCGGCAGGCGGCCACGGCGTCGCGGCTGAGCGCGAGTCCAAGGCCGGCGGCTTGCACGGCGGGATCGACCGCGAGCGGGCCGAGGAAATACAGCGGCGCGCCGGCTTCAACGCGCCAGATGCGGCAGACGCCGATCGCCTCGCCGGCCTCGTCGATGGCGACGCGTGACAGCGACGGCTCGGGCGCAGCGCCGCGTTCGCGCACGCGCTCGCTGGTCTTGGCGTGACGACCGGGGCCGAAGGCGCGGGCCAACACGCGCTCGATCGCGGCGGCGTGTTCGGGTTTTTCGGCGAGGAGCGTCGTGGCCATTGGGCGCGAGCGCATAGGGCGGGCGATGCGTCGCGTCAATCGAGCTTTCGTGACGCGGTTGCGACTCGCGGCGCCCCGGCGCATTGTCCGCGCCGCTTGGCCTCCCTTCGCATCCCGTCACTCGACATCTTCCGTCACCGGCTGTTCGCCCAATTCTGGGCCGGACGCTGGTTCGCCACCATGGCCGTTCAGATGCAGGCGACAGCGATGGGCTGGCAAGTCTATGACGCGGCGCGGGCGCACGGGCAGTCGATCGCCGAGTCGGCGTTTGTGTTGGGGCTTGTCGGTCTTGCGCAATTTTTGCCGCTGCTGGTGTTGTCACTGTTCGGCGGTCAAGCGGCCGATCGCTACAACCGCCGGCTTATTCTCACCGCGTGCATCGTCGCCAAGGCGATCATCATGCTATGGCTGGCGCTGCTGGCCAATGCCGGCGCCGCCATCATCATTCCGGCGATCTTCGCGGCGGCAGTGAGCGCTGGAATCATCAATGCGTTCATGCCGCCGGCGGCGAGCGCGCTTCTGCCCATGCTGGTTCCGCGCGAGGAGCTGCCACAGGGCATCGCCTGGTCGTCGCTGGCGTTTCAATCGTCGCTGATCATCGGGCCCGCGGTGGGCGGCTTGCTCTATGGCGTCGGCGCCTCTGTCCCCTACTACACCGCGTTCGCGTTACTGGTGCTGTCGGGCGTGCTGATGTTTACGCTGAAGCCGCCGGCGCAGGCGCCTGTCGTGGACGCGCGCACTGTTGGCATGATCATGGACGGTCTGCGCTATGTGTGGCGCAACAAAATTGTGCTGGGCGCGATTTCGCTCGATCTTGTCGTGGTATTGCTGGCAGGCGCGGTGGCGCTGTTGCCGGTGTTTGCGCGCGATATCTTGCATGCAGGGCCGGGCGAGCTTGGCGTGTTGCGATCGGCCATGGGCGTGGGCGCCGCAAGCGTGGCGCTATGGCTGGCGGTGAAGCCGCTGCGGGCGCGCGTGGGCCTGTGGATGTTCGGCTCCACCATCGTGTTCGGACTGGCGACGATCGTGTTCGGGCGCTCGGAATACTTGTGGTTGACGGCGGCGGCGCTGGCGATCGCCGGCGGCGTCGACATGATCTCGGTTTACGTGCGCCAGACGTTGATCCAGCTGAACACGCCGGACGCCATGCGCGGGCGCGTGGCGGCGGTGAGTTTCGTCTTCATCTCAGCCTCGAACGAGTTGGGCGATTTCGAAGCCGGCGTTATGGCGAGCATTTTTGGCCCAGTGCTGGCGGTGACGATTGGCGGCGTCGGCGCGGTGATGGCCTCGGTGTGGTGGATGAAGCTGTTTCCGGATTTGGCGAAGGCGGATGGGTTCGAGCCGCTGCCGGCCCGCGCGCAGAGCGCGGTTGAGCTCAATAAGGAAGTCGAGAAGTCGTAGGCGCCCTTCGGGCCGGACAACGCGCGGCGTTTCCGGAGAGGGCGGGAGTGCAGGGCGCGCTTCTGGCGTTGCGCAGAGAAAGTTGTGTTGGATCATGCCGAAGCGCGCCCTTGCGCGGATTATTTTTGCGCCGGCGTAAGCTTGAAGCGTTCAAGGGCATCCCGGGTGACCATGCGTCTGAACGGGCGGGGCAGTTGATCGGGGCGTTGCCGCTTCTGCTTCCGATCCCCGCTTACGCTGGGAGTCCGGCCGACGCCTTAGCGCCTTGCTTACGTTCCCGGTCGACGCGCGGATGAAGACCAACTCTTCACCCGGAACCCTCGGCTTCCTTCGCTCGCCGAGGCTGCTCGGTTTGCCTGTCGCCAGGTTTGCCGTGCATCGCGTTCAATCCGCATCTCCTGCGCTGTTCGGTGTTGGTCGACCTAACGCCTCCCTGCAGGTGATGAAGGCAGTATACGCGCGGCGCGAGGGGGTCGGATTGATTTTGTCGCGCGCGTTAAGAACCAAGGCTTCGCGCGGAGATAATGTTGGATAGAGCCGGCTGACCGAGTCGGTCACGCCGCTCTTTTGTCGTCGTCCTCCGCCATCGGGAGATGTCTCCACCTCCACGTCCGCCGGCCATCGCTCGCCAGGGCGCGAGGTGCGCCCAGCAACTGCAAGATGCTGAATTTCTTTACACCGCGCTAACGTGGGGGTCGCCAAGGTCAAGATCTAGCGCGGTTCCCGCTCACGCACTGCAGCGAACCTGGAGACAGTCATCGCCAGAGTTCAAATTGCGCTGGCCTCCAGCGCTTGTCTCGTCGCCATGGCCGGCGCGCCGGCTGCGGCGCAGTCCGTTTCATTCGAAGGTTTGGGCGACATCCCGAGTGGTTTTGGGACCAGCCGGGGCATTGCCATCAGCGGCGATGGCGGCGTCGTCGTGGGCTACGCTTACGACATGACGCAAACGCCGGTGGCGTTTCGCTGGTCGCCCGGCGACACCGATTTGGAGCCGCTCGGCTATTTGCCGGGCGGCGGCGATAGCTACGCCTACGGCGTGAGCGCCGACGGAAGCACGATTGTCGGCGAGAGCAACGGTCCGTCGCTGCACCAAGCGTTTCGCTGGACCGCAAGCGGCGGCATGCAGGGCCTTGGCTATTTGCCGGGCGGCAGTTTCAGCGCGGCTAATGATGTCAGCGCCGATGGTTCGGTGATCGTGGGCAGTGCCCGCAACACGACGGTATGGGTTGGCTTTCGCTGGACGGAAGCCTCCGGCATGGTCGAAATCGGCGGCTTGCCAGGCGCCAACTATTCAGACGCGCGCGCAGTGAGCGACGATGGCGCGGTGGTTGTCGGCTGGAGTCAGATCGGTTCTTTTCCTTCTCCTCCCACGTACGGCGCATTTCGTTGGACCGACGCGACCGGCATTGTGGCGCTGGGCGATCTCACCGGCGGCAATCGCAATTCCTGGGCGTTTGGGATTAGCGGCGACGGCCAAGTGATTATTGGCAGAGTGGATGATGGATCGCAGCTCGTGCCGTTTCGTTGGACGCAATCGGGCGGCATGGTCAACATTGCCAGCGCCGCTATTCCGTCAGGCGTCGCCAACGCCGCCAATTTCGATGGCTCGGTCATTGTCGGCGACGACGATGCTGGGCACGCGACGGTTTGGACGCAGCCGGACGGCATGCAGTTTATCGCTGACATTCTGACCGATGCCGGCATCGACATGTCGGACTGGAATCTACAAACCGCGCAAGGGGTCTCCGCCGGCGGCGATATCGTGGTGGGCTTCGGCGACAGAATCAGCGGCGTGGAGGGAAACATAGAAGCTTGGATCGCACACCTCGATCTCGGCATTGTCTCGATCAACGATTTAGGCATCTCACTCAATTCCATTGTCGGCGTAGGCCAATCGGCGCAGCAAGTTGAAAGCGCGCATCTCAGCGGTCTCATCGATCTCGCAAGCACGTATGGCCCGCGTGATTCCGTCGGCGCCTGGAGCGCATGGGGCGGGGTCGGCGCCGCGCACTTCAATATTCTCGAAATCGATCCCGAGGCCCGTCAGGGCGATATCGGCTTTGCGTATCAGCTCACACAAGCGTGGCGTCTCGGCGCCGGCGCGCGTTGGGGCGGACGCGAGGATGATGTGTTGGCATTCGATGGCGAGAACGGCAGCGAATACGCTGGGCTAAGCTTGTTTGCCGTCTACGAGCCATCGGCCAGGGGCCTGCGCGCCTACGGCGCCATCGCGGCCAACTGGATCGAGAATGATATTGAGCGCGGCTATCTCAACGGATCGACGCTGACATCGTCACACGGCGAGCAAGACGGTTTGGCGTATGGCGCCGCATTGCGTGTGGGGTGGGCCGCGCCCTTAAGCGAGCGTGTCGCTGTCACGCCGTTCCTCTCGTACGAGGCCAGCCGCATCGAGCTTGATGGCTATACCGAAACAACCGGCCCGTTTCCCGCGCAGTTCAACGATACTGCGGGCAATCTCGACATCGCCCGCGCGGGCGCGCAACTCGATATGCACGTCAGCGATGCATTTCGCTTTTGGGTGACGGGCAATTACGCCGTGCGCCGCCAGCGCGAGTTGCCCGCCGTCAGCGGCGAAGTCATAGCGCTCTCATCACCGTTTGCGATTGAGGGGGCTGCTGTGGGCCGCCAGTGGTGGGAAACCGGGCTGGGCGCGGAGTGGCGCACATCGGGACGCACGCGTCTCCAGTTTGGCGTTCAAGCATCGTCGGACGGCGACACCGCCGCGCACTATGGCGCGCGTGTTTCAGCCATCGTGGTGCTCTAACGGACTTCGTTTTTGGCCCTGATCGCGCATTTGTACCTGACTCCCCTGTCCCCGGCGCACGTCCCCTGTTGACCGGCGCCTCCGCGCCGCACTCAGCTACGGCTGATTTCGTCGATGAGCCAGGCGCGGGCGGCGCGCCATTGGCGCTTGACGGTGCTCTCGGACACGCCCTCGGCAGCGGCGATCTCCTCGACCGTCAGCCCGGCATAGAATCTTTGTTCGACCAGTCGCGCACGCTCGGGATCGAAACGCTCCAGCTTGGTCAAGGCAGCGTCGAGCGCCTCGAGGTCAATCGCGCCCTTGTGTTCGCCTGGCCATTGCGTCGTCACCGGCGGGGCCTGACGCTTCTCCGCCCGCATACGGCGGACCTCGTCCATCAGTATCTGGCGCATGATCCGAGCCGATAGCGACAGAAAGTGCGTGCGGCCCTGGACCTCGATGCGATCGAGCTTGATCAGTTTAATGGCTGCGGCATGCGCGAGATCGGTCGGCTGAATTTGCAGCGCGGCGGCGTCGCCATTCAGCACGCCGCGTGCGACACGGCGAAACTCATCGTAATGCTCCGCCACCAATTGGTCTTGGCCGCGGACCGGAGAGTGTATGGGTCGGGTCACTGGGCTGCCTCGCGCCGGAGTTTGGCCCCCCGACGCGCGTCACGCAATTGGCCTTCTCTAAGCAGGCGAGCGATTAGAGGTCGCCGCCGAGGCCCCGACGCGGCGGGTTGCAGCCTCGTTGCACAAAATCCTCGGCTTCCGCCAAGGAGGTGTTGCGGTCGCGCTCACCCAGGGCGCCCTCTTGGTTCAAGCCGCGATAAATCCCACGCGCCTCGATCCACGCTTCACAGGCGCGGCGGTATTGCGTGCCGTTGTACGAGTTGCCGCCGTGGGTCATCAGCGCCGCGGCGAGGCTGCGGCGCGCGCCGGGGGCGCCCTCAGCGCGGCGCACCAGGTCGCGATGCGCCGCGATCACTTCAGCGCCGACGCTGTAGCTTTGGGCGAAATCGCCCATATCGGCGAGGATTTGCGCGTACACTTCGTTGGAGATCGCAAGCATACGGATGGCGCCCGCGTCGTTGGGGTCGCGCGCCTGCAAGATGCGGGCGCTGGCGACGGACTCTTCAATCGACGCGCGGGCCAGCGCGTCGCGGTCATTGCTGCGATGAACCACCGCGCGGTACCACGTCGAGATCGCAAAATTGCGAATGTAGCTCGGGTTGTTCGGCGCCGAGTCGCGGACGGCGCGGTTTAGCTCGACGGCTTGGTCAAGCGCGGCGCGCGCTTCAACTTCCTGTTCAAGGCGATGATACGCCTCGCCCAGCAGACGCATATTGGCGGCGCGGGCGCGCATGAGCTTCACGTCGTCCCGGATTGCGGGCGACAGCGTGTTGGCGAACGCCTCCGCTTGCAGGTGACGATCGCGCGCATTGGCGTAGTCATCGTCCCAGCCAAACGAATCGGCGACGGCCTGAAGGGCGACAGCGTAAATTCGTGCAGCATCCGCGTCGTCGCGCGCGTAGGGCTCGATGGCGGCCGCGGCGCGTTCTGCATAGGCCCTACCGGCGGCGCTATCATTGGCGCTGTAGAGCGCAGCGCCAGATTGCTCCAAAAGGACTTGCGCCATGGCGCGCGCGACTTGTTCGTTTTCAGGATGCGCGGCGAAGAGCGGTTCGATGATTTGGGTGGCTTGGGTCAGCAGCGCGCTCGCGTCTTGGTCGCGGCCTAGCTCGCTCGCCTGGCCGCCGCCCACGACTTGGGAAAGTCGGAGAAAGCCGAGGCTTGTCTCAATACGAACGTCCAACGGCGCGCTCTCGTCGGCGGCTAACGCTTCGAGATAGGTCAAGCTCGTGCGTGCGAGCATTTCCCGCGCGTTGGTCGAGCCCACCGTGAGGCTGACTTCGTCGAAAACCTCGAACATCATTGTCTTCGCGATCGCGCGGGTCTGTTCGAACCGGGCTTCGGCGAGCTCACGCGCGCGTTCTTCGCGGACATTGGCGAGGAGCGTGCTTAAAAGCGCGGCGGTTATCAGCGCAAATGTCGTTGCTGCGCCGGCCACCACCAGCCGATGACGGGAAACAAACTTGCCGAACGCGTAGAGCGGCGCTGATCCATAGGCCGAAACCGGACGCCCGCCGCGCCAAGCATCGACGTCGGCGCTCAAGCTCACGACGCTAGCATAACGCGCGTTCGGGTCCTCTGCGCAAGCGCGCGCGATGATGGCCTGAAGCTCTCGATCCTTGCGGCGCGGCGGGATGAGGTCGGCCAGGAGCTTGCCGAGCGAATAAATGTCGGCGGAAGTCGTCACTGGCGCGCCGCGCAGATGCTCGGGCGCGGCATAGCCCGGCGTATGCGTCAGCGCGGCGACGCGTGCTTCGGTTGACGCGGGGGTCGTGGTGTCGGCGGGGCGTGCAATGCCAAAATCAATGAGCTTTACGACGCCGTCGTTGCGGATGAGGACGTTATTGGGCGTCATGTCACGGTGGACGACGAGGTGGCTATGGGCGAACGCGGCGGCCGCGCAAATGTCGAGGAAGAGCTGAATGCGATCGGCGCGCGAGCGTCGCGTCGCCGCCGCCCATTGGAGCAGCGGAACGCCTTCCACTAACTCCATCACGAAATACGGCGACCCTTCATCGGTTTGGCCGCCATCATAAAGCTGCGCGATGTTCGGATGACTGAGGCGCGCCAAGGTTTGCCTCTCGCTTTCAAACCGAGCGACGACTTCGGGTGTGAACAGGCCAGGCTTGATGACCTTGATCGCGACCGTGCGGGAAAAGTCGCCCGCGTCGCGCTCGGCTTTGTAGACCGCGCCCATGCCGCCTTGGCCAAGGCGTTCCAGCACGCGATAGGCGCCGATGCGGTCCGGGAGCGCGATCTGTTCGAGGGCGGCCATCGCGCCGCCTGTATGCAAGGATTGAACTCTATCTGCGGTTTCAAGCGCGACCAAACGCTCGCGTAGCGCGGGCCGCCCTTGCGTTTGCGCGTCAATCCAGGTTTGGCGCTCCGCTTCCGGGACATCGAGCAAGTGCTCAAATAGCGTCATCACTTCGCGTTCGAGTACGAGATCGGCCATGGCCCCCGCCTTTGCCTCACGTAAGCGTCGTTCGTAGCTGGAACGGGTCACGGGCAACTAAGCAAATGCGCACAGCGCGGCGGCTTTTCCAACTGCCGCTGCGCGGACGTCACATCATTTAAAAAAGTTTTACGACAGGTGACCTGTTTTCCCTCGCCGCCGCGCTTCCTCAAACAAGCGGCAGGAGCGAGCCTCGTCCGCGGCCAAGGGGAAGTTCAAATGAAAAACCGCATACCGATTTTGCTTGGCGCCGCGTGTCTGGCGCAAATTCTGACCATGCAGCCAGCGCAGGCGCAGGCTGACTACGTGGAATCGTCCGTCACGGTTTCCTATGCGGAACTCGATCTAAATTCCGAAGCCGGCGCCAATGCGATGCTTGGCCGCTTGCGCCAAGCCGCGCAGCGCGTGTGCAGCAGCGGTTTCGACCGCGACCTAACGCGCGGCCGGGCCGAACGCGAATGCATGCGCAATGCAATGCGCCAGGCGGTGGCGGCGGCTGACACCGCGGCCATGCAACAGCAGTACGCCCAGTCGGAAGCCGGCGTGACGACGCTGGCGGCGCACTCCTCGGTCCAAATGGAAGCCAATGGCGCACGCGCGCGCATCAGCTATGCCGATCTCAATCTTGATGCGCCGCAGGGCCGGGCGGCGCTCCAGCGCCGGATCGAGAGCGTGACCCGCGCCTCGTGCGGCGTGGGCCGCTGGGCGCTGCGTCTGTCGCGGAGCCAACGCGAATGCCGCAACGATGCACGCGCACAGGCCGATGTTCTCGTCGCCCAAGCGGCGGCGACGCAATTGGCACAGGCTGACGCACCGGCAGTGCAAACCAGCGCCGCGCCGGCCGCGCATATGACATTGGCTTCGGTGTCCACCACCGCAGCGCCGCCGCCGTCAGAGAACGTCGCGTCGCTTCAGGACAACGCTGCGGCCACCGGCTACGGCGTGTGCGATGCGCGCGTTCACGCGGCTAACTTTAGCCGTGGATCGAGCCTCCCCAACGCGCAAGTGCGCGGCGACCTCGCCGCGGCGGTTGATGCAGCGTCGGTGTGTCAACTGGAGTCCGCTGTCATCGCGGTCGACCGCTCGGACCCGCTGGCCGTGCGCCGCGCCAACGCACTGCGCGCCGCACTCATTTCGCGCGGCGTGCCGGCCGAGCGCGTGACCATCAGCTATCAAGACGCCGCGAACCTGCAGGGCGCCGAGCTTCGGATGACCTTCAATGGCATCGCACGCGGCGGCTCGGCGGAGACCCCGCAGCCGGCGCCGGTCGCCTAAGGCCCTGCGACACGCCGACAGCGCAATCTGGGCGGTCCCTACCGGGGCCGCCCTTTTTTTGGAGTTCTACTCCCGGCTGCGCAGGACGCTTAACGCCCCTACCCCTCACGCGCGCGAGCCGCTAAAGCCTCCTCCCTTCGGAGGACGGTATGGGCGTGTTGGACGGGAAGGTCGTCGTCGTGACCGGCGGCGGCAACGGCATTGGCAAGGAATGCGCGTTGCTGGCGGCGCGCGAGGGCGCCTCGGTTCTGGTCAACGATCTGGGTGGCGGGCTGAAGGGCGAGGACGCAGGGTCGGACGGGCCGGCCGAACAGGTGGCGCAGGAAATCCGCGCCGCAGGCGGCAAGGCGATCTCAAATTCGGACAGTGTCAGCGAGTACGACGCGGTCGCGGCCATGTTCGAACAGGTCAAAAAGGAATTTGGCGGGCTGCACGCCGTCATTAACCCCGCCGGCATCCTCCGCGACGGCATGTTTCACAAAATGCCGCCCGCCGACTGGAAAGCGATCGTGGACGTACATTTGCATGGGGCCTTCAACGTCACGCGCGCTTCGATCGAGCATTTCCGGGAGCAGCAGGACGGGGCTTACGTTCTGTTCACCTCCACTTCAGGTCTGATCGGAAATATCGGCCAAGCCAATTATGCGGCGGCGAAACTGGGTGTGATGGGACTGTCTCGGATCATTGCCATGGAGAACGCGGCCAAGAACGTCCGCTCGAACATCATCGCGCCGTTCGCCTGGACCAGGATGATCGCCTCGATCCCGGTTAAGGATGAAGCCAGCGCGGCGCGGGTGGAGCGGTTCAAGCGCTCGATGCGGGCAGACCAGGTAGCGCAGGTAGCCGTGGCGTTGTGCGCCGATGGGGCCAAGGACACGACCGGCCAGATTTTTGCCGTGCGCGGCAATGAAGTATTTCTGTTCAACCAACCGCGCCCGGTGCGCGGCATGGCGCGGCTCGAAGGCTGGTCGCCGTCGAGCATTATCGAGCACGCTTTACCGGCGATGAGGGCGAACTTCACGGATGTGGGCGCGAGCGCCTCGGTGTTTCCATGGGATCCGGTCTGATGCGCCTGCAGGCGGCCGCCCTCTTCGGCTTCGCGCTTTGCGCCTGCGCGACACCCGCGCCGACGCCGACGCCTGCGACGTCGTATCTGGCCGGCACCAGCTGGCGGCGTGTCGATGACATGAACGCCAACCCGCACGGCGCGACGATGGCGTTCACGACGGAAGGCGCCTCGGGCGACACGAGCTGCAATCGCTGGTTTTCGTCGGTAACGCATTCCGGCGGAGAATTGCGCTTCGGCAATATCGGCACGACGAGACGCGCGTGCTTAAGCGAAATTCAAGCCGGGACCGAGCGGGACTTCCTAGCTGCGCTGCGCGCTACGCGTTACGCCCACTACGATCAAGATGCGCTAGTGCTGCTGAATGAGCGCCAGGAAGTCATCGCGAGGTTCGACGTCGAATGATGCGTTCGCTCGCGCTTGCGCTTCTGCTCACGGCCACGGCTTGTGCCGAACGGCCGGCGCCGACGCCTGCGCCGCCACCAACCGTGCAGCTCAACCGCACGCAATGGATCGATGACGAAGGCGGCTTTAACGCCCCGCTCTTGGAATTCACGGACTCGCGCGCCAACGGCTTTACCGGCTGCAACCGCTTTTTCGCGCAGATGGAGCAAAACGGCCCGGCATTGACATTCACCGGCATCAGCACGACGCGGCGCGCCTGTTCGCCGGACCTGATGGCGCTTGAAAGCGATTTCGTGGCTCGTCTCGAAGGCACGCGCGCGGCGCGGCTCGAAGGTGACGCACTGGTATTGCTCGACGTAAACGAAGTCGAGTTGGCGCGGTTCAAGCGCCAACTCTAATCTCGTCTTACGGCGTCGGCGTCGGACCCACTTCCACCAGCGGCAGTGTGCGCGGACAGCGGGTCAGCGCGGCGCCGCCGCAATTGGCGACTTGCACGTCAGTGGCGCCCGGTGCGTAGACGACTAGCCATTGTTCGTTCGGATCCATGCGCGTCATGCTGCGCAGTTCGCCGCACTGCACCGAGATAACGAGCGAGCCGACATAGGGGCCGTAAGCGCTGGCCGGGTCGATGTTCGGCGGAATGATGCCGCGCGATTCGGTGCCGCGAATAGCGGCGCAGGGCGGCGTCGCGTCCGGGTGCGCCTGTTGGTAGGCAGTGAGCTGGGTGGTGGCGAACACGAGCTGATTGGCCGGGTCCATCGCCTGCACTTGTTCGAACAACGTTTGCGGCGGCGGCGGCGGTGGCGGCGCTTCCGGTTCGGGCTGGCCGCAGGCGGCGAGCGCGAAAGCGGCGGCGCAGATGGCGGCGTGAATTGGCTTCATGGGGTAGTCCCTCCCTTGCCGCGCCTTGTGCGACCCGGGGCGCATTATCGTCAAGCCGGTGCGCGACGGGCGGTGTCAAAGTTGTGCCTTGAGCGCAGTATGGACCCCTCCCCACATGAGCCGGCGAAGAGGTGTTCCATGATTGAGAAACGTGCATTCGATAGTCTGGGCCGTCACGACGCCGATTGGCTTGCGGCCCGCTATCATTTCAGCTTTGCCGGCTATCACGATCCGGCGCGCGTCCACTGGGGCGCGCTCCGTGTTTGGAACGACGACACCATTCAGCCGAAGACCGGCTTTCCGCCACATCCGCACAGCGACATGGAGATTATCACCTATGTCCGCTCTGGCGCGATCACGCACCAGGACTCGATGGGCAATAAGGGCCGTACTGAAGCTGGCGACGTCCAGGTGATGAGCGCGGGCTCAGGGGTGACGCACGCTGAGTTCAACCTCGAAGACCAAGCGACGACGCTCTACCAAATTTGGATCATCCCCAAGGAGCGCGGCGGCAAGCCGTATTGGGGCGCGGCCAAGTTTCCGAAAGCCGACCGCGCCGGCGCCTTGGTGACGCTGGCGTCCGGGTACGAGGCTGATCAGGCCGCCGGCGCGCTGCCGATCCGCCAGGACGCGAGGGTGCTGGCGGCGACGTTGGAGAAGGGCCAAGCGGTGGACTACCCGCTGGAGGCCGGCCGACATGTTTATGTGGCGGTCGCCAAGGGCAGCGCGCGGGTAAACGGGGTCGAACTCGGGCCACGCGACGGAGCGGCGATCAGCGAAGAAGACCGCATCAGCATCGAAGCGGGCGAAGAAGCGGAGATTGTCTTGGTAGACGCACCGTGAGCTGAGCGAGCGGTCAAGTTCCGTCGTTTCGACGTAAACCGGTGTCAATTGAAGATTTCGCCGGTTTTCGGGACGACGAACTCTTTTTCCGTGCTGAGATCGGCCCAAAATTTACCGGGCGTTTGCGGTTGGCGGTGTTTCTCTGCGACCTCAGATGGAGTGACTAGATTGACGTCGTTGAGCGATTTGCACCTGCTCGTGGTCGACGACAATCCGCAGATGCGGCACCTGCTGCGCTGCCTGCTGCGAGCGGGCGGCTTCCACCGCGTCACCGAAGCAGACACGGCCAACGAAGCCCTGCGCACGATGCGCGCGACGACAGTCGATCTGGTGCTGCTGGATTGGAAGATGGCGCCGATCGACGGCCTCGCCTTCGCCCGCATGATCCGCTGGGACGCCAACAGCCCGAGCCCTTACGCGCCGATCCTCATGCTCACCGCGCACACAGAGATTTCCCGGGTGGCCGCCGCGAGAGACGCCGGCGTCACCGGCTTCATCAAGAAGCCGATTAGCACGCGCCTCTTATTCGATCGCATCACGAGCGCGCTGACCGATACGCGCATGTTCGTGAGGACCGAGGATTTCTTCGGACCCGACCGCCGCCGCGGCGAAAGTGAAAACTATGCCGGCCCGTTTCGGCGCGCGACCGATGCCGGCAACGCGCATGACATGTTCGACATCGACGACATGCGCGCGAGCGCCTAATCTGCCGGCAGCGCTTGCAGGGAGTCATGCCGGCGCGCAGAGTCCAGTCTGTTGTTTCGTGGGGATGCGTCATGATCCGGACGTTGGCTGTTCTGCTTCTGATTGTCCCACTGAGTTCGTGCCTCGCCGGCGCAGTTGTCGGTGCGGCTGTGGATGTCACCGGCGCCGTTGTCGGTGGGGCGGTGAAGACTACCGGCGCGGTGATCGACGCCGCCATTCCTGATGATGATGACGACGATGACAACCGCAAATAAGGCGAAGGCGGGTCCGCTGTGACGCCCCTGTGACGTGAACGTGAGTGGCGCCCGCGCACGACGCACATCATACTTTTGTTTGCATCGTTACTCGTAAGGGAGCCTCACTATGCGTCTTGCATCAGTATTGGCGGGGTTCGCCGCGCTCGCATTTTCGGGCGCCGCCCTCGCCGCGCCAGTTTCGGTCGCGCCGGTTTCTTTCTCGAGCGAATTTCAGACTGAACTCGAAGACGATTACGGCGTGCGCGAAGGCGAATACCTCCGCGATGCGGTCAATGAAGCGGTTGCCGCAGCCCTAACGCGCCAAGGCGCAACGTTAGGCCAGAGCGCGCCGCTGACGATAGAGATCGCCATTGTCGATGCCGACCCGAACCGGCCGACGATGCAGCAATTGGTCGACCAGCCGAGCCTCGATGCGATCCGCTCGATCTCGATCGGCGGCGCGGAATTGCACGCGGTGCTGCGCGGCAGCGACGGCGCCGTGGTCAGCGAAGTCAATCATCGGCGCTACAATCACACGCTCGCCGACATTGGCGGCGCTGCGACGACCTGGAGCGAGGCCCGCCGCGCCATCCGCCAGTTCGCGGAAAAAGTCGCCGACGCTTACGTCGCCAACGCGCGATAGGCCCTCATCCCCAGCGTTGCTTCAGCCACGCCGGATGGGCGGTTGCGAGAGCTCCGGCCCCAGCCACGCCTCGCAGCCGCTTCGCGCCTCAGCGCAGACCAAGATCTTTGTGGGTTTGCACGCTGAGCCGCCAGTGCGGGTGCGCCAGGCAATAGGCGATGGCGGCGCGAGTGTTTTCGTTGCGCTCCGAGCTGTCCATCGGCTGCAAGTAGAAGTGCGTGAACGCCAGCGCCTCGAAGCGCGACGGTTCGACGTTGGCTTGCGGGAAGACGAGCTTGAGCTCGTGCCCGTGTGTTTGCACGATTTCGGTATTGGCCTTGGGGCTGACGCATATCCAGTCGACGCCCGCGGGAGTCGGCAAGGTGCCGTTGGTCTCGATGGCGATTTCGAAGCCGGCGGTGTGGAGCGCGTCGATTAGCGGCGCGTCGAGTTGGAGCGTTGGCTCACCGCCGGTGCAGACGACATAAGGCGCGCCGCCGCCAGGCCATAGCGCCGCCGCCGCGCAGGCGAGCGCTTCGGCGGTTTGAAATTTACCGCCGCCATCGCCATCCGTGCCGACGAACTGCGTATCGCAGAACTTGCAGACCGCCTCGGCGCGATCCTCTTCGCGGCCACTCCACAAATTGCAGCCGGCGAAGCGCACGAACACGGACGGCCGTCCCGCCCGCGCGCCCTCGCCTTGCAGCGTGTAGAACATCTCCTTGACGCTGTAGGTCACGCCGTCACGCTTTCACGCCACTCGTACCAACCCTTTGCGCGCAATTCGCACGCGGGGCACGCGCCGCAGCCATAGCCCCAGGCGTGACGGTGCGTGCGGTCGCCTTCGTAGCAAGTGTGGCTGTTTTCGAGGATGACATTCACTAGTGCGTCGCCGCCGAGTTCGTGCGCCAGCGCCCAGGTTTGCGCCTTGCTCAAATGCATCAGCGGCGTTTCCACTTGCATCGGCGCGCCGAGGCCGAGCGTGAGTGCGCTCTGCATGGCGTCGAGTGTGTCGCGCCGGCAATCGGGGTAGCCGGAAAAATCAGTCTCGCACATGCCGCCGACGAGCGTGGAGATACCCCGCCGGTAGGCGTGCGCGGCGGCGACGGCGAGGAAGACGAGATTGCGGCCGGGCACGAACGTCGTTGGCAAACCATTGGCGCTCATCTCGATGGCCCGGTCGCTGGTGAGCGCGCTGTCGGCCAGTGCGCCATAGCCGGCGAGATCAACGACCAAGTCGTCGCCCAGCCGATCGACCCAGGCGGGGTTCAGGCCTGCAAGGTGGGCGCGGACGGGGCCACGCTGATCCAGCTCCAGCGCGTGGCGCTGTCCATAGAAGAAACCTATAGTTTCAACCCGTTCGTATCGCCTTAGTGCCCAGGCCAAGCATGTCGCTGAGTCTTGGCCGGCTGAGAAGAGAACAAGGACCGCAGTCATGCGCCCGAGCTTAGCGGTTCGGCGCGTGCGGTTCTATGCAACCCAGAAGGGCGCCGCCCCCGCCCCGGCGCACCCGTAAACGGGAAAGTCGTTCCGCAACGATACTGTGGCGCGGTTGTCGCAGGCGGGTGTTGGTATGACGCGGGCGTCAAGTTATGCCACCTGGAACCGTTGACACATAGGGTGCGCCTGCCTGCTATAGCGTCTGGACAGGTAGGGTTCGGGGGAGCTGCGCTCACCGACCCTGTTTTGCCGATGGTTGGCCGGATCGCCCATAGAAGGCGCCGCCGGCACTGGGAGGACGGCGATGAGCAAAAAGTTTAATTGGACTCGGATTCTGCTTTCGGGCGCGTCGATAGCCGCAATGGGCGCTGCGCCCGCGCTGGCGCAGGACGAGGCCGAAGTATCGGACGAAATCGTCGTCACGGCGACGGGCCGTGCGGCGGCCATTCAAGATGTACCGCTCGCGGTGACCGCCATCGGCGGCGAAGCACTTCAAAATTCGGGCGTGCAAGACCTTCGTGACGTTACGCAAGTCGCGCCTTCTTTCTCGATGTCCTCCGGTCAATCGAGCTCGTCCGGCACCAGCGCCCGCATCCGCGGCATCGGCACCGGCTCCGACAACCCAGGCTTTGAAGCCGCCGTCGGCATCTTCATCGACGGCGTCTATCGCGCCCGCGCTGGCGCCGCTCTCGCCGATCTGCCGGAACTGGAACGCATTGAAATTCTGCGCGGTCCGCAAGGCACATTGTTCGGCCGCAACACCTCGGCCGGCGCGATCAGCGTCATCACTGCGGGTCCGGACTTCGATCCGGGCGTCTATCTCGAAACCCAATTCGGCCTCGACGATCTGGAAGAAGTCGGCGCCCGCGGCGGCGTCAACATCCCGGTCAGCGATAACCTTGCATTCCGCTTCGACGGTTCGGTCCGTGCCCGCGAAGGCTACATCACCGACCTGACCTCGGGCGAGGATCTCAACAACCGCGACCGTGGCTCGGCCCGCGGTCAGATGCTTTGGGACATCAATCCCGACGCCTCGCTCCGCGTGATCGTCGACGCCTCTCAGTCGGACGAAATCTGCTGCGGCATCACCCCGCTCCTGTACGGCCCGGCGCAAGGCGCGATCAGCTTGATCACGGCAGGCGCGGGCACGCCCGCGATCAACGTCGAGAACCGCGGCATGACCGTGACTCCCGGTCGCGGCTACAACGAAAGCACTGAAGAAGAAGGCATCTCAGCCCAGCTCGATTGGGATTTCGGCGGCATCAACTTCACCTCGATCACCGCCTATCGTGATTGGGAAGCGATCCGCGACCAAGACGTCGACTTCAACGTCATCGACGTGGCCTATCGCGACGGACTCGAAGTCGGCTTCACGAACTTCACGCAAGAGTTCCGCTTCCAAGGCGAAGCTGGCCGCTTGAACTGGCTGGTCGGCGCTTTCTACGGCGACGAAACGCTTGAGACCACGGATCGCATTCGCATCGGCGCGAACGCCAGCCTTTACTCGAACGTACTCACCATCGGCGGCACCACGCCGACGCCGTTGGGACCGAGCGAACTCTACAACTTCACCGCCGCCAACTCGATCTTCCAAAACGCGGTGAACTTGCTGCCGTTGGGTCTTCAACCGGCTGCGTTGTTGGCCGTCAACAGCTCGAACGCCGGCTACATTCTCCCGAACGCTTCGGGCGTCGGCCAACAATCCGACGAATGGAATGTCCAGACGGAGAGCTTGGCGCTGTTCACGCACAACGAGATCAGCATCACGGATCGCCTCACCGCAACGATCGGTCTTCGCTATAGCCAAGAAAACAAGGACCTGAACGCCAATCTGTTCGCCAATGGCGCGAGCTGCTCATCGTTGCAAGCAATGGAAAATGCCACGGCTGCCGCGTTCGCACTGGCGACCGGCGGCGGCGGTGTTGTGACCTTCCTCCAGCAGATCGGCGTTTCGACGCCGATGAACCTGGCTTGCAACCCGGCCGTGAACAGCATTTCGAACGGCACGTACGCGACGGATAGCGAAGAAGAAGAGTTCAGCGGCACGGCGTCGCTGTCCTACGACATCTCTGACGACGTGATGCTCTACGGCGGCTACTCGCGCGGCTATAAAGCCGGCGGCTTCAACGTCGACCGCTCGGGCTTCCAGGTCCGTCCGAACACCGTAAACCCAGCCTCGATCACCGCCGATCAGCTGGCCTTCGATCCGGAATTCACCGATGCCTATGAAATCGGGTTGAAGTCCACGATCCTCGGCGGCACCACCACGGTGAACCTCACGGGCTTCTACCAACAAATCCACGACTACCAGCTGAACGCCTTCAACGGTTTCAACTTCATCACACGCAACGTGCCGGAGTTGATCAGCCAAGGCGTCGAATTGGAAGTGGCGGCGCGTCCAACGGACAACCTCACGATCAACGCGGGCGTCGTATACACAGACGCCTATTACGACAGCGAAGTGCGGTTCAACCCGCTGACAGCCTGCGTTCTCGTCACCACTGCGGTGCCATGCACCACGGGTGGCTCGACGCCGAACCCGAACGATCCGAACGCTGTCTACTCGGGCTCGCCGCTGGCATTCTCGCCGGAATTGTCGGTCACGGCCGGCATTGGCTACGAAGTGCCGATCGGCTCGATGCGCGCGCTCTTCTATGTCGATGCACGCTGGAACAGCGAATACCGGACGCAAACGCTGGCGCGCAACGCGATCACCGACAACGAAGCCTTCGCCATCTATAACGGCCGTATTGCACTCGGCCCGGAAGACGAGCGTTGGTCGATCGAGTTCTGGGGCCGCAACTTGCTGGACGAGACCTACTATGTCGGTTCGTTCTCGCCGCCGCTGCAGGACGGCACCCTCGTGGTGTACCCGAACGAGCCGGCGACCTACGGCCTCACCCTGCGCGCCCGCTACTAAGCGCCAGGCACCATACGAAAAACGGCGACGGCCGGGGCGAAAGCTCCGGCCGTTTGCTTTTGGGGCGATGCGGATTAAGCGGGGCGCATGAAGCTCAGCGATCTCGACGTGCTGATCGTGGACGATCACGAAGCGATGCGAGTGATGCTGACGCGCGTCCTGGTGCGGGCCGGCGTCCAGGCCGTACGCACGGCGCAGAGCGGCCTGGAGGCGCTAGGGCTGATGGCGGAGCGGCCGGCGGCTTTGGTGCTGGCGGATCAGCGTATGCCCGGCATGGACGGTCTGAGCTTCGTGACGGCCCTGCGCGGCGAGGCGGCGTTCAGCGACGCGCGCGTGATCATGATCAGCAGTGCAAACGATGACGCGCACTTCGCGGCAGCGCGCGCGGCTGGCGTCGATGCGGTGCTGGTGAAGCCGATCCCGCCGCGGGCGCTGCTTGAAGCGATCGAGAAGGTGATGCGCTGAGGCCAAGCCGCGGACCGCGCTTAAAGCTGCCCGCGCAGCATTTGCAGGATGGCGGAGAAGTCCTTGCCGCCGTGGCCGCGCTGGACCAGTTCGCTGTAGAGCGCCTCCGCCGCGCCGCCGAGCGGGGTCGGCGCGCCGGCGGTTTCGGCGGCGTCCTGCGCCAACTTCAAATCCTTCAGCATCATCGCCGCCGCGAAGCCGCCTTCGTAGTCGCGGTTCGAGGGCGCCGCGGGCACCGGACCCGGCCACGGACAATAGGAGGTCAATGACCAGCACTGGCCGGAGGCTTTCGAGGCGATGTCGAAGAATTTCTGCGCATCGAGGCCGAGGCCCTCGGCCAGCGCAAACGCTTCGCTGGTGGCGATCATCGAAATCCCGAGCAGCATGTTGTTGCAGATTTTCGCCGCCTGCCCCGTGCCGCTTTCGCCGGCGCGGATGATCGCTTTGGCCATCGGCTGCAACGCCTCCTCGATCTCGGCGAAGTCCTGCTCGCGGCAGCCGACCATGAAGGTGAGCGCTCCACCGGCCGCCGCTGCGGTGCCGCCGGAGACGGGCGCGTCGGCGGCGCGGAAGCCTTGCATCGAAGCGTCGCGGGCGACGGTGCGGGCGCTATCGACGTCGATAGTGGAGCAATCGATCAGGATGGCGTCGCTCGGCGCGTTCGGCAGGATCGCGTCCATGTAGACGCTGCGCACGTGCTCGCCCGCCGGCAGCATGGTGATGACCACGTTAGCGTCCTTCACCGCTTCGGCGGCGGAGGTTACGGGCGTCATGCCCTGCTCCTTCGCGCGCGCCAGTGCGTCAGCGGAGAGATCGAAGGCGACCACCTCGCGGCCAGCCTTGGCTTGGTTCGCCGCCATGCCCGAGCCCATGTTGCCGAGACCGATAAAGGCGATGCGCATGGGATGCTCCTTTGTTGGAGGCTGTCTTAGAACCGTGCGCGGTGCGTTCAAGGCTGGATGACTCTCCTCCCCCTTGCGGGGAGGAGTTGGAGGCGGGGGTAACGGCGGCGCCGCTTCGAAAAGAGCAGCGCCCACGCCCCCACCCGCCGCCTTCGGCGGCGCCCTCCCCACGAGGGGGAGGGCTTGGCTATCAGGTCAGAGAGGCGACCACTCTTCGTCCGCCGGCAGCGGCACGAAGATTTCATCCAGCATTGCAGCAGTGACGCCGTCGAGCGATGCGGGGTTCCAGGCGGGTGTGTTGTCTTTGTCGACGATCACCGCGCGGACGCCTTCTTGGAAGTCGTGGCGGGATGAGACGCGCGCCGCGAGGCGATATTCCGCGCGCATTTCATCGGCGAAACTTGGCATCGCTGCGCCTTCCCGCAGCTGGCGGAAGCTCACCTTCATCGCTTGCGGCGATTTGGTGCGGAGTGTCGCGAGCTGCTCGTTGGCCCAGTCGGAGCCATCGGCTTCGAGTGCGGCGAAGATGGCTTCGACACTGTCGCACGCGAACAAGCGGTTGATGCGTTCGATGTTTTCCGGCGTCAGCTCCTTCGGGCGGCCGGCGGATTCGCTGAGCGCTTCCAGGCCGGAGGCGAGCGCGCGTTCGGGTTCGTGCGTTTGCGCTGAGCCGGCGATCTGCGCGCGAGCGGCGGCGAGAATTTCTGTCGGCATGAAATGCGTGGCGATGCCGGCGATAAGGCAGTCGGCGGCTTTCAAACGCGCGCCAGTGAGGGCGAGCCACATGCCGATCGCGCCGGGTTTGCGCGGCAGATACCAGCCGCCGCCGACATCGGGAAACAAGCCGATGCCGGTTTCGGGCATAGCGTAGGTCGTGTTCTCGGTGGCGATGCGGAAACGCGCCGGCATCGAGATGCCAACGCCGCCACCCATGGTGACCCCGTCGATCAGCGCGACGATCGGCTTGGGGTAGGTGAACAGGAGATGGTTGAGGCGATATTCGGTGTGGAAGAAGGCGCGCGCCTCTTTGCCGTCGCCTGCCCCGCTCTCAGCGATCATGCGAATGTCGCCGCCCGCGCAGAAGCCGCGCGTGCCGGACGCGTGATCGAGCAGGATGGCGTGAACGCTCGCATCATCGCGCCAAGCGAGCAGCGCGTCGATCATCGCGGCGCACATGGGCGTGTTGAGCGCGTGGAGCGCGGCTGGGCGGTTAAGCGTGATGTGGCCGAGCCCGTTGGCGGCGGAGGTGAGGATTTCGCTCATGGGTTAGCCCGAGTGAACCGCGCGATCAGGAGCATTGTGGCGGCGCACATGGCAAGGGCGATGCCCGGGATGCCGACCATCATCGCAAGCGCGCCTTGCTCGGGGGCGAGCGCAGCCGACTGCAGGTACGTTACGTAAAGCGCCTGCGCCCCGAACCCGATCGCGCCGGCCAGCAACGCCGCGAGACGCGCGCGCCGCCGCAACGCAAACACCACCGGCGCCGCGATGGCGCAGAGTACGATGACTAGGATGAGGAGGAAGGCGGGGAGCGCCATCACCGCATCGTCGGGATCACGAAGCTTGAATCATCCGTCAGCCCCTCCGGCCAACGCTGCGTGATCGTTTTCACTTTGGTGAAAAACTTCACGCCTTCCATGCCGTGCTGGTTGGTGTCGCCGAAGGCGCTGCGTTTCCAGCCGCCGAAGGTGTGGTAGGCGACAGGCACCGGGATCGGCACGTTGATGCCGACCATGCCGACATTCACGCGGCTCGCGAACTCACGCGCGGCGCGGCCGTTGCGGGTGAAGATGGCGACGCCATTGCCGTATTGGTGCTGGCTCGGCAGCGCGAGCGCTTCTTCGAAAGTTTCGGCGCGGACGATCTGCAGCACCGGGCCGAAGATTTCTTCCTGATAGGTGCGCATTTCGGTGGTGACTTTATCGAACAGTGTCGGGCCGACAAAGAAGCCGTCTTCATAGCCTTGCAGCTTGAAGCCGCGGCCGTCGCGCACAAGCTCGGCGCCCTCTTTCACACCGAGAGCGATGTAATCCTCGATCTTGGCCTTGTGCGCCGCGCTGACGACGGGGCCGTACTGCGCGCCCTCGTCGGTCGAGATGCCGACTCGCATGCGCTCGATCTCCGGGATCAGGCGTTCGCGCAATTCATCTGCGGTTTTCTTGCCGACCGGCACCACCACCGGCAGCGCCATGCAGCGTTCGCCGGCCGAGCCGTAGGCAGCTCCGACGAGGTCTTTGATCACCTGGTCCATGTCGGCGTCGGGCAGCACGACGCCGTGATTCTTGGCGCCGCCCATGGCTTGCACGCGCTTCCCGTTCGCAGTGCCGTGCGAGTAGATGTACTGGGCGATGTCGGACGAGCCGACGAAGCTGATAGCCTTGATATCCGGATTGGCGATGATGGCGTCGACGGCTTCCTTGTCGCCGTGGACCACGTTGAGCACGCCTGCGGGCGCGCCGGCCTCCATCATGAGCTCGGCCAGGCGCACCGGCACGCTCGGGTCCTTCTCGCTCGGCTTCAGCACGAAAGTGTTGCCGGTCGCGATGGCGACGCCGAACATCCACATCGGGATCATGGCGGGGAAGTTAAACGGCGTGATGCCGGCGACGACACCGAGCGGTTGGCGCATCGAGTAAACATCTATGCCGGGGCCGGCGCCTTCGGTGTATTCGCCCTTCAGCGCATGCGGGATGCCGCAGGCGAATTCGATGACTTCCAGACCACGCTGAATGTCGCCCTTGGAATCGGCGATGACCTTGCCGTGTTCGGACGAGAGCAACTGCGCCAGCTCGTCCATGTTGGACTCAACGAGTTGCTTGAACGCGAACAGCACGCGCGCGCGGCGTTGCGGATTGGTGGCTGCCCAGCCAGGGAAAGCGGCGGCGGCGGCAGCGATGGCGGCGTCAACATCGCGCGCGGCGGAGAATGCGACCTCAGCCTGTTGCGCGCCGGTGTTCGGGTTGTAAACGCGGGCAGCGCGCCCGCCATTAGCGGACGCGCTGGCGCCATTGATAAAGTTACGGATCGCGCGCATCGGCGGGGCCTCCCAGGTTCGGAATTTGCCGCCCTTATGGCGTCAAATCGGAACCCAGTAAATGCCGCGCCAATAAGGCTGCCCGTGTTAGCCCCTTCGCGCCATGCCCATGATCAGGGAGACCACGAACAGAACGAGGAAAATGAAGAACAGGATCTGCGCGATGCCTGCCGAAGCCGAGGCGATGCCGCCGAAGCCGAAAATGGCCGCGACGATGGCGACGACGAAGAAGATAAGGGCCCAACTGAGCATGTGCGTCCTCCTGGAATGCAGTTGGAATGAAAACGCACTTTGCGGACGGTAGTTCCAAATTCGCTCAGACGGGATAGGTCCAACCCCCCTCACCCTTTTTGGCGGCGGCGTACTGCGATTCAGCAAAACGCCAATTGATCAGCGTGCTGAGATACGCGTCGAGGAATTTGCCACGCTCGTTCTTGTAGTCGAGATAATAGGCGTGCTCCCAAAGATCGCAGACACTGAGTGCGGTGAACTTATCATCGGCGATCGGCGTGTCGGCATCGTGCAGATCGATCAATTGCACAGCGCCGGACTTGTCGCTGACCAGCCACAGCCAGCCTGATGCAAAGTGGCCTTCGCCTTTGGCTTTTGCTTCTTGGCGGAAATTGGCGAGATCGCCGAACGCTTTTTCGATCGCGGCGCGCAGTTCGCCTTGCGGCTCGCCTTGCGACTCTGGCGTCAGTGAATTCCAGAAGAAGGCGTGGTTCCAGGATTGGGCGGCGTTGTTGAAGAGCTTCTTGTCCTTCTCGCGCTTGGCGAGGCGGACTACATCCTCGAGCGAAGACGGCGCATCCTTGCGTTCTTCGAGCGCGGCGTTGAGCTTTTTGACGTAGCCGGCGTGGTGCTTGCCGTAATGGGTGTTGAGCGTCTCACTCGACATGTGCGGCTCGAGTGCTGCGGCGTCGAAGGGAAGAGCTGGCAGTTTGAACATGGGTCGGCCTCCTATGAAGGCGATATAGTTACGCGGGGTCGTATTTCGAGGCGGTCTTAGCTTGCGGCACGGGCCAAAGCTCGTCGGCGGTCCCTTCTACGATCCAATCGCCCGGCGCTGCGCGCTGCTTGCCTTCCAGAGTCGCCACGATAACCGGACGATCGAGAGTGAAATAGCGCAGCGTGATGTCCGTCCGCTTTACGTACTCGCCTTCATCGACGCGCTCGTACGTGCGTTCAAAAATATCGCCTCGGATCACGGCGCGATCGGCCGGCGCGTATTCGATGATGAAATCCTTACCGCCGCGGGCTTTTAGCTTTCCCTGGCCGGTCTCGACCGTGCAGGTCGATTCCGCCCGCCAAGCGCGCACAGGTTCACCAGGCTTCGGCCGGATCGAACGCCAAATAACGTCATCAGGCGGCGTGCTGATCGTGTCGGGGATGATAGGACGACGGCCGACGATAAATTCGATCACGTTCATTGGGTCACCGACTTCATTACGTGACAGACTGGCCACGAGGGGCGCGAACGATGAGACTAATCACCTGCAGCACCAAGAAAACGAGAAACAGCACCTTGGCAATACCGGCAGCGAGTGCTGCTAAACCGACGAAGCCCAAATAGCCCGCGACGAGGGCGAGGATAAAGAAGGTTAGCGAGCATCCGCGGTCTCCGTGTTGCGTTCTTCAACTCGCGAGCAACCGCAACGGTTTCCGAAGTGGTCGTGACGGACCACCTTTTCGTGATGAGGCTAGGCGCTTGCTTCCTCGCGGCGAACGGTGGGAGGCGCCTCTTTGGGCGGGGGCACCGTGACCCAAAGAACAAACGGACGGTCCGGATCGCGTCCCACGCTTGCGCCAAGCTGGCGCGCGAACGCCTCGATCAAACGCGCGCCGGGCGACGGCGCCACCAGCCGCTCGCCGGCGGCATCGGCATCGACGGCCAAGCGCACCGCGCCGTCTTCGTCTTGCTGAAGATAAAGGTAAAGCTGCACCGGCCCCGCATCGGCGATAGCGTCGAGCGCCATCGAGATTCCCTCGCCGATCAGGAACGCGAGCGGCACGCCACGATCAACGTCGGCGCGCGCCGGCTCAAGGCGCAGCACCAAATTGACGTCCTTGGCTTGTGCGCCCCGTGATTGCACGAGATGGCGCGCAACTTCCGCCGCCAGATCATCGACTCGCAATTCTCGTACTTCGCCCGACGAATAAATGCGCTGGTGGACCAGGGCCAAGAGCTGCACGCGGTCATGCGCGCGCGCCAAGCCCCAAGACTCGCTGTCATCGCGGGCATTGCGGGCTTGTATGTTCAAAAGGCTGGCGACCATTTGGAGGTTGTTCTTCACCCGGTGGTGAACTTCACGGAGCAGCGCGCGCTCCTCGGCCAAAGCTTCCACCAGCCGTTGCTCGCGGCCACGGAGGGTCTTCGCCATAGCCGCTAGCGTGCGGCGCAACGAACGGATCTCCTCCGGCGCGTTGCGTAGCGCCGGCGGATCGGACGCTTCGTCGCCGCCGCGAGCCATATTGCGCGCCGCCGCTTCGACGCTGGAGAGCGGTCGGGCCACAAACACCTCGATCGCGAACCAGCCCGCCGCCACCGCCAGCAACCAGATCAACAATGGTGCGGCGAGCGTCAGCGTAAACTCACCCCAACGCTGCCACGCCGGCCGGTTCGAAGGCCATGACATGACGACGTAAACGTCGGGCGCATGCAGCGGCACGATGATGGCGGCGCCGTGCGCGACTGGAACGAAACTGGGATCAGAGCCGAGATGGTTGCGAATTTGGTCGGCGCGCGGCAATCCAACGTCGCGCAGTTCAGGTCGCGGCGTCGATTGAGCGATGATGCGTCCGGTCGAGTCGACAATCGCCGCGCGAGTGCGATCCAGCTCGCGGCCGCGATCCAGCAACTCGCGCAATTGCGTCACCGTGATTGATGCGCCGACAAAACCTACCCGGCGGCCACCGGCGCGGATCGGCTCAAGCGCGGCCAGAACCGGCTCACCCGTAATGACGCCCCGCTCGACATAGCCGAGCGTAAAGGCGTCGCGCACCTGCGCAAGGCTTCGAACTTGGGTTGGGGGCGCCCTCATCCCGGCGGGGGCGTGCGGGAAGCTGCACCGCACCGCGCCTGCCTCGGAGGTCACCGAAATCGACTCCACGTAGGGATAGCGGGCCGCGACTTCGCCTAGCCAATCGCGGCAATCGCCGGCCTCTATCTGCGCTAAGGCCGGCGTTGTGGCCAGCACGCGGACCATTTCGCGCACTTCGTCGATGGCGCCTTTTTCCAGCGACGTCGATTGCAGCGCCCGACGGCCCAAACTCTCCTCGTAGGCGGCTTGCCGCGCCGCGACACTGTTGAACCCAACCTGCGCCGCGATGGCGCCGCCGGGAAGCATCGCAATGCCCAGCAACAACGCCATGCGCCCGCGCATTGACTTGAGAGACAATGCGCGGGGCCAAGAAAAGAATTTACGGTGTTCGCGCGCGCTCACACCCTAGACGAGGCTTCAATCATGCGAGCTTCACTAGGAACGGGCTGACCATCCTCGTCAAGACCAAGCAAATCGGCCAACTTGCGGCGGGCCCGATTGACGCGACTCTTGATGGTGCCGACAGCGCAGCCGCAAATGGTGGCGGCTTCTTCGTAGGAGCACCCTGACGCGCCAACCAAAGTCAGCACTTCGCGGTGATCAGAAGCAAGTTGAGCGAATGCGACTTTGAAGTCTTCGAGATCGACCGATCCGTCTTGCTCAGGGCGAACCGACAGCCGCGCGGCGAACTTGCCATCAGCATCCTCGACTTCTCGCTTCAACTTGCGCAGCTGCGAGTAGTAATGATTGCGGAGGATGGTGAACAACCAAGCGCGCAGATTGGTGCCGGGTTCGAACCGCTCGACGTTTGCGAGCGCCTTAACCAGTGTGTCCTGCACGAGATCGTCCGCCTGGGCGGTGTTATGCGCCAGAGAACGCGCAAACGCGCGCAAACTGGGCAGGAGCTCAATGAGCTCGGTTTTGAAGGCCACTTGCGCACTCACGACTTTTTATCCTCAGCGTCGTCGAGGGCGGCGAGGACATCGAGCAATCGCTTCGGCAATGGCTCGCCAGCGACTTGGCCGTAGGCCAGTTTGAGATTGCGGGTAATCAGCGCCTTATGGTTGGCGGACGCCGGTCGGGACTTTCCGTAACCGGCTCCATCTTGCGGCGGCGGCTTTTTGCTCACGAGCGCTTCCATTTGTTCTTTCCGTGTCATAGTGCCAATCGAGCCCCCGCTGGACTAGTCCTGTGTCAGGAAGACCCACACGGCGGCTCTCCCATTCGCGCAACCAACGTCTCTCTCGGGCGCCTGTTCCGCAGCGCCGGAACATATTTTCACACGGTGCGTTTTGTGGCTCTCACTGGAACGGGAGAGTACTATGCATACTGAGGCCGCTCCCTCGAAAAATATCAACGAAAACAAAGGCTCTTACATGTCGCTCGCCCGGGAAATCGCGCCTCACTTGCCGCTGTTGCGCCGCTATGCGCGGGCACTGACCGGGGCGCAGGAAAGTGGCGACGCTTTTGTTGTTGCAGCCTTGGAGGCGATCGTCGCCAAGCCGGACGAATTCCCCCGCCAGATGGACCCCCGCGCGGGCCTCTATCGCGTATTTCACAAGATCTGGGAGAGCGGCAACATCGAGCTCAATGGCGGCGCCGATGAGCAATCGTTGGGCGCGCGCAAGGCGCATGAGCGACTGCGGGCGCTGGCGCCGCTGAGCCGGCAAGCTCTGCTGCTCACGACCCTGGAAAATTTTACGACGCAAGAGACCGGCGAGATCCTCGGTCGCTCTTCGGAAGAGGTCGGCGCGATGTTGGATGACGCGCTCGATCAGCTCGATAAGCAGACGAAAGCACGTATTCTCATCATCGAAGATGAAGCCGTCATCGCGATGGATTTGAGTGATCTCGTGAGCGCTGCCGGCCACACCGTGTGCGCGGTGGAATCGACGGCGTCCGGTGCTGTAGAAGCCGCCAACCGGGAGTTACCAGACTTGGTGCTGGCCGACATCCAACTGGCCGACGGATCGTCAGGTATTGATGCGGTCAAAGACATCCTCTCGTCGTTCCAAGTTCCTGTGATTTTCATCACCGCCTTCCCAGACCGCCTCCTCACCGGCGAACGCCCGGAACCGACATTCTTGATCACGAAGCCGTATTCCCCCGACATGGTGCGCGCGGCTGTGAGCCAAGCTCTATTCTTTGAAAGCACCGGAAACCTGAACTGAACTCAGCGCGTTGCTGTTAACGGCGCCGCTTGGGGCGGCGCGAAATGGAGACTTTCATGTCACGTAAGATCACGTCCCAGTTTTTAGCCCTGGCGGCCATCATAGGCGTTAGCGCCGTAGCAGCCTGCAACACCGTGGAAGGCGTCGGCCAAGACGTCGAAAAGGCCGGCGCGCAGATCGAAGAAACGGCTCGCGAAACCAACGACGGCAACCCGAACACGCCGTGACGTTCAACGCCCCGCGCCAAAAGCGCGGGGCGATTGGCGGGTGCGGCATTGCGTCGGCTCACCTCTCTCACAGCTACGATCTAAACACGCGGCCATGAGAGCCGCGTTTTTTGTTGTCGCCATCTTTGCTGCATCGTGCGGCGCGCCCACCTCCCCTCCGCAGGCAGAGCAGCCGCCAGCGGTGGCCGCGCTCGAAGTGCGCGATGCCTGGGCGGCGCCAACGCCTGGCGGTGTTGAAGTTTCTGCTGGCTATCTCACGATCTCTAACGCGACCACGGCCGACGATCGCATGATCGCCGTTGCCACGCCGCGTGCCACCAGCTCCGAGGTGCATGAGATGAGCATGGACGGCGGCGTGATGCGCATGCGCGCAGTCGAAGGCGGCTTGAGCGTGCCAGCCGGCGAAACGGTTGCCCTCGCGCCGGGCGGTTTGCATCTGATGTTCTTCGGCGTGACGCAGCCCTTGGTTGAAGGCGAGTCGATCCCGGTGACTCTGACCTTCGCGAACGCCGGCGACATCGAAGTGTCGCTGCCCGTGCGCCGCGCGGCGTCGAGCGACGCCAGCCACACCGGCCACTAATCGCCTAAACTTGTGTGCGAACTTGACCCCACCCGTCGCTGGGCGCGTGCATGCGACCGTCTTTGAATAGCACGCCATTGGTGCGGTCCTGCGTCAGCCACCACGGGCCATCGAGATCGACGAAGGCCACACCCTCCGTGAGCAGCAGCGCCGGCACGATGCTGAGCGAGGTGGCCACCATGCAGCCGATCATCAGCGTGAGTCCCATTTCGTGCGCGCGGCTGCGCATCGCTAGCGCTTCGGTGAGGCCGCCGGTCTTGTCGAGCTTGATGTTGATGGCCTGATAGCGGCGCGCAACACGGTCGAGATCGCCGGCCGTGTGCGCGGACTCATCGGCGCAGATCGGTACGGGTGAGTTGGCGCCCTCCAAGGCGGCGTCCAGATCGGTGGCGATGGGCTGTTCGATCAAGGCGATGTCGAGCGCCGCCAAGCGCGGCAACAGCGCGATGAGCAAATCCGGCGACCAACTTTCGTTGGGGTCGACAATCAGGCGCGCTTTCGGCGCGGCGGCGCGAACGGCTTCGATCGCGGCCAGCGGCGCCTCGGCGTTGACCTTCACCTTGATCAAAGGCGCGGCGGCGATGGCGGCGGCGGCTTCGCCCATGCGCTCGGGGTCATCCAGAGACACTGTGACTGCCGTGATCACTTCGCTGACTGCGGCGATGCCCGCGAGTTCAGCGACGCTGCGGCCAGTTTGCTGCGCGTCGAGGTCCCAGAGCGCGCAATCGATCGCGTTACGCGCAGCGCCAGGCGGGAGCTTGGCTTGCAGTTCGGCGCGCGTCATGCCGGCAGCGAAGGCGTTCGCCACCGATGCAATCTGAGCCAGAACGCTTTCGATGCTCTCGCCATAGCGCGCGTACGGCACGGACTCGCCCATGCCGGCGTGGTCGCCATCGCGCGCCTCGACGACGACGACATCCGCCGCCGTCTTCACGCCACGCGCGATGCGGAATGGCCGGCTCAGCGGCCACCGTTCGCCGCGCGCGAAGAGGTCGCGGGACATCGCCTAAAGCTCGTCCAGCGGCAGCTCGGTGGTATCTTTCAGATGCTCAAGCACGATCGAGCTTTCCATATGCGCGATGGCGGCGCAGCGCAGCAGCTTCGATTGCACGATCTCCTGAAAGTGGGGCAGGTCGCGCGCGACGATCTTCAAGAGATAATCCGCCTCCCCCGTCAACATCACACAGAGCGTCACCTCCCTCATGCGCGTGACCAGATCGCGGAAGGCTTTGACGCTGGCGGCGGCGTGATCCTTGAGACGGACTCGGATGATGGCCGAACAGGTCAGGCCCACCTGTTGGGGCTCGACCAGGCCAACAATGGCACGGACAACGCCGGCTTCCTTGAGGCGGCTAAGGCGACGCGAAACCAAGCTGGGTGAGACGCCGGCCTGCTCAGCTAATTCTGACTGCGAAACAGAGGCGTCCCGCTGCAAAGCGCGCAGCAGGCGATGGTCAGCCTCGTCTAGCGCGATGGTTGCACGTTTCATGCAGCTTTATCGCAAAAAATGAGCCATTTATGCAGCATGTGCTGCAAGCATGCGCCATATAGCACAGAAATTGCGGCGCGGCGCGCGTATTCTAGCGCCATGAGCGCCAAGTCGAAACCCACGCCCAAAACCCAGCCCCAAACCGATTGGAAGCGCGTTGTCGAACTTGTCCAATGCTCGCGGGCGATGGACGCGATCGAGGAGCAGCACCTCGTCCCCGCCAAGAAGATTTTCTACCAGTTCAGCGCGCGCGGCCACGACATGGCGCAAGTGCTGCTGGGCCTGCATCTGACGCATCCGAAGGACGCGATCTGCGGTTATTACCGTTCGCGACCGATCCTGCTGTCGCTGGGCGTGGCGCTTGAAGATGCGCTGGGCTCCGCCATGGGCCGCGCCGGGGGTTATAGCGACGGGCGTGATATCGGCGTTGTGTTCAACTATCCGAACGCGAACGGCGCCTCGGCGCTGCCCATGTGCGGCGGCGTCGGCGCGCAATACACGCCGACCGCCGGCTACGCCCAGGCGATTGAGTATCACAAGAACGTCTTGGGCGACCGCGCCTATGACGGCGCCATCAGCGTCGTCCTCGGCGGCGATGCATCTGTCGCCACCAACGGCTTCTGGGCGGCGCTGACGATGGCGACCACGCTGAAGCTGCCGATGCTGTTCTACGTCGAGGACAATGGCTACGGCATTTCGACGCCGGGCTGGCTGCAAACCCCCGGCTGCAACATCGCCGCGAACCTTGCGAGCTTTCAAGGACTGAAAGTGCTTGATGGCGACGGCGCCGATCCGGAAGAGGCGGCGTATCTCATTCGCGAAGCGGTTTCGCATACGCGCGCCGGCCGAGGTCCAGTGCTGCTGCACCTCGCCGTGCCGCGGCTGCAGGGACATTCGTTTCAGGACACCCAAGCCTACAAATCGAAAGCCACCGTCGAGGCCGAATGGGCGCGCGATCCGTTGCCGAAGCTGAAAGCGCACGTCGTTCCATCGCTCCTCAGCGCAGCCGACTGGGAGGCGTTGGAAGCGGCGGCAAAGGAGCGCGTCGAGCGCGCCGCGCGGATCGCCGATCAGCGACCAGTTAGCGAGCCCACGCAAGTGACGCGATTCGTGTTCAGCGAAGACGGCGTGTTGCAGGACGAAGGCGGCCTCTGGAATACCGGCTATGCCGCGCCACGCGCGAGCACCGAGCCGAAGCCCGAAGGCGCGCGCATCAATATGATCACCGCGATCCGGCGCACTTTGGATCACGAGCTTGCGGTCAACCCGCGCATGGTGGTGTTCGGCGAAGACGTCGGCCCCAAGGGCGGCGTGCATGGCGTGACGTTGGGCTTGCAGGAGAAGTATGGCGACGGCCGCGTGTTCGATACCTCGCTCTCGGAAGAAGGCATTATCGGCCGCGCTGTCGGCATGGCGATCGCCGGGCTGATGCCCGTGCCCGAGATTCAATTCCGCAAATACGCCGACCCCGCCTGCGAGCAGATCAACGATTGCGGCACCATGCGTTGGCGCACCGCCAACCGCTTCGCCGCGCCGATGGTGGTGCGGATGCCGGTGGGCTTCTTCAAGTGCGGCGATCCTTGGCACAGCCAGACGAACGAAGTGCAATTCGTGCATGCGCCAGGCTGGCGCGTGGCCTGCCCATCCAATGCAGAGGATGCTGTCGGGCTTTTGCGCACAGCGCTCCGGGGCAACGATCCGGTGATGTTCCTGGAACACCGCAACATGCTCGATGCCGCCAGCGCCCGCCGCCCCTACCCGGGCGACGATTTCGCGTTGCCGTTCGGTGTCGCCAAGCGCGTGCGCGAGGGCGGGGACATTAGCGTTATCGCGTGGGGGGCGATGGTGGAGCGCTGCGAGGCTGCGGCGGAGAAAGCGGGCATTAGCGCCGATATCATTGATCTACGCACGCTGGCGCCGTGGGATAGCGAAGCGGTGCTCGCTTCGGTGCGCCGCACGCATCGCTGCTTTATCGTCCACGAAGATATCGGCACCGCTGGCTTCGGCGCAGAGATCGCGGCGGTGGTTGCCGACCAAGCCTTCCTCGATCTCGATGCGCCAGTCGTCCGACTCACCATGCCGGACATCCCCTCACCACATCACCCAGACCTAATGGAATGGGCGCTGCCGTCGGTCGAGCGGATCGCGGCGAAGATGCAAGATTTGGTGCGCTTCTGATGAGTGAACACGCGGACATCCTTGCGCCGATCGAACAGGAAGGCACTAAGTCTGTCGTGCGCGCGTGGCTGAAGAAAGTCGGCGACGCGGTGAAGCGGGACGAGCCGATTGTCGAGTTGGAAACGGATAAGGTTGCGGTCGAAGTATCGGCGCCCGTCGATGGCGTGCTGGCGTCGATCGCTTTGAGTGAAGGTGATGACGCGGCGCCGGGCGCAGTGTTGGGGGTGCTGACGCTCGGCGCTGCAACTTCGGACCGCCGGCTTCCAGCCGGCATTGCGGTGTCTGCAAATGCTCAGCCCACGTCAGACGGAAACACAATGCCGGCTGGAAGCCGGCGGTCCGAAGCTTCTGAAAGAGAGACACGTCTTTCGCCGCTGGTGAAGCGCTTGCTAGCGGACAACAAGCTCGACGCTGCCGCCATTGTCGGCACCGGCCGCGATGGGCGGATCACGCATAGAGACGTCGAGGATTTCATCGCGCAAAGCGCCCTCGGACCGCCGGCGTCTCGCCGGCCCGCGCCGCCGTTTGCCGGGGAGGATGCCGGCGCTCCAAAAAGAATTCCGCACGACGCCATGCGCAAATCGATCGCCGCGCACATGTCGCGTTCTGTCGCCGTTGCGCCGCACGTGACGGCGGTGTTCGAGGCGGATTTTTCCGCCATCGCTGCGCACCGAGCCAAACACAAAGAGACATACGCCAAGGCCGGCGCGCCGCTCACCTATTCCGCTTACATCGTCCGCGCCGCGGCGGAGGCGATGAAGGTTTCGCCGACCGTCAATGCGCGTTGGCATGACGAATTTCTCGAAGTGTTCGAGGACGCCAACATCGGCATGGGCGTCGCGCTCGGCGATAAGGGCCTGATCGTGCCGGTGATCCAGCGCGCGCAGGCGCTGACGCTGAAGGAAACGGCGGCGCAGTTGGGCGATCTCACCGAACGCGCGCGCAAGAACGCGCTAAAGCCGGCCGACGTGCAAGGCGGCACCTTCACGATTTCCAATCACGGCGTTTCCGGCTCGCTGGTGGCGACGCCAATCATCATCAACCAGCCGCAATCGGCGATCCTGGGCGTGGGCAAACTCGAAAAGCGCGTCGTCGTGCGCGAGGTCGGCGGCGCCGACGCGATGGTGATCAAACCGATGGCGTATGTCTCGCTTACCATCGATCACCGTGTGCTCGATGGGCACCAGACCAATGCATGGCTGACGCGCTTTGTCGAAATTCTCGAAACCTGGCCGCTGGAAGACTGACATGCTTGAAACGCTCGCGCCGAAGGCGCCCGATCCGCTGCTCAAGATCATCAAAATGTTTCGCGAGGATCCGCGCCCCGACAAAATCGATCTGGGCGTCGGCGTCTATAAGGACGCGGGCGGCAATACACCGGTGATGCGCGCGGTGAAGGACGCGGAAGCGTTGCTGCTCGCGACGCAGAAGACGAAGACCTATGTCGGCCAACAGGGCGATGTGGACTTCCTGAAGCTCGTCGGCCAGCTCGCGTTCGGCGAGATGACGCGCGATTTCGTGTCGATCCAAGCGGTCGGCGGTACTGGCGCGCTCCGTCTCGGGTGCGATCTGCTGCGCGAGAGCGGCGCGAGCCGCATCGTGCTGCCACAACCGTGCTGGCCGAACCACCCGTCGATCGTGCGCGCGGCGCGGCTTGAGGCCGTCGACGTCCCCTTCTTCGACATGGCACAGCAGCTCATCAACATGGACGCGCTGATCGCCGGCTTCGCTGGCGCCGCGCGCGGCGATGCGGTGATCCTGCAGGCCTGCTGCCACAACCCCCTCGGCGCGGATTTCTCCATCGATCAGTGGCGGACATTGGCTGACGCGTTGAACGAACGCGGTCTAATCCCGTTTGTCGATCTCGCCTATCAAGGCTTTGGCGACGGAATCGACGAAGATGTCGCCGGTGCGCGGACGCTGCTGGAGGGCGTCCCGGAGGCGGTGATCGCGGTGTCGGAAGCAAAATCGTTCGGCATTTATCGCGAACGCGTCGGCGCGCTTTACGTGAAGACGGCGGAAAAGTCGCGTGCAGCGGTAATGAGCAATCTCGCCACCATCGCACGCGCGAACTATTCGATGCCGCCGGATCACGGCGCGGCGATCGTGCGCGAAGTGCTTGCCGACGCTGCGTTGCGCGCGTCCTGGCGGAGCGAGCTTGATGACATCCGCGCGCATATCAAGCGCACGCGCACGGCGCTGGCGGCCGAACGCGTCAACTCAATCCCCATGCACCTGATAGCGGCGCAGAAAGGCATGTTCTCGACGCTGCCGCTCGACGGCGTGCAGGTGACGACGCTGCGCGAACGCCACGGGGTTTACATGACGGACTCGGCGCGGATCAACGTGGCGGGATTGCGTGAAGCGGATATTCCGCGGTTCGTGGAAGCGTTGCGGGCGGTGGCTTAAGCGGACCGCCGGCTTCCAGCCGGCTCTTTTTCTGCGCGACGGAACCAAAGGATGCCGGCTGGAAGCCGGCGGTCCATCCGAGCTAAGCCGCATTCATCGTCAGCAAGTCGTACGCCGCCACGACATCGCCTTCGCGGTTCGTCACCACCACATCCCAGCGCACTTCGCCTTGATCCGGCTTACGCAGCGTTTTGTCCTTCACCGTTAGCGCCACTTGCACGGTGTCGCCGGGCTTGACCGGTTTGACGAAGCGCAGATTGTCGAGCCCATAGTTCGCCAACACCGGGCCCGGATCGGGATCGACAAACAGTCCCGCGGCGAATGCTAGGATGAGATATCCGTGCGCGACGCGGCCGCCGAAGAGCGGGTTGGCGCGCGCGGCTTCTTCGTCCATGTGCGCGTAGAAAGTGTCGCCAGTGAAGTGCGCGAAGTGTTCGATGTCCTCTAGCGTGATTTCGCGGGCTTTGGTTTTCAGTTGATAGCCGATCGGCAGATCGTGAAATGTACGGCGGAACGGGTGCTGCTCGGCGTTCTCGGTCGGCATGCCAGCGATGTAGCGGTTCACAATCGCGCTCAGCACGCGCGGATGGCCCTGCAACGCGGTGCGTTGCATGTAGTGCGTGACGCCGCGAATGCCGCCCATCTCCTCGCCGCCGCCCGCGCGTCCCGGCCCGCCGTGGATCATGTGCGGCATCGGTGAGCCGTGACCGGTGCTTTCCTGCGCGCTGTCGCGATCGATGAAGGCGATGCGACCGTGGAATGATCCTGCGCTGAGCACGATGTCACGAGCGAACTCTGTGTCGTGCGTGAACACGCTCATCACCAGCGAGCCCTTGCCGCGATTAGCGAGCGCAATGGCGTCAGCGCCGTCCTTGTAAGGCATAAGCGTGGAAACCGGGCCGAAGGCTTCCACATCGTGGACGGCGCGCGCGTCCCACGGGCGTTCGCAACGCAATAACACTGGTGAGAGGAACGCGCCCTTGGCGTTGAACGGCGACGCGTCTGGATCGCCGTACACGATCGACGCGTCAGCGCTGATTTCCTTGATTTTGGCACGCACGTCGTCGCGCTGGCTGGTGCTGACGAGCGCACCCATACGGGTGGCCTCATCGCGCGGATCGCCAATCGCGGTTTTGGCTAGCCGCGCGATCAGTGCTGCTTGCGCCGCATCTAGCAACGCGGCCGGGACCATGGCGCGGCGGATGGCGGTGCACTTTTGCCCCGCCTTCGTTGTCATTTCCTTGGCGACCTCTTTGATGAAAAGATCGAACTCAGGCGAGTCCGGGGTCGCATCGGGACCGAGCACCGACGCGTTCAGCGAATCCTGCTCAGCCACGAAGCGCACGCTTTCGCGCGTGATGACCGGATGCGTGCGCAGCTTCGCCGCCGTTTGCGCCGAGCCGGTGAACGAAACGACATCCTGTGTCGTCAGATGCTCAAACAAATCACCGGTCGAGCCGACGATCAGTTGCAGTGAGCCTTTCGGCAGCACGTTGGCCTCAAGCATGATGCGCACGGCGGCTTCGGTAAGATAGGCCGTAGCGCTGGCCGGCTTCACGATGGCGGGGACGCCGGCGAGGAATGTCGGCGCGAGCTTCTCCAACATGCCCCAGACGGGGAAGTTGAAGGCGTTGATATGCACGGCAACGCCTTGCAGCGACGTGTAAACGTGCAGGCCCTGGAACGTTCCGTTGCGCGACAGCGCTTCGACGGCGCCGTCGATCAGGATGCGCTCGTTTGGCAGTTCGCGGCGGCCCTTGCCTTGATAGACCGCGAACGTGCCAATGCCGCCGTCGATATCGATCCAGCTATCGGCCTTGGTCGCGCCGGTGTTGTAGCTGAGCTCGTAGAGCTCTTCCTTCTTTGCGGTCAGCGCTTCGGCCAGCGCTTTCAGCAGCTTGGCGCGCTCGTGAAAGGTCAGCCCCCGCAGAGCCGGCCCACCCTGCTCGCGGGCAAAGCGCAACATCCCGCCGAAGTCGACACCCTGCGATGAGGTGAGCGCGACGACGTCGCCGTCGATGGCCGAGCGCAGTTCCGCCATGCCGCCCGAGCCCGCGACCCAGCGGCCTTCGGCGTAGTTTTGCAGGGTGATCGGCTTCATTGTCAGTTTCCGGTGAACTTGGGCGTGCGTTTTTCCATGAAGGCGCCGACGCCTTCTTTGTAGTCGCTGGTGCGGCCAAGCGTGCGCTGCGCGTCGCGCTCGATTTCTAGCTGCGCTTCGAAATCGCGCGCGCCGCTTTCGCGGATGAGCTTCTTGGTCATGTAGAGCCCGCGCGTGGGAGCAGCGGCAAACTTAGCGGCGAGCGTGTCGACTTCGTCGCGAAATTTATCGTCATCGACGCACTTCCAGATCATGCCCCACGCTTCGGCGCGCTCAGCCGTGAGCGGCTCGGCGGTGAGCGCGAGGCCCATGGCGCGTGCTTGGCCAGCGAGGCGCGGCAAAGTCCAGGTGCCGCCGCTATCAGGGATGAGGCCGATATTGGCGAAGCTTTGAATGAACTTGGCGCTACGCGCGGCGATGACGATATCGCACGCGAGCGCGATGTTGGCGCCGGCGCCGGCAGCGACGCCGTTCACCGCGCAAATCACCGGCATTTCCAGCGACGCCAAGCGCCGCATCAGCGGATTGTAGCGCTTATCCAACGACTCACCGAGATCGACGCCGTCGCCGCCCGGCGCCACAGCGCGATCCGACAAATCCTGCCCCGCGCAAAAGCCGCGCCCGGCGCCTGTAAGCACCAATACGCGCGCATCGCTCTTGCTGACGGATTCGAGCGCACGCGAGACTTCATCGTGCATCTGCACGGTAAAGCTGTTCAGCCGATCGGGGCGATTGAGGGTGAGGCGCGCGGCGCCGCTGGCGTTCTCGAAGAGAATGGTTTCGAAATCCATCGGCGCGGCCTCCTCGTACCGCGGTGGCGTATGATAGAACCGGTGGTCGGTCAATTGATCCGGCGTCATTAATTGACCGCTCGGTCAGTGAATGGTATAGTCCGGGTTCGAGTTCCGAGAGGCGCGTCCGATGTACACGACCGATATGAGCGGCAAGCAGAAAGCCGAAGCTGTCGTTGAGGATCCGGCGCGGGTGGCCGCGTTCGAGGCGCGCGTCGCCAATGACGAGTTCATCGAGCCTAAGGACTGGATGCCGGAGGCGTACCGCAAGACTTTGGTGCGGCAGATGTCGCAGCACGCACATAGCGAAATCGTCGGCATGCTGCCGGAAGGCAATTGGATCACGCGCGCGCCGAACCTGCGCCGAAAGGCGATCCTGCTGGCGAAGGTGCAGGATGAAGCTGGGCACGGGCTTTATCTGTACTCAGCCGCAGAGACGCTGGGCACGTCGCGCGATGAGATGACAGAAGCGCTTCTTTCCGGCAAAGCCAAGTACTCGACCATCTTCAACTACCCGACGCTGACCTGGGCCGATATCGGCGCCATCGGTTGGCTGGTCGATGGCGCGGCGATTATGAACCAGGTGCCGCTGCAGCGGACGTCGTACGGCCCCTACGCGCGCGCGATGGTGCGCATCTGCAAGGAGGAGAGCTTCCACCAGCGCCAAGGCTACGAGATCATGATGCATCTCGCCGCCGGCACGGAAGCGCAACGGCGCATGGCGCAAGATGCGCTGAACCGCTGGTGGTGGCCGTCGCTGATGATGTTTGGCCCGCCGGACGATAAATCGCCGAACACAGAACAAAGCATGCGCTGGCGCATCAAGCGCGACACCAACGATGAGCTGCGCCAGAAATTCGTCGACATCACCGTGCCGCAAGCTGAAGCGATTGGCCTTACCTTGCCAGACACGGCGCTGAAGTGGAACGAGGAACGCGGCGCCTACGATTTCGGCCATGTGGATTGGGAAGAATTCTACGCCGTCGTAAAAGGCGAAGGGCCGGTCGCGAAAGAGCGCATGCAAGCGCGCGTGAAGGCGTGGGAAGACGGCGCTTGGGTGCGCGATGCGGCGCGCGTGCATGCGGAGAAGCGCGCGGCGGCGAAGCAGGCGGCGGAGTGAGATGATGAGTGACGCATCGAAAGAATGGCCGCTGTGGGAGGTGTTCGTGCGCGGCAAGGGCGGACTATCACATCGCCATGTCGGCAGCGTGCACGCGGCGGACGCTAAGATGGCGGTCGAGCACGCGCGCGACACCTACACACGGCGCATGGAAGGCGTGAGCCTGTGGGTGCTGCCCTCCTCCGCGATCACCGCGTCCGATCCCGGCGATGCGGCGGCTTTGTTCGAGCCGGCGGAAGATAAAGTCTATCGCCACCCGACTTTCTACAAAATCCCCGACGGCATCACGCACATCTGATGGATACGCTCGCCACCTACGCATTGCGGCTCGGCGACGATTCGCTGATCGCCGGCCAACGCCTTGGCGAATGGTGCGGGCACGCACCGGCGCTGGAGGTCGATCTATCACTCGCCAACGTCGCGCTCGATCAGATCGGACAAGCGACGCACTTTTTAGCGCTGGCGGGCGAAATTGAAGGTCAGGGCCGCGACGCCGACAAGCTCGCCTTCCATCGCGACGTGATGGACTTCACCAATTGCCTGCTGGTCGAGCAACCGAACGGTGATTTCGCGCAGACGATCGCGCGGCTCTTTTTGTTTTCGCATTATCAGGAGCTGGTGTTCGCGGCTTTGGCGACCTCGAAGGACGCGCACTTTGCCGCGATCGCGGCGAAAGCCGTGAAGGAAGTGGCGTATCACGCGACGTTGGCGAGCGACTGGGTCGTGCGTCTGGGCGACGGCACCGAGGAGAGCCGGGCGCGCATGGTCGCCGGGCTCGACTGGATGTGGCGGTTCGTCGATGAGCTATTCGTGATGGACGAGGTTGACACGGCGGCGCTCGCCGCGGGCGTTGGCATCGACAAAGCAGCACTGCGCGGCGCCTGGGATCAGCGCATCGATGCAGTGCTGGCCGATGCGAATCTCGCCCGTCCCGCGGCGCGGCGGCCTGTGCTCGGTGGCCGTGTTGGCCGGCATTCGGAGCACCTTGGGCACATCTTAAGCGAGATGCAATTTCTGCAGCGGGCCTATCCGGGGGCGACGTGGTGACGACGCGCTCAACCGATGGCGAGTTGGAGCGCGGGCCTCCGGCCCGCAGCGCGCCGGGAGGCTCGCTCTCCATCATGCAAACAATGCGCGCCATCCTTGCGGACGTCCCCGATCCGGAAATCCCTGCCGTATCCATCATCGATCTCGGCATCGTGAGGGAGATCAATGAAGCGCGCGTTGTCATCACACCCACCTATTCAGGTTGCCCGGCGACGTTCGCCATTGAGCAAATGATCCGCGCCGCCCTGGATGCCGGCGGCTTCGCCGACGTTGCGATCGAAACGACGCTTGCGCCGGCGTGGTCAACGGATTGGATCAGCGATGAGGGCCGCGAGAAGTTGCGCGCCTATGGCATCGCGCCGCCGCCAAAGGGCGCAAGTGCGTCGGCGTTGAAGAACGCGCAGGCGGCGGAATGTCCGCGCTGCGGCTCAAGCAACACCGAGGAAATTTCCCGCTTCGGCTCAACGCCGTGCAAGGCGCTTTGGCGCTGCAAGGCGTGCGCTGAGCCGTTTGACCGCTTTAAGTGTCACTGATGGCGAGCATCGACTTTCACAAACTGCGCGTCATGGAAGTAAAGCGCGAGACGCCGGATGCGGTGTCGGTGCGGCTCGACGTGCCGGAGCATTTGCGTGCGACGTTCGCGTTCCGCGCTGGCCAACACCTCACCTTCCGGCGCGAAATCGGCGGCGAAGAAGTGCGGCGCAATTATTCGCTGTGCGTTTCGCCGAGCGAAGGCTTACTGAAGATTGGCGTCAAGAAAATCGCCGGCGGCGCCTTTTCGGGCTGGGTGAACAGCGGGCTGAAAGCCGGCGACGAGGTTGAAGTAATGGCGCCGCACGGCAGCTTCTGCTGGAGCTTCGATGCGGCGGCGCGCAATGAATATGTTGCGTTCGCGGGCGGCGCGGGGATCACGCCGGTCCTGTCGTTGATCAAGACGGCGCTAGCGATGGAGCCGCGCTCGCGCTTCACGCTCTTCTACGGCAACCGCAATTCGTTGAGCGTGATGTTCCTGGAGGAGATTGCGGGCTTGAAAGACCGTTATCTCGACCGGCTCAGCATCTACCACTTCCTCGAAGAGGAAGAAGAAGAGATCGACTTGTTCAACGGCCGCCTCGATCGCGCCAAGACCGATGACATCCTCTCGACCTTGGTGCGCGCGGAGAATGTCGACGCGTTCTTCATCTGCGGTCCCGGACCGATGATGGACGCGATCGAGGAAGCTTTGCTGGCGCGCAAAGTCGCAAAGTCCCGCATCATGATCGAGCGCTTCACCACCGGGCCGCTCTCGGCCGCGCAAGCGGCGGCGGCGCGCGTGTTGGAGGAGAAGGCGGCCGGCTTGAAGATGAGCGTCACGCTCAATGGCCGGCGCGTGCAAGTCGCGTTCGATCCGGCCAAGCACTCGATCCTCGACAATGTGCGCGCCGCCGGTCTGCCGGCGCCGTTCGCCTGCAAAGGCGGCGTCTGCGCCACCTGCCGCGCCAAGGTAACGGCGGGCGAAGTCAGCATGAAGGTAAATTACGGGCTTTCGGAGCAGGAGTTGGCGGACGGCTACGTGCTGACGTGCCAGGCGACGCCGGTGACAGAGGGCGTGGCGCTGACGTACGATAGCTGAAAACCGTCATTCTGGGCGCACCGAGCGATATCCGGAATGACGAAAGCTAGAGTTACTCCGCCGCCTTCCGCACGCCGCCTAGCGTCCAGTCCACCGCCATCTCCGCTAGCGCGCCGGCGCTCACCGGGCCTTTCGGGTTGAACCAAGTGTTGGTCCAGTTGATCGCGCCGAAGAACAGCATAGCGGCGGCGAAGCTTGCGCCACTCTTGCGCTTCAGCGCCGGCTCTATCTCGACCAGCAGCTTCTGCACCGTCTCAATCAACCGCCGCTGCACTGCGACGATTTCATTGCGGCGCGCTTTCGGCAAATGATCGAGGTCGTTCAGCAGCACCTTGTGCCGATCAGCGGCGCCGACATAGAGCGCCATGAAGCGGTGCGCGAGTTCGCGCAATTTACGCGCTGGCGGCTCAGCTCCGGCGGTCGCCTCTTTCGCGGCGTCCTCGAGCGCCCGCACGTGTGAGATCATCACGTCGAAGAGGATGTCATCCTTCGACTGGTAATAGTGATAGATCAGCGACTTGGAGAACTTGCCGCGCTTGGCGAGATCGGCGACCGAAGCGCCGCTATAGCCCTCAAGCGCGAACAAGGCCGCCGCCGTATCGACGATCGCCTCCTTCCGCTCATCGTAATCGGCTGCTTGCGTGCGGGCCATGGCGCATCGTACAGGCGCGCACGCAAAGCGCTAGCGCGAACGCCCCCGCGCCGTGACCGGCCAGATGTCGATCAGGGTTTCACCGCGGACGACGTGGTAGAAATCATAAAGGTTCACCGTCGGATCGCAGTGCGGCGCCGACAGCGTGACGCGGTCGCCGAGCTTGAAGTCATGTCCGGGCGCGATCAGCGCGCTGTGCTCATCGCCCATGAAGAAGAACGCCGCGTCGGCGGGCGCACCGGCGACAACGGCCGGATTGCCGCCATCGGTGGAGAGCGCCTTGAAGCCGGCGTCCAGCGTCGCCATGCTCGGCGCATTGGCGCTGATCACGTGCGCATCGATGAGCAAAGCGGTTTCAAACGGCGCCGCGCCATCTCCGGTTAGGTCACAATCGAGATACTGCTTGTCCATGAACACGTAGGAGCCGACTTGCAGTTCGTTGAAGACGCCAAGCGCTGCGTCAATGCGATGCGTGCCGGTGCCGCCGCCGGTGATGATCTCAGGCGCCAGATCATTGGCGGCAAGCAGAGCGATAACAACTTGCAAGTACGCGGTGCGATCCTCGATAGCCGCGCTCCGATCGGCAAAGAATTCGATGTGCTGCTGAGCGCCGCAGTAGAATTGGACGCCGGCAAAGCGCAGCGTCTCGCTGGACGCGATCTGCTGCGCCAAGGCCAATGCCGCTTCGGCTGAGCCGACGCCCGTGCGACGGATGCCTGGATCAATGTCGACGATGACCGGGAGCTTGCGCGTGCCGCCGCGCGAGGCGATGTCGAGCGCTGCGACGTTGTCCGGATGATCGGCGGCGACCATCAGGCCGTCGATCTTCTCATGCAACGCGACCAGCCGCGCGATCGCTTGCGGCGTAACCACCGGCGATGTGATCAGGATCGCGCCGATGCCCCCGCCTGCGAGCGCTTCCGCCTCGCCAAGCTTGGCGCAGCAGACACCGCGCGCACCGGCGGCGAGCTGTAGCTTGGCGATGTCGGAGCTCTTGTGTGTCTTGGCGTGCGGGCGCAGCGCAATCGCATGAGCGCGCGCGAATGCCGCCATCGCGGCGATGTTGCGTTCCAGCGCGTCGCGATCGATCACGAGGGCCGGCGTGTTGAGCGCGACGCGGCCGCCTTGCTGGCCAATCAAGTGACGATGCAGATCGATATCGCTGGCCATCAGGACTCCACGAAAAGTGAGGCGAGGTGCGCGTTGGCGAACTTGGCGCTGGGATCGTGCGCCGCACGCACAGCGCGGAAACGGTGCGCCTGCGGATAAAGCGCATCGACGTCGGCCTTCGTCAATGTATGGCGCTTAGCCCAATGCGGGCGGCCGCCATGGGCGCGGAAGATCGGCTCGATGCCGGTGAAGAACGCTTGCCACGTCATCTTGGCGTATTGGTGCGCCGAGATCGAAACGCACGGACCCTTGTTGAAGGGGCTCAGCCAAAGATCGTCGGCCGCGATGGCGCGGAATTCGAACGGGAACGTGATCGGCAGCTTGCGGTCACGAATATAGGCCATGGCTTCGCGCAGGGCGGCCCAACCATTGGCGGCGGGAATCTCATATTCCATCTCCTCGAAGCGCACGCTGCGCTCGGATGGAAATATCTGGTAAGCCGGTCCGACCCGGCGTTGGCGAATGCCGGGTTTTACGATCAACGGCTGCAGGCGGCGCGTCAGCATCGGCGCTGTCGCACACAGATCGCAGACCATGCGGAAGGCGCGATCGTCCATGTCGTTGAGCTGCTTTAGCGGACCTTCGCTCGGCGCGGGGTTGAGCGTCTTGACGATCGCTTGCTCACCATAGGGGAACACGAAGAACTCCGCATGGCGATTGTTGGCGACGAGTTCGTCCCAATGCTCGGCCACCCAGCCGATCGGGTGCGACTCGACGCGCTCCTCCAAATGATACGCCGGCAGCACATCAATCTCGATCCTCGTCGCGATGCCGACGAGCCCCAGCGAAAGCCGCGCCGCTTCGAACAAGTCCGGCCGCTCAGCCGCGCTGCAGGTCACGACCGAACCATCCGCCAACATCAAGCGAAACGCGCGGGCGGCGGTGGAGAGCGAACCGAGCTTGGCGCCAGTGCCGTGCGTGCCGGTGCCGATGGCGCCCGCGAGCGATTGCGGGTTCACGTCGCCTTGGTTGATGAGAGAGAGTCCCTCTTCCCACAGCGCCGCAGTGAGCTTAGCGAGGCTCCATCCCGCCGGCGCCCAGACACGCGTGCGATCGGCGCTGATCTCGACGGCGCCTTCCAGCTCCGACAGCGAAACGAGAACGCCGTCGGTCTCGCAGAGAGGCATGAACGAGTGCCCGGCGCCGACGACTCGAAGCTTCGCCGCGCCGCGTACGATCTCAGCAAGCTCCGTCTCGGTGCTCGGTTGCGCAAACCGCGTTGGCGCCGCGCGCACACTGCCAGACCAATTGCGCCACTGCGCCATGCTTGCTCTCCGCTTCGGTCGGCTTGTAGCTTGGCGCAGGCGAGCACGTCGAGCGGCGACGTTGGGGCAAGGGCGCGCCTTACCGCTTCGCTGGCTTCTCCGCTGCGGGCGCTGCTTTCTTCCTGGTCGCTGCAGGCTTCGGTGTGATTTTCTTCCGCGCCGACGTCGTCAACGTCTCAAGCTCGATCCAGGTCGGTGCGTGATCGCTGCTCTTCTCCCAGCCGCGCACATCGCCATCGACGCCGGCCGCCTTCAGGCGCTTGGCGACATCCGGGCTGAGCAGCAGATGGTCGATGCGCAAACCAGCATTGCGCGAGTAAGCGTTGCGGAAATAATCCCAGAACGTATAGATGCGCGCCATTGGATGGCGTGCGCGGACCGCGTCGGTCCAGCCTTGCTTGACCAACTGTGCATAGGCGTTGCGCACTTCGATGCGGAAGAGCGCGTCATCGATCCAGCGCTCCGGCTTGTAGACGTCAAGCTCGGTCGGCATCACGTTGTAATCACCGGCGAGGATGGTCGGCTTGCCGGATGCGAGTAGCTTCTTGGCGTGCGCCGTCAGCCGTTTGAACCAAGCAAGCTTGTAGTCGAACTTCGGCCCTGGCGCCGGATTGCCGTTCGGCAGGTACAAGCATCCAATGGTCAGCCCATCAATCTCGGCCTCGATATAGCGGCTGTGCACATCGTCGGCATCGCCGGGCAATCCACGGCGCACTTCGATCGGCTTGCCGCCGCGCGCCAGAATGGCGACGCCGTTCCAACTTTTCTGCCCGTGCCAGATCGCGTGATAGCCGGCAGCGTTGATGGCCGCTTCCGGGAATTTATCGTCTGGCGCTTTCAGCTCCTGCAAACACACGATCGCCGGCGCCGTCGCCTCCAGCCAGCGCAACAGCACCGGCAGGCGGCCATTGATCCCGTTCACATTGTAGGTGGCTATGCGCACGATTGCGTCGTCTCCCTCGGGAGACGTGCATAATGGAGAACGCGGCGTGTATCAAAACACGCGGGCGCCGCGTGATCGCCTATTGGGTAGGCGGCAACCAAACTTCCGCGGTGCCCGTCGGCAGGCCCTGATAGCGGCCTTCGAGATTGATCGTCCGCAGGCGAGTCGTGCTCCACCCGGCAATCCGATTTTGCTCCGCTGCAGTCTGGACGATCGCCGATATAGCCGCTGCCTCATCGCCTTGAGCACCGTAATAGTAGCGGACATTGGCGACGAAGCGGGACGCATCCACCTCCACAATAGGCGGCACGCTATAGCCTGCCTCCCTGAGGGCCGTGCGCAGATGGCGCGCATTCTCGCGATCCTCTGGCCGCACAATGTGCAGATAAACGGTCCTGATCTTGAAAACAGTCGGGTCAGCGGCCGGCCCGCCGGACTCCACGCCGCCGACGAGTTGCACGAAATAGGGGCGCGAAGTCCCGGGACATGCAGCCATCAGGGCCCGGTTCTCGAGGACGAGCGCCGGGTTGGCGCGCGCAGCGGCCAGGAACACAGGGTCGCGCAGTGTTTGCTCGGCTTGCTGTGGGCGTCCTGCGGCGCATGCATAGATCGCTTCCTGCGTAAAGTCGGGAAGCACAACTTCGCTCCCTGACTTGGCGCGTGCTTCTCGGATGTGCGTGACGGCATCATCGAAGCGCTGACCTCGGTATTCGGCTTCGGCGAGTTCGCGCAGGAATAGAGGATTCTCGGGATCGGTCGCTTGGGCCTGCTGAATGAGCGGAATGGCGTCGTTCCAGTCCCCGCGTGCGCCAACCATAAGCCCATCAGTAAGCAGGCGCGCGGCTCTGGTAGTTTGCTGAATGCGCGTGGTTAGCACACCCTGCTCTGTCGTAAGACGCTCGTTCTCCGCTGCATTCTCCTCGATCTGCCGATTGAGCTCGACGACCTCCGCCGTAAGCGTCGGCAGTTTCCACATCGCCCAACCGGTTGCGGCCAGGGCGAGTACGGCCACCGCTAACTGGACGATAAGCAGAGTCCGCATGCCGCGCACGAACGCGGGCAAAGCGCTGGATGACGCATCACTCATTTCAGCCTCCCGCCCGCACCAACGACCAGATGCGCTGCGCTGTTAGAACGACAGTCGCGCCGGCCAAGGCGGCAACGACGGCGAACGCCGCCGAGAACGCACCGGGCGGCAGCGTCGCAATGCTTGCGCCAAGCTCCGAAAATGCATCCCGCAGCGCGGGTATCGGCAACAGCGGGGCCGTTGCGATGGCGACAAGCGCGGCCAAGCCGACAATCGCGGCCGTCGATATCAACCCAATGAGCCGCGCCGACTGAAGCGCGGGCGGAGCGGCGATCTTCCTGGCGGCGGCAGCGCCACTCGCGCCGGTGTCGCCGCTCAGTTTCTGATCAATGGCCGCGCGCAAGGCTGTCCAGTCGTCGTTCGACGCGCCACCCGATAGGTCCGCGAAATGTATGGCGTTGAATGGAACGTTGAGGCGCACAGGCTCGATGCAAACCTGCACCAAACGGTTGGTCTCCAGGGCACGCAGAGATTCGCCAAAAACCCAGTTGGAGCCGTGTGTTTGCTTGCTCCACGCAACCAACACGCAGCGCGCCTGGTCGAGTTCGCGATTGATGTCGTCGACGAATGCCGCGCCCGCGACGATCCTGCGATCCCACCACACATTGTAGCCAAGCTGCTGCAATCGCTCGGCGATTGGCTCGATGCGCTTGCGATCTCGATGGGCATAGGAAATGAAGACGTCGGCCACGCTTTCCTCCCAGCGTTAGCCCTACAACGTACGCGGATGGCGGTAAAGCCGGCGCGAGCCTCAGCGCTCAAATAGGAATCGCAGCCGCTTTGGGTCTGACGGCTGGCGCTGCCGGCCGCCTGAAGCCGGCAATCCGCTGTCCCACGTTTCCAGAGCTTGCATCGAAATCCAGCGCTGCGTCGACAATGGCTCGGGCCTGATCGCGACCTAACAACTTTGCGTGCCAATGCGAGCGCGTCATCGCGTTGTCATAAACTGAGGCGCGCACTCATTCAGTCTAGGCGTAACCGACGCAATGTTGACAGCTGCATAGCGCTCATCGCACCGTCGGCGCGCGCAGAAGGGTCTCCTTGAATGCACTTTTCGCCGGAGAATGCGCGAGCGGCGATCGCCGTCGTTGTGATCATCGCCGCGTGTTGGCTACTCTCGGAGAATAAACGTCGCTTCCCAATCTGGCTCACGCTTGGAGCCGTGGCCACTCAGGCGGGCTTAGTTGTCGCCGTCTTCTCAATCCCAAACTCCGCGGGTCTGTTGAGTGGGGTGAGCGCTGCGTTTGACGGGCTAGCGTCTGCTAGTGACCGTGGCGCGCAGTTCGTATTTGGCCATCTGAGCGGCGGCCCCGCCCCGTTCGCAACGCAACCTGAGGGGACGCCCGCACCATTTATTTTCGGCTTTCGCGTGCTGCCGCTGATTCTGGTGATCTCAGCGCTCTCTGCGTTGCTCTGGCATTGGCGCATTCTCGAATGGATCACGCGCCTGTTTGGGCTGCTGTTCGAGAAGACGCTTGGACTGGGCGGCGCCTCGGCGCTAGCGGTGGCGGCGAACCTGTTCATGGGCATGATCGAAAGTCCGCTCGTCATTCGCGGGTACCTCGACAAACTTTCGCGGTCCGAGCTGTTTTTGATGATGGTGGTGGGGCTTGCGACAGTCGCGGGTTCTACAATGATCGCTTATGCCGTGATCTTGGGTCCTGTACTTCCAAATGCGGCGGCGCACGTGCTGATTGCCTCGATCATCTCCGCGCCGGCCGGCATTCTACTGGCCCGCATCATCATCCCGGAGGCAGCTGACGCCAAGCCGCCGGACTACGACCTGACGCTCAAGTACGAAAATTCGATGGACGCCATCACCCGGGGTGTTCAGGACGGGATCATGGTGGCGGTCAATGTCGCCGGATTCTTGATTGTTTTTGTCGCCTTTGTCTGGATCGCCAACAACCTGCTGGCGCTGGCGCCGCCCATCCTGGGCGAGCCCATTACGCTGCAGCGGATCTTTGGCCTGGTGTTTGCGCCAGTCGCCTACATGATCGGCATACCGGCGGGCGAGGCGAACGCGGCCGGCAACGTGCTCGGCACGAAGCTCTTCCTAACCGAATTCATCGCCTTCATCGAGCTCGCCGCGGTCCCCGAAACTGTCATCAGTGAGCGCACCCGCATGATCCTCACCTACGCAGTTTGCGGCTTCGCCAACGTGGCGTCCGTTGGAATCATGACGGGCGGATTGACCGCGCTGATGCCGGCACGGCGCAGCGAGGTGTTGTCCCTGGCGTGGAAGGCGCTGATACCGGGATTCTTGGCGACGCTGATGACGGCCGCCGTCGTCGCTGCGATGCCAGCGACGCTTTTCTGAGCACGCAAAAAAACGGAGCGGCGCTGGGGGGCGCCGCTCCACAGGGTCGGGGGGAGTGTTTGGTTAGAATTGCGTGCGCAACGTCATTAGGAAGGTACGCGGCGAGCCGATCATGTAGCTCGGCGTGCCTGTGGTGGCCGTGCTCAGCGAGGATTGATATTCCTCGTCGAACAGGTTGAGCACGTTGACCTGCAGCGATGTGTTCTCCAGGAGATTCCATCTCGCATCGACATCGACGACATTGTAGGCGTCCGATGCCAAGCTGTTGACATCAGTGCGCCAACGTTCGCCGACATAGCGCAGCTGCGCGCCGAGCGAGAATGCGCCGACATCGTACTCGCCGCGCGCTGAGAACGTCCATTCCGGGGTCTCAACCAATTGCTTGCCGCCGGTCAGCGCGAAAACGCCGGGGCTGGTTTCGAGATTGTCTTGGACTTCGCTATCGAGCCAAGCGGCCGAGCCATAAAGCGAGAAGGCCTCAGTAAATTGCCAGCCGACCTGCGCCTCCGCACCCCAGATATCAACGGCGCCGACGTTGCGGGCGATGCTAATGTCTAGATCCGCATCGTAAGAGCGCACGATGCGATTTTCGAACTGCGAGTAGAACGCCCCAGTGGAGAAGATCAGCGAACCACTGCTGAAACGATAGCCGATGTCGAATGTCTGCGCGGTTTCGGGATCGACCGAGGTCTGCAAGTCGCCCGGTTCGATGCCGCTATAGAGATCGTCTGTGCGCGGGGCCGAGATGGTTTCCGCGTAGCTCACATAGACTTGGTGATCTTCACCAGGCCGCCATGAAACGCCGATATTGGCGAGCACGTCGTCCCATTCAACTTCTTGCGTGAACGGGTCGATGCTTGTGCCGCCCGGATCGTATCCGCAGGTCGGGTCATTGGTGCTGCCGAGCGCCGCAAAGCAACGCTGGTCGAGTTCACGCGTGAACGTCGGCGCGCGAACGCCGATATCGAGCGTGATGGCGTCGTTGAAGAAGTCGCCGATATAACGGGCGCTCGGCTGGCTCAAAGTCGCAATCGAAAGCCGATCGCGCTTTTGGAACACGTTGCCGTTGATATCGAAGATCTGGTTGCCGCCCTGCTCGTCCTTGCCGCCCCACACACTCTCGGGATCGCCATTGTCGTCCAGGTAGCCGTATTCGCCGGTTTGACGGTGACGGCCAGTATCATAGGTGTAGCCGAAAATTACGCGGTTGGACTCGTTCAGGTCCCAGATCAGCGATGTAGAAAGCGTATAGCGCAGCGTATTGGTATTGCTCGGCGAATAGAGACGCACGCTGTCGAGCGTGTCGCCGTCGAAGTTGAGATCGACGCCTGTTGCGCCACCCAAGTCGAGCCGGTTGTCGGTTTCGCTCACCACCGTGGTGCCGCCGCCATTGGCGAGCACGTACTGCACGGTTGGATCGACGGTGAGCGTCAGATTGTCGCCGAACGAGAAGCGCGACTGACCGCGGATGTTGCCGGTGTTCGACGGGTTGATGCGGAGACCCTCATAATTCGTGCAGCTGCCAGGATCGGCAATATTGCTAGCCGAGCCTGAACCATCGTTGTCGACCACACCGGGTGTCGGCGTGTCACGCGTGCAGCTGTCGAAGTTTTGCAACTGGTTGTTCGCGCCCGCCCAAGCGACCTCGTTCCCGGTTCGGTAGAAGTTGTTTCGATTACGGTTCCAGTGAAACGCAAGACTGACGAAGTCAGAACGCTCGCCGATCGGCTGGTAGAGGCGCGCGTTGAACTGATATTTTTCGAGATCACCCGGGCCGACGAACTGGTCGTAGTCCTGATAGGAAGCGGCGACAAAAGCAGTCGTGCCCCAAGGTCCGAAAGCGCCAGTGTCGACCATACCGAAGAGGCGGCGATAGTTCTCCGTGCCCAAAGCGCCGCTCAAGGAGAGACCAGCCTCTTCGCTGGGCAAGCGTGTCACATAATTGATGGTGCCGCCGGTCACGGCCGCTGTCGGGCTGTCTACATCGGTGGTGCCGAGATTGACGGTGGCGCGCGAGATCAGCTCGGAATCAAGCTGCTGGTTCGAATAGACGGCGTAGTTGCCGGTGTCGTTTAATGGCACCCCATCGAACGTAAGCAGCACCCGCGAGCCATCGAAGCCGCGCAAGCGCAGATTGCCGCCGGAGCTGCCGAAGGCGTCGTTATTGGTGAAGTTTACGCCCGGTACGAGGTTGAGCGTGTTCAGGATCGTTTGACCCGGCGATTGCGTGGCGATGTATTCTTGCGTGATCGTGGAGCGCGCTTTCGGCGCGGTTTCAGCTGTGATCGCGCCATCGATATTGGGCCGCGCACCGGTGACAATGATGGCCTCTTCATCCTGGATTTGCGACGCCGTCGATTGCGCGTGCGCAACGCCAGTCATGGAGAACGACAGCGCCGTCAATGCGGCGCCCGATAAGAGCTTCTTCGAGAACATTGTGTGACACCCCCTCTTGTGCGCTTCAGGTGAGCGCAGGCGGGGTGCTGGTAGCGAGTGAACCACACAGAGTGGCGACGATTTCTTGACGTATTCGTTTACACTTCGTGACTGCTGTGTCGCACTTCGCGCGCGCCCACCGAAGTGACGCAACGCTCGCCACGTCCGTGCGGCGGTGTGCAAATTTTGTGACCGCCAGCTGTGCGAATTGTAACGAGGGCGCGCGCTGCGTACGCGTCGCGCTTGGCGTCGCCGCACCCGTTAGAATGAGCTGCGAAGCCACAGGAAGAGGTGGAAAGCAGCCGGACGCGATATCCAAGCTGCATCTAGAATCGGGAACTGACTCTCCAGCCGAACCACGAAGCCCCTGGAAATCTTGGTGGTGGCGGGTGGACTTGAACCACCTACCTTGGGGTTATGAATCCCACGCTCTAACCAGATGAGCTACGCCACCGAAGGGGCGGAGAGATACGCGCGGCGGGCCGCCTCGGCAAGCGTCGTGCGTGAGATCGGCCCCGCGTCACCCGCCGCGCAACATTTTTTCCCTGTCCGCGGCTTTCGCCTTGCAGGGGACGCTCCCCAGGGCCAACATGGGAAAAATCATCCCAAGCCGGGCGCTGGAGCGGAAACATTGGCCGAAGAGCTGGACGCCATCGACGCCCGCATCCTCGACCTGCTGCAGCGGGACGCCAGCCTGTCGATCGCCGACATAGCCGAGCGCGTCGGCCTCTCCTCGTCGCCGGCTTGGCGGCGGATCGAGCGGCTGAAAAAGGCCGGGGTGATCCTGCGGCAGGTGACGTTGCTGGATCAGGAAAAACTCGGCCTCACCTTCGAAGTTTTCGCGACGGTGAAGCTCTCCCTGCCGTCCCGCGAAAATCTGGAGCGCTTCGAGACGGCGATCGCCGAATGGCCAGAGGTAGTCGAGTGCGCGACCGTCACCGGGGCCGTCGATTACATGCTCCGCATCGTGACGCGCGACATGCATGCGTATGACGATTTTCTTCGCGACAAAATGCTGGGCCTTAGCCTTGTCTCCGACGTGCAATCGCGCATCGTGATGCGCGTGCCTAAAAGAACGACATCGGCGCCGCTCGAACTGATCTCCTCCCACTTGAAAGACTAGCGCGCCGCTTCGTTTTCGGCTCTGCGCAGCATCTGCTCGGCGCGGGCGCCGACATAACGTTGCGGGTTCGAGGCCGGCGATAAATTTTGTTCGCGCTCCCAGCCTTCGATCATCCGCTTGGCGTTATCAAAGCCTTCGAGCAAATTATCGCCGCCGCGGATGGCGCGGTTGAATAGCGCGTCACCGAAGAACGTCCATTCGTTTTCCGGGCGGCAGCCGAACGACGAGCGATCATGCTGCGCGGCGGTCAGCACGATGGTGCTGTCGCTGGCCAATGGCGCGATGAATGCGCCGGAAAAGCAAGCTGAGACGATGACGACGCGGTTGCGGATGTTGGCTTGATTGAGCAGCGCGGCGAGGTGCGCGGGACGCAAGCCCGCGAACATGCGGTTGTGCTCACGGATGGCGGCGGTGCCGTCCGGGCCGCCGTGCGAGGTGAGGAAGATCACCACCAGATCCTCGTTCGGATCGATCAGCGCGCCGACGCGGCCAATGGCGGCGGCGATATTGTTCGGCGTCGCGTTCGGCAGCGTGCGCGGACCGGCGCCGCCAGCGGCGAGCACGATCGAGCGGCCCTCGGCGCCAAGATGCGGACGCATCAGCGCCTCGGCTTGCGTCGCTTCGCGCTCGAACACAGGATCGCCCCAGAGCGCGGCGGTAATCATGTACACGTCTTGCTGACCGGGTCGCTGCGGCGCGAGCGCTTCGAGCGCATCACTGATCAAGCTGATTTCGCGGGCCGCATCAGCAGGCGCGGGCGCCAATTCGACGACGCCGAAGCGGCCATTGAACGGATCGCGCTGCGGTTGTTGCTGCTGCTGCGCCGCCGCGGGGCCGGCGAACAGCGCCAAAATCACGACGAAAACAAAACCCCGGCCCATAGCGCAGCTCCTTCCCGCCAGCATTCCCTGCCGGCGCCGCTCCCGCAAGCCGGATAGCGCGCGCCGCCGCGCTAGGCTAGCACTTGGCGCATGTCTGACGAGTCCCAACGCGACGGTTTTATCGCCGCGCGCAAAGCCCAGCTTGCCGAAGCCATCGCCGCCGCCGGAGGCGCCGAGGGCGAAACAATGAGCGAAGTTCTGCGCCTGTTGGGCGCGCTGCTGCACCACGAGGCGCACGAGCGGCTGGAAGCGCTGCGCGCGCTCTACGATCCGCTCGATCCGGACGTGCCAGCGTTGCGCCGAGATACCAGCGTCGCCGCATTCGAGCGCTTCGAGACGGCGTTCGTCGCGGCGCTTGAGCGCGCCAACTTCGCCGAGATCGATGCCGACACGGTGCAAACGCGCCGCGCTACCAAGCAAATCACTGGCCTCAGTATCAAGCCGTCCGCCGCCGGCATTCGGCGCGTGCGCTTCTTTGCGCGCGGCGTGCGGCCGGAGCACTTGCAGCATCGCTCGCTCTTTGGACTGCGCACAGAATCGGTGCCGGTCGAGGTGATGAACGATGTCATCGTGTTGGTTGGCTTCAAGAGCGAGTCCGAGATCGCGGGCGCGGAATCGCGGGCGTTCGATAACATGCGACGCGGCGTGCGGCCGGGCGCGGCGCTGGTGAAGCACTTCCGCAACGTGGCGACGCCGGAACTGGTGACATTGCATCCAGGCGCGAAACCCAGCATGCGGCCACGCGACCAATTCATTCTGGCGGCGCCGGCAGTGGCGACCGGCGTGCCGGTGCTGCTCAATCTGTGGCCGGCGTTGACCGTGATCTTCGCGGTGCTGGCGGCCTATTTCGGCGCGCAGGGCGCGATCGAAGAGAACGAACTGAAACGCGCGCTGGCGGCCGTCTCTGGTTTGGTGGCGGTCGGCGCGTTCGTGATGCGGCAGCGCTTGAAGTATGAGGCGCAGACCTTGCGTTATCAGAAGCGGCTGGCTGACACAGTCTATTTCCGCAATCTGGCCAACAATGCCGGCGTTTTGGATCTGCTCGTCGGCGCTGGCGAGGATCAGGACGCGAAGGAAGCGTTCCTCGCCTTCAGCACGCTGCGCCGCGCCGAACATCCGTTGGTGAAGGCCGAGATCGACAACGCGGCGGAGGCGTTTCTGAAGGAGCATTTCGGCCTTGATGTCGATTTCGAAATTCAGGATGCGCTGGCGAAGCTGGAGCGCCTTGGCCTAGTGACGCGCGAGGGCGAAGCGTATCGTGCGGTCGAACCGGCCGAAGGTTTGTCGCGGCTCGATGCGGCGTGGGACGGCGTGTTCAACTTTTCGACACGGCGCTGATCTTGGACCGCCGGCGCCCTCGCCGGCAGGGCTCGATTGTTCAGGCATCTGAGTTTGTCGCTAGCAGCCATGCCGGCGAGGGCGCCGGCGGTCCAAGAAGTATAGGCGTGCGTCATCGTCGTGCTCGGGTGGAGAGCCAGGGACGCGGGTTCGCGCGTCTCAAAAGTATGCGCCGTTGTTTCGGCGCGTTATGACACGGAAACCCGCGTCCCCGCAGTCGTTGGACATCGGCGCCGCGGCCAAGGTTGTTTCACCCAGGTAGACGGCTCGCCGATGGCGTGCGGGTGATCGTGTTCGACGATCGTCCCCTGTTCTTGCTCCCGCGTTTGGCGCGGGCTTCGGCGCGTCTGCGATACCTCTGCTTTGCTTTGCAGATCGTTGGCGCTCGCCACGCCGCCTGCTCAGCTCCGTTTTGGCCTTCTGGTTGTGTTGCCAAAGCGCCCAGCTTTGGACAGCAATCAGAAGCATCGGCGCTTCACGCTCAACTGCATCGCTTCATGGTCAGTTCGAACAGGGTACCGACTGCTCTCCGTATGAAACGATGAGCGCATCATAACACGGGTACGCACTCGGTCGGATTGCCTCCCCTCCCCTTGAGGGGAGGGGATCGAGGGGTGGGGTGAAGCGCCGTGGTTTGGGATGAGCGAAAACGCATTGGGCAATAGGTTTAAGCGTGTGCGGCCAACGTCGGTGCTTCACCCCGCCCCCTGCCCCCTCCCCTCAAGGGGAGGGCGATAGAGCTAAATCTATCCCCGCAGCGAGTCGCTCGTATCCCGCAATCTTAGACGGCGTACACGGCGCGGACGTGGCCGTCGGTGTGGCCGAGGATGCGGCGGTGGGCGCCGGGATAGGTGATGAGGTCGATCATCATGCGGGGGCTGCCCTGCACGCCGTCGAGCAAGCCTTCCGGTTCGAGCCGCACCCAGGCGAGCGGCGCGTCAGGCGTGGCGGCCGCGCCGGCTTCTTCGATCGCCGAGACGATGGCGGCGCGGGCTTCGCGCGGCGGGTATTGCAGGAAGATCGAGTGATAGACGATGGTCGCGGCGCCTGGCTCGCGCGCGTTTAGTTTTTGCGCCAGCCAGGTCGCGGCGTCGGCGCGTTCGACCTGCACATTGTTGGCGCGCGCCAACTCCACGGCGCCATCGAAACGCGCCAAGCGCTCCGGCTGGTCGGGCCAGACATAAGAGCGCAATTGCAGACGCTGCGCGTCGTCGTTGATGTCGAGTGGGTTCAAATCGCAGGCGGCGCGGTGGCGGACGGCGATGCGCGCGTGCGTTGGCGGCGCCGGGCCATTCCAATCAGTGTCGATAATGACGGGGCTGTCCGGGCCCCACGACCAATCGCGGGTGCGATAGGAAAAGCGATCCCAATTGAGGTTGAGGCCGGCGCTGGCGCCGATCTCAAGCATATCAACGGGGCCGCTCCAAGTTTCGGCGAAAGTGAGAAAGCCGGCGAGCAGCGCGATCGAGCGGCGGGTCTCATTGGTTTGCGGCGCGGAGCGAATGAAGTCGCGCACCCAGCCCTGCTCGCGCTCGAACAGAGCGCGCACGGCGGGCCAGACTTGGTCCATGTGCCATGACGGATTGTGCGGCGGATAGAGCCCCGCGAGCGCGGCGTCGCGGTTGGTGAGCGCAGCAGCGTGCGCGGCGCCGGCGAGGCGGAGTGCAACCGCATCAGCGCGTGGATTGCCGGGCCAATCGCCGACCAACGCTTTGGTCGGCCCGCCATTGATAACATCATCACGCATCCGTTCGATCAGCAGCGCTGTGAACGTCGATCCGAACAGCGCGCAATAGCCCGCCTGCTCGTTGAAGTGCGCGAGGAGCTTTTCGTTCACGCGCGCTCGACCGCAAGGGCGATGCCTTCGCCGCCGCCGATGCAGAGTGAGGCGACGCCGCGCTTGGCCCCGCGCGCTTCCATCGCCGCGATCAGCGTCACCAAAATGCGCGCGCCGCTGGCGCCGATCGGGTGACCAAGTGCGCAGGCGCCGCCATTGACGTTGATCTGGTCGAGGCTGATGCCGAGCTCCTTCATCGCGATCAGCGGCACGATGGCGAAAGCTTCGTTGATCTCCCAAAGATCGACGTCGCTCACCTTCCAGCCGGCGCGGGCGAGCGCCTTTTGGATCGCCGGCACCGGGGCCGAGGTGAATTTCGACGGCTCCTGCGCGTGCGCCGCTTGCGCGACGATGCGCGCCAACACTTTGCGGCCCTGCGTTTCGGCGTCGGCGGCGCGCATCAGCACTAAAGCTGCGGCGCCATCGGAAATGGCGGAGGCGTTGGCGGCGGTGACGGTGCCGCCTTCGGTGAAGGCGGGCTTCAAGCTTGGAATTTTGTCCGGCTTGGCTTTGCGGGGCAGCTCGTCGGTGTCGAGCAGGCCGGCTTTGGTTTCGAGCGCGGCGATCTCGCGCTTGAAGCGGCCTTCGGCGGCGGCGCTTTGGGCGCGCGCCAAAGTTTCGAGCGCGTAGGCGTCCTGGGTTTGGCGGGTGAACTGATAGTCCTTGGCCGCCTGATCGGCGTAGACGCCCATGGCGAGGCCTTCGTAGGCGTCCTCCAAACCATCGAGCGCCATGTGGTCGAAGATTTTGTCGTGACCGTATTTGCGGCCGCCGCGATGCGTCGTCATCAGGAACGGTGCGCGCGACATGCTCTCCATGCCGCCGGCGATGACGACATTGGCTTCACCAGCGAGCAAGGCTTGCCGCGCCATCGCCACCGCTTGCAGGCCGGAGCCGCACATTTTGTTGAGCGTCACCGCTTCGGTGGATTTGGCGAGCCCGGCTTTCAGCGCCGCTTGCCGCGCTGGCGCTTGACCGAGGCCGGCGGAGAGCACGTTGCCCATGATGATCTGATCGGCGCCGCCCGTGCCGGCTTCGGCGATCGCGGCTTTCACCGCGACGGCGCCGAGATCGGGCGCGGCGAAATGCGAGAGCTCGCCCTGCAAACCGCCCATCGGCGTGCGGGCCATGCCGACGATGACGATATCTTCTTGGCTCATGGGGATGTCTTTCTTTCCGGGCGCAGCACCATAATGGTGGAGGTGCCGTGCGCCAACAGCTTGCCGCGCTGGTCGGTGATCTTGCCTTCGGTGGTGATGATGGTGCGGCCGCGCGCGATGACGTGGCCTTCGGCGCGCACTTGACCAGTGTCGGCGTTAATGGCGCGGACGAAATTCACTTTGGTTTCGACGCTAGTGTAGCCGATGCCGGCCGAGAGCGTCGTGTGCGCGGCGCAGCCGGTGCAGCTATCGATCAAGGTCAGCGCCCAGCCGCCATGGACGATGCCGAGCGGATTGAGGATGCGGTCGGATGTTTCGCCGATGAAGACGGCGCGCCCCTCTTCGACTTCGGCGAGATAAAAGCCCATCGTGGTTGAAATCGACGGCGGTGGAAACTGGCCGGCCATCAAAGCACGCAAAGCGTCGAGCCCGGATAGGCCAAGCAATTCCTGGGCTACAGCTTTTGCATCGGACATGGGCTCTCCTCTGGATCGCAGATAGCTATTCGGTCGACGCGATCCAACCGCCGCCGAGCACGCGGGTGGAGCCTGGATCGTAAAAGACCGCGGCTTGCCCCGGCGCGACGCCCTCTTCCGGAACGGCAAGCTCCACATGCACTTGGACCGCCGGCGCCTCGCCGGCGGGGATGGTTGAAATGAGCGTCGTCTTGCCTGCGTTGCGCGTGGCGTTGGCCGTGTGCGCCGGCGAGGGCGCCGGCGGTCCAAGAAAGAGCTTCGCAGGCACAGGCGGGCGGGTGGAGCGGACGCGGACGAGAATGTCTTGGCCATCTCGCGGCGCATCGCCTTCGCCGATCCAGTTCACGTCTTTCAGCGCAATGCGGCTGACACCCAGCGCGTCGCGCGGGCCGACGATGACGCGCTTTGCGGCGGCGTCGAGCTTGACGACGAAGAGCGGCTCGCCGGTGGCGACGCCGAGCCCGCGGCGTTGGCCGACGGTGAAATTGATGATTCCGTCATGGCGGCCCATGACGCGGCCGTCGAGATGGACGATGTCGCCCGGCTCAATGGCGCCGGGGCGCAGCTTTTCGACGACGGCTTGATACTTGCCGTTGGGCACAAAGCAGATGTCTTGGCTGTCCGGCTTTTCAGCGACGCGCAGACCCAGCTCATTGGCGAGCGCACGGGTTTCGCTCTTCGGCAAGCCGCCGAGCGGAAAGCGCAGGAAATTGAGCTGCGCGCGCGTGGTGGCGAACAGAAAATAAGTTTGATCCTTGCTGGCGTCAGCGGCGCGGTGGAGCTCGGCGCCGTGTGCGCCTTCGATGCGCTGCACGTAATGGCCGGTCGCGAGGCAATCGGCGCCGAGGTCTTCGGCAACGCGCTTCAGATCCTTGAACTTCACGGTTTGATTACAGCGCACGCACGGTATCGGAGTCGCGCCGGCAAGGTAGGTGTCGGCGAAATCTTCCATCACTGCGTGCTTAAAGCGGCTCTCGTAATCGAGCACGTAGTGCGGAAAGCCGCAGGCGTCGGCGACGCGGCGGGCGTCGTGGATGTCCTGTCCGGCGCAACAGGCGCCCGGCTTGTTCACGGCGGCGCCGTGATCATAGAGCTGCAATGTGACGCCGACGACGTCATAGCCCTGTCGCTTCAGCATCGCTGCGACTACGGAGGAATCGACACCGCCCGACATCGCCGCGACGACGCGGGTCTGCGACGGCGGCTTGGCGATGCCCAGGCTGTTCAGGGTTTGCGCGCGCGGCGGCGCGGTAAGAATATCTGTCATGTGCTCCTCCCCCTGGGTTCAAGGCCCAGAGCGAAGCCCTACAGATAGTCCAACAAGCTCAATCTTGAAAGCTCGGAGAAGGTTTTGGCAGCGGCTTCGTACTGCACCAAGAGCGAGCTGAGCTTGACTGAGACTTCGGCGACGTCGGCGTCGGCTTGGTCGCCGATTTCCTTCAACAGCAGGTTCGAACGCTCCTGCAGACGCACGCGTTCGGTGGCGAAGCGCGACTGCAGCTGGCCGGCGCGGCCCTCTTCGTTGGTGAACTTGGTGGCTTCTTGGTCGAGCTGGTCGGCAAAATTGGTGAGCGCGGCGCGGTCGGCGGCGCTGATCGGCTGACCGATGGCGCCGCCATTGGCGGTGAGCAGCTGCTTCAGCTCGGTCAACGTATCGAACAAGCCTTGGGACATGTCCGAGGCTTTGGCCGACAGCACGATCGGCGCGCCAGAGCCGAGATCGATGGTCTGGTGACGCGCCGCTTCGTCAAAAATATCTTCCGGTCCGGTGGCGGCGACGAGTTCGTCCAGCGAATTGACCTTGATCGGGCCCTGGCCTTGGCGTTCGCCGGCAAACAGCGGCTGACCGTTCCAGGTTTCGTTGAGGGCCGAGACGACACTCGAGAAAGAAAGATCGAGTTCGGTGGCAATGCCGCGCCCATCATTAGCGCTGATGGCTTCGCGGATCGATTGGGCAAGCATGCCGGAAGCGTCGGAGACTTGGCCGAGCGCCGCGGCCTGCACGCCGAAGCGCGCTTGCAGCTGGTTGATCACCGAGGCGCGCGAGTCCGCTGTGGTTTTCAGGCTTTGCGCATTGAGCAGACGGCTGGCGCCACCGCCGAAGCCAAGCAGATCGTTGGCGGCAGCGCCGGACGCCACCTGGCGCTGCAGATTGGACAGTTCGCTCGTGATGCGGCGAATATCCATCTGCGCCTGCGTGGTGAAGCGAAAGGTTAGCGCGCCGCTCACATCTTTCTCCTAGCGATAGCCGAGCGACAGCAGGACATCGAGCATTTCGGTTGCCGCCTGGATCACCCGAGCGGATGCGGCGTATGAGTTCTGATAAACCGTCATTTTCATTAATTCGTCGTCAAGACTGACGCCTTCGACTTGCGCACGGCGATCGGCGGCGGCGGTGGCCACGGCTTGCGACCCAAGGGCGGCGCGGCTGGCGTCATTGGCGAGGCGCCCTGCTTCGCCGCCGAGGCGGGCGGCGTAAACCGCGAGCGTCGTCTGCTGCGCGCCGAGCACGCCGGAGGCGGAAAAGCTGCGGACGCTATCGCGCGCCGCGACCAAAGCAGCCGAGCCGCGATTGTCGCCGGCCTCGATCACGCGCTGACCGAGCGCCGCGGTAAGATCGGGACGGCCGACGGCCAGACGCGATGGATCGGCGCCGACGAGCGGGTCAACATTCACTTCCAGCGCGCGGCCGGCGGTGGCGGATTTCGACAACCCGTTGAGCGCCGTGAACGATACGCCGGTGCCGCCGCGTGTCGTCGTGTCGGCGAGCAGATTGACCGTGTAGGCGGCGCCGGGCGTGAACTTCACTTGTCCGGTGGCGGCGTCGAGCGCGAACTGGCCGTATTCGCCGACGCCTGTGCCAGGCGCGTTGAGCGCGGCGAGGACGTCGTCCCAATCGGCGCCGGGCGCCGCGAGCGCGCCGGAAATGGAAACCGTGCGCTCGGCGACGAAGCGGCCGGATGCATCGCGCACTTGGTAGGTGATGGCGCCGCCAGCGTTGAGGCCGTGCGCGTCGCTGCCGACAGAGCCGGTGTCGAAGATCATCGGCGTGGGGCGCGAGACGAGATCGTTCAAGCCGAAGAAGTGCGAGAAGCCGCGGCCGGCGCGGTCGGCCGGATCGGCGGCGTCCTGCTGCACGACAAAGCCGCCGCTATTGGTTGCGTTGAGCTGGAGCACGCCGTTGTTGAATGAAGCGCTGCTGGCGGGCGTCGCCGCGCCGAGCGCCGCGTTGAGCGCGGTGGTGAACGCATTGATGGTGCCGCCGGCAAAGCTGAATACGCCGGCTGGCGCTTCGGCGGTGATGGTTTGCGCGTCGAAGTCGATGCTGAGGCGCTCGCGCAAATTGCCGCCGGCGTCGACCAGGCCGATGGTGGCGTTGCCGGTGAACCCGATCGAATCCGTACCGAGCAAGCCGGTTTGACGTCCGGTGAGTTGCGATACGGCTGGCGACGAGGCGTTCTCGTTGTGCACTTCGTTCAGCGCGTCGCCGAGGGCGGCGGAGAAACCGCCCAGCGCTTCGGCCAAGCCGGCGAGATCGCGGTCGCGGACGTCAAGCAAGCCGCGCAGCTCGCCGCCGAGCAGCATCGGCTCAAGATTGGAGAGCGTGCCGAGGTCTTCGTTGATTCGGATGACGCCGTGAGTGGTGAATTCGGCCGAGTTCGGCTCGTAGCTCAGCCGCGCTGCTTGCACGCCGACGAGTAGCGCGCCGCCGGAGGTGCGCACGTGGACGCCGCCCTCTTGCACCGGCGAGACGCGGACATCGATGATGGCTGATAGCTCGTCGATCAGCGCCGATTGCGCGTTCTCGGCGCCGCTCGCGTCAGCGCCGGTTCGCTTGTTGAGACGAATCTCCTCGTTCATTTCGGAGATGCGATTGATCAGGCTTTGCGCTTCGCTGACCGAGTCAGCGATGCGCTGGTCAGCTTCGGCGATGAGGCTTTGGATCGACTCGCCAATGCGCTGCACTTCGGTGAACATGGATTGCAGCGAGCCGACGGCGTCGGCGCGGCGCAGGGCTGACGCCGGATCGACGCCGATTTCAGTGGTCGCCGACCAGAAGTTGTCGAGCATTGCGAACATCGAGGTCGTGCTGGCGGGATCGCCGAAGCTCGATTGCGCGCGGGTCAGAAGGTCGGAGCGAATGGAGGCGGCGCCGCGTGCGCCTTCGGCGATGTAGCTGGCGGTGGCGAGGAAGCGGTCAGCGGCGCGCTGGATGGCCGACACTTGCACGCCGGCGCCGGCCCCGAGGTGAGTCAGCGGCGAGTAGGTGACTTCAGTGCGGACGTAACCGGGCGTGTTGGCGTTGGCGATGTTCTGGGAAACGACGCCGATGCCGGTCTGCGAGGCGCGCAGGCCCGAGAGACCAGAGAGAAGGACGGACGAAATGCTCATGCGCGACCGCCCGGCAGAAAGCGCCTAGCGCCCGGCTGAATTTGCCGGTCGACGACGGTCTGACCACTGGCCCTGCGGACGCGTGCAAATGCTTGACGCAAAACAGTTTTCTCCGCGTAGCCGGTGCTTGGGATGGGACCCGCTCACAGGCTCTCGCAGAGCTTCCTCGCAAGGCTGGGGCCATGGTTAAGAGCTCGGCAGAAGCTGCCGGGTTGAGGGCCGAATCTGCCGGTTCGAGGCCGAAGCGACCGGCTAAGATCGTTGTTTTTGTTCGATTTTATGTGGTTACCGGCGTGGCCCGGCGCTTGCTCACGTCTTCCAGCCGCCCTGCGCGGCATTGGGGGACAAATGAGCTACGCGGCCGACGCCGTTCTTGACGCAATCGCACCGCCGCCGCGCCAGCCGGCGCGGGCGAGCGACGACGCGTCGGCGCCGGCGTTCAACAAGCACCTCGAAAAGGCCGTCGCGGACACGCCCGCCGCGGCGTCCGAGACAGAGACTAATGTGGACGAGGCCGCGCCGGCGGAAACGAATGCGGCCGCCGCGGTAACGCCGCCGACGCCGCCGACGCCGCAGCCGCCGGCCGCGCCGGTCCTGTTGCAGCTGATGAATATGGACGGCGCCACGAGCGAAACGCCGCCAACACCAACGCCAATAATACCCGCTTCTGCTCCGACAGACGCGCCGGCTGCGCGTGACGCATCTCCCCCTCCGCTGCCGGCCGGCGCCGACGTCGCCGCCGAGGCGCCGAAAGCGCCGACGACGGCGGCGGCAGCTCCCTCGCCAGCACGCGATGGCGAGTTGAAGAACACGGCGAACGCGAAGGTAGATGCGCAGGCGCCAGCGACGCCGGCGCCGACCGTCGCGCCGACTCCGACAAACGCACCTGCAGATGCGACGACAAGCGCACCGCCGCAACAACCGCGAACGGCCTCACCGCAGCCGACGCCGCCTGCGGCGACGCCGCCAGCATTGGCGCAGGCGGCAGCGGCTGCCGCGGTGACACCGCCGACGACACCCGCACCGGCGGCGCAACCAGTAGCGCAGCAGCAAAGCGGCAAAGCCGATAGTGCGCGGGGCGAAGCTAAAGCTGAAGCCTCAGATGCTAAAGCGATGATGCAGAGCGCGTCGCGCAAGACACAAGGCGCGGGAGCGCAAACGCCTCACGCGGCGCTCAGCGATGGCGCCGCGTTCAAGCTGGCCGACGCGTCGGAAGCGCCGCCAATGCAGGCGCAGCAGCTCGGCCTCCATGCCGCACCCACCGCCGCCAGCACGCAGCACGCGGTGCTGGAGCAAACGGCGACGCGCACTGCCCCGGCCGCGACGCAAGTGGCGCGCGAGATCGTGCGGCGGTTCGACGGTGGCAATACCCGCTTTGAGCTGCGGCTCGATCCGCCCGAACTCGGACGCATCGAAGTGCGGATGGAAGTCTCGCGCGATCACCGCGTCACTGCCGTGGTCACGGCCGATTCACCGCAAGCGCTAAACGAACTGACACGTAGCGCGCGCGAGTTGGAGCAGACGCTGCAAGCGGCGGGACTTGAGCTTTCGGACAACGGTTTGTCGTTCGACCTGCGCCAAAGCCGCGATGACGCGGACGAAGCGCGCGGCGGACGTGACGACGGCGACGGCGACGGCGAAGCGGCGTTGAGCGAAGCGCCGATTTCGGCGCGTCCCATTGGTTTTGAACGTTGGCGCGGCATCCGCGTCGACGTGACAGTTTAGGAGCGGATCAATGCCAATTAGCGGCATTACCAACGACGTCGCCACCCAAGCGGGGACCGATCGCACCGCGCTGTCGGACAATTACGACACGTTCCTGATTTTGCTGACGGCGCAATTGCAGAACCAGGACCCGCTGGCGCCAATGGATTCGACGCAGTTCACGCAGCAGCTGGTTCAGTTCAGTCAGGTCGAACAGCAAATTCGAACGAACGAGCAATTAGAAGGTCTCGTCGGTCAGTATCAGGCCGCATCGGCTGGCGCCGCCCTCTCCTATCTGGGCAAGGACGCCATCATCGAAGCGAGCGACACCTATCTTGCCGGCGGCGAAGCCAATTGGGCCTACACACTGCCGGAGAACGCCGCGTCGATGACGGTGAACGTCCGCGATTCAACCGGGCGCATTATCTATACGTCGGAGACGGAGCCTCGCACCGGCGGCGAACACTTGTTCACCTGGGACGGCACGACCAATAGCGGCGGCACCGCGGCGGACGGCATCTACGAGCTGACGTTCGAAGCGCAGAACGCCGCCGGCACAGCGATCCGCCCGACCGTGAACGTGCGCGAGACGATCATGGGCGTAGATTTCTCCGGCGGCACGCCCGTCGTAATTACACCGTCCGGAACGCGGAGCTTGGACGTCATCCGCTCCGTGCTCGCCAACGGCTAAGTGAAGCAAACGCTGGCCGAACGCCGGCGTACGATACGCGCAGAAGCGCTCCATCACTGATTTAACACCGCGCGCCGGGACGCACGCGGCAATGGAGCTGGGACAATGTCTATCTATACGGCCCTGCGCGCGGGCGTTTCCGGCCTCACGGCCAACTCAAGCGCGCTTGCGGTTATTTCCGACAACATCGCCAACGTGAACACGGTTGGCTACAAACGCTCAGGCGTCGATTTCAGCGCGTTGGTCAACGCGCAGAACTCGAACACAACCTATAACGCCGGCGGCGTGCTGCCGCTCACCCGCCAGCAAATCTCTCTGCAGGGTTCGCTAGAGCAATCGCGCTCCTCAACCGATCTTGCGATCTCCGGCGACGGCTTCTTCATCGTCTCGCCGAACAACCAGCAACTCTCCAATGGCGGCTCGGTGCTGTTCACGCGCGCCGGCTCCTTCACCATCGACGCCAATGGCTTCATGGTAAACGCGCAGGGTCTTTTCTTGCAGGGCTGGCCGGTGAACTCCGATGGCAGCGTGGTGTCGTCGCCAACATCTCTCTCCGCGATCGAGCCAATCAACATCTCCGGCGTCGGCGGCTTGGCCGAACCGACCGAGAATGTCGGCATCAACGCCAATCTGAACTCCGACCAAGCCGCCTATGCCGCCCTGCCCGCCTATGCGTCTGGAGACATGGCGGACGGGACGATTTCGCCGCAGTTTGAAAGCTCGCTCGAAGTGTTCGACAGTTTGGGCGCGCCGCGCAGCGTCGCTTTCGGCTTCCTGAAGACGGGCCCGAACACTTGGCAGGTCGAAGCGTATGCACGCCCGAACAACAGCATCACCGGCGGCGCCGGCACTGGCGGCTTGCTGGCCAGCGGCACGATGACCTTCAACACGGACGGCACCGTGGCGACGGTGACGGGTTCGATCGGTTCGACCTTCTCAATCCCGTGGGCGGCCTCTACCGGCGCATCAGCGCAACCCATCGATCTCGACCTCGCCAGCGGCATGACGCAATTCGCCAAAAGCTTCGGCGTCACCAGCGTCACCGCCGACGGCGTGCCGCCCGGCGATCTTGTTGGACTGGTGCTTGAGGGCGACGGCTTCTTGACCGCGCAATTTTCCAACGGCCGCGCACGCGCACTCTATCAGATTCCGCTGGCGACGTTTCTGAACCCGAACGGTTTAGCGGCGGATCAAGGCGGCGCGTTCCGCACTACGCTGGAGTCAGGGCTCTACAACATCAACTCCGCCAACGCCGGCGGCGCGGGCCGCATGGTGTCAGGCGCGCTGGAAGCGTCGAACGTGGATCTCGCGGCGGAGTTCACGAACCTCATCACAACGCAGCGCGCGTACTCTGCAGCGTCACGCATCATCACCACGGCCGACCAAATGCTGGAAGAGCTGCTGATGATCAAACGCTAGTCGAATAGTGCCGTCGGGTAAGAAATGAGTAAGACACTCGTGTTCTAATTCGAGACATGCGCCTCTGCGGATTTGCATCCGCTCTTAGTCGTTTCTTTAGCGCTCCGAGTTATGGTGGGCTTCAAGAACGAGGAGAAAAGGCGCCATGCAGAAGCAACGCCGTTATGATGGGGTGGTGATGGGTCCCGACGGGAATCCCCTCACTTTGGACGATCTGCCGCCTCCGGGCACGACCCGTTGGGTCATCCGGCGCAAGGCAGAAGTTGTCGCGGCTGTCCGCGGCGGCTTGCTGACACTCGAAGACGCGTGCGCGCGCTACGGGCTCTCTGAAGAAGAGTTCGATGGCTGGCGCAAATCGATCGAGAAGCACGGGCTCCCCGGCCTGCGCACCACGCGCATTCAGCACTATCGCGTTCCGAGCATGTAACCGGCCCAGCCGCGCCAACTAATGGCGCGCGCCTGGGTTCGGCGACACTGTGGACGGCTCAAAGCCCTCGCCCTACGGCGGGGGCTTTTGTGCGTTCGCGTCTCGGTTCTAACTCTCGGGATAGGATCGCAGTCTAACGCTGGCGATCATGCTTAACGATTGTTTCACGTCCAACCGGGCAATTTCTGCCGACCGGTGAGAATTGCCTAGTGATTCTGGGCAGCGCTCGCCGGTGTGCGCAAAGGCGGGACGTGAACGGCATCTCCAATCTTCTGCTCAAGGCCGGGCCGACGCGGCTGTTTGCTGCGCTGGGCATCGCCGCGGTCGTCGCGGCGCTGCTGTTTACGCTCGTGCTGCGCATGGGCGGAGAAGAAAAATCGCTGCTGTTCGCCGGCGTCGACATGCGCGAGGCCGGCGCCATCACGCAACGCCTGGAACAGGCCGAGATCCCCTACGATCTTCGCGGCGACGGCACCTCAATCTTCGTGGCGCGCTCGCGCGTGCTGGAAGCGCGGATGATGCTCTCGGCCGAGGGCCTGCCCTCGCGCGGCTCAATTGGCTACGAGATTTTCGACCAACCCGATGCGCTCGGGCAAACGCAGTTTCAACAGAACATTAACCGCCTGCGCGCGCTCGAAGGCGAACTCGCCCGCACGATCGGCTCGCTCGACGGCATCTCTTCGGCGCGCGTACACTTGGTGTTGCCGGAGCGCCAACTGTTCTCGCGCGAGACCGAGCACCCGACGGCGTCGATCGTGCTAGGCTTGCGCCGCGATGAGCTCACCGCCGGCCAAGTACGCGCCATCCGCAACTTGGTCGCCAGCGCAACGCCCGGGCTGACCACCAGCCGCGTCACCATCCTCGATGAGACGGGCCGCCTGCTCGCCGCAGCGCAAAGCGAAGACGGCGCGGTGGCCGAAGGCATCGACGCACGCCAGATCGCTACCGAAGAGCGCATCCGCAGCACCGTAACCGACATCGTCGAAGGCATTGTCGGCCAAGGCAATGCACGCGTGCAGGTGACGGCGGAGATGGATTTCAACCGCGTCAGCGAAACTTCGGAACGGTTCGATCCGGAGGGTCGAGTGGTGCGGTCGACGTCGAGTACCGAAGAAACCGCCGCCAGCGCCGACCGCGCGCAAGGCGCGACGGCCGCCTCCAACGTGCCGGATTCTGGCGCCGGTGCGTCGGCGAACGGGCCACAGAACTCCAACAATTCGAGCCAAGAAACCGTCAACTACGAAATCTCGCGGACGACACGCACTGAAGTCAGCGAAGGCGGACGCGTGCGCCGCCTCTCCGTCGCGGTGGCGGTCGATGGCGTAACTGCCGCGGGAGAAGGCGAGAACGCCGCGCCGCAGTACACGGCGCGCAGCGAAGAAGAGATGCAGCGGTTGACGGCGCTGGTGCGCTCGGCTGTGGGCTTCAACGCCGAGCGCGGTGACGTCGTTGAGGTAGTGAACACTCAGTTCGCACGCGTCGGCCCGCCTGGCGGTGCGCTCGAAGAACCAGGTATGTTCGCGTTCCTGGGCGATCTCGACGTGATGCGCATCATCGAAATCGTCGCCGCCTTGATCGCCTCGCTTGCGTTTGTGTTCTTCGTGTTGAGGCCGCTCATCGGCGGTCTAGTGCGCGGCGGCGCGACGCCGCCAGGCGGGCAGTTGGCGCTTGCGGGACCGAATGGCGTGCCGGCGCTGCCCGGACCGAGCGGCGCCATGGCCGCCCTGCCCGCAAACGACGGTCCAGATTCCACCATCGATGTTGCGCAAGTGCATGGCCGCGTGCGGGCATCGTCGGTCAAGCGCGTCGCCGAAGTCGTCGACCAGCATCCGGATGAATCGATTCAGATCATCCGCAGCTGGCTGAATAACGCGATGTGACGCCCATGAACGCTGTCACCAAACCCAAGGCTCAGGAGATTCTGGCCGCCGAGACCGAGACGGCGGCGACGCGCGTCGACACCTCTCGCTATAGCGGCGTTGAGAAGGCGGCGATCATCCTCATGTGCCTCGGCGACGAGGCCAAGAAGCTATGGACGCTTTTGGACGAGGAAGAGATCAAGGAAATCTCGCAGGCAATGGCGTCGCTCGGCCTAGTGCACGCGGCGGTGGTCGAAGCGCTGGTGCAAGAGTTCGTACAGAAGATGTCGACCTCGGGCTCGGTCATGGGATCGCTGGAACAGACACAGCGCGCGCTGACGGGCTTTCTCCCGAAGGAGAAGGTCGAGACGCTGATGGAGGAAATCCGCGGACCGGCTGGGCGCAACATTTGGGACAAACTGGCCAACGTCAACGAGGCGGTGTTGGCGAGCTATCTCAAGAACGAGTATCCGCAAACTGTCGCCGTGGTGCTGGCCAAGGTGCGCCCCGAACACGCTGCCAAGGTGCTGGGCGAGCTGCCGGAAGACTTCGCCGCCGAGTGCGTGATGCGGATGCTGGCGATGGAGCCGGTGCAGCGCGAAATTCTCGATAAGATCGAGACCACGCTGCGCACGGAGTTCATGTCCAACCTGGCGCGCACATCCAAGCGCGACAGCCACGAACTGATGGCGGAGATTTTCAACAATTTCGATCGTCAGACCGAATCGCGCTTTGTCGCTGCGCTAGAAGAGAAGAACCGCGACAGCGCTGACCGCATTCGGGCGCTGATGTTCGTGTTCGAGGACCTCGGCAAACTCGATTCCGGCGGCGTGCAGACGCTACTGCGCGCCGTCGACAAGAGCGATCTGGCGCTGGCGCTCAAGGGCGCTTCGGACGCGCTGCGCACCCTCTTCTTCTCCAATATGTCCGAGCGCGGCGGCAAGATACTGAAGGAAGATATGGCGGGCATGGGCCCGGTGCGCCTGAAGGATGTGGACGCCGCGCAGACACGCATGGTTGCGGTCGCCAAGGATTTGGCCACGCGCGGCGAGATTGTCTTGTCCGATGGCAAGGCCGACGACGAGTTGATCTACTGATGAGCCATATCCGCAAGTTCGCCTTCGACACGGAGTTCTCGCCTAACGGCGAGATCGTGAACAGCGCGCCGAAGCCGCTGACGCCCGACGAGGTCGAGGCCGAGCGCAAACACGCGTACAAAGATGGCGCACAAGACGCCGTAGCGAAGGCCGAACGCGAAGCAGCGGCGGCGCTGCAAGCCCTGGCTGACGCTGCCTCCGCGATTTTGACGAGGCTCGACGCCGAAAGCCGCGCCATGCGCGAAGAAGCAGCGCGCGTCGCCATAGCGGCCGCGCGCAAGATCGCGGGTGCGGCGATTGACTCGTACGGGGCCGAGCGCGTTGCAACGGCGGTCGAGGCAGCGATGGATTCGCTCCGTCATCAGCCGCGGTTGGTTGTGAAGCTCTCGCCGGAGGCTGCCGAAATTCTAAAGCCACGCATCGAGGCGATGGTGGCGACTCATGCCTATGCCGGCGCCGTTCTGGTGCGCGCCCACCCTGGCCTCGCACAAGGCGAAGTCGTGATCGATTGGTCCGACGGCGTCATTTCGATGAAACCTGACGACGCGGCGCAGCGCATCGATGCGCTGATTGAAGCTGCACTGGCCGCGCCCGCGGCCAATTCCTGACGAGGCGAACAATGTCCGATCTGAAGCTCGATGAATTCGCCCCCACCCCGAACGACACCATCTCCTTCGAGGGTGGCGAGCGCAGCGCGGCCGATCTCGCCGCCGTCTATGACGTACCGGTGAATATCCAAGCCGTGCTCGGCCGCTCCAGCATGGAAGTCGCGCATCTGCTGCGACTCACGCGCGGCTCGGTGATCGAGCTCGATCGCAAGGTCGGCGAGGCGATCGACATTTACGTCAACAACCGCCTCGTCGCGCGCGGGGAGGTTGTCGTCGTCGACGAGCGCCTCGGCGTCACGATGACGGAAATCATCAAAGATGGAGACGGGGCTTGATCCGCTCTTCGCATAACACTCGCCTTGAACTTGCGTCCGGAAGGATTACGCCATGCGCCTTTTGATTGTTGGCACGCTCGGGGGACAGATGTCCGCCGCCACCAAGATCGCCATGGGTCTCGGCGCCAAAGTCGCGCACGTGGACACGATCGAGCAAGCGACGGCGGCGCTGCGCGCTGGACGCGGCGCCGATCTATTGATGGTGGATGCGCGGCTCGACATCGCGTCGTTGATCGCGGCGAACGAAGCCGAACACATCGTGGTGCCAGTGGTTGCGGCCGGCGTCGGCATCGATCCGTCGATGGCGGCGCGCTCGATCCGCGCCGGGGCGCGCGAATATATCTCGCTGCCGCCGGACCCCGAACTGATCGCGGCCGTGCTGGCGGCAGTGTGCGACGACGAACGGCCGATGATCGCTGAAGACGCGTCGATGAAGCAGGTGCTGGCCCTCGCCGACCAGATCGCAGGCTCGGACGCCTCGATCATGATCACCGGCGAAAGCGGCGTCGGCAAGGAAGTGCTGGCGCGCTACGTGCACAAAAAGTCGAACCGGCGCGACAAGCCGTTCATCGCCGTGAACTGCGCCGCGATCCCTGAGCAATTGCTGGAAAGCGAATTATTCGGGCACGAAAAAGGCGCTTTCACCGGCGCCATCGCGCGGCGCATCGGCAAGTTCGAGGAAGCCGAAAGCGGCACGCTGCTGCTCGACGAAATTTCCGAGATGGATTTGCGACTGCAATCTAAGCTGTTGCGGGCGCTGCAAGAGCGCGTGATTGACCGCGTCGGCGGCGGCAAGCCGGTGCCGGTGAACATCCGCGTGCTGGCGACATCGAACCGTGATCTCGGCACGCTGGTGCGCTCCGGCGAGTTCCGCGAGGATTTGCTCTATCGCCTCAACGTCGTGAACCTGCGCATTCCACCGCTGCGGGAGCGCAAAGACGATCTGGCGGCGCTCTCGCAATTCTTCATCGACAAATACGCGCGCGCCAATGGCCGCCCTGCCCGCAGGCTTTCGAAAGAGGGCATGGCGCAGGTGTTTGCACACAACTGGCCGGGCAACGTCCGCGAACTCGAGAACGCCATGCATCGCGCCATTCTGTTGTCCAAAACTGAAGACGTGGGCGCTGACTGCATCCGCGCGCCGGATGGCGCGCCCGTCGGAAAACGTGATGCGACAGGCCACGCGATCGAAGCGGCGCAAGCGGCGGCGCGCAATCTGGTTGGCCGCACGGTGGCGGAGGTCGAGCAGGATTTGATCCTGGAGACGCTGACGCACTGCCTCGGCAATCGCACGCACGCGGCGCACATTCTCGGCATCTCGATCCGCACGCTGCGCAACAAGCTGAAGCTCTATTCCGACGAGGGCGTGAAAGTGCTGCAGCCGCCCACAGGACAGGCGGCGTGAGCTAAAGCATGACCGACGCCGCACAGCCGCGAGGCAACGATCTCTCATTTAGCGTGCTGCGCGGCTTCGTCATGCGCGGCGAAATCGCGCTCGCGGTCGGCGTGCTCGGCATTCTGGCGATCATGCTGGTGCCGCTGCCGCCCATGCTGCTGGATTTCCTGCTGGCGATCTCGATCATCTTCTCGATCCTGGTGCTGATGACGGCGCTGATGATCAAGAAGCCGCTTGAGTTCACCGCATTCCCGTCGGTGCTGCTGCTGGCGACTTTGATGCGGCTTGCGCTGAACATCGCATCGACGCGGCTTATTTTGGCCAACGGCCAAACTGGCGAGCATGCGGCGGGCGAAGTGATCGCCGCGTTCGCCAATTTCGTCATGGGCGGCGAGTTCGTCATCGGCGTCATCGTGTTCGCGATCCTGGTGATCGTGAACTTCGTCGTCATCACCAAGGGCTCGACGCGGATCGCCGAAGTCGCAGCGCGCTTCACCTTGGATGCGATGCCCGGCAAGCAAATGGCGGTCGACGCCGATCTCTCGTCCGGCCTGATCAACGAGCAGCAGGCGCGCGAGCGGCGCAAAGCGCTGGAAGACGAAAGCTCATTCTTCGGCGCCATGGACGGCGCAAGTAAGTTCGTGCGCGGCGACGCCATCGCCGGCTTGCTGATCGTGTTCATCAACATCATCGGCGGCATCATTATCGGCATGACCTCGCACGGCATGGATTTCGCCGAAGCCGGACGCACCTATGTGCTACTGACAGTTGGCGACGGACTGGTGACGCAAATCCCGGCGTTGATCGTCTCGGTCGCGGCAGGCTTGCTGGTGACCAAGGCCGGTCTCGACGGCGCCGCCGACAAAGCGTTCGCGAAGCAATTGGCCTCCTACCCTGTCGCGCTCGGCGTCGTGGCGGCGTGCGCGTTCGGCGTCGGCCTGTTGCCTGGCATGCCGATGATCCCGTTCTGGGTGCTGGCGTTCGGCGCGGGATTGCTGGCGTGGAATTTGCGGCAGGCGAACCAAGCAGAGAAGGTGCTGGCGGCCGCCGAGCCGCCGGCTGTCGCGCCGGTTGAAGAAACGCCGGCGGCATCGCTAGCGATGGATGACGTGCGCATCGAGCTCGGCTTTGCGCTGCTGCCGCTGATCAACGACGTGCAAGGCCGCCGGCTGACGGATCAGATCAAGGCGCTGCGCAAGACGCTGGCGCAAGAGTACGGCTTCGTGATGCCGAGCGTGCGTATTCTCGACAACGTGCAGATGGGCGCCGATCGCTACGCCATCCGCATCCGCGAAATGGATGCCGGCGAAGGCAAGCTGAAGATGGGCGCGCTGCTGGCGATGGACCCGACCGGCACGGGCATCGCCATTCCTGGCGAGGCGGTGAAGGAGCCGGCGTTTGGGCTGGACGCGAAGTGGATCGATGAGCGGGCGCGCGAAGAAGCGAGCTTCCGCGGCTACACTGTCGTCGACCCCGCCACCGTGCTGGCGACGCACCTGACCGAGGTGATCAAGGAATATATGAGCGAACTGCTGACGTTCGCGGAAGTGAAGAAGCTCATCAAGGACCTACCGAAGGACACGCAGCTGCTGCTGGACGATGTCGCGCCGACGCACATTTCATGGTCGGGCGTGCAGCGCATTCTGCAGAATCTGCTGAAAGAACGCGTCTCGATCCGCGATCTGGGCGCCATTGTCGAGGCGGTCGCGGAGGCGGCGCCGGCGATGCACGACCTGGTGCTGATCACCGAACACGTGCGCGCGCGGCTGGCGCGGCAGATTTGCTACCAGCACCGCAATCCGGACGGCGCGCTGCCGATCATCACGCTCTCGCCGACCTGGGAGCAGGCGTTCGTGGAAAGCGTCGTCGGCGAAGGTCAGCATCGGCAATTGGCGCTGGCGCCCTCGAAGCTGCACGATTTCGTCGCGGATGTGCGCGGCGCGTTCGAGAAGGCGGCGCAAGTCGGCGAGACGCCGGTGCTGCTCACCTCCCCCGGCATCCGCCCGTTCGTGCGCTCCCTGATCGAGCGCTTCCGGCCGTCAACGGCGGTGCTCGGCCAAGGCGAAGTGCACGCCAAGGTGCGGCTGAAGGCGATGGGGCAGGTTTAAGCCACCTAAAAACACAGTCATTTAGCTGTCGTTAACCATAACAGAACGTCGCCGCTAACGCGTCGGCAAGCTCTGGCGGCGCATAAGGTGATTATGTCAGGCGCAAACGTCGCCATTTCAGATAGCCCGATGCCGCGCCCGCGCGTGGCGCCGATCTTCGCTGTTGCCTCGGGCAAGGGCGGCGTCGGCAAAACCTGGCTATCGACCATGCTAGCGACCGCGTTCGGCCGGGCCGGACTGCGCTCGCTGCTGGTGGACTGCGATCTGGGGCTGGCGAACGTCGACGTGCAACTGGGCGTGCGGCCGCAAGCCGACGTTCACTCGGTCGTGCGCGGCTTTCTGGAGCTGGACGCCGCGGTGACGCCGGTGATGGGCGGGCCGGGGCGCAATGGCGGCTTTGATCTGATCGCCGGGCATTCGGGCTCGGGCGCGCTTGGCGCGGTGAAAATCGAAGAAGTGGCGCGCATCTGCACCGGCCTCACCAAGCTGACGCCGCACTATGACCGCGTCATCCTTGATCTCGCCGCCGGCATCGATCCGACCGTGCTGCGCTTTGCGCGCGCGGCGGATAAATTGATCCTGGTCACCACCGAAGAGCCCACCGCCCTCACCGACGCTTACGCGATGGTGAAGTTGCTGCGCCTGCAGGGCACGCAAGTGGTGCCGTGGGTGATCGTGAACATGGCCGAGAACCGCGTCAAAGGCCGCAAGGTTTTCGATCAGTTCTCAATGGCGTGTAACGAGTATCTCGGCTTCAAGCCTAAGTTCGCCGGCGCCATCTGCCGCGATCCGCGCGTGCCGGATTCGATCCGCGCGCAAACGCCCCTGCCCGTGCGCCACCCGCAGAGCCAAGCGTATGAAGACGTGATCCGGATCGTTGAGACGCTGAACGCGAATTAGGCCTTGAGCTGCCGCGCGGCGCGCATGGTGGCGAACTCGTCCAGCTCGGCGTTCTCGCGCTTTTCTTGCTTGGCCTTCTCGCGCTGCTCTTCGAGCTCAATCAGCCGCTCGAACTTGCGCGCTTCGACGTGGGCGGCGGTGATCAGGCCGCGCAGGCGCTCGATTTCCTGGCCGATCATCACACGCTCGGCGGCCATGGCTTTGCGGACCTGAACCGCGGCGACGGCGTAGCCGCCGTAAGCGCGCGCCGATTCATAGTCGCGCTGCGCCAGCTTTTGTTCGGAGACGATGGTTTGCTCGTGGCCAAGGATCCGTTGACCCAGTTCAGCGTCGCGGGCGATCTGATCGGCCAGCACGCGGCGCAGCGTCTCCAGATCGCGGTGCGCCAATTTTAGCAACGTACGCAGAGCCTTCATTGCAGCGCCTCAGCCAACATTGCGAAACCAGTTTTCAGATCGGTGCGATCATCGCGACTTTGCGACAGAAACGCTTCCACGGCAGGCCGCACGCGCACGGCTTCATCCACTTGCGGATCGGCGCCGAACTTGTAGGCGCCGATGCGGATCAGCTCTTCCATCTCGCTGTACATGCTAAGCGCCGCGCGGGCTTTCGCGACCAGCACGTTCTCTTCGGCCGTGTGGCACATCGGCATGAGACGTGAGATCGACTTCAGCACATTGATCGCCGGATAGCGCCCGCGTTCGGCGATGGCGCGCTCCATGACGATGTGGCCATCGAGGATGCCGCGCACGGCGTCGGCGATCGGCTCGTTGTGATCGTCGCCATCAACGAGCACAGTGAAGAGCGCTGTGATCGAGCCGGGCCGGCCTTCATGGCCGGGTCCGGCGCGTTCCAGAAGCTTCGGCAGCTCGGCGAAGACGGATGGCGTGTAGCCTTTGGTCGTCGGCGGCTCGCCGACGGAGAGACCGATCTCGCGCTGCGCCATGGCGAGGCGCGTCACGCTGTCGACCAGGAGCAGCACGTCGAGGCCCTCGTCGCGGAAATGTTCGGCCACGGCGCAAGCCATGTGCGGCGCGAGACGGCGGCGGGCGGCGGTTTCGTCGGAGGTAGCAACGACAACGACGGAGCGCCGGCGGCCCTCCTCGCCCAACGTATCCTCGATGAATTCTTTCACTTCGCGGCCGCGCTCGCCAACCAAGCCGATGACGATGACGTCGGCATCAGCGCCACGGGCCATCATCGACATCAGCACCGATTTGCCAACGCCGGAGCCGGCGAACACGCCGAGCCGCTGACCGCGGCAAATGGCTGTAAAGGTGTTGATGGCGCGGACGCCGACATCGAGCCGGCCCCCGACACGGGCGCGATCATGCGCAGACGGCGGCGCACCGCGTACGAGGCGCGGCTTCAAGCCATTGGGCAGCGGGCCGGCGCCGTCGACCGGATTGCCGAAGCAATCGATCACACGGCCAAGCCAGGCATGCGACGGGCGCGCCATCGGCGCTTCGCCTTCCAGGTGCACGCGGGCGCCGGGGCGGATTGCTTCGATCGGATCGTAAGGCGCGAGCAAAGCGCGGTCGCCGCGGAACCCGACGATCTCGCCGCGCGCGATGCGTGCGCCCTCTACCGTTGCGCGCGCGCCGAGCGCCAATGCCTCCACAGGTCCGCTGACTTCGACGAGCGCGCCGGACAAACCGGTGACGCGGCCCTCGAAGCGGCGCGGATCGAGCGCATCGATCTCGTTTGCTAGTCTTGAAAGAAGTGACGGCATCGCGCGGCGAAGTTTCCCCACACTTTCATCAGCCGGTATGGTGAATCAAAACCTAACGCGCCCGGTGGTTTGCGCGGCTCATTAGGAAGCCGATTCAATATCAACGGCTTGTGCCCCCGATTTCCACCGCATCTAGCGCTGGACAGGGGAATCGAATTCCGATTCACACGTCTTAACGAAGTTGATTAAGGGCTGGTCAACGCAAATTCGGCAACTGCGGAAGTAAGAAGTGTTACCGCGTTAACCTCCTGGTTACGCGCTGCATGGTTATGATTCTGTGGATTAACTTTGTGCCGAGGCGTTGCGCCGATCGGGGAGCATTCGATGCGAGTCTTGTTGATCGAAGACGATAGCGCCACGGCGCAGGGCATTGAGCTGATGCTCAAGTCCGAAGGGTTCAATATCTACTCGACCGATCTGGGCGAGGAAGGCATCGATCTCGGTAAGCTCTACGATTACGACATCATCGTACTCGACCTAACGCTGCCGGACATGCACGGCTATGACGTGCTGAAGCAGCTCCGGGTGGCGCGGGTCAACACCCCCATCCTGATCCTCTCCGGCACCGCCGACATCGACACCAAGGTCCGCGGCCTCGGCTACGGCGCCGACGATTACATGACCAAGCCCTTCAACAAGGACGAATTGATCGCGCGGATCAACGCGATCGTCCGCCGCTCGAAGGGCCACGCTCATTCCGTCATCAGAACGGGTGACATCGTCGTCAACCTCGACGCCAAGACGACAGAGGCCAACGGCCAGCGCATCCACCTGACGGGCAAAGAATACCAGATGCTGGAGCTGCTCTCACTCCGCAAAGGCACGACGTTGACCAAAGAGATGTTCCTGAACCACCTCTATGGCGGCATGGACGAGCCGGAACTGAAGATCATCGACGTGTTCATCTGCAAGCTGCGCAAGAAACTGGCGGCCGCGACCGGCGGCGAACACTACATCGAGACCGTCTGGGGCCGTGGCTACGTGCTGCGCGATCCGCAAGAAGCTGGCGCGACCGCCACCGTTTCTACGGGCGTCGCAGCGGCCTAAACTAAAACCGTATTTCTCCGTTAGAGGGCGAGTCGCTGTGCGCGGCTCGCCCTTTGCGTATTCTCGCCAGCGTGACGGAGATGCGCGTTCACCATGTTTGATCGGCGACAGATCTTGCTCGGCGGCGCAGCAGCGCTCGGCGCTTGCACGCACGGTGAGGCGCCCGTCACCCCCGACGCGAACGCCGATGCGCAATTTCGCGACGCTGTTGACCGCATGGCCGAACGCTCGCGCCGGACGCGCGCGTTTTTGCTGCGTCGCTTCGATACGCGGCGGCTGACCAGCGAAGGCCGCATCCTCTACGACGCTGTGCTGCCTGGCGCTGAAGCAGACGCTGCGCTGGCGGATTTCGCTTGGGGCCAGAGCGGCGCGCCCTACCCGGTCACGCATCGCAATGGCCAATATCGCCGCGCCGCGGAAATGCGGGCCGACGATCGCCCCGGCATCTCCGTGCGCGAAGTGAACAATGACACCAACCGGCTAGATGGTCACGCCGCGCGCGGGGTCATCGCGCCGGATTTTCTCATCGACGCCGCCATCCCCGCAGTGGAAGCCGCGCAATCGCGCGTGGCCGCCACTGGCGAGCGGCGCTACGAGCCGCTAGCGGAGGCGCTTGGGCGGCAGGCGGCGAAGCTGCGCGAATTGCGGGCGCAGGCGGGTTCGGAGGCCGGCGTGTGGCGGTTGCCGGGCGGCGATGAATATTACGCACTGTCGCTGCAATATCAGCTCGGCGTCGCCGTCGACCCTCGTGACGCGCACCAACGCGCGTTGCAGCGTTGCCGCGAGCTGCAGGCGGAAGCTGATGCGTTGCTGCGCGCCCAAGGGCTGACGGAAGGCGACGTGGCTGAGCGCTTGCGCGCTTTGGCCCGCGATGAGCGCCACCTCTATGCCGACAGTGCTGGCGGCAAGGCGCAGGCTGTCGCCGACATGAGCGAAAACTTGGCGCGGATGCGCGGGCTGTTGACGCCGGATGTGCTGGTGGGCGCAGCTGAGGCGCCGGCCCAGGTGCGCCTGCTGCCGGCGCCGCAAGAAGCGGGCGGCGCGCAAGGGCGGCGGCAGGGGACGAACTATCTGGTTGATCTAGGCGCCATCCGCACGCGCCCGCGTTGGACGCTGCCAAGCGTCGTCTATCACGAGCTCATTCCCGGCCACATCTTGCAGGCGCCGTACGAACGCGAAGCGTCGCCGCCAGCGCTGCAGCTGCGCTACGCCAGCGGCTATTCCGAGGGCTGGGCGACTTACGCTGAGCAATTGGCAGACGAGCTTGGCGCGTACGCGGACAATCCGCTCGGGCGCATCGGCTATCTGCAATGGATGCTGTTCCGCATGGCGCGCGTCGTTGCCGACACCGGCATCCACGTCATGCGCTGGAGCCGCGAGCGCGCGATTGAGGAAATGCGTGCGCTCCAGGGCGACAGCATCGCCTTCGTCAGCATCGAGGACGACGTGGTGCGCTTCTGCGCTCAACCTGGCGCGTTCGCGGCGCAAGGTCTGGCGGCGTTGAACATTGTTGAGCTGCGTGAGCAGACGCGGCGGCGCGCGCGTGATTTCAGCTTGGCGCGTTTCCATGACGCAATGCTGCGTCACGGGCCCCTCTCCCCGCCTGGCCTTGCGCAAGCGGCGCGCGCAGCGTTCGCCTGAGCGCAAAAAGAAACGGGCGCCAGCCGAAGCCAGCGCCCGCGCTCGAGGGTCTCGGGAGTAGTGCTTAGTAGGTGTAGCGGAAGCCGGCGAACACGGAGGTTCCGTAAGTATGGTAGAATGACGAACGATCGTCCGGCGACAGAATCTGGTTGCTGGCCTCGTTGGTGAGGTTGAGCGCCTCCAGCGTGAACGTCATCCGATCGTTGAAGCTGTATGACGCAGCCGCATCGACGTTGAGCGTGCTCTCGGTGCTTTCCGAAGCATTGCTGTTACGGCCTGGGACTGTCGTCGTGTACGAGCTGCGATAAGCGCCAGAAATCCGAGCCGAGAAGCGCTCATCTTCGTAGTACAGCGTCGCATTCCAGGATTCCGGTGAGAGGTTGGTGAGCTCCGCACCCTCCTCCACGACGATGATTGGGAACGGCGCGACGGTCGAGTTGCCGTACGTGTCAAAGCTCGACGACACGTTGGTGTAGTTCGCCAACAAGCCGAAGTTCGAGAGAACACCCGGCAGGAAGAAGAACGGCAGCTGCATCGAGATTTCGTAGCCGTCGAGCGTGCCGCCGGGCGTGTTGAGCGGCTGGGCGAACTGCCAATCCGAGTCCGCCGGCGAACACGGGCTTGGCGAACCAACGCAGGCGGCGATCGCGAGAGAGTCCGGCAGGCCGAGCGCGTTGCCGGTATAAACACCGGTTGAGCGCAGCGTTTGCACGAAGCTGGTCACGTCCTTGTGGAAGAAGGCGACCGAGAACAAGCCCTCTTCCTGGAAGTAATATTCGAACGCCAAATCTATCGCATCGGCGCGGAACGGATCGAGGAAAGGATTGCCCGCCGTCACCGTCTTATTGTTGCCGCTGCGCGTGACCGTGGCGCCGGGGTTGAGGTTGCCAAGGCCCGGACGCGACATCACCCGCGACGCGCCGAGACGGACAATGAAGTTCTCCATCGGCTCAAGCGCGATGTTCAATGACGGCAGCGTGTCGTTGTACGAGTGGTCGATCGACTGAAGGATGCCGTCGCCGGTGCCGGCGTCGTAGGTGTAGCCAACCGAGTTGAGATCGGTTTCAACGTAACGGACGCCGACATTGCCGCGGAAGCCCATCGAGCCGATGTCAGTGTCCCAACCGAGCTGCACATAGGCCCCGGCGCTCTCCTCCGTGATCGCCGCGTTGCCGCCGAGAATAGGCTCAATACCGGTGCGGAAATTAGCCTGATTGTAGAGCCCCCACAGTCCCGCGGCGGTTTCAACGTTCGGCACCGCCCAGGTGACGCCGTTGGTGGTCATAAAATCTGCATAGGTGCCCGGAACCGAACCGGCGGCGTTGGTGCCGACGATGACCGATTCCTGGTTGGCGTTGTTTGTGCCGTTCCAACGACGCTGTTCGGTGGTGACGAACTCGTAGCGGTTGAAGTTGGCGCCGGCGCTCAGCGAGAAAATTTCAGTCGGGTCGAACTCAAGGTCGGCCTTGATCGTCTCGAACGTGTTGTCGACAGTGATCGGGCGCAGCCGGATTTCCGCCAACGTCCAAGCCGCTGGATTGTCGATATCGACGCTGCCGAAATTGAAGTCCGGAATGTTCGAGTTGTCGCGATAGTCGTAGGAATAGCCGTCAGAATCGGCGGCGTTCCACAGCAGCGTCGTTTGCACCGGGTTATCGTGCAACGATTGCGAACGCCCGATCAGCGCCGAGCCGCGGAGACGGTCGGTGAACTCGTGCGATACGTGCAAGGTGTACTGCGAGAACTCGGTGGTGAGTTCGTCGAAGCGCATTTCGGAACGGAGGTCGACGTCGTTGAAGAGGCCGTAAACCAAAGAGTTGCCTTGGATTTCGTAACCCAAAACGTCGACGGCGCCGATCGCGCTCGCACCGTTGGCGGAGAACACTGGCGCTTGGATAAACGTTTCCATGCGCGTCGCCTCGAGGGTGGAAAACAGGGCGTCGAAAGTGATGTCGGTAGAATTAGTGGGGCGCCATTGCAGCGACCCGGTGACACCCAAACGCTCCTGGGTAGATTCATAATAGTCCAGACGCGGAATGCGCGGATGGAACGCTGCGTTCACAGCGGCGGCGTCACCAGCCACGCTTTGGAAGCAGTTGGCGGGCGTCGTGATGCAATTGGTGTTCTGCTGCCAGCGCACGGTGCTGGCGCCCTCTTCAACTGCGTCGCGGTTTGAGTATGCGACGGACAGCAGCGCGCCGAGCGTGTTGTTGGCGAAGGTGTTGCTGATCAGGAACGCGGCGCGGGGATCTGTGTTGCCGGAAAGGTCGTTGTGGGCGGCTTGGCCGCTGACGGCCATTGTGAAGCCGTCATAATCGAACGGCCGCGAGGTGCGCAGATCGACGGTGGCGCCGAGCGAGCCTTCTTCTACATCAGCCGACGCGCTCTTGCGCACAGTGATGTTGTTGAACAGTTCGGAGGCAAAGACGTTGAAATCGAAGGCGCGGTTGCGGTTGGCGCCACCTTCGGCGTCAGTCGCGCCGACGGTGGAGAGACCCTCCATACCGTTGATGCGGACACGGGTAAATTGCGCGCCGAGGCCACGAACCGAAATCTGGCGGCCTTCGCCGCCGCCACGCGTGATGGCGACGCCCGGAATGCGCTGAATGGATTCTGAGAGGTTCGCGTCCGGGAAGTCCGCGATATCTTCTGCGACGATCGCGTCCACCGCGCCGACTTCGTTGCGCTTGATGTCCACGGCCGCGGCCAAGCTGGCGCGGAAGCCGGTGACGACGATCTCTTCGTCTGCCTGCTCCTCGGTGTCCTGCGCGTGCGCCGCCCCGCCCGCCCCAAGACCGACCGACATAGCGAGCGCCAGCAGCGACGCGCCGCCAAGGCCCCAGCCATGCTTCGTGTTGGAATTATCCGCCATAATGCGTCCCTCCCCGGTGGGCCGGACGGACGGCGGGTTTCTCCCCAACCGCGTCGCTAGCCCCGTTTCATCCCTATGACACCGTTATCTTTGAGTTTTGCTACCGGTGTCTATTTCCACCGTTACTCAAGGCTCTGGGCCTTGGCAAGCGGTATCGTTCCCTGAGGCGAAGCCGTTTCGCTTGGTGTGTGAACGGCGCCTCACCCAACGTTCGCCGGGCAATCTTAGAGGTCTTCGTGGGTAACGCGGCCATCGGAGACCGCCAAGACGGCGCCGGCCGCGGCGATCTCGGCGGGCCGGGCAAGCATCAGATCGGCCGAGAACACGCTAATGTCGGCGCGCATACCGGGCGCGATGACGCCCCGTTCACTCTCGGCGAAAGTTGAGAATGCGCCGCCCCAGGTCAGCATTTTCAGTGCCTCGGCTCGGCTGACGGCTTGATCAAGGCGCCAATCCGGCCCGGCAAAGCCGGAGAGGTCGTGGCGATGACAGGCGGCGTAAAACTCGATCAACGGATCGCCCTTCTCCACCGGCGCATCGCTACCGGCCGTCAGCACCGCGCCCGTATCGAGCAACGAGCGCCAAGCATAGGCGCCAGCAAGGCGCTCGGGGCCGAGACGCGCCGGCGCGAAGTGCAGATCGCTGATCGCGTGCGAGGGCTGCATCGAGGCGATCACGCCTTGCGACGCAAAACGCGGAATATCGCTGCGCGCAATCACCTGAGCGTGCTCGATGCGCCAGCGCGCGGCGCGCAAGGCGGGTGCATCATCAGCGAACGTATCGCGATATGCGTCGAGCACCAGGCGGTTGCCCCGATCGCCGATGGCGTGGGTCGCTACTTGCACGCCGCTGGCGCGGGCGCGCTGAAGCAACGCCCGCAACTGATCGACCGGTGTGACCAGCAAGCCTTCGCTTGCTGAATCGCTGTATGGTGCGAGCAGCGCGGCGCCGCGTGAGCCGAGCGCGCCATCCATGTAAAGCTTCACGCCGCGCACATGCACCAACCCGTGGCCATACGGGCCGCGCCGAAAGACAATCTCGGAATCCGCCGGCGTAAGGTAGATGTCGGCGCGTAACGGCAAGGCGCCGGCGTTCGCGAAATCCTCGAAAATCTGAGCTTCAGCGAGGCTCGTGCTCATGTTGCAGATGCCAGTCCAGCCGCGCGACGCGTAGATGCGCGCGCCTTCGGCGAGGGCTTGGCGAATCATCGCCCCTGTTGGCGCCGGCAAACGGCTTTGCACCAGCGCTTCGGCATTATCGATCAACATCCCGGTTGCGGCGCCACTGGCGTCGCGTTCGATGCTGCCGCCCGTTGGGTTGGCGGTGTTGGCGTTGATGCCGGCAAGCGTCAGCGCGGCGGAGTTCACCACGGCGGCGTGACCATCGATGCGCTGCAGAAAGACGGGGCGATCGCCGACGACGGCGTCAAGGTCGGCGCGGTTTGGAAAACGACGCTCCGGCCAGTGGGTTTCAATCCAGCCACGGCCGATAATGGCGCCTTCCGGATTGGCGCGCGCGTAGGTTTGCAGGCGTTGCTGCAACGCTGTGATGGACTGCACGCCAACAAGATCTAGCACCATGGTCGCCGCGCCGACGCCTGAGAGGTGCACGTGCGAGTCGGTGAAGCCAGGAAACGCCGCCGCGCCGCCGAGATTGATCTCGCGGGCGCCGCTACCATTGGCGCGTGCGTCGCTCAGCGAACCAGCAACGACGAAGCGCCCGCCACGCACGCGCACCGCTTCAACCTGCGGTGTTGCTGCGACACCTGTGTAGATCGGGCCGCCGTGAAGGATGAGATCGGGCGCGGCGCTTTGGGTCGCACATCCGGCCGCCAGCGCCGCCAATGCCAGCTCGCGCCGATTCAGTCCGCCCATAGATGTTCTCCGCCACCTGCGCCAGCGAGCGCATAGCGGCGGCTCTACCATATCGGTCGGCGCGTCGCACCGCGAAGGCGCCTAGTTAAAGGGAGTTTCGGTGAGTGAAGTAGCACCCCGGCGCTCGGGCGCGGCTTGGCTTCAGCTGAGCTTGCGCCTAGGCGTGAACGCGGACCGCCATTTCGATATCCGGCATAGCGTGCTCGATCGCTTCGGCGAGCGTATCCAACTCTTCCACCGGCATGTGCTTCAAGTTTTCGATCATAAGGACCAACAGTTCAGCGACTGCTTTCTCGCCGTACGCCTCCGCCAGCTCAGCCGTCGCCTCGGCGCGGGCGCAGAACTTCTCAAGGCCCGCCTGCCCCTCGGTATGAAGTTGATGCAGGCGCAGCTGACGCAGCGCTGTCGTCAAGGACGGCGGCGCACCACCGGCAGATTCTTCGCGCCGATTGAGCAGGCGCAGATTGCGCCGCTGCCGCCGATCCAGGCCGACATAAGACCGCACGTCAATCCAACGCATCAAAACCTCCTCCATCGCGGGGAGTCATCGATTCCGCAGTGATCACCACGACGGTGACATTGTCGGGCGCACCGCGAGAGATCGCACGTGCGATCAAACCATCGACAGCGGCCTGCAAGGGCGAGCGTTTCATCAAGTCGCCGATTTCACCATCGCCTAGGACTGCCGTGAGACCGTCCGAACACAGCAAGAAGCGATCACCGGCCTGGATGCGACCGTGAACGCTCTCCAATTCCAATGTTGGATGCGCGCCCACGGCGCGCGTGACGACATTAGCTTGCTTGTGATGGCGGACGTTGTCCTGGCGCAATTCGCCAGCGTCGACGAGAGCCTGCACGACGCTGTGATCGCGCGTCAGACGGCGCACTTCGCCGGCGCGGTAGAGATAGGCGCGGCTATCGCCGGCCCACACGCAGGCGTAGTGGCCTTGATACACCAGCATCGACACAACCGTTGCGCCAATGGCGCCGGACAGCCGCGTCGCGGCCTGCTCGACCAGCGCTTCATTCGCCTGCTGCAGCGAATTGCAAACGCCGTGACGAAACGCGTAAGCCGAACCAAAGGTCGTCACCGCTGCGAGTCCATCAATCACGCGAGCGCTGGCCACTTCGCCGCATTCGTGGCCGCCCATGCCGTCGGCGACAGCCCAAAGGCCGACTTCGCGGCGATCGAGGTAGGCATCTTCGTTTAACGCACGGACGCAGCCGGCGTGCGTGCGCCCGAGCGACAGGAATTTGAATCCGCCGAGATGGCGTGTGCCGCGCCGTGACGGCGCAAAGGCGTGTTGGGCGCGCGCCATCATGACTGCGTCCCCATTTCGTCAAGTTCGCGCAATTGCTGCTCGTAGCCAGCTTTGAAGGCGTGGTTGACCGCGCTTTCGGGCGTCGCGCGCGCCTCCACCGAAAGTTCTTCGTGACGGCGTTGATACTGGCGCCAGCACGCTTCAGCCTTGCCGACCAGAACAAGAGGCGCCTTCGCCTGCTCTTCAATACGTGGCGGGCTCAATTGCTCGAATGTCGCATTGACCGCCGACCGCGACCCAGCGAGCAGGCAGAGGAGATGCTTCTTCAGATCCTCGAAAGACGCCTTCAAGGCCGCAGGACCTGAGAGAAAGCTCTCGTTGCGGCCGCAGAGCAAATCGACAGCGACACGCTGCGTCGGCGCCCATTTGAACGGGTTGTTATTGACAGCGCCGACCGTGGTGCGATCGAGGCGGTATTCGGCTTTCACTGACGTCCGCTCGGCCATCAGGTCGCCGATGCCAAGGACGACTTGGCGGTAGATGGCGCCGGCGCGGCGCATCACTTCGACTGGGTCCTGCCCCGCGAAGGACGAGGCATCAAGCCGCGCGCCCATGCAGAACGCATCTAGCAGGGCCGCGTTGGTCAACTCCGCGCCGGGCGACTGCGCCGGTGCTGCTTCCGTTTCCCAATCGCTGGGCACCGAGAAATCGTGTGCATGCAGGGTGGGATCTTGCAGCAGCGGCGCATTGAACGGCGCTTCGAATACCGACTCCGCCGCCTCGCGGTGGCGCGGGCCGGCGTCGTTGGCGGGACTCGCTTCCGCGACATCGACGACAATTGTGAACTGACCGATGTGTATCGCTTCCGCAGGATCGACTTGCACCGGCATGTCGCGCGCGATCTTGCGGCGCTCGACGCCAAGATAGACGCCGTTGGCGCTCACATCGCGCACCAGCACCTGACCCTCCTTGACCGCCAAAACGCAGTGGCGGCGGGACAATTCGGAAAGGGCGTCGGAGACGCACCAATCAGCGCCCGGATCGCGCCCGACAATCACCTCGTCGCCGGCAGTGAGCGGACGCGCATCAATTTCGCGGAACGGATCCGCAGCGTGGAATAGGCGGAGCGTGATCATGCCGCGACCTCCTTGGCCAACGATGCATCGTTGGCGGCCGGCACGGCAATCATGGTTGCATCAAGGTTTAGCGGCGCCTGTGCGGTATGACCGGTTCGCGCTGCGATAGAATCCATGAGCGCGTTGAAAGCGTCGAACAGATCGCCAAATTCATCGCTGCGCTTATGCGAAACGCGGAAGTCAAGATTGCCGCCCGCGGAATCCCGGAGCGCCGTCCTCAGCGCACGCACCGGGCTCATGACATAGCGCGCGGCGGCGACGCTTAGCGCCGCGATCAGTATCACGATAAGCAGGCCGAGACCGATGAGCATGACACGCGAAACCGTCGCGGCGGCCTGCAACTCGGTCTTTCTCACGCTGATATCGACCAGTCCAACCGAGCGGCCAGCATACTCAATGTTGCGCGCGAACCGAAAGCTCTCCGTCCCGTTCGACGAATGCACCGAGGTCACTGAGATGCCGGACTCGTTACGCACCACCTGCCTGCCCTGCGGTGCAAAGTAGCGCCCGCCGACCAGATCGGGATCGCTCGCCGCGCGAATGACCCCGTTTTGATCTGCGATTACCATCTGGGTGACGTTCGGATCGGTTGAGGCAGTGGAGATGAATGCCTGCACCGGCATCCAATCGCTCTGCTCAGGCGGCAGCATCGCGTTCTCGGCCGCCGTGAGCGCCGCGTTGCTGGCGACGAAAGAAACAATTGAGGAGCCGGAGGTGACCGCCAGGCGTTCCATGGCGCGATATTGGTTCTCAAGCACCGCGCCGATACCGAGCGTGAGCGCCATGGCGGTTATGCCGGTAAACCCAAGGGCGGCGCGGACGGGAAAGGAGAGTCGGCGGCGATCGGCGGTGGCGCTGGCTTCATGGGCGGCGCTTTCACGCCTGAGCGCATCGAGCAACGCCGCGCCGCTGGCGAAACGTTGCTCGGGGCGCTTAGCCAAAAGCTTGGCGACGATGAACTTAAGTCCGCGAGGGCAATCGACCTCGATGGGCTGCGGATCGAGTTGAGTTATCTGCAGCGCCAGCGTGGCGGCGCTGGCGCCGGTGAAGGCGGGCTTACCGGTGATCAGTTCGTAGAGCAGCGCACCGACCGAAAACAGATCTGAGCGGCCATCAAGTTGGCGGCCAAGCGCCTGCTCGGGGCTCATGTAGCGCGGCGTGCCGAGAACTTGACCGACTTGGGTCATCGTCACTTCATCGGCGGCGCCTTGGGCGTCTGACTGCCGAGCGATGCCAAAGTCCAGAATTTTTACGGTGCGGCCGTCTTGGCCCAGCATGACGTTCGAAGGCTTGATGTCGCGGTGAACGATGCCAAGATCATGTGCATAGCGCAGAGCATCGGCAAGTTGACGCCCGATCGCCAGGACATCGGCGGGCGCGAACTGGCCTTGGCGTTGCGCGACGCGGTCAAGCGGCTCGCCCTCGAGCAACTCCATCGCGATGTAGGGAAAGCCTTCGATCTCCCCGACGTCATAGATGGTGACGATGTTCGGATGCGAGAGCGCTCCAGCGGCGCGCGCCTCCCGCAAGAAGCGCGTGGTAAATTCCGGATTACGGCAATACTCGCGCTTCAGCACCTTGATCGCGAGAACGCGGTTGATGCTCGGGTCGTACGCGCGATAGACGTTCGCCATCGCGCCCTGCCCGATACGGGCTTGTATCTGATAGCGACCAGCGACCTTCACCACGAGAACCTCACCCGCGCCCCGCTCTTACGGTGACGCACACACCAACTCGCACTGTACACGCTCGCAGTTAAGGCGGCGTTCGTCGTCAATTCTATCCGGCGCGCAGCGAGGTTTGCATGCGCACGGCGCGGTCAAGATCGCGCTGGTTGGCGGGATTGCCGTTGTCCAACGCAAGGGCCTGGCGCAGCAAGCCGACAGCGCCGTTGACATCGCCAGTGTTCAGCCGCTGTAGCCCTTGCAAGCGCAATTGGCCGGCGCGCGCCGGATCGAGGCCAGCGGGGCGCGGCGGCGGAGCCGATGGCGTTGCCACGGAGGCCAATCGGTCGGACGGCGCCGAAGAGGTCGTCGTGGCACTGGCGTTGGTTGCAGCGGTATGAGCGCGGCGCGGAATCGATAACGTCTGGCCCGCCGACAACTGGTTCGGCGCTTCCAGTCCATTGTAGCGGGCGAGCGCGTAAAACAGCAGCGGGTCGCCCAAGAAGCGTTCGGCTAGCTCCGACATCGTCTCGCCGGAACGCACGGTGTAGGTGCGCGCGCTTTCGCCAAGCATTTCGCGCGGATTGCCTTCAATCTGCTCCATTAGCCGGCGGGCCGAGCTGTTGCCGGGCTGCATCTCCAATGCCGCGCGCAATTCAGCCCGCGCGCCGCTCTCGTTGCCAACATTCAGTTGATCAACGGCGGCGCGCACGTATTCTCGCGCCGAGGCGCGCTCCGGCGCCGCCGGCGTCGAGCCTGGCAGCGAGGGCATAGAGATTTGCGGCAGGCTTGCGCAGGCGCTGACGCCGACGATAGCGACTAGCGCCAAGGCGCGTAAGAACGGTGTTATCATAGTATGCGCCTCCTGATTTCAGCCCGGTCACGGTGTACGCGCGAGCCGATCAAGCTGAGCCACGCCTCGTCTGTCGCGCGTTCAACAAAGGCCGCCGCCGGCATTGGCTTTGCGAAGTAGAAACCCTGGAACGTGGTGCAGCCGAGCTTTCGCAGCTCTTCCACTTCCTCATATCGTTCAACGCCTTCGGCCAGCACGGAAATGCCGAGCCCCTTCGACAGCTCGATCAACGCCCGGCAAATGGCTTTGCTATCGCTGCGCTGATCGACATAGGTCACGAACTCACGATCGATCTTCAATTTGTTGAATGGCAGCTTCTTCAGATAGCCAAGGCTCGAATAGCCGCTGCCGAAGTCGTCGATCGACAGGCTGAAGCCCAGCGCGCGCAGTTCCTGGAAGAGTTGCAGTGTGCGACCGGCGTCTTCCATCGCCACGGTCTCGGTCAGCTCCAATTCAAGCTGCGTCGGCGACAGATTGTGCGCGGCGAGCGTGCGTTGCAGCGCGGTCTTCAGCGCCGGGTCGCGGAATTGATAGGCCGAGAGATTGATCGCCATCTTCAGATCGGCGAGCGGCGTGTTGCGCCAAGCGCTGAGCTGGCGGCACGCGGTATTTAGAATCCAGAGCCCGATCTCATGAACGAGGCCCGCCTCCTCCATGATGCCAACGAATTGCGCCGGCGGCACGTCGCCCAGTCGCGGATGCGACCAGCGCAGCAGCGCCTCAGCGCCGGTGACCTTGCCTTCGGCAACATCAACGAACGGCTGGTAGTGCAGCGAGAGCTGGCCGCGCTGCACGGCGTGACGCAGATCCTGCTCCAAAGCAAAACAGCGGCGCGCTTCCTTCGCCGATGGGGGCGCAAAGAAGGCGATGCGCCCTTCTGCCGTGCGCTGCGGGCGCGCCAACGAAACGAAAGCGCGGTTGAGCAAGCTGGCGGCGTCTTCCGCGTCGAGGGGATAGATCGCTGAGCCGAGTTGGACATCCGGCGTCAAAGTCACCGTAGCGTCGCGCAATTCTTGTGTCAGAACATAGCTCAGCGCTTTCAGCTCGGCTTCGGCGCGCTTGCGGTCAACGCCGTCGAACCAGATGGCGAAGCAGTCGCGGTCGACATGGCCGACGCGGCGGTTGGCATGAACAGCGTCGCGAAGTCGGCCCGCGAACGCCGCCAGTACGCGATGGGCGGCGGCGCCGTCAAAAGCGAACAGCCGCTCGTAATTGGCCAAACGCACGAGGCCGATCAAGGATTCGCCGTGCTCGCGCCGAAGGTCTCCGTTTACGCCAGCGAGGAAGTCGTCGCGCGTGGGTAAATGGGTGATGAAGTCGCGATGGGTGCTATGATCCAGCCGTGCAATCACAACCTCCAAATTGCCTTCGATGCGCTTGAACTGGTCGGCGCCATCGAGGCCATTGGGGTCGTCGACGCATTCAGCAAGACGGCCTGCGAGTGCGCGGATCGAGCGCCGCATGCGCGCAAGGCTCATCAGCAGAACGGCGGCGGGTCCGAGGAAGAGCGCGGCAACGAGGACGATCTGTGGGAACTCAGCGCCCAGTTGGCGCCAGAGGATCACGATACCGACCACGGGGCAGAGCACACCGGCCAATGCAAGCGCTCGCGCGCCGTTGCGCCAGCTTGGCGGCAAGCGCAAGAACGTGCTCGTGAGCTGAACGTCCGCGCCAACCACCGCACAAACCCTTGTCGTTTTTCTCAGCAAAGCATGCGGTCGGACCTGCTACTTCCGGGTGAACTTTCATGATTAAGCAGCGTTCACACGCGCCAATTTCCTTGATTTTCAAGGGAACAAACTTTCCAAATCATTGCAATTGGCCGGCTTTGCGAGTGCTGCGGTAGCAAGTGACCGCGGCCAAGACACGCCATTCATGCCCACTTTGGCAGAGCAACGACGCGCTCTGTACGTCACCCGACAGACAAAATGCGAGCCCTGTGTAGTGCTGCCCGCTGCGCACGCAGGAACCTCGGAATGCCAACATCGAGAATCCAGTCGCAAAAGCAGCACGCCGCCGAGGCGGAGGTTGAACGTTTTCGCAATGACCTTGGGCCGTTCGTCGTCGCCGCGGAAGCGACGCGCATGGCAATGCTCTTCACCGACGCGGCGGACCCGAGCAACCCAATCATTTTTGCCAACGATAGCTTTCTCGCACTCACCGGCTACGAGCGCGAAGACGTGCTTGGCCAGACCTTCAATTCGCTCATGGCTTCGGACCATCACACGGAGGAGCTGGCGGACGTTGAAGCGGCTTTCCACGGCAGCGGGCCTGGTGATCCAGACATTCACTTCTGCCGAAAAGACGGCAGCGACTTCTGGGCATCCCTCTGCATAAGTCCAGTGGTCGATGATGCAGGCAAGCTGGTGCAGCACTTCGTCTCGCTCGTCGATCTCACGAGCTACAAGATCTCCGAACTCGCCCTGAGGGACGCGGTGCAGCGATTTAAAATCGTCACGCGGGTCACGGCCGATGTGGTTTGGGATTGGGACTTGTCAGCCGAGACCGTCTGGTGGAGCGAGGGCATGCATAGCCTGTTCGGATACCAGGTGGGCGCCCTTCCCACAGGGGAAGAATCCTGGACGGCTCACATCCATCCTGAAGATGCCGACCGCGTGCTTGCGGGCGTGCGCGCCGCAATCGCTGGCGCCGATGAGAGGTGGTCCGACGAGTATCGCTTTCTTCGGGAGGATGGATCGTGCGCACAGGTGCTGGATCGCGGCTTCATCATTCGGGACGACAACGCAAAAGCCATACGCGTGGTCGGCAGCATGGTCGACGTGACGAAGCAGAGAGAGGTTGAAGCCCAACTACGCCAGTCGCAAAGGCTCGACGCCATCGGCCAGTTGACGGGAGGCATAGCCCACGACTTCAACAACCTGCTAACAGTGGTTCTTTGCAATGCCGAGACGCTTGAAGCTCGATTAAGCGAGGACCCACAACTTCAGAAGATTGCCGAGATGACGCGGATGGCCGCCGAGCGCGGCGGCGAGCTGACGAGTCGCCTTCTAGCCTTCTCCCGCCGGCAAGCTCTGGACTCGAAGCCCACTGATGTCGGCGCGCTCGTTTTGGGGATGGACGCTTTACTTGGCCGAGCCCTCGGCGAGCATGTCGATACGCAAATTCGAATGCAGAGCGAACTTTGGCTTGCACTGGTCGACGCGCCGCAATTGGAAAGCGCCATCCTGAATCTTTGTATCAATGCCCGCGACGCCATGCCGAACGGCGGTCAGATTACAATCGAGATGGCCAACGTCGAGCTTGATAAAGCCGAAACCGCGAGCACCAGCGCTCGGCCGGGCAAATATGTGATGATTTCTGTGTCCGACACTGGTGTGGGCATGGATCAAGAGGCGCTGGCGCGCGCCTTCGAGCCATTTTTCACGACCAAGGAAGTCGGCAAGGGCAGCGGCCTCGGCCTCAGCATGGTCCACGGCTTCGTCGAGCAATCGAAGGGGTGGGTCAAGATCGAGTCCGTGCTGGGCCGAGGCGCCTGCATCAAGCTCTACCTCCCGAAGGGAGGGCGCGCGATCCATCCCGTTGTTCACGAGTCCGTATCGCCGGTGGCGACCGGCGGATCCGAGAAAATTCTCGTTGCCGAAGACGACGAATTTGTCCGGGCGCAAGTCACGTCAGAGCTTGAAGAGCTTGGCTATCAGGTCGTGAGCGTTGCGACCGGCGCGCAGGCGCTAGAAGCCTTGCGGCTGGCGAATGACTTGGACCTGCTCTTTACTGACGTTGTCATGTCAGGTGGAATGAATGGTCGCCAACTCGCGGACGCCGCGTTGGAGCTGCAACCGAATTTGCCCGTTCTATTCACATCCGGATACGCGGACGCGATCGCGCCTCAGGGCCAACTCGACGCCGGGATCAGCCTGTTGCGCAAACCCTACCGCCGCAGGGATCTTGCCGCCAAAGTCCGCGAGACACTTGGTAGCGTCCGGAAACTGCAATCGTAAGCGGCGCTGGCGGCGCTTAGCTATTTGCCAGAACGGAGTCCGTTTGGTTGGTTGGCGGGTGCATGCTCGCCGCGGCTTGAGTAATAAAAAGCGGCCCCCCGGAGAATTTGTCAGGGGTCCGCTTTCAATCTCTGCCGTGGCGGGGCTTGTGGGCTCGCGGCAGAAATATCTCAAGGTCAGGCTTAGTCGAGCGATGTGACTCTCATAATTGAAACGTCCTTGAAGTCGGTACGGAAGCGAACACAACAAAATAAAACCAGGGTCTGTGTTCACAGAAAGTCGTCTGCAGGCCAACACTCCTGGTCGCGGGCGCACTTCGATCTCCACATCTACTTAGCGTGTCATTCGGTGTCGCGCGTCGAACGCGGCGCCAATGCGCGATGCGTACCGATTTAGGCTGCGAGATTCGCTGTCAGCGCCGATTTCTCGCAGCCAGCGGGATTGTCCTCGATCATCAGGATCGATTTCAGCCAATTTTCGCTCATGCGATAGGCGGCTGCTGCGGCAGCTTCGCCTTCGTCAGCCAGAAATCATTGATGCTTTTCACCAAGCTTTCGAACCCATCGAGCTGAACGGGTTTGCTCAAATAGCAGTTCGCCTGGAGCTCATAGCTCCTCACGATGTCAGCTTCCGAATCCGAGGTTGTCAAAATGATAGTGGGGATGAGTTTCAGGCTCTCATCTCCCTTGATGCATGCGAGCACCTCGCGACCGTCCATCTTTGGTAGGTTCAGATCCAGCAAGATAAGATCGGGACGCGGCGCCGCCGAGAATGCCCCGTCGCGTCGCAGAAACGCCATCGCCTCGACGCCGTCATGGGCGACGTGAATTCGAACATTGCTATTGGCGTCTCGGAACGCCTCCTGCGTCAGACGCACATCGCCGAGGCTGTCCTCGACCAGCAGAACCTCGATCGGAACGCCGACTATCTCACTCACTGCCATCATCCTCTCAAGCCGCCGTCAGCACAAACCGGAACGTTGACCCATGCCCCGCCTGCGACTCGACCGTAATCGCGCCACCGTGACGCTCGACGATCTTCTTGCAGATCGCCAAGCCGATGCCTGTGCCGTCGAACTCCTCGCGCCGGTGGAGACGCTGGAACATGCCGAAGATTTTTTCGAAATACTGCGCGTCGATGCCCAAGCCGTTGTCGTTGACCGAAAACACCCATTTCTTGGCCCCGTCCAAAACCGCCGACACATGTATCTTCGGCACGCCCGGCCCTTGGTATTTTATGGCGTTGGCGACGAGATTCTGGAAAAGCTGAATCAGCTGCGTTTCGTCGCCAAGGATGAGCGGCAGCGGGTCGTGGGTTACAATCGCGCCGCTTTCCTCAATCGCCCCTCGCAAGTTCATGAGCGCATGCCCAAGAGCGAGTTCGCTTGAAATCTCACGCCGCTCCTCCCCTCTTGTGCCGATACGGGAGTAGGCCAGCAGATCCTGGATCAAGCGCTGCATGCGATTGGCGCCGTCTTCGGCGAAATCGATGAACTCGTCCGCCTGCGCATCGAGTCTCCCCTTGTAGCGCCGGGAGAGAAGCCGCGTGTAGCTCGCCACCATCCGCAACGGCTCTTGCAGATCGTGCGAGGCGATATACGCAAATTGGCCCAGCTCCTCGTTGGACCGGTTCAGTTCTTCGACGTTTTGAAGCAGCTGCGCCTCGGCCATTTTGCGCGCAGTGATGTCGCGGATGGCGGTCGTCACCAGTATGCCTTCAGCGCCGCCTAGTGGGCTAAGCATGAGCTCGATCGGAAACTCACTGCCATCTTTGCGCAAAGCAATGAGTTCGATGCCCATACCGATCTGCTGCGCCAGCGCTTCTTCGGCGGATCTGAGCCCGTCGGCGACCAGGCGCTCGGCAAAGCCATCGGGAATAATGTTGGTGACCTTCTGGCCCAGCAATTCGTTGCGGCTGTATCCAAACTGCTTTTCCGCCTGCAGGTTGAGTAGGACGATCTCGCCGGCCTGATTGACCACGACCATGGCGTCCGGCGCCGCTTCCAGCAGTCCGCGATAGCGGCCTTCCATTTGCGCGATGTGCCGCTCCGCATTTTTTCGGATGCTGATGTTGCGGATCGCGGCTGTCACCAGCACACCCTCTGGGCCGTCTAGCGGGCTAAGCATCAACTCGATCGGGAACTTGCTTCCGTCCTTACGCAGCGCTGTGAGCTCGATGCCGGTCCCAATCTGCTGCGCCAGCGCTTCCGCCGCCGATCTCAGCCCATCAGCCACCAGCCGCTCAGCGAATCCTTGGGGAATAATGTTCTTGACGTTCTGCCCGAGCAGTTCGTCACGGCGATAGCCAAACTGCTTCTCAGCTTGAACATTCAACAGCACAATTTCGCCGAACTGATCGACCACGACCATCGCGTCGGGTGCAGCTTCGAGGAGGCCCCGATATCGGCCCTCCATCTGCGCGAGGACCTTCTCTGCCGCTTTGCGGACACTGATGTTGCGAATGGCCGCAGTTACGAGAACGCCGTCCGGACTTTCAAGCGGACTTAGCATCATCTCAATCGGAAACTCGCTGCCATCCTTGCGCAGCGCGATGAGTTCGATGCCGGTGCCGATCTGCTGCGCCAGCGCATCAGCGGCGCTTCGCACCCCGTCGGCGATTAGGCGCTCTGCGAACCCTTCTGGGATAATGTTGGTCACCGGCTGACCAACCAATTCGTCACGGCGATAGCCGAATTGCTTCTCCGCTTGGACGTTCAGCAGAATAATCTGTCCGCTTTGATTCACCACGACCATCGCATCAGGCGCCGCCTCGAGCAGTCCCCTATACTTGGCGCCCGCCTCGGCGCTTGCGCTAAGGTCGCGACTGATCACCGAGAAGCCGCGGAGCCCTCCTTTAGCGTCGCGCACTGCGCTAAACGTGGAGCTGACGTGAAACAGCGTGCCGTTCCGTCGCATGCGCACACCCTGCACTTGATGTGAGCCGTTCGCCGTCGCTAAGCGCAATATATTGGCCGCCGCCCCGCTACGGCGGTCCTCCGGCAGCGAGAAAATCGAAACGTTCTTGCCCACCACATCTTCCGCGCGTGAGCCTGTCATGCGCTCGGCGCCGGTGTTCCAGCTGACGATTACACCCGTGGGATCAAGCATAAGGATGGCATGGTCTTCGACGCCCTGCACAAGCGCTTGGTATTGGTCTTCACTTAACCGCAGGTCCCGTTCGGCAGCGCGCCGCTGACTGGAATCACGATAGACTCGCCAGCCGGCCGCGGCGGCGATCAATGCGGCCAACAAAGCCGCAAAGATGACAGTCATGCGCGCCTGCTCAACACGACGCTTCGAGTCGTCAGCGCGAAGTGCCAGAAGACGAAGTTCTTCGTTGCGCATAGTCCGCGATACGGTGTCAAGCTCCGCGCCCAACGCAAAATTTCTCTCGGCTCGCGTAGCATTGACGGCAGCAGAAAAGCCTGCGCTCCGCCAAACGGCGATCGCAGTGTCGGACAATTGAACTCTTTCAGCGAGCAAACGCTCGAGGGCGGGAAGGCGGCGTTGCTGCGCCGCATTGTCGATCGTCCGCTCTCGCAGTGTCGCCAAGTCTCGTTGCATGCCGGCGATGACGGCGCGGCGCGCCTCATCATAGGCGGGCTCTCCGGTAATAATGTACGCTCGGCTATTCGACTCGATACTGACTGCCGCCAAGCGAAGGTGTTCAATGTTCTGCAGCACTCGGTGCGAGTGCCGGACCAGTGCATCGCTCTTTCCGGCCTCATCGACTACACGATAGGAAAATCCGCCAACGAACAGCACGATCAGGGCGGCAGCGACGAAGACAAGAGGCGTCCTAGCGTTCAGCGATGTTGCGAAAGCGAGGGCCGAAGCAATACAGCGGCCAACGGCCCCTACGCCTGCCAGAAGAAATCCCGCGAAGCGCCCTTGACTCAAAAACCGACCGCTGACCGGCGACAGATTTGCGCTCTTGGTGGCAACCGTGTCTGCGTCCGCCAGGTGCGGCGTTCGCGTATCGGCGCGCAGGGTGCGCATTCTCATTTTGATCTACTTTCCGCGCAGAAGCGACAGCTTCTCAGCGACAGGGCGCCACGAAACTAAGCGCCCAGATGGCTTAAGGGAGTACTCGGAGCGCTGACATTCTCATCACGTCAGCGCAGCTCTCTCCCGTTCAGTGGCGTTGGCCTAGCCCGCATTGAAGCGCCTCCAATCGTTCGCCTCGCGTCCCTTATGGCCCGATCACCCATCACCAGAGGGTGCGGCCGCGCCAAGCGGCATGCGAACGAAGAATGTCGAGCCCACGCCGACCTCCGATTCACACCCGATGGAGCCATGCTGTGCCAAAATGGCTTTGCGCGCGAGGGTCAAGCCTAGCCCGGTGCCGGAGTATTCCGACGCCGTATGAAGGCGCACAAGCGGGCGAAAAATGTCCGATAGGTATTGCCGCTCTATGCCTATGCCATTGTCGCGAATGGTGATCGTGCATTCGTCGTAGAGACACTCCGCGTGGACCTCAACCCGAGGCGTCTCGCTTCTGTTATACTTGATGCCATTGACAATGAGGTTTTGCAGCACCTGCCCGAGCAGCGTCTCATTGCCGTGAAGCGTCACATCGCCATCGAAGGTAAGAACGGCGCCGCGTTCTTCTATTTCGGAAGCAAGCGCATCACGGACATTTTGAATGACTGTAGCGAGACTGATCGGCTTCAGCTCCGGCTCTTGGTTCAAAAGCGTGTACTTCGACATCACATCAACAAGGCTACTGAGACGATGCGCGGCTTTGCTGAGAAAGGTCAGGTACTTCTGGAGGTCGGGCGAGTCGCCGTTCGGGACTTCTTGGGAGATGAGTTCGGTGACAGCCGTGGTCGTGCTTACGACATCCGCTCTAGCGCGAGACGTCCAAGAAGCATGCACGAGCGGGGTCAGCCTCTACATCGTAAAGCCTGACTCCAACGAGGAGTTGAAGACGCGCCTTGGATCGATCGTAACCCAGGCTCGCACCGGCGCCTGGAGCGCGTGACACAAACCCCACTGTCCCCAGAGGAACAGACCGAATGTTTACGCTGAACGTTTCCGATGGCGCCGGCTTTACGCCAAGAAAGGTCGTCGCCTCGTTGGCCTCGCCGCTTGTGATCCTAATCGTTGAAGACGACGAGGCTGACGCGTACCTCATAAAACGCCTCCTGACGGAGCATCCGCGCATCGAGCGCGTCATCCGGGCGGTGGACGGCGTCGAAGCGCTGTGCGCGCCGGTGCAAAACTACATCACTGAAGCGGCGTCGTTTTGTCGTCCGCGGGCGGAGTAAAAATACCTCGCCATTAATCCTTTCGGCCGGTTTTGCGGTTCG